>Ga0334887_1000153_pt1 | contig 115586 bp, 102 predicted proteins | sample GraSluR1_MG_10_FD_207217 | JGI IMG/M metagenome (GOLD analysis project Ga0334887, IMG submission 207217) | Sludge microbial communities from methane-producing bioreactor in Wageningen University, Netherlands - Granular Sludge_18_07-R1 | ecosystem: Engineered > Bioreactor > Anaerobic >...
CTGCCGAGGAGAGCTGAGGGGCCAGATAGCCGTAGTTGACCAGCAGGCCATCGGCGGTGGAAAAAGATGGGTTTGCCTTTGCCTCTTCATCCACCCTCTGCATGCGATAATTACAGACTCCCAGAAGAATAGTCCAGTAGGAGGTCCGGAGCTTCTCATTCAGTTCGCGCAAAGCCTTTCGATCCTCGGGATCTGTAGAATCTCCGGGGATCTTCTGATGCTCCTCCAGAAGTCCCTTAGCCTCTCGCAGGGAATCAAGAAGATCCTGGGGGAGTTCCGCTCCGAGATACTCCGTAAGAGGAGAATTTTGTTCGGAATTTTGACAGCTTTCTGCGGGTTTTTGTGTCATAATTAGGAGGAGGCCCTTTCTGTAGTGTTTCGAACCATCAATAAACAAACCTGAAACCTGAAAAAACATTCTCCTATTATAGGGCCTTGCAGTCAAAAGACAATACGATCATGTTCCTGCAAAAAGAGGAAAAAATGCTCTCAAATAATCAGGATAAGTCAACAATGCAATACAAATATCTTCGATATATTTTGTGGTATACTGCAATAAGCGTACTGGCTTTTTTCGGAAAATAGATTGGATGGTAAAGGAGGGGTGCCCGGAGATAGTGAGGAAAAGTATAGGAGCAGCAGGTGGTTGGTTGGTTTGTGGCGTTGGAGAAAAAGGGAAATTCAGAGTTTGTCGGGAAGAATCCTATCCGTTCCCGACAGAAAAAAGCACCTTATGTATGAAAAGGAGGTATTTTCCTTGTTTAAGAAATCCGTAGCTATTTTGTTGTCCGTCGTTTTTGCAGTGGTACTCTGTGGTATGGCCTTCGCAGGCCCCGCCAAGGTGGGTATCATGACCGGCACCACCTCCCAGGGAGAAGAGGAGTATCAGGCAGCCCAGGAGATGATAAAAAAGTACGGCGAGGATAGAATCATCCACGTAACCTATCCCGACAAGTTCATGGACGAGCAGGAGACCACCATCCAGCAGATTATGAGCATGGCGGCAGATCCTGACGTGAAGGCCATCGTGCTGGTGCAGGGAGTCCCCGGCACCGCCGCCGCCATCGACAAGGTCAAGGAAATTCGTCCCGACATGTTCTTCATCAACATCGTCCCTCACGAAGATCCCATTCTCTCCGCCCAGAAGGCGGACATCGTGCTTGAGACCGACAACCCCGCCCGGGGTATCACTATCGTCGCTCTTGCCGAGAAGATGGGTGCCAAGACATTCTGCCACATCTCCTTCCCCCGTCATATGTCCTATGAGCTGCTCTCCCAGCGACGGGACATCATGAAGGAAGAGTGCGAGAAGCGCGGTATCGAGTGGGTCTTCATCAACGCTCCCGATCCCACGGGAGACGCCGGTATTGCCGGAGCCCAGCAGTTTATCCTTGAGGACGTACCCCGCCAGGTAGAGAAGTACGGCGTGGACACCGCCTTCTTCTCCACCAACTGCGGCATGCAGGAGCCCCTTATCAAATCCGTACTCAATACCGGAGCCATCTATCCTGAGCAGTGCTGCCCCAGCCCCTACCACGCCCTTCCCGGTGCTCTCGGCATCGAGATCCCCGAAGGTAAGGCCGGCGACATCGAGTTCATCCACCAGGCCATCGAAGAGAAGATCGTAGCTGGCGGCGGCGCTGGCCGTTTCGCCACCTGGATCGTCCCCGCCAACATGGCCTTTGCCTATGCTGCCACCGACTACGCCTTTGACATCGGCGACGGCAAGGTGCAGGGCTTCGATCGGGCTCACATGGATGCGCTTCTTATGGGGCACCTCGGCGGCGAAGTTCGGATCTCTACCTACGAAAAGGGCGAGGAGAAGGCCGATAACTTTATCCTCGTGGTGGGCGAATCCATCATCTACGGAGCCGACAAGGCTGAGAAGTAGACATTAGTGCATTATTATCTGCTTGTCCGTAGAAACTATACGCGCAGGTGAAGAGGCCCAGGGCCGCCTCGGCAGGGGCGGCCCTGAACCTTTTTTGAGGGAGGGATCTATCGTTGCCGGAGAATCGCCTTGAAATGCGTAACGTGGTAAAAGAGTACTTTGGCAACAGGGTGCTGAAAGGGGTCAACCTTACCGTAGGAGCCGGGGAAATCCATTCTCTGGTGGGTGAAAACGGTGCGGGGAAATCTACCCTGATGAACATCTTGTTTGGCATGCCGGTGATCCATAACACCGGTGGTTTTGAAGGAGAGCTTCTCTTTGATGGGGAACCCGTGGTTATTCAGTCTCCCCAGCACGCCATGGATCTTGGCATCGGCATGGTGCATCAGGAATTCATGCTTCTCCCGGGATTCAGCATCACCGAGAACATCAAGCTCAATCGAGAGATAACCTCAAAGACTCTGGCAAGCCGGCTGTTTGGGAGTAAGCTCGAAAAGCTCGACATGCCCGCCATGCGGAGGGATGCCCGGGATTCCCTCAACCGCCTCGACATGGGGCTGGACGAGATGCTCCCCGTAGCGGGGCTCCCCGTGGGGTACATGCAGTTCGTGGAGATCGCCCGGGAGCTGGATAAGAAAAACCTCAAACTCCTGGTTCTGGATGAACCGACAGCGGTGCTCACGGAGTCCGAGGCGGATCGGCTTCTTGCGGCCATGAAGCGCCTGGCGGATCAGGGGATCTCTATTCTCTTCATCACCCATCGGCTTGACGAAGTGCTTACGGTCTCTCACAACATTACGGTGCTTCGGGATGGCGAACAGGTGGCAAACCTTCCCACCTCCGAGGCTTCGGTGGAGAGACTGGCAGAACTCATGGTGGGGCGCAAGATCGACATGAGCGCGCGCGATCACGCCAAGGAAGAGTCGGTGGAGAAGGCAGAAACCCTCCTTCGCATGGAAAATCTCTGGGTGCATATGCCCGGCGAAGAGGTAAAGGGAGTCTCTCTGGAGGTTCGCAAGGGAGAGATCCTCGGCCTTGGAGGGCTGGCAGGGCACGGCAAGATCGGTATTGCCAACGGTATCATGGGGCTCTCTCCCGCCACCGGAAAGCTGTACAAGGGGGGGGCGCAGATCTCCCTCAACGATCCCGTCTCTGCCCTTAACGGCGGCATGGCTTTCGTATCGGAAGACCGTCGTGGTCTCGGGTTGCTGCTGGATCAGTCTATCGAGCTGAACATCGTGGTGCAGGCCATGCAGAGCCAGAACAAATTCCTCAAGGGCTCCCTCTTCAAAATGATGGACTCCAAAAAAGTGCGGGAGCATGCTCTCAAGATGATCGAAGATCTCGACATCCGCTGCACCGGGCCGGAACAGCTTTCGCGGCGTCTCTCCGGAGGAAATCAGCAGAAGGTCTGTATCGCCAAGGCCCTTACTCTGAATCCGGATGTCCTCTTCGTCTCCGAGCCCACCCGGGGGATCGACGTGGGGGCCAAGAAGATCGTGCTTGATCTCCTGGTGCACCTCAATCGAGAGTACGGAGTGACCATCGTCATGACCTCTTCGGAGCTTGCTGAGCTTCGAACCATCTCCGACCGCATCGCCATCATCTATGAAGGCAAGCTGGAGGGGATTCTCCCCCCCGATGCGAGCGACAAGGATTTCGGGCTTCTCATGGCAGGAGAGGCTACACATCACCGAAAGGAGGCGTCCTGATGGCGGCCATAGAAAAGAGCCGGGAGTCACTTGGAGATCGTCTCCAGGAAATGATACGCGATTTCGGTGTGCCCCGACTGATCATCCTCATCTTCCTGGGAATCCTCATTGTCTCCGCTCACTTCCTTAATCTTCCCATGGGGCAGATCCTCAGCAGCATTCTCACCCGGTTTGGTATGAACGGGGTGCTGGTGCTCGCCATGATCCCCTCCATCCAGTGCGGCACAGGGCCTAACTTTGCCCTCCCCCTGGGGGTTACCTGCGGCATCGTGGCGGCCACCTTGAGCATCGAGCTGGATCTTATAGGCTTTCAGGCCTTCTTCTTTGCCCTTATGGTGGCCATCCCCCTGGGTGCTCTCACGGGGTACTTCTACGGCCTTCTCCTCAACAAGGTAAAGGGGCAGGAGCTTACGGTGGGCACCTACTTCGGTTTTTCCATCGTCTCTCTCATGTGTATCTTCTGGACCCTGGTGCCCTTCAAGAGCCCCGAGATGATCTGGCCCTACGGAGGCTCCGGCCTTCGGGTAACCATCTCTCTTCAGGATCGGTTCGACAAGGTGCTGGACAGCTTCCTCTCCTTCCAGATCGGAGATGTAACGGTTCCCACGGGGTTGCTGCTCTTTTTTGGATTCCTCTGCCTTCTCATCTGGCTCTTTAATCGTTCCAAAACCGGGATCGCCATGCTTACGGTGGGGAACAATCCCCGCTTTGCAGAATCCTCGGGATTGAACGTCAATAAGTATCGGGTCGTCGGATCGGTGCTCTCCAACGCCCTGGCTGCGGTGGGAATCGTGGTCTATGCCCAGAGCTTCGGCTTTCTTCAGCTCTACATGGCTCCCCTCTTCATGGCCTTCTTTGCGGTGGCCTCCATCCTCATCGGAGGGGCTACCCTGCGGCGGGCCACGGTATGGCACGCCGTCATCGGCTGCTTCCTCTTTCAGTCCGTCCTGGTGGTCTCCATGCCGGTGGCAAACGTAGTGGTGGCGGATAATCTCGCCGAGGTGGTGCGCATCATCATCAGCAACGGGATTATCCTCTACGCTCTGACACGGAGAGAAGCGGGGGTTGACGTACGGTGACGGATAAATCCATACTCGAACAGAACATTAACGGCAACGGAAAACCCGAACTGCCGGTACGACGGCAAGATTTTGAAATGGGAGAGTTCCTGCAGCGGAACGTGGTGCCCATCTTCTTCCTCATCATCTGTATCTTCGGAGGGTATCACAGCGGACTTCCTCTTCCCTTTCTGGTCAACGAGATTATCACCCGGATGGCGCGAAACTCCTTCCTTGTCATCTCCCTCATCATCCCCATTCTTGCTGGGATGGGGCTGAACTTTGGCATCGTTCTGGGGGCCATGGCGGGGCAGTTCGCCTATGTTATTACGGTAAATCTCGGCATGGCGGGGCTCTCGGGGTTCCTCTGGACCGCTGTCCTCTGCCTTCCCATGGCGGTAGTCTTCGGATGGCTCACGGGGATGCTCTTCAACAACGCCAAGGGCAAAGAGATGATTACCGGTATCATTCTGGGATTCTTCGCCAACGGAGTATACCAGTTTGTCTGCCTCTATCTGGTGGGGACATTCATCCCCGTGCCGGTAAAATCCATGCTCCTCTCCACCGGGGTCGGCCTGCGGAATACCATCGACATCAAACCCATGCACTATGCCCTGGATAACCTCTGGAAGATACGCTTCAAAATCCCCGGAGTAATCTTCCCCATCATCATACCCATGGTGACCATTCTCGTGGTGCTGCTTCTCTGTGTACTTCTGCACTACCTCTTCAAGACAAAGCTCGGTCAGGATTTCCGTGCGGTGGGGCAGGATCGGCACATCGCAGCGGTAGCGGGAATCAAGGTGGATAGGGTGCGCATCCTGGCGGTGGTCTTCTCCACCGTTCTTGCAGGATGGGGACAGGTCATCTTCCTTCAAAATCTGGGAAATATCAATACCTACGGCAGCCACGTTCAGGTGGGAACCTTTGCGGTGGCGGCCATCCTCATCGGGGGTGCCTCGGTATCCAAGGCCACCATCGGTCAGGCCCTTCTCGGAACACTGCTCTTTCACACCATGTTCATCGTCTCCCCCCTGGCGGGAAAGAACCTCATGGGGAACGCCCAGATAGGGGAGTACTTCCGAGTCTTCGTAACCTACGGGGTTATCGGCCTTGCCCTGGCACTGCACGCATGGCAGAGCCGAGCCCGGGCTAAAAAACTTCAGCGCGATGCAGAAGACGCGGCCCTGGGGCAATAGCCAATAGCTGGTAGCTCATTAACCAGTGAGCCTAAAGAACATATCCACCCATGGAATGCCGGGGAAAGTACATCTCTCCGGCATTTTTTTTTGTCCTCTTCTGGGGTATAATGGATAGATGATAAAGAAAATGTTAAAGGAGTGACAGCAGTGTCTATGGATTCGTATATGGCCCGGGTGGCGACCTTTCACCAGGGATGCGATCACCCCGTGGGAACTGGTAGCCTTGGTAACCGGGATCTGGTGGAGTTGCGCCTGAAGCTCATCGAAGAAGAGGTGCGGGAGCTTCGAGAATCTCTGGAGGAATCCCCCCGAAACGATGCGGCGGTACTCAAGGAGCTTGCGGATATTCAGTACGTGCTCTCGGGCTTTGCGGTAGCCTTCGGGCTTCCTCTGCCGGAAGCCTTCGATCGGGTGCATGCCTCAAACCTTACCAAATTCGTAAACGGAGTTATGCAGAAGCGGGAGGACGGTAAACTTTTGAAAGGCCCTCACTACACCCCCCCGGTGCTGGATGATCTGCTGGAAAAAGTGAACAAAGAGGAAAAAGAGGGGAGTTAGGGGAAAGGGGAGGAGACATTGTGGGAAAGCTCTACTTTCGCTATGGGGCTATGAGTTCTGGTAAAACCGCCCAGCTCATCGGGGTGGCCAAAAACTACGAAATCCAGGGAAAGCGGGTGCTCATCTTCACCGCCGCCCTGGATACGCGAATTGAGCAGAACACCGTGGCCTCACGAAACGGCCTCAAGGCTACGAGCCTCAGCTTTCATAACGATACGGATCTCTATGCCGAAGTCTTTCGCTACATGTCCAAAGAGCTGCACTGTGTCCTCGTGGACGAGGCCCATTTTCTCTCGGGGCCTCAGGTGATACAGCTTAGCTCCGTAGCCGATAGCCTGGGTATCCCCGTGATCTGCTTCGGCCTGAAAAACGACTTTCGGAACAAGCTCTTCGAAGGGGCGGAGTATCTATTGCTTCATGCGGATAGCCTGGAGGAGATCAAAACGGTATGTTGGTTCTGCAATCGTAAGGCAACCATGAACCTGCGCCTCGTCAAGGGGCAGCCGGTTTACGAAGGGGAACAGGTTCTCATCGGAGGCACCGAAAGCTATCTCCCGGTATGCCGCCGCTGCTACCATAACCCCCCGCTGTGGAAACTGCGGGATGGGCTGGAATAGCTCTTCTCTCCGCAGGAATAAAAAACAAGACAGACAAGAGAAGTCAGAGAAGCCAAGCAAGCCAGACCGCACAAACAACACGCGGGAGCCCTTCGGGGCTCTCGTTTTCTTTGGGGCTTATAGAAGCTGCGAAAAAGCTTCCGAGGCGGAGGAGGCTATTCCGTTGAAGAAGCCCCCGAAGATGTTCCCGAAGAAACTTCGGAGCCCTTTTCCCTGGATTTTTCCTCTTTTTGAGAATCCTGGAACCGAGCCTCCCTAAGTGCCTTATCATAGGTCTTGCGCTGACGGAACTCCTCTCGCTTGCCTACATTCCACTGGGAGAGAGGCGTCAGAAATCCCACCACCCGGGAAAAAATCTCACAGGGAGTTCTCTCTTTTTTTTTCTGCTGCGTTCTTTTCTGCTCTTGCTCTTGCTTTTCCTTCGGCTCCATTCGAAATCCCTCCCTCTCGCGTTCTCTTTCCACATGGTCAGCATGATCAGGGGTACATCTTCCTACTGTGTTGAGCTTTTGCGCTTTTCGCCGTACATAAAGGCATCCGCCGCTTCGAGTAGATACTGCAGAGAAATGCCGGGGGAGTAGGCGGCTGCCCCAAAACTCAAGGAGAGAGGATTTTTCTCATGTGGCTCCAGGAAACAGTTCGCCTCGGTGCTCATCACAATTCGTTCTCCCAGGTCGATGGCCTCCTCTTCAGAAGAGGGAGTTACCACAAGAAACTCATCCCCTCCCCAGCGTGCCACGAGATCACCCTCACCAAGACAATTCTTCACGGTCTTTCCGAAATGTCGCAGCACCCTATCCCCCACAAAATGCCCGTGCCGATCGTTCACCTTTTTGAAGTTATCCAGATCGATCATCAGCAGCGTAAGTGCCGCCTCTCCCTGAACTGCCCGGTCATAGTATTCTTCAAGATGTTCCTCCATTCCCTTGCGGTTCAGAAGCCCCGTAAGAGGATCCGTTCGGGCCATGCGCTCCAGCTCCTTCTCCTTGCGGAGGTCGATAATGCCCTCCAGCATCATGGTCTCTCCCCGGATTTCCACAGGCACCGCACTCTTCAAAACCCGGATTTCTGAACCATCCCGCAGAAGAAAGGGACGTTCCGCCTTATCAAAAAGGTTCCCCAGCTCCCAAACAGGGCACTTTCCCTCCGGGGCGGGGCAAAAGGTCTCCTGGCAGGGCTTTCCCAGGGCCTTGAACTGTTCAAAATTCTCGTACCCCGCCAGATCAAGAGCAGCCCTGTTCATGAGGTGTACATACTTATCTCGACGGATTACCGCTACCCCGAAAGGCATGGCGTCGATGATATGCTGCAAGCTCTCAAGCTCATCCTGAAGTCCATCAATTTTGCGCTCCTCCTGGCTTGAGAAGATGCAGCAGAAGCATGCCTCGGGATCATGCCTCTCTTTGCCCTCCAGAGGGAAAAATTCCATTCGCCAGATTTGCCCCCTCTCTCCAAGAGTGGTGGGAAGGGAGAAGAAAATGCGGTGCTCCCCCTGACGCAGAAGGGAGTGCCAGTCCGTATCGGGAGCGATCTTGTCTATGTGGGTATACTCGACGGCTCTGGAAGAAAAACTGCTACAGACGGTGCCATCCCGACGGAGCAGAAAAATGTGTGTGGTCATGAAAACCTCCCCGGAGATAATTGCGCGAATGCTGCTTGGGTTAATGTCGTAAGAGGCAAGAAACAAGGCAATGGCATGCAGAAGATGTGAGGCGCAAGATGTAAAAGGTAATCAAATTCCTTACAGAGTAAATTGTACCCTCAAAGACCGAAAAACACCAGATCTTTGAAGTGTTCTTTGTTTTCTGTGGTCTGTTGTTTTTAAGATTTCTCTTTAGTTTTGCGAATTCCTTTCGTTAGCTGGGATGTGGCTCTCTGTGTCCAGAATTCCTCGTTTTTCCCTGAAAAAAGGTATTCTGCCCAAAGAAAGAGCTTTTCAGAGTTCTCAAACCTCTCTAGTTTCTCCTCCGGCCCCTCCGCTTTTCTGAGGCTCTTTTCTAGGTTTTCGTTTCGAGTTATACTCAAAAGTGGTGTATGGAGTGTAGACGAGAAAAAAAACGGCGTATCCCTCCAAATATCAATTGGGCTAGGAGGCTCACAATCGACATCTGGAGGGATACGCCATGGAAAAGTTTACAGGAGCTGGGTCTATAAATCCAGCAGAAGATTTTTCGGATCCTCTCACGGAACTTCTACGAAAAGGAGCCCGGGAGCTGCTGGCCAAGGCTGTGGAAGCAGAACTTGCTGTTTTTCTTGAAGGCTTGCTTTGTCAAATCAAGTGCATCGCTCAAGAATTCGTTGTGCAGATTTCCCTTCGCTTTGCTTTTGGAGATGTCTGTCGAGATACAGAAGCTTCCTTGTGTAGGTGTGCAGGCGTGTTTTGCCAAGGTGGGACACCGTGAGGATATCGCACAGTTTCCCTCCCTCCATTACTCCGATACGATGGCAAAAACTCTTCAAGACCCCCATATCATGGGAGATCATGAGAATAGAAAGCCTCTTTTGAGAGTGAAGATCCAGCAAAAGTTGGAGAATCTGATTGCGCGTTCCTCTGTCGAGAGCCGAAACTGCCTCGTCACAGATCAGAAGTTTTGGTTGTACCGAAAGAGCTCGGGCTATGGCTACCCGCTGGCATTGTCCGGTGCTCAGTTCCGGGGGCCTGCGGCGATGAAGTTCCTCGGGAATTCCCGCTTCTATCAGGTGCTGCCGGGCCACCTCATCCAGAGATTTTCCTCGATGTAGCCCAAGATATTGGGAGGGTTCCTTTACTATTTCCAGAGCGGCTCTCCGGGGATTCAAAGATCCCCGTCCATCCTGAAAGATAAGTTGAAGGTTGCGATTCAGCTCCCTGCCACCTCTTTCGGCGGGTTTTTTTATATCTTTTCCGTGGAGCATAATGGATCCTTGGTGATAATTTTCCAATCCTGCTACGCATCGGGCAAGGGTGGATTTACCGCAACCGCTCTCTCCGAGAATCCCCAGGATTTCCCCTTCCTCCAAAGAAAGGGAAATGTCTTTAAGCACCGGGTTTTTCCGGCCTCCGTACCTTTTCCCAAGATTTTTTATCTGAAGAAGAGAAGAATCCCCTTGCCGAGGTTTTCCGGTTCTAATCCGGGGAGGGTCTCCGGAACTCCTAAGGAGGTTCTCCGTGTAGGTGGATGCGGGAGACGAAAGCACTTCGTGGAGGGGGCCCTGATCCCGCACTTTTCCCTTTTCCAGGACGAGGATTTTGTCCGAGATAAGCCGGGCTACCCGGAGATCGTGAGTGATGAAAAGCACTGTTCCTCCCAATATTCTTTTAGTTTTCTGAAGAAGACGAAGCACCTCGGTCTGGCTGACCATATCTAGGGCGGAGGTGACTTCGTCGGCTATGAGCACTTTGGGCCGGAGACAGAGAGAGAGCGCGATGCATACCCGCTGGCACATTCCCCCGGAGAGTTCGAAAGGATACGATTCCAGTACCTGATCTGTGTTCGTGAAGTTCATGAGGGTGAGGTAGCGCTTTGCCAGTATTTTCACCTCCGAAGGGGCACAGATTTGGTGGAAGAGGAGGGTCTCCTTGAAATGTCCAAGAACAGTTCGTGTGGGATTCAAGGCCTGCTGGGCATCCTGAAAGATATGTCCTATTGAGGTTCCTCGAATTTCCTGCCAAGGGATAGCCTTTTCTTCCAGGCTTAGGGTTCGACCTTGTGTCTGGAAGATTCCCCGTACTTTTGCCGAGGGAGGAAGCAGCCCCGTAAGAGCCTTCACGATGGTGGATTTCCCCGAACCGCTTTCTCCGATGATGCCGAGACACTCGCCCTGATTCAGGGAGAAGGATAGATCGCTCACTGCGGGAAGAGGCATATTTTTGTAGAAAACCTGCAAATTCTGCAGTGTCAAAACGGGGTCTTTCAAGTTTAATAAATTCTTTGTGGAACTATTCATGGCTATGATTTTTTCCTTTGGCAGGGTTCCCAGGTGAGAGTGGGAATTTCGAAGGGGTCCAGTCTATCGCGCATGCCTTCGCCCATCAGATTTAGCGCCAGCACTGTGAGAAAAATAAAAAGCACTGGCCCCAAGAGCAGGTGAGGGGTTCCGAAAAAGTAGGCTTTGCTGTCCGCCAACATGCTTCCCCATTCTGGAGCGGGGGGCTTGGATCCGAGACCGAAGAAGGAGAGAGCGGAAATGGAGATCATCAGGGTGCCGAGTTCGAAGGTACCCAGTACCACCGCCGGACTTACCACTTTGGGAAAAATTTCCCGGCGGATGATGGTGAAGGTGCTGGCTCCCAATACCCTAGCAGCGAGAACTTCTCCATCGTTTTTGGAGTTCAGGGTGATGCTCCGAGCGAGCCTGGCGAAGGGAACCCACCACACCGAAACGATGGTGAGCAGTAACTGCAGAAACCCTGTTCCAAAGAGAGCGGTCACGATAATGGCCAACACTATGAAGGGAAACGCCATGAGGGCATCTACGATTCTCATCAGCAGGGCTTCCACGGCGCCTCCGTACATGCCCGCCACCATGCCCACGAAACAGCCTATACCCATCGAAGCCAGAAGGGCACCCATGGAGGCGCTCAGAGTGGTTCTTCCTCCGTAAAGCAGTCGAGAGAGTACGTCCCGACCGAAGGCGTCTGTTCCCAGGGGATGCTGTATTGAGGGAGATTGAAGCCTGTTCGCCGGTTCTTGGGCGATAGGATCGTGGGGGGCCAGAAGGTCCGCAAAGGTTATTCCCAGAAGAATGGTTCCGAAAAGGAATATGCCAATTTTAAGGGGCCAAGGCGTGTTTTTCCAATGTTGTTTCATGCAAATGCAACCTCCTTGCGCCGAAGTCGGGGATCCGCATAGATGCAGGCCACATCCACCAGATAGTTCACCACGATCACCAGTATAAGCATAACGAACCCATATCCCTGAATAACGGGGTAGTCGTGGAGCAGAATGCTGTCCAGGGCGTATTTGCCTACTCCAGGCCAAGAGAAGACATTCTCCACGATTACCGATCCCCCCAGAAGGCTTGTCAGCGAGAGGGCGGTCATGGTTATCAGGGGAAGAAGGGTGTTTCGAAAGGCGTTGTAAATAACTTCACTCCGTCCCATTCCCCGGGCGATGGTGAAGGAGATGTAGGTCTTTCCGAATTCCTGAAGCATATTGGCGCGCATCAGCCGGATCAGGGGAGGAGAAGAAATGATTCCTAGGGTGAGGGTGGGAAGCCACAGCCTAGACCAGCTTGCGGTGTTGCTAATTTCATAGACGTGATGAACCACTCCAAAATAGTAGAGAAGGAGAAGCCCCAGAGCGAAAGCTGGAAGAGAGGCGAGAATCACACAGACCATGCGAATAGCTTGATCCGTGGTTTCTCCTCGGCGAACTGCCGAGGCCGTCCCGAGGAGTATCCCCAGGGAAACCTGGAGAGCCAGAGCGGGGAGAGAAAGGAGAAGCGTGGCGGGAAGGCGCGTGAGAAGTTCCTCGCTTACGGGGCGTTTGGTGAATATGGAATTGCCCAGGTCCAGTTTCAGAATGCGTTGGAGCCATATGCCGTACTGCACCATGAGATTTGCGTCCAGATGAAGCTCTTCTCGCATTTCGGCGTAGCGCTTTTGGTAAAGTCCGGTATCCGTCATGGCAACCTCGGGATCCCCCAGCAGAAGCTTTACCGGATCCCCCGGAGCCAGATGGATCAGAAAAAAGAGGAGGAAGCTTGATAGGAGCAAGGTAAGACAGAGTTCAACGGTTTTTTGCAGTAGAATTTTGTTTCGCAAAGGTATCTTCCTCCCCGCTATAGCCGTATTCGGATTTCCGAGTTTTGGGAAAATTTTGCCGTGTCCGGATTATTCGAAACGTAGATTTGCATTCACCGCATTTTCAAATTGCCGGAAATGCTCCACAAATCCTTTTAAGTTGTCTCGGATGGCGCTGGTCTGTACTCTGGGACAGATAAATATGGCGGGACACTGTTCCGTCACTCGGGCGTTGATCTTTATGGTCAGCTCTCGACGCTCTTTTTCCGTAGAAGTTTCGGAGAGTTGTTCCAGAAGAGTGTTGGTTGTAGGATCGTTAAACTCTCCGTAGTTGGCGCTCCCGGAGGGGGAAAATTGTCCCGCCAACAGAGAGTACTCATCTCCGAAGGTCTGCCAGGCTTCGATGGTGGCATCCCATTCACCGGTCTCCCTGGCGGCCTGAATAAGGCTATAGTCACCATGTTGTACCTGGGCCTTCACTCCGAGCTTGGCCCACTGGTGCTGGATGGTTTCCCCTAGAGCCTTGTCCTGGCCCCAAGTCATGAGTTTGATAGCCAAATCCTGATTCCCCTTGTGTCGGAAGCCGTCTTTTCCGAGTTTCCACCCGGCTTCGTCCAGAAGTAGGGCTGCTTTTTCCGGATCGAAGTGAGTGTAGATATCTCTTTGATGATCCCGGTACTTGGGGTTCGAGCTGATCCAAGTGGTTAAAGGAATGCTGAGTCCCTCAGTTCCCAAGAACACGATTTCCTCTCGGTCCAACCCCCAGGATAGGGCCTGGCGGACCCGGATATCCTGAAGAAGGGGCTTTCGCAAATTCAGATAGATGGTCTGGGTGTTGGAAGCTGGAGTAGTGTACAGCACTACATCCTTGGCTTTTTTGAGTTGAGGAATACTCTCGTTTGAAATGTGGAAAACCATGTCTGCCCGCCCGCTCAGAATCGATAGGGTCCGGGTTTCGGGATCCCCGATTTGTTCATGAATAATTCGGGGAATGGTAGGTTTTTTCCCGTAGTAATGGGGATTGATCTCCAGAGTCATTCTCTGTTTGGGCTCGAAAGCCACCACCTTATACATGCCGCTCATATCCATGGTTTCCACGGAATTATGAAGGGCCTGACTGTTAAAGATACAAAGTTCCATGTAAGAAAGGTTCAGAGGTACCGGAAGGTTGGCTCTGGCAGTTTTTACCTCGAAGCTCCAGGGATCGAGGATTGCGAAGGTCAACCCCTCCAAGAAGGGAAGAGCTCGGGCGTTTGTTTTTCGGGAGCGTTCGAGAGATCCTATGACAGCCTCGGCATCGATGGGTTTCCCGCTCCAGAATTTTCCCTCCGGGCGCAGGTAGATTTTCCAGGTATATTCGTCTACCCGTTCGGAATCCTTGGCGAGACAAGGCTGGACTTTTCCCTCGGGGTCCACCTTAAAAAGGGTTTCTATAGCTCCATTATTGATGTAGTGATTGGAACCCGGATAGTAGGATGGATCGGGGTTGCAAGCGATTTCCCGTTCTACGAATACCAATTCGTCCTTTCCATGGGTTTCTCCCGCCAGCGGGGTCAGGGTCGATAGAACAAAAAAACCCAAGGTTGAGTATAAAAGTTTCACGGCAAAATTTTTCATGTGAATCCTCCTTAGAATGTTGTTGTTTGATTCCAAAGCACGTTCTCTTCAGAGTATCATCCTCCTAAAAGCTGTGGTTTTTCCGTAGAGCTATGAATTGTTTTATTCCTCAAGGGAATCCAGGTCTTTTCCTTTCCAGAACCCTGCCAAGGCTAGGCAGCCAATGGCACAGAACAGTATCCACGGAAGAAAAGGTGTGCCGTTGATTTGAGAGAAATCAAAAAGGATTCCCCCAAGAAAAACACCTCCCCCACTTCCGATGGCGAAGCTCATGGCGTTAAACCCCAAATACAGTCCCGTATTTTCTTGATTTGCCAGGGTTATTGCCAGATTTTGTTGGTTTGGGCGCGCAAGAAGCATGCCCATGGTATAAAGAGCCACAAGGCACAAAAAGAGAGACGTTGTCGGAATCAGAGGGGTAACTGCCAAAGCTGCGGATATGATGGCGGTCCCCATAAGAATGATCTGGCGAGGGGTAAAGCTCCGGAGCAGGCGAGTTACAAGAGGATATTGAAGAATTGCCGTTACTCCGGCATAGATCGAATACATCCAGCTCACACTCTCGGGTTTTCCAGAAATCTGCTGAATCTGCAGAGGGTAGCTGATATCGATCTGGGATGCCCCCAGCCAGAATATGGACATAAGAATAACGAACCGGATGTATTGCCGGTCTCGCCGCAGGATATCGAAGGAATTTCTTATGGACAAAGCCTTCGTCCTGGGGTGAATATGGGGGAGTAGCGTAATCGCAATGAGAAGATTCACAAAAAAACATCCCGCCGTGGCAAAACACACTGCCTTGAAATCAAGGGCCAGTAGCAGTGCTCCAAGAAGGGGGCCTGCGGTGGAAGCCACTCCCACGAGAGTATTGTTCAGAGAAAAATATCGAGAACGATTTTCCGGTGTGGTCAGGGTAGCGATGGCGGTCTGGTAGGGAGTTTCGAAAACCACTCCTCCCAAGCCGATGAAAAGCATGGCCATAAGGAGCGAGGAAAAACTTTCCGCGAAAGCCAGAAAGAAAAATCCTGCGGTACGCATGACCATACCTAGGGATATCAGTATTTTAATATCCCTTCTATCTGCCAAAATCCCCCCCAGAAGAGCCAATCCCTGCTGAGAAAACTTCCGGATCGCCAGAGCTGCTCCCACTTCGGTGGCGGCAAAGCCCATATTGTGTACATAGTGCCCTATCACCAAGGGCATGATCATTTCGAAACCCGTGACCATAAAAAAGGTAAAAGCCAGAAGAACGAGAAGACCCCGGTTTTCTATTTTCATGTTTTTCTCATACTTCGGTGTAACGGAGACCTATCTTTTGCAAGGCCGACTCCGCGTATCTTCGGGCCTCTCTTCCTAGGGTGTCAAAAGCCAGAAGATGTCCCAGGTAGGCTGCGTTATCCTTAGATTCCCCTACAATTTTGCCTTCGCATCCCTCGAGGGACCACCGATAAACGTTGGGAGCCTGTTTCAGATCTTCCAACCCGGAAAAACCTTGTAACATTCCCTCTTTTGGAGGGACGAGAAAGGCCACGGCGGCGCTTTTATATTTTTCCTCAGATATCTTTGAGAAAGGCCGAATCCCAAGAGAGAGTTCCACGAAGGCCTTTAATATATCTACTCCCGTCACGAGTTCCACGAGTTCTGCGATATAGTTTCCCCCGGGCCGGGGGTTTATCTCCACGATTTTTGGCCCCTCCCGGGTGAGCTTTACTTCCGTGTGGGCTATGCCCTGGTGGAATTGAACTTTTCGGAGCACCTCATGGACATAGTGAATGATAACCTTTTCGGTGTTCGAATCAATTTTAGCGGGAAACATGTGAGCATCCTCAATACAGTAGGGGGTTCCCGTCACAGATTTATCCGTAATGCCCAGAGTGGTGATCTCGCCGTTGAAAAGAATACTCTCGACGCTGAATTCGGGACCATCCAAATATTCCTCCAGGAGGTACAATTTTTCACGAGGCTGCTCCCGAAAATTCACCCCGAAGGTCTCTAGATTTAAAAAGGCTTGACGCAGCTCCTCTTCTTCTCGGATTTGCTGAACGAAAGCGCTTGAAGAAAGGTCCACGGGCTTCAGAATCAGAGGATATCCTAGCTTATTTGCTCCCTCTTTCAATTCTTCCCATCGGTAACAGAGAATGTGCTTGGCATTGGGAAGTTTTGCACGGTCCATCTGTTTCCTCAAGAGATGTTTTTCCCGGATGCATTTCACTCTTTCAGGAAAGGGACAGGGCAATTTTGAGGCTTGAGAAAGGGCGTTTACGGTATCGATGTAGTAGTCACAAATAGTTATAATGCCGTCATAATGTCGATTTTCAAGAACGGAAAGCAGCCGGGCAAAATCATTGGTTTCCACGACAACTATCTCCTCCGCCAGGGCAAGAACCGGATGCAGATTATTATCGAAATCCGATCCGTAATGACGGGGGTTTCGGGTTACAAAGGTATAACAATGCCCCATGTCCCTGATTTTTTCAGGCAATAATCTTCCATTTGCTCCCACCCAACTCTCCACCATAAATAAGTGAGCCATGCGGAATCCCTCCTTGCTCACGCTTTTCTGCGGATAGGCTCTCCACCGCAGAGGGGGGAGCTTTTTGTTTGTCCAGTAAAACTTGAGTGTTATAATACAAGGATCAAGAGCCTTCGTCCAATGGGAAAAAAAGATGGGGGCAATCGGAAAGGTCATGAGGAGGTCCTGGAATGAATACGGAGATTTTGGTCACCTTTTTGGTGGTGGGAGAAACATCTAGTTTTACCCGATCCGCCAGGAGACTTAATCTTTCACAATCCACGGTGTCGAATCGGATTGCGGCTCTTGAGAACGAGGTGAGGCAGCCTCTTTTTGTCCGACTTCATGATCGGGTGGAGCTGACTTCTGCGGGGAGAGCCCTGATCCCCTATGCCAGAAAAATAACTGCTCTGGAACACGAAGCTCTCAGAAATCTGGATGTCCCCAGCCCTCGGGAGCGCCTGGTGATAGCCACAGTGCACGCCTGCTATGACTGTTTTCTGGCGTGGGGGATCGAAGAATATCAGAGACGGTATGCGAACCGTTCCATCCGAGTGGTACTCAAACATTCTCAAGAAGTTATTCTGGGTGTTTTAGATGGCCGATACGACGTGGGATATACGCACCATCCCATGCGGTCCGTGCGGTATGGGTGCCGAAAAGTGGCCTCGGACGAACTGGTGCTTGTGGGGTCTGATCCCGGATATCTTCAGGGGGTTACTGCTAAGGAACTGAATCGGCTTCCCTTTATATACTCTGGCTTTCTGGATACCCCGGTGGTGGAGGAACTCTTCGGAAAGACTCCCTGCTTCGAACTCGAATTCGATATCGGTTCCAAGGCATTACCCTATATCAGGGAGGGAGGGCGGATTAGCATCCTCCCCCGGCGGATGGTTCAGGGGGCACTAGAGGAAGGAGAACTTTTCGCAATCCCCCTTCTGGATTTCACGTTGCCTCCATTGGAGTACTTTGTTCTACACAGTGAGAGGTGCCTCCAGGAAAACTGTTCCGTCCGGGACTGGCTTGAAGTGGGAGAGCTTTTTTTCTCCTAGGAGACTGCCTCGTGTTTGTCGAGCAATTTGCCGCATTCACCAAGGCGGATATCGTTGTATCTGGCGAAATATTTTATAGGGGACATGTCCCTTGGAAATCGCCCTAGGGCCTCATTTTTAGAATGGGCCCTAAGGCGTTGCTTAAAGATCTCACTTCCCGGAACTGGGATCCCTAGAATAAGGACATCTGGCTCCACAGCAGGTTATAATATCCCCCCGTTTCTTTCAGGAGGTTATGGTGTGTGCCTTTCTGGGCGATAGCCCCATGCCGAAAAACAAGAATTTGATCTGCCGAGCGTATGGTGTTCAGATGATGGGCAATTACCAGGACCGTCCTGTTCTTTGCCAGTTCTGAAACGGCCTCTTGGATGAGAGATTCATTTATGGGGTCCACGTTGCTGGTCATTTCGTCTAAAATCAGAATGGGAGCGTCCTTTAAGAAGGCCCGGGCAATGGAGATGCGCTGCCTCTGACCTCCCGACAGGCCGACACCGTTTTCGCCGATTTTTGTTTTGTACCCCTCGGGAAGGCCAAGAATGAAATCATGGATTCTCGCCGCTTTGGCAGCTTCTTCGATTTCGCGCTGAGTCGCACCACGTTTACCTACCCGGATGTTCTCGGCAATGGAATCGGCGAAGAGCTGCACGTTTTGCATGACAATACTTATGCGGTGCAGAAGATCGTCATATTTCATGTCCTGAAGATTTACTCCCCCGATACGCACTTCTCCCTGATTAACATCCCAGAAGCGAAGGAGAAGATTGGTCACGCTTGTCTTCCCGGACCCCGATTCCCCCACAAGGGCAGCCATACTTTTTTCGGGTATGTGAAAATCGATATTCCTAAGAGCGAATGCCCCCTCCCCATAGACGAAGGACACGTGATCAAAGGTAATATCGTGGCGGGTGGAAATCTGCGAAACCACGGGTTCTGAAAGGAGAGGCGCTCCGAGAATGCGCTGAAGGCGTTGGTAGCTATCACAAACTGAAACGTAATGCCTCCAATGGGTTTCCATATTGGTGAAGGGTTTGTAGAACTCCCTTGCTAAAACGATAAAAAGGAGATATTCGTACACTTTCAGTTTTTGGTAAAAGCAGCAAAGGGCCCCCATAAATACCATGAACCAATAGGTAACGTCCAACAGAAACCCGTAGATTGCCAGTTGTTTTGCCTTCATGCCGGAGGCGTTTTTGCTCGTCCTGCCGAAAATCTCCGTAGCTCTTTCTAAGCGTTCCTGGAAATGAGGATTCTCCGCAAAACTCTTAAGAACCGGAATCCCCCGCACGTATTCCACGAATAAGCTCACCATATCCGCAAGGGCATTGCCGTTTTCTTCTTCCAAGCGTTTGCCTAGAGATATTTTTGTGGCCAGGAACCAGAGAGCAAAGGGCAATCCTGCGAGCATGATCAGAGCGAGCTGCCAATTGACAAACAACAGGCCCGCAAACAGAATGGCCGCCACCAGGAAATCCGCGCTCATGCGTGTCCAGGTATGGCCTACCACAAGAGACATATTATCCACATCCTTGTGGAGAATCGTGCTGAACTCTCCGAGACGTTCGTCGGTATAAAATCCGAGGCTAAAACGTTTCAGTCTGATGATCGTGCGTTCCCGAATCTGCTGGACGATATCGAAACCCGCATGGTGTTTCGTGAGGTCTGCGCACATGTTCAAGAGCCCCTTGGCCACCATGATCCCTAAGAGGAGAAGCCAATCCAGATAGAGCGTTTCGAAGCCTTTGCCCTCCGGAGCATTGACGATCTGAAAGAGCATGTGAAAAACGGTCAGCATCGAAGCCGTCCCGCATAATCCGTAGAGGGTAAAGAAAAGAATGGAGAATCCCATGGAGCGCTTGCCGTTTTTTGAAAGTAAATCCAGAATTTCTCGAATCATGCCTTCGCCTCCTTGAGCATCCAGACATCAACTTTGTTTTGGGCTTCCACCATTTTGCGATAGAATTCGCATCGGCTCAGTAGCTCCTCATGGATTCCCGTATCAAGGATTTTTCCTTCGTTCATCACCACAATCTGATCGCTGTCGCGTATGGTTCGCAGATGGTGGGCGATGGTCAGAACCGTTTTATTTTCTCGGAGTTCCTCCAGAGCTTCCTGTATAAGCCGTTCGTTTTCCCCATCCACCCCCGCCATAGCTTCGTCCATAACGAGAATGGGAGCATCCTTCAAAATCATTCGCGCCATGGAAATTCGTTGTTTTTCACCTCCTGAAAGCTTTGCCCCCATTTCGCCGATTTGGGTACCGTATCCTTGGGGGAGCTGTTCGATGACATGGTGGATTCTCGCTTTACGAGCAGCTTCGCGGATTTCTTCCAGAGAAGCCCCGGGTTTTCCCAAACGTATATTTTCCAGAATGCTGGTGTTGAAGAGAATTACCTCCTGCTGAACGCTGGCGATAAGTGAAGCAAGGGTCTCTTGGCTTAATGTGCCCACAGCCTTTCCGCGAATAAGAATAGAACCTTTTCGAGGTTGCCAGAATCCCATAAGAAGATTTGCCAAGGTGCTCTTGCCGCATCCGGAAGGCCCCACCAGGGCGGTCAGGCTTTTTTCCGGAAGATGGAGGTTGATGTCTTTAAGTTCAAATCCTTTGCCGGGATAATTAAAATTAACCGAATTGAAGGAGATGTCTCCCGGTTTTGTCCTTTTTTCTTTCGTTGTTTCTTCGGGAATAGAGACGTCGAGAATCTTCGAAATATGGTGCATGGCTTCCTTGAAAACAATTTTGGAATGTTGGAGGGTTGCGGTTTTCCCGATAGCAGCGGTAAAGCCCGTGGCGAGAATGATGGATAGAATAAAGCGGGGAATTGTGATACCTCCCCGGAAGAGAAAGATGCTACCGAGAATCATCACCAGGAGAACCCCGCTTTCCATGAAAATGTCGATCAATCCCATGGGAATAGTGAAGGCTCCCATGCTCTTTTTTATCCAGTAAACGTACTCTTTGGCGGTTTTCAGGGCCTGCTTGCTTTTATCCTCCTCTTTGCCGAAGGCTTTGATGACGGCGATGTTGTGCACGTACTCCATTAGCTCGTTCTTCATTTTATTTTCGTGATCAAAATAGATTTTAAATCCCATCGCCCAGCTCTTGGCGGAAAGTTTTTTTACGAGAAACATTAAGGGGAGTCCCAAAAGCATGGCCAGAGCAAGACGCCAATCGAGAAAAAACATCCCCATGAAAATCAGTAAAGGAAGTAGCGTGGCGCTCATGATTTCCGGAAGAGCGTGGGCGAGGTAGGTTTCCACTTGTTCCACATCGTGTTCCACAATGTTCGTAAGTTCTCCGGAAGGGTGTTCCTGGAAGAAACCCAGAGGCAGCTTTTTCAGGTGACGTATTATATTCAGCCTGAGCTGGGTCAAGGCATTATATGCCGTTTCATGGGCTTTCTTCGTGGCTGCATAATTGCAGATCCCCTTTATCAGGTACAGGAACAAGATGCCACCAAGAACCAGGAGAAGCCGCTTCATTGTTACTGTTTTTGTGATCAGGCCGCTCACCAGATAGACAGCACCTAGCTGCGCCAAAAGATCGAAAAGGATGCGCAACGCGATCAGGATGTTAGTTCCGAAACTTTTGCGCCTTGCCTCTCCTACGAGCTGTTTTTCCTTCATGATGCCTCCTAAAAAATGTTGAGAATAAGCGCCTTGAGGCGCATATTTGCGTCGGGGGAATCGGGTAGTTTTACGTTTCTTTTCCCTCTGACGATGGAGTGAGGAGCATGTCTCGTGCCTTTCAAAAAGATCTCCAGGCTTGTACACCTAAGGTGTGGTTTTTTCGTGATCTTTCATTTTGCTCCCCCCTATCTAGTTTAACCGATTAAAAATTCGGTTTTGAATTTAAAAAAATCCGGGAAACTACAGCAGAGAATCCACCCCTTGGAAATAACACTGGGTTACCAGCTCAAGAAGTTCCCCGGCTCGTTCCCGGCTCGTATAGTGCCGGGCGATTTCAATAAGGCTTTCGGTGAAATTCGATGCCAGAATGTGGGGGAGAAGGTCCTCATATTTTTTCTGCTTCCGTAAGGTCAAGGCCCTTCGGATATGAAGTTCCACGGAATCTATGAGGGCATCTTTGGCTCCGGCGTGTCGAGTACCTTCACTTTTATCCACCAGAATAACCAGGCCTTTGGGGTTCTCCAAAAGCCCCAGAAAATGGTCCTGCCCGGTAATCCGAAAGGTTTCCAGGGCGGAAAGATCCTCGGTGAAAAGAGCTTCCTCCGATGCGATGGCTTCGTGAAAACAGGCGTATACCGGTTCCACCACTGCATCGAAGAGAGCCGCTTTGTTTTCGAAGTAAGAGTAGATATTACTTACTGGAAGATTTGCCTGATCCGCGATCATTCGTAACGTGGCGGAAGAAAAGCTATGCTCGTAAAAAATCGTTGTTGCAGCTTGAATAATGCTTTCACGAACTTCCTCCTTGAGATGCTGAACCATGAAAAGAACCCCCAAAACCAATTTTATGTTCGATGTTAACCCTTCTGCCGGGGTGTGTCAAGGAAAAGTTTTATTCGTAGAACTATAGGGGGCGGGAATATTCGTCCAGAGTCTGAAAGGCCCCCTGAACCATGAGGGCAAGATCTTTCTCGGAGGTGCAGTAGGGGGCATAAAGGAGAGCACGTTTCTCAGAGGGCGAAGGAGTAACCCTTTTTGCAAGGCCCTCCGGTAAATGTGGTAGGCCACTCTTGTCTGCCGGGGAAAGCTTTCTCCGTTTTTGGGATTTGCAAGTTCAAGTCCCCCAATCATCCCTAGTTGCCGGAATTTCCCCACGAAAGGGCGTGCCTGGGCCAGGGGTTCCAGAATGATGCCGCAGGTTTTTTCTCCTGGCGGTAAGATCTGCGAAAAGAATATGCTCTTGTCCTACGATTGCCAACCGGTAGGAGCGGTTAGGTGTACCGCATATTATTCTCTAACGACACGTGTTCTCTAGTTTTGCAGAAGGAGTTTCTTTTTTCTGACAAATAATCGCTCTTCCATCATTGACACCCTTTAAGAGCTTGGATACACTTAGGAGGGGTTTCCTATCCCCTCGTGTATGTGCGGTGTTTTTCGGCATGGTGTATCAATAATTTTTTTGAGGAGGTCTGTGGAATGAAAAAGAAAGTCGTTGTGGCGGTACTTTTCGGGGTTTGCGGCATGTTTTTGCTGGGAAGCGGTGTTTTTGGGGCGAGCAAGATTGAAATTGGATGTGCCATCTATAAGTTTGATGACACCTTCATGACGGGAGTGCGGAACGCCATTGCCGAGGCCGCCAAGGACAAGGCAAAAGTGGATATCGTGGACAGCCAGAACTCCCAGTCCACTCAGAACGATCGAGTGGACATGTTCATCACCAAGAAGATGAATGCTCTGGCCATCAATCCCGTGGATCGTACCGCTGCGGGGGTTATCGTGGAAAAAGCCAAAAAGGTGAACATTCCCGTGGTGTTCTTCAACAAAGAGCCTCTTCCCGAGGATATGCAGCGATGGGACAAGGTCTACTACGTGGGAGCCCGGGCTGAGGAGTCCGGCACCATGTCCGGCCAGATTGTGGTGGACTACTGGAAGAGCCACCCCGAAGCAGACAAAAACGGCGACGGCGTTCTTCAGTACATCATGATCAAGGGTGAGCCGGGACACCAGGATGCGGAGCTTCGTACGGAGTTCTCCATCAAGGCTGTGACCGATGCAGGTATTCCCGTAGAGAAGCTTGCGGAGGATACGGGGTTCTGGAACCGGGTACAGGGGCAGGAAAAGATGGCGGCCTTCCTGGCGGCCCACGGTGACAAAATCGAAGCGGTCTTTGCCAATAACGACGACATGGCTCTCGGGGCTATCGAGGCTCTTAAGGCGGCGGGATACTTCAAAGATGGCAAGTTCATGCCCGTAGTGGGTGTGGATGCCACCGCTCCCGCCATCCAGGCCCTCAAAGACGGCACTCTTCTGGGGACGGTGCTTAACGATGCTGTAAACCAGGGGCGGGCTACCTTCAACCTCTCCTACCTGCTTGCTCAGGGGGAGACCCCCACATCGGAAAACTCCGGGTACGAAATCTCCGAAGGGAAGTATGTCTGGGTTCCCTATCAGATGGTTACTCCGGAGAACGTGAAGGATTTCGAGTAGCACTTTTTTGGCGAACAGATTTGGGAGGGGAGCACTGTTCCCCTCCCTTTGCATACACTTTCTCTGAAGATGCTCCGGAGAAAGGGAGCAGGTGCGGGGGGAAGGATCTCTATGAAAGATAACAATACCTTTGCATTGGAAATGCGGCATATTTCGAAGGCCTTTCCCGGCGTTCAGGCTCTTCAGGATGTAAGCCTGGAGGTGTGTCCGGGAACGGTGCATGCCCTGATGGGAGAGAACGGGGCGGGAAAATCCACCCTCATGAAATGTCTTTTCGGACTTTACTCCATGGATGACGGGGAGGTTCTGCTTCAGGGGAAACCCGTCTCCATAGCCAACTCCCGGGAGGCTCTCGATCTGGGCATTTCGATGATCCACCAGGAGTTGCACCCCATCCCTGATCGCTCGGTGATGGAAAACGTCTGGCTTGGCCGGGCCCCTCTCAAAAAGATCGGAAAGCTGCACTTCGTGGATAACAAGGTCATGCGCGAAAAGACCCAGAAGCTCTTCGAGGATCTGAATCTGGATATCAATCCCCGGAGCCTGGTGCGGGATCTCTCGGTCTCCAAGGTGCAGTCCATGGAGATCGCCAAGGCGGTCTCCTACAATGCCCGGATCATCGTTATGGATGAGCCCTCCTCCTCCCTTACGGGGCACGAGGTGGAGCACCTTTTTGGAATCATCCGGGATCTCAAGAGTCGGGGGATATCCATTATCTACATTTCTCACAAGATGGAAGAGATCCTCGAAATCGCAGATGACGTCACCATCATGCGGGATGGCAAGAAAGTCGGTACCTGGCCTGCGGGAGAGCTTACCACGGACCTCATCATCTCACGAATGGTTGGGCGGGAGATGACCAACCGCTTTCCTCCCCGGAAAAACACCCCTTCAGAGCATGCGGTGCTGGAGGTGCGGGGGTATACCTCCCCCTTCCCCAAGTCCTTTCAGGATGTCTCTTTTACCCTGCGTCGGGGAGAGATCCTCGGGGTGGGAGGCCTTGTGGGAGCGCAGCGAACCGAGGTTATGGAGGCTCTCTTTGGTCTCCGCTCCCTGGCCTCCGGAGAGGTGCTCCTTTCTGGGAGCAAGGCGAATCTCTCCTCTCCCATCAAGGCGAAGGAGCATAAAATGGCCTTTCTCACCGAAGAGCGCCGCGCCACAGGGATCTTTCCGGTGCTCTCGGTGCAGTTCAACCTTGTAACCGCCCATCTGGCCTCCTACGTAGGACGCGGCAAACTTCTCGACCAGCGAGCCATACGCAGAGATGCCCGGGATGGAATTCAACGGCTTTCGGTGAAAACTCCCTCCCCTCGTGAGCTGATCCGCAATCTCTCAGGAGGGAATCAGCAGAAGGTGCTTCTTGCCCGGTGGCTTCTTACTAATCCGGAGATTCTTATTCTTGATGAGCCTACCCGTGGGATTGATGTGGGAGCCAAGTACGAGATCTACTCCATCATGGCGGATCTCGCAAACCAGGGAAAGAGTATCATCATGATCTCTTCGGAGATGCCGGAACTCTTCGGCATGACGGATCGTATTCTCGTGATGAGCCAGGGGCGTCTTGCGGGGATTGTAAATACTGCGGAGGCTACGGAAGAGGATGTCATGCGGCTGGCCACCAAGTATGTGGCTTGATTGAGGGAGGAAGGGAAGAACTTTTTATGGAAACGAAACGGACATTTCTCGGATCGTCGTTGCATTTTCTCTCGCAGAACGCCATTTTCGTGGTTCTCGTGGTTTTGGTACTCCTTATTGCGGTGGTGGATCCCCGGTTTTTATCCTTTTCTATTTTGCGAGATGTACTTATGCAGAGTTCCACCCGGGTTATCATGGCTCTGGGAGTGGCCTTCATCCTCATCACAGGAGGAGTGGACCTCTCCTCGGGGCGCATGGTGGGGTTTGCGGCGGTCATCTCCGCCTCCATGCTTCAGATCCCCGAATACGCCCGGCGATTCTATCCCGAGCTGCCGCACCTGCCGGTGCTGCTCCCCATTATTCTGGCGGTGCTGGCCTGTATGCTCTTTGGCATGCTCAATGGGGTCATTGTGGCCAAGCTCAGCGTGCCTCCCTTTATCACCACCCTCGGCACCATGGTCATCGTCTACGGCATCAACTCCATCTACTTTGACATGGCTCCCAACAACTCCCAGCCTATCGGAGGGCTCCGGCCGGATTTCACTGCCCTGGGATCGGGGCGTCTTTTCAATATACCGGTGATCATTATCATCGCCCTGGTGGTGGCGGTGGTGGTGTGGATTCTCTTCAATAAAACCCAGCTTGGGATGAACATGTACGCCATCGGGGGAAATCGGGAGGCCGCCATCGTCTCCGGGGTGAACGTTATCGCCACCCTGATTCTTCTCTACGCTATCGCCGGAGCGCTTTACGGTGTGGCGGGGGTGCTTGAAGCGGCCCGTACCGGAGGGGCTACCAACAACTACGGTAACATGTACGAATTGGATGCCATTGCGGCCTGCGTGGTGGGGGGCGTCTCCACCACCGGGGGCGTGGGTACCGTGCCGGGAGTGCTTGCAGGGGTGCTCATCTTCGGGGTTATCAACTACGGTCTTACCTTTATCGGCATCAATCCCTACTGGCAGCTTATCGTGAAGGGGATTATCATTGTGGCGGCGGTAGCCTTCGACATCCGCAAGTACATCGCCAAGCGATAGGTTTTTTTCGCCATGTTCCCATGAGGAACCCCAAAGCCCTTCGGTTTTTTCAAGCCGGAGGGCTTTGTTTTGTATTGTCTTCCACGCTTTTTTGAACTACACTTTACCAAGGAAAAGCTGTGGCATGAGCAAAGGAGGAATGCGCCCATGACGATAGAGACATTGCTCGGGGTGGCCCGGGGAGATGCTGAGGCGGATCTGGTGCTTCGTGGGGCCCGGATCGCCAATGTCTGCACTCTGGAGTACGAAGAGGCAGAGGTGGCTATCCACAAGGGGTATATCGCGGGGGTAGGAAAGGGATACCGGGGGAGACGAGAAGAAGATCTTTCCGGGCTCGTACTGGCTCCGGGTTTTCTCGACGGACACTGCCATATTGAGAGCACCATGCTCACTCCTGCGGGTTTTGCAGAGCTGGCCATTATTCGCGGCACCACCGCAGTGGCGGCGGATCCCCACGAAATCGCCAATACCCTGGGGATGAAGGGGATTGAGTTCATGTGGCGGGAGAGCCTGGACTGCCCGGTGGATATCTTCTATACCGCCCCCTCCTGCGTTCCCGCCTCCTCCTTTGAGACCCCTCTGGAGCCTCTTGATGCGGGGGCTTTAGAAGAGATGTTTGCCCGGGGATGGTGCGACTCTCTGGGGGAGGTGATGAACTATCCCGGGGTGATTCAGGGGGATCCTGTCCTCTGGGCCAAGCTTTACGTCACGGGGAAGCGCCCTCGGTCGGGGCACGCTCCGGGGCTCCGGGGCAAGGATCTCTGCGCCTACCTTCTCTCGGGGTGCGATTCGGATCACGAGAGCTTTACCCTGGAGGAGGGGTTGGAAAAGCTCCGACGGGGGATGTGGCTCATGATCCGGGAGGGGGCCACAGAACATAATCTTGAGGAGCTTGCCTCTCTGGTGCGGGAGAGCGAGGCTCGCATCAGCCGCTGCATGATGGTGAGCGATGATCTTTCCGCCCGATATCTCCGAGAGACCGGGCATATGGACGTGAAGATCCGCCGGGCCATAGAGCTGGGGATCTCCCCTCTTGCGGCGCTGCGGATGGTGACCCTCTCTCCGGCGGAGTATTTCGGCTGGAAGGATCGGGGGGCCCTCGTGCCGGGGCGTAGGGCAGATCTGGTGGCGGTGGATTCCCTGGAGAGCTGCGGGGTGCAGAAGGTCTGGAAAGATGGGGAGCTGGTGGTCTCTGAAGGAAAGCTGCTTCAGGGAAAAATACCCCGGATGCCTTTTCCTCTTCCGGAGAGCCGAAGCATTTCGGTACCTCGGGAGGAGGATTTCCGACTTCCCGTGCCTCCGGGGGCAAAGGTTCGGGTGCTGGGGCTTCGGCCGGGGCAGGTGGTGACGGAGCATCTCATCATGGAGCCCACGCTGCAGGATGGCTGTGCTGTGGCGGACCCGTCACGGGATCTTGCCTTTCTTGCGGTGTTGGAGAAAAATCAGGGCACCGGACGGCTGGGAGTCGGCTTTGTCTCCGGGCTGGGGCTCCAGGAGGGGGCGCTCTTCTCTTCGGTGGCTCACGATGCCCATAATTTTGTGGTGGCGGGGGTGGATATTTCCTCCATTCTCAAGGCCTTTGCATATCTTATTGAGCAGGGGGGTGGTATCGGAGCGGTGCGGGACTGTGCGCTTTTGGCATCTCTGGATCTTCCCGTGGGAGGGCTCATGAATCCCTCCGAGGGAGATGACGTCATTGCAGGGCTTGAAGCGGCGGAGCGAGGGGCGGCGGAGCTGGGAACGAAGCTGGGTCATCCCTTCATGGCGTTGAGCTTTCTCTCCCTCTCGGTGATTCCGGAACTCAAGCTCACCGATCAAGGGTACGTGGATTTGGGCCGGGGAGGGCATCAGCCTCTCTTTGTGCAGGATTGATTTATTCTAATTATTTTTAAGGAGGAATCGTCATGGCATCATGGTTTGAAAGTCAGTTTAAACTTAAAGAAGCGGGCAGCGACGTTAAAACCGAAATCCTTGCGGGAATTACCACCTTCATGACCATGGGGTACATTATCTTCGTCAACCCCGGCATTCTTCAGAATACCGGCATGCCCTTCGGAGCCCTCATGACCGCCACCTGCCTCGCCAGCGCTCTGGCGACCTTTCTCATGGCCTTTATGGCGAACTATCCCATCGCCCTTGCTCCGGGGATGGGTTTGAACGCCTTCTTCGCCTTCGGGGTGGTGCTCGGCATGGGGATCTCCTGGCAGGTGGCTCTGGCGGCCATCTTTATTGAGGGTATTCTCTTCATCCTCCTGACTCTTACGAAGGTTCGGGAGAGCATTGTCAACGGCATCCCCCAATCGCTCAAGATAGGTATCTCCACGGGGATCGGTCTTTTCATCGCCTTCATCGGGTTGCAGAGTGCGGGGGTTATCGTCAAGAACGATGCGGTGCTGGTGGGGTTGGGGAATCTCACCTCCCCCGAGGTTCTTCTCGCCTGCCTGGGATTCTTCATCATGGTGGCTCTGGAGGTGCGCAAGATTCGGGGATCCATTCTCTGGGGGATCCTCGCCATCACCGCCATCGCCGTCTTTACCGGGGTGGCTCAGGCTCCCGAGGGGTTTGTCTCCACCCCTCCGTCGGTGATGCCCATCTTTGCCAAGATGGACTTCTCGGGCCTCGCCAACCCCAACTTCTGGATTGTGGTCTTCTCCTTCTTCTTTGTGGATTTCTTCGACACCGTGGGAACCTTGGTGGGTGTGACGAACCGGGCGGGGATGTTGGATAGCCAGGGACGTCTCCCCAGGGCCCGGCAGGCTCTCATGGCGGACGCCATAGGAACCACCGCTGGAGCCGTGTTGGGAACCTCTACAGTAACCTCCTACGTGGAGAGCGCCAGCGGTGTGGAGCAGGGAGGCCGCACGGGGCTCACTGCCCTGGTGACGGGGATTCTCTTCCTTCTGGCCCTCTTCTTCTCCCCCGTGGTGGCCATCGTTCCCGCATGTGCCACCGCTCCCGCTCTCGTGCTGGTGGGGATCTTCATGATGGCGAGCCTCAAGGATCTCGATTTCGGAGATTGGACGGAGTTTGTCCCCGCCAGCGTGGCCATCTTCGTTATGCCCTTCAGCTACAGCATCGCCCACGGTATTGAGTTTAGCTTCATCTCCTACGTGGTGATCAAGATTCTCGGAGGACGGCATAAAGATGTGAGCCCCATCATGCTCGCCCTGGCGGTGCTCTTCGTGCTCAAGGAAGTTTTCTTCTAGGATTACAGGATCTCTGCAGCAAGCTCCCGGAGTGTACAACTTCGGGAGCTTGTTGCCAGCTCTTTCGAAGTATCTCAAAATGTCCCGTACCGTTTTTTATCCAATCCGTCCCGCCCCTCCGGGGATAGAGGCCCGGTAGATGCGGCACTCCCGCTCCATGTGGAGGAGATATGCCCGGCTTATCTCCTCTTCGAAGTCCGAGGCTCCTTCGTGACGTACCAGGGCTACCGCACACCCTCCGAACCCTGCCCCGGTCATTCGGGCTCCATCGCAGGCGGGGTGTTGCCAGCAGCATTCCACGAGACAATCCAGCTCCCGGCAGGAGACCTCGTAATCGAACTGCAGGGAGAGATGTGATCGGTTCATGAGCCTGCCGAAGCTCTTCAGGTCCCCCGTCTCCAGAACCTGGGCGGCCCTCTGGGTACGGTGATTTTCCAGAATCACATGCCGGGCCCTTCGGCGAAGCAGGGGATCCGAAAGTTTCGGCGCCAGGGGGGCGAACTCCTCCGGGGATATCTCCCCCAGAGCCTGCCAGCTCCCCCATGCTTGCAGCTCCTGCAATGCCTTGGTGCACTCCTCCCGGCGGAGGTTGTACCCCGAGGTGGTAAGCTCCCGGCTCTTCCGGGAGTCTAAAATGAAAAGAACATGCTCTTTAAGAGGCACCGGAATGGATCGGTACTCCAGGGTCTGGGAGTTCAGAAAAAGGGCGTGTTCCGGGGTGCCCAGGGCGATGGCGCACTGATCCATGATCCCCGACTGCACCCCCATAAAGCGGTTTTCCGCCTCCTGCCCCAGCTTTGCCAGAGTGAGGGCTTCCGGGGCTTCCAGGGGAAAGCCGAAGAGATCCTGGAGAATCACCCCGGTGAGCACCTCCAGAGCGGCGGAGGAGGAGAGCCCCCCTCCGGCGGGGAGATCTCCCCAGAAGAGAGCCTCGAACCCTGAAGGGAGGGTGTGCCCGTGGTTCCGAAAGGCCCAGAGCACCCCCTTGGGATAGTTGGCCCAGCCATCCTCTTTCCGGTAGACCAGATCTTCCAGAGAGAAGCTCACCGGCTCCGGTGTGGGGAAGTTCTCCGAGGAGAGCCGTACCAGAGAATCCTCCCGTAGCCGGACGGCGGCCCGGATGCCGAAGGATATGGGGGCGGGGAGCACGTATCCTCCGTGACAGTCTGTGTGTTCTCCGATAAGATTGACCCGTCCCGGAGCGGCGTAGAGCCTTGTTTGCCAGGCATCGCCGAAGCGGGAGGCAAAGCGTTGTCGCAGTTTTTCGTGCATGAAAGAATCCTCCTTAGGGTCTTTTACAGGTGAACTCGCTTCATTTCATTCTACAGGGAGGAGAAGTCCGTGGCCAGTGAAAAAATGATGGCCAGAAAGAAGCTGATGCGTGGTGGTTGCGTGATAACTGCGTGGTAGCGGTGAGGATAAGCATAGGGAGGTAGATATTCGTGATGAGAAAGGGGGCCTGGGGAAGGTGAAAGATGATGATGGTATCAGCTCTCTCGTACGATCTCTGGTAGCCTGGGGCGTGCGGCATGACCTGGGGGAGGAGGAGGATTATATCCCCCTCTGCAACACCTTCTTCGGTCTTCTTGGAGTGGAAGAGCCCTTGGGGGAGGAGTTTCGGCAACTCGAAAGCTCCGAAGAGGTTCTCTCCCTTCTGGAGGAGCTGGCCTCTCTTCTTCGGGAGCGGGGGCACCCCTGGGGTGATATGGAGGGGGAGGGATTCGTCAGCCGGATCATGGGAGTGCTCACCCCCCGAAACGCCGAGGTGAATCGCTGTTTTCGGGAGCAGGAAACCCAAGAAGGGGCTGAAGAGGCAGTAAACTGGTTCTATCGGATCTCCTCCAACTCCCTCTATATCCGTCACGATCTGGTGGCCCGGAATCTGCACTGGCAGGTTCCTTCCACCTACGGCACCATGCAGATCACCATCAACTGCTCCAAGCCCGAGAAGGATCCCCGGGATATCCGGGCCGCCCGGGAGAGGCGAAGCTCCTCCTACCCCCTCTGTCTTCTCTGCGTGGAGAACGCCGGCTATTGGGGGCATCCGGGGCATCCCGAGCGGAGCAACCACCGGCTCGTTTCTCTGGATATTGATGGGGAGCCCTGGTATCTCCAGTTCTCCCCCTACGTCTACTACCACCAGCACAGCATCCTTCTCTCCCGGGAGCATCGCCCCATGGCCATCACGGATCGCAGCATCCCCCGGATCTGCGCCTTTCTGGAGCGATTTCCTCATATGTTTCTCGGCTCCAACGGGGACCTTCCCATCGTGGGGGGCTCCATTCTCGGGCACGATCACTTTCAGGGGGGCACCTGGCACTTCCCCGTGGAGGATGCCTCCATCTGGGGGAGAGCCCGGCACGGAGCGGTCACGCTGGAGCTTCCGCGGTGGCCCCTCTCGATTATCCGCCTGCGGAGCGAAAATCCCCGGATGCTGGAAGAGCTGGGATGGCAGCTTATCCAGTTCTGGCGGGGGTATGAAGATCGCGAGCGCCAGATCCTTCCCTTCACCGAGGATGCCCAGGGGCGAGAGGAGCACAGCACCGTAACCCTCATCGGCCGTCGCCGGGAAAAGGCCTGGGAGATGGATCTGGTGCTCCGGAACAACCGCACCACCCCGGAGCGCCCGGAAGGGCTCTTTCACGTACACCCTCGGCGGCATCACATTAAAAAAGAGAACATCGGCCTCATCGAGGTGATGGGGCTGGCGGTGCTTCCGGGGAGGCTTAAGAGCGAGCTGGAGCAGATGCGGGAAGTCCTTGCGGGAAGCCGGAAGCGAGATTCTCTTCCGGAGGGTTTCCCCCACGCAACATGGCTGGAATCGCTGCAGAAAGAATTTCCCGCTCCATTAGAACCCTCTTGGGCTGAGGAGCTGCTACGGCGCCGCTGTGGTGAGATCTTCTGCCAGGGGTTGGAAGATTGCGGAGTCTTTCCCGATACCCCCTCGGGACACCGGGGGATGAAGCGCTTTCTTGAGAAGGCAGCGGAGCAGTGCTCTCTTCCGGGAAAGCTTCTGGAGTGATATTTCATATTTATTAGAGATGTTCGAAGATGGGGCGGCGTTTTCGAGAGGGTTTGAACCGAAAACCTTGAGGGAAAGGCCGGAAGAAGGAGGTGCTTTTGTATGAAAAGCCGAAGCAGTGCGGTGCTTTTTGTTCTTGTGGGATTGTTGCTCGGAGGATTCCTCTTCCAAGCCTTTCCGGGCCATGCCGCAGAAGAGCCCGGTATCCGCTGGGGGGAGGATCGCATCGTTGCCTTGGGGCAGGCAGTAGGCCCCTCCGGAGCGGCCTCTCCCGGAAGTGCCCGGCTTCTCGCCCGGCGGGGAGCGGTGATGGATCTGCAGCGTAATCTTCTGGAGTACGTTCAGGGGGTGCGGGTGGATGCGAAAACCACCATGGAAAACTACATGGCCCACGACGAGGTACGCACCTCGGTGGAAGGCACCATCAAGGGGGTGGAAATCTGGCGAAGCTCCTGGGATGGGGAGATCTACAGCGTCTGGGGAGGCTTTTCGCTGCAGAAGGTTCGCCAAGCCGGAGCCCCCCGCATCCCCGGCCTGGCCTCCCGAAGCGTCCCCTCCTATGATGAAAAAGGATACTCTTCCCTGGTGCTCGATCTGGGGGATATCCCCTTTGAGCCTTCCCTGGTGATCTCCATCCGCTCCGCCTCGGGAAAAAAGATCTACGGCCCGGAGTTTGTGGATGAGGCCTCCTTCGTGGAGAGGGGGATGTGTCGCTATGAGGAGCACGGGGGCTCCTGGAAGAGCAGCTTCCTCCCCTCTTTTCTGAAGGGTACCCCCGCATGGGCGGAGGAGAAGGCCCTGGTGATCTCTCAGGATATCCACATGAACGATGCGGGGGAGATCGTTATCTCTGACGAAGCGGCGGAGGTGATTGAGCGCAACTCCTTTGATTTCCGCATCCCCTGTGAAGTGACGGTGATCACCAAAACAGCTGCCCTTCGGGGATTTCTGGATTCGTTCTTTGTCTTCCGCGCATCGTCGAATCCGGGGTCTGTGGAAAACAGATGAACTTTCCCCGCCACATCTGCCCCCTCTGGGGGATGGTGCTCCTCGGGTTCTGCCTCGCCTGGGGAGGCTATGCGGGGATATCTCCTCCCCGGATGGTGGAGGAGCTGGAGCGGGATGTCATGGATATCTACAGCCAAGCCCTTCGCCCCCCCCGGGGGGATTGGCCCGTGGTGCTGGTGCTTGCCCGGGAGGCCTCTTTTCGGAAGCTCGGGGCCTGGCCTTGGTCTCGCAAGATTCATGGCAGCATGGTAAACCTTCTTGGGAATGCCCGAACCATCGTGCTGGATCTCATCTTTCCCGAAAGCCGGGGCTCCGAAGAGGATCGCTTTCTGGCAGAGGCGGTGAAGCGCCACGGAAACTGCGTGGTGGGGGCGCATCTGGTGCGGGAAGGAGAGGAGGAGGTGCTGGTGCTCCCCTATCCGGAGCTTGCAGCGAGTGCCCGGCATCTCGGGATCACCAACGTGGTCCCCGACATGGACGGGCTCTACCGCTTCCTGCTTCCTCTCTGGGGGTACGGAAAAAGGAGCCTCCCCTCCATTTCCCTGGCGGCGGCCCTGGCAGATTCCGGAAGCTCTCTGGAGATGCGTCACGATCCTCGGGGAGCCACCCTTCTTCTGGGAGGACGCCCCCTGCCGCTGGAGCCCTTCGGGGGGATCTGGGTAACCCCCTGGGATTATGAGAAGTATCCCATGTACGAATATGTGGACGTGCTGGAGGGGAAGATCACCTGGAGTGCCTTCGAAGATGCTTTGGTGCTGGTGGGGGTCGACGTGGCGGGGGCCATGGTGCAGGACATGGTCCCCGTACCCTGGAAGACCGGAGCTCGCACCATCCCTGGGGTTGCCTTTGTGGCTCTGGGGACGGAGAGCCTTCTCTCCGGAACCCCTCCGAGAAGCCTCTCCCGAAAGGAAATCCTTTTCTGGACCCTTCTTTTCGGTTTTCTCGGGGCCCTGGGAGGGCTGCTCGGGAATCCTCGCTGGAGCTGGATCCTTTTCGGAACCCTCGGCATGGCAATTCTCGGCGTCTCCTGGTTTCTCTGGAGTTCTTCCGGGCTCTGGCTCCCTCCGGTGGTTCCCCTCTTGACCCTTCTCCTTACCTACTTCGGGGCCCTCTTTGTCCGGCTGCTGGGGCTTTACCGTTCCGTCCGCCTGGGGAGCTTCTACTCGGAAATTCTCGCCTCCCTCACAGAGCAGGAGAAGAAAGACTGGCACAGCCCCGGAGCCTATCTTCAGCAGATATGGCCGAGGATTCAGGAAACCACCTCCATCGCCCTTCTTAAACGACACGCCTCCCCCAAAAGTGTGGAGCAGCTTCTTGCCCGGGGAGCGCAGCTTCTCGCCCGGGAGGAGGGGACCTGGCTTCTCAAAATTTCCTCTACCCCTCACCCTTACCGCCTCTTTATCCAACCCCCCTCGGGGTGGGGCGGGCTGGTGGAGCTGGGGTGGAGACGTCGGGTCTCCCGGGAGGATCTGCAGAGCGCCGTGGCGGTGGTGCTTTCGGTCTCCTGGTTCGGAGTGGCTCTCAAGCGTGAAGCTCAGCGCCTTCGGGCCTTTGAAGGCACCATCAAGGCGGTGGTGGCGGCGGTGGATGCCAAGGATGCGGAGACTCGGGGGCATTCGGACAGGGTGGCGCTACTCTCTCGGGCTCTTGCGGAGGCTTTGGGGCTTGATCCTCAATTTGTGGAAGAACTCTACTTCGGGGCTCTGCTTCACGATGTGGGGAAGATCGGCATCCCCGACGCCATTCTCCAGAAGCCCGACAAGCTCTGCTACGAGGAGTTCGAAGCCATTAAGGAGCACCCCCTTCTGGGAAAGGGGATCATGGAGGCGGTGGCACTTCCCGAGGTGGCGGTGCAGGGGATAGTGGAGCATCACGAACGGCTGGACGGCACGGGATATCCCCGGGGGCTCAAGGGAGAGGAGGTCAGCCTGGCGGGGCGGATCATCGCTGTGGCGGATGCCTTTGATGCTCTCTCCAGCCGACGAACCTACAAAGAACGCTGGTCCCTGGAGCGTATTTTTGCCTACTTCCGGGAAGAGCGGGGTACCCGGTACGATCCCCAGGTGGTGGATGTTCTCCTCTCCATCGGCGAGGATTGGTATGCCTCCCGGGAGCTGCCGGAGGCAGTGCTTGAATCTGAACCTGCGGGAGAATCTGAAGAGCATGAGAGGAACCATGAGAACCATAAGGAAGAGAGAAACGAAAAGAACGAAGAGGATCAACAGAATGAACGGAAATAGGTCGTAATACAAAAAGAGCGAGGAGTTCTGTGCTGGGGAACTCCTCGTGGGGGGTGCGTTTTTTGTTTTTTGATTAAGAAATGCTGTGAGATACGCCGGTTCTCTTCACGCAATCCACCGTTTGCGGATATTATGAATGCTTAACAGGAAAAGCCCCGCACAGAAGGCCCCGAGAATGCCGAAATCCATCAGAAAGGGGAGCATGTGCTCCCCCCGGAGGGAGCCGTGCAGAAGGTCCGCCCCGTAGGTGAGAGGAAGGGCGTAGGAGAGGGGGCGCAGGAAAAAGGGCAAGTTGCTCACGGGGACGAAGAGGCCGCAGAGAAAGATCATGGGAAACCGGAAGAAGTTGGAAAAAGTCTGGGCCTCAAAAACCTCGTTTACCGCCACGGCGATGAAAAGCCCCAAAAAGGTGGAGGCCAGGGCGATGAGCAGCGCCGCAGGAACAAAGATATGCCACGCCACCGGAGGAAGGCCGAAGAAGAGGGCCGCCATGATCACGGGGACAAAGGCGTTGGCCACCCCGAAGAGAACGGCGCCGCTTGTCTTGGCGATCATGAGCATCTCCAGGGAGAGAGGAGCCAGAAGAAGCCGTTCGAAGGTGCGGTTTTTCTTCTCGAAGGTCACCGTTACCGCCAGCATGGAGGTGGTGCCGAAAAGAATGGATACCGCCACCACCCCCGGAAGCACCAGAGGCAGGCTCTCCAGCCCCCGGCCGGACTTTACGAAGAACATCCCCGTCCAGGCCAGAGGAAAGATGATCCCCCAACTGATATTCGGGGGCTTGAGATAGTAAGTGCGCATATCCTTCAGCAGGATATTCCAGAAGACGATCCAGGATTTCATGCCTCTCCCCCCTCGTTTTTCTTGTTGTTCGTGCTCCCCTTATCGCTTTTGCTGCCACCATTGCCGCCCTTGCGTTCCTTCTCCTTCTGCATCATCCCCGCCTCGATCCCCGTGATCTGCACAAAGACGTTCTCCAGGCTGGGGCGGATCTTCCGGGCCTCGTAGACCTCTGCCCCCCGATCCTCCAGAAAACGCACCAGAGCCCCCACCCGAATGGGATGCGCCGCCTCCACCTGAAGAACACCCCCCTCGGGAGAGCTGAAGGTATACTCTTCCTCGAAGGGCTCCTGCTGGAGAAGGGCCTTCAGATTCTCCGGCCCCTCCTGATAGGCCAGATGCAGCACGTGGTGATTCTGGATAGGCTCCATAAGGGTCTCCACCCGATCTACCCGGACGATGCGCCCCTCCACGATAAAGGCGATACGTTCACAGAGCCGTTCCGCCTCCTCGATATAATGGGTGGTGAGAAAGATGGTGGTTCCCCCCTGGTGAAGCTTGGCGATGAGCTGCCGAAGCTGCCGGGCGCTGGCCACGTCGATCCCCGTGGTGGGCTCGTCCAGAAAGAGGATTTTGGGGTTGTGAATAATCCCTGCGGCGATGGTGAGTTTGCGCTTCATCCCCTTGGAGTAGCTGCCAAACTTGCGGTTTGCCGCCGGGGTGAGGCTGAAAAATTCCAGAAGCTCCCGAGCCCGGGCGGTGCGCTCCTTCTTCCCCATGCCGTAGAGGGCAGCGCAGAAGGTGAGATTGTCGAACCCCGTAAGCTCCGCATAGAGATTGCTCTCGTCGGGAACCACCCCCAGAAGATGCTGGGCGCTCCGGGGATGGGCCACGCAATCCACCCCCCCGATGCGGATGGAGCCCGTATCGGGGCGGGCAAGCCCCGTGAGAATATTGATGGTGGTGGTCTTTCCCGCTCCGTTGGGGCCGAGAAAGCCGAAAAGCTCCCCAGAAAAGACCTCGAAACTGATATCCTTCAGGGCCTGCACATCCTCAAACCGCTTGGAGAGCCCCTGTACTTCCAGGGCTATCTCTCTTGGGGCATTTCGGTTGGTTTGGCTAGTTGGGCTGGGCTCCCCAGTTCCCCTGATGTGGGGCTTTTCTGTTGCCTGTGCCGCTTCCGCCACGTGCCTCGTATCGCTGCCTGCAGTCATAATGTCATCCTCTCCGATCCGTGGATCTATCCGGGCAGAGGGATATATCCTCCCCCCGAAGAAAGCCTGCGGCCTCCTCCTCCGAGAGAGGAGAGAGCAGCTTGCGAATCTTCTCATCCCAGAGATGCAAGGTCTTTTCGTTGATCCTGTAGTGCACAAAGTAGCCTCGTTTATCCGGAATAACCAGATCCGCCTCCCGAAGTATCCGAAGATGCTGGGATACTGCAGCGGGGGTGATCCCCAGATGTTTTGCCAGAGCGTTCACGCAGAAAGGACGGGCTTTCAGCAGTTCCAGCATGCGTATCCTGCTCTCTACTGCAAGAATTTTAAAGATCCCCGCCATCTTTCGAAGCTCTTCCTCTCTCATGTCCTTCGTTTGCATGTCATCCCCCTCTCAAATTTGTTTAAGTATCTGCGCAGATACAGTAGGGGTATTTGTTGGATATGTCAAGGGCGGGCGCTCTTCTTTCAATCCACAGGTTATGGTAGTAATACCGTACATTTTATTTTGCGCAGAGGCAAGAGAGACTTTGTTGCGTCTCAATTTTCTGTCTGTTGCGGCAATTCGTCGTTTCAATATTTCTCCTTACATCTTCAATTCCCTTTTTACTGCAGCCCTAGCAAGGCATGCGGTATCCTTTGAAGGCCTCGACTGTTGCTATTGCATGGCGACAATTTCCCCGTCGTGTTTTTTCCGTCGAACAAGCATTGACACAGACGCGTTTGTTCGCCTAGAATCAAGTTAGGTATGGCTAACTTGATGATCGCCGCTTTCGCGCTGGGCGCAGAAAAACCGGAGTGGGCGAAAATCGGTTGTTGACGGTTCGGAAAGGACGATTCGTATGGATATGATGCGGTACGAGCAGATGTTGAAAAAACCCTCCGCGGAGGGGTGCGACGCGGAGGCGAAGTGGGATGCCAGGGCGGACGAGTTCAGCGATTCACAGAAGAAGAAGGAACCGGAGCTTACCGACAGAGTGACGGAATTCCTGCTGGCAAAAGGATTTCTTGGCGGTCTCGATGTGCTGGACGTGGGCGGAGGAGCCGGACGGTACGCTGTCCCCTTCGCGGCGTACGCGAAGAAGGTCGTGATGACGGATATCTCGGGGCGGATGCTGGAGCGTGCACAGGAGAACGCGGAGCGGACGGGACGGAGCAACCTGGAGTACGTCAAGCTCGACTGGACCGCGGCCGACCCGGCGTCGTCAGGGTGGGAGGGGCGCTTCGACCTGGTTTTTGCGTCCATGTGCCCCGCTGTCAAGAGCCGGGAGGGGATCGACAAAATGTCGGCCGTCTCCGGAGGGCGTTGCGTGATCAATCAGATGATCGAGTCGAAGGACACCGTTGCGGAGATGCTCCGAGAGGAGCTGGCGATTCGTCCTTCCTACGATCCGCATAACGACAGAGATTCCGTACAGGGGATCTTCAATATTCTCTGGCTTCAAGGGTACGAGCCGGAGATCACGTATCTGAAGGAGCGCATGGAGGTGCGGCTCTCCGTGGAAGAGGCAGCCTCCCGCTATACGAGGAAGTTTGGTGAGGCCGCGGCGGAGAGGGGCCTGAGCTTGAAAGGGATTCTTTCCGGGTGCGCCGAGGGCGGCGAGATCGTTGTGAAAAACCGCACGACGCTTGCGATGATTTTCTGGAAAGCCCGCATGGGCGAATGAGCATGGTAGGGGGAGAACGATGAAAAAGATGATCGTGGCGGCACTGTGCGCGCTGTGCATGTTTTGCGGGATCGGGGCGGGGAGTGCCGAGGCGATGACGCTTAGGCTGGAGGGCGGAAATATCGGCGTGCCGAATCCGTTCAGACACACGATCCGGGGGCCTGGCATAGCGAGGATGCAGATTTTGTACGACTCCCTGCTGGAGAAGGACGAGAACGGAGATATCCCGTGGCTTGCGGAGAGCTGGGAGTTGAGCGAGGATGGCACGGTGTACACCTTCCGGCTGAGGGAGAACACGTTCTGGCACGATGGGGAGCCTCTGACCGCGGAGGATGTGGTTTTTACCTTCGCGTACTACCGGAAGCATCTCCCGGTGTACGGACGCCTGATGGCGGGCGGGGAGTACATCGTGGCGGACGCGAGAGCGGTGGACCCACGTACGGTGGAGATTACGCTCCCACGCTTCGACAATACCTATCTTGCGAGCGTCGGCCTGGCCCGTATCCTTCCGAAGCACATATGGGAGAAGGTCGAAGATCCGACGGCCTATGACGGCGAGGGCGTCACCGTAGGCAGCGGGCCCTACAGGCTCCATCGCTTCGACGCGAAGCAGGGGGCGTACCGGTACGTTACGTTCGATCGCTACTGGGGGCCAAAGCCTGGGGCGGAAGCGGTGGAGTGGGTTCCGGTTGGGGACAGGGTGCTCGCCTTCGAAAAAGGGGAGATCGATCTGATCAACGCGCCGGTGGATCTTCTGCCGCGATACAAAAACGACCCTGTGTTCACGATCCTGACGGCGCACTCGCTGCACAGTTATCGGCTGATGATGAATATGGAGGCCGTTCCTGCGCTGCGCGACGCTGCCGTCAGGAAAGCGATGGCGTATGCTCTCGACCGTGAAGGACTGGTCAAGTCGATCGCGCGCGGTTCCGCCACGGTAAGTAGCATGGGGTACGTGCCGGCGGAAAGTCCTTGGCACAATCCCGGGATAGAGCAGTACCCCCACGATCCCCGGAGGGCGAAGGAGCTTCTGGGGGGACGGAGCTTCTCGTTTTCGCTGCTGACGGACAACACTCCTGAGGGGACGAAAACGGCGGAGCTGATCAAGCTGTCTCTCTCTGCGGTTGGCATTGATGCGGTGGTGAAGAGCGTCGAAGGCAGGACGAGGGACAACGCGATGCGGACAGGCGAGTATGAACTTCTGCTGGTTAACTTTGGTGGCATGGGGGGCGACCCCGACTTTATCCGCGCGCTCTACGGTGTGGGGGCCGGGCTAGTCAAGGGGTGGTCGAACGAAGAGCTGTCGGAGCTGTTGAACGCGCAGACCGTGGAGAGAGACGCCGAGGTCCGTAAGGCGATGGTTTTCCGGATTCAGGAGATTCTCGCCGACGAAGTTCCCGTGGTGATGCTCTTCGGGGCCGTCGACAACTTCGTCTACCGGAGCGGGAAGTACGACGGCTGGGTGTGTCGGTACGATCACAACAAGGTTGACCACAACAAGCTCTCCTATCTGAATAGAAAACCGTGATGAGAAGCCGCTATGCCGCGGTGCTCCTGGTGGTTCTCGTGGCGAATTTCCTTCTGCCGAGGCTGATGCCGGGCGACCCGTTTGAACTGCTTTCCGTGGAGGACGGGTACGCCGGCGCCGCCTTCACGGACGAGCAGATTGCGCGGTACAAGGCGTATTACGGCCTCGACAGGCCGATGCATGCGCAGTTCCTGCAGTATGTCCAGGGGCTGTTGACGGGCGATCTGGGGTACAGCATCTACTACAAGACGAGCGTGGCGGAGATGATCCGCGCGCGTATTCCGTGGACGGTGTTCATCGTGCTCTGCGCGCTCGTCGCGAGCAGCGTTGTGGGCACGGTGCTGGGAGCTTTGTCCGCCATGCTTCGTGAGGGGCCGGCGGACAGACTCATGTATTTTTTCATGATGGTTTTCTCCGAAATCCCGTCGTTTTTGCTGGGGACGCTACTGCTGATCTTGTTCGCGGCGAGATTTGGCTGGTTCCCTCTCTCTGGAGGGGCGACCTCCTTTGCCGTCTACTCCTCACCGCTGGAGCAGGTCGCCGATCTGCTGCGCCATGCAGCGTTGCCGGTGCTTACTTTGGCGCTGGTCGGGGTGGGGAACTTCTACCTGCTGGCGAGGAGCAGCATGCTGACGGTGCTGACGAAGGACTACATCCGCACGGCGAGGGCCAAGGGGCTGTCGAAAGGCCGCATCCTCTTTCACCACGCGCTCAGGAACGCCCTTCCTCCGATCGTTGCCCGTTTTTTTATGAGCATGGGGGGGATGTTTGGCGGTGCCGTGCTTGTGGAGAACGTCTTCGCCTACCCCGGAATGGGGCGTCTGCTGCGGGATGCGGTACTCGCCCGTGACTACGTGCTGGCCCAGGGTGTTTTCCTGACGATCGCCGTGACGGCTCTACTCATGAACTGGGCGGCGGACATCGTCTACCGCAGGCTTGACCCAAGGGTGGTGTAGATGAGTTCGCAGGAGGTTTCTCTCAGGAGACGGCGCTTCGCCCTTCGTTTCGGCGGATCGGCTGCGGAGAAGAATGGAAACGCCCCGTTCCGCGCCCTGCGCCCGGTTTCCGGGCTCTCCCTCTGTGGTAAGGCCGGTTTGACCGTCCTTCTGTTCATCCTCGCCACGGGGGTGTTTTCCCTTCTGTTCATGGGCGACGCGCACCGCGTCCCGTCGGGAGAGTCGCTGGAATCTCCAAGTCCGCGGCACATCCTGGGCACGGACGACCTCGGCATAGACATGGTGGCGCAACTTTGCCGGGGTGCGCTGGTCAGCGCCCTGGTCGGACTGGGAGCGGCGGTGTTGGCGGGCGCGGGGGGAAGCGTGCTCGGGATGCTGGGGGGGTACGCGGGAGGATGGCCCGACAGGCTGATCTCGGGGCTCTGCGACGTGCTGGCGGCCATTCCGCAGCTCCCCCTGATGATTGTCCTCGGGGCGTTTCTGGGGCCTAGTGTCCGGAATATCGTTTTCGTTGTGGCGCTGCTCTCGTGGGTGGGGCCGGCCCGTATCGCCCGGGCGAAAACGCTCTCCATGCGCCGCGAGAAGTTTATCGTCGCGGCGGCCTGCTACGGCGCGTCGCTGTCTCATATCGCGGTGAAGCATCTTGTGCCAGCGCTGGCACCCCTCGTCGCGGCGAGTGTTCTGCGAATCATCGGCCACGCGGTGGTGGCGGAAGCGGGGCTGACATTTCTCGGGCTGGGAGATCCCACGTCGAAGAGCTGGGGGATGATTCTGAACCGATCAATGAGCTTCGGCGGAATCTATTTCACGGATTTCTGGAAGTGGTGGGTGCTTCCGCCGCTGATCGCGTTGACGATGCTGGTGGTCTCCACGGCGTTCATCGCAAGGGACCTTGAGAAGTTCGTGAACAGAAAACTGTAGAAGGCAAGGGGAGAGGTGCGCGGTGAACGAGGCTGTTCTGGAGATTCGGAAGATGACGGTGCGCTATTCGGGGAGTGGCTCGGACGCGGTGCGCGGCGTAAATCTGGCGCTCAGTTCCGGCGAGTGCGTCGGTTTGATTGGGGAGTCGGGGAGCGGTAAATCCTCGCTTGCGCTGGCTTCGCTGGGACTGCTGCGGAGGCGGGCCAACGTGGAAGGCGGCGTCCTCTTCAAAGGAGTCGAATTGAACGGGCTGTCGGAGAGCGCAATGGAACCCTACCGATGGAGCAAAATCGCAATCGTCTTTCAGAACGGTTTAGACGTGCTGAACCCGGTGGTTACGGTGGGCGAACAGATCGCCGAATGTATTCGCAGACACTCGGGAGGGGCGGCAGCGGCGGAGAAGACGAGGCGTCTGCTGGAGATGGTAGGTTTGCGGGCGTCCTGGAGCGAGGCCTATCCGCATCAGTTCTCGGGGGGTATGCGACAGAAGGTGCTTGTGGCCATGGCGCTCTCCTGCGATCCGGAGGTTTTGCTCGTGGACGAGCCGACCATGGCTCTCGATGCGGTTTCAAAGCGCGAAATCGTCCAACTGCTTCTGCGGCTTCAGGCGGAGCGCGGCTTTGCCATGCTCGTGATTTCACACGAGCTGCCCGTGATTTCCGCGATGACCTCCCGTGTTATGGTGATGTACTCGGGAAGCGTTCTCGAAGAAGGGCCGACGGAAGAGCTGTTGAAAGACCCGCTGCACCCCTACACGAGGGGGCTGATCTCCTCGTCTCCCTCGGTGAATCCCTACCGCGACATGTGGGGCATTCCGGGAGAGATCGCCCTTACGGGTGAGAAGCAGTGTCCCTTTTTCAGTCGGTGCACGCAACGTATCGGCAGGTGTGCCGAAGAGCTTCCGGCTTTGAAGACGGTTCGTGACGGGCGGCGCGTCGCCTGTACCCGCAACGGAATCGTCACGCTCCTCAGAGGGTGCGGCATCTCCAAGACCTACGGTGCTGTAGAGCGGAGCGTGGCGGCGTGCGTCGACTGCTCTCTGGAGGTCAGGGCTGGGGAAGTGTGTGCGCTAATAGGCGAGTCCGGCTCGGGCAAGACCACGCTTGCGGAGATTCTCTCGGGGATCACGCGCCCGGACTCCGGAGAGATGCTGTTCGAGGGGCGGCATGTACGCGGCAACAGCGAGACATCGAAGACGGGCGGCATGCAGATCGTCTTTCAAGATCCCCTTTCCGCAACCAACGAACACTTGACGATAGAGGAGACCGTGAGGGAGCCTCTGGATATTCTGAGGGAGGGGACGAAGACGGAGAGATGCCGGGTGGCGAGCGAGGCGTTGAAAAACGTGCAGCTTCCCTGTGACGAGGCCTTTCTGAAACGGCGCTGTTTCATGCTCAGTGGCGGCCAGCGGCAGCGGGTGGCCGTCGCGCGGGCGCTCGTGATGCGGCCGAAGCTGCTGATCGCCGACGAGATTAGCGCCATGCTCGACCCCTCCACGGCGGCCAACATGCTGCGCCTGCTGAAGGGGCTTCAGAACTCGCAGGGGTTCGCGATGCTCTTTGTCACGCACGACCTCGCGCTGGCGCAGAAGATCGCGGACAGGGTCTACGTGATGCGCTGCGGAAGGATCGTTGAACACGGTCCGACGGAAGACGTGCTGGGCTCACCGAAAGAAGAGTATACGAAGCTGCTCATGAGCGGCCTGGGCACCGTGCTCAGCGCGTAAGAGCGGAGCGGAAAGAGTCCATGGCGCCCAAATTCACAGGCAAAGAAAACGAAAACCTCTCTGGACTGTTCGTAGGGCAGTGATGGGGTAGTGTTTACGAAGACACAAACCCTCACCGGAGAGATACGATCCATCATGCCAAAAAACGCCGGAATAATCGACGTCGAAATACAGGGAGGTGACAGTAATCCTACTTCCTTCGGAAGATTGTGCTTAATAGTCGGGCTTTTCTGCAAGAAGAGAGATGTGGTTTGCGCTCGTCGTACACCTCATTCCTTTTTTCGTGATTCTTTATGGAGTGTCCGTTGTTATTAAACCACATTGCATATGGTGTATGGCTCTGATTACCTTGGAAGCAGTTGTTAGCCACCGCCCTCGGGTAGGTGGCTTTTTGCTTTTTTCGTTTCCTTCTTTTACTGCGGGATCCTCCGGATTTCGGTATACTACTAAGGGATCATGATGAGAGCCATGACAACCATGCTTATGCACAGAATAGATATAGAAAAGAAAAGCTCTCCGGGGTGCCCCGGGGAAAGGACGGGAAGATGTCTCAGATTCTGGAAGCTCTTGTACAGCGGAAGAGCGTGCGAACCTTTAAGGATAAGCCCGTAGGGGAGGAGATGGTGCAGCTTCTTCTGCGGGCCGCAGCGTGCGCTCCCTCCTGGGGGGATGCCAGGCCCTGGCACTTTGTGGTTCTTGAGGATATAAAGATCATTACCCGCATACCTGAGTTTCACCCCGAGAGCGCGGTGCTTCTCAAGTGTCCTCTCGCCATTGCCCTCTTTGGGGAGCCTCAACGGGAGGGTTTTCCCGGAAGCTGGCCTCTGGACTGTGCGGCGGCGATGGAGAATGTTCTTCTTCAGGCCCAGGCGCTTCATCTCGGGGCGGTGTGGCTTGGGGTCTATCCTCATGAGCGGCGGATGCATGCTTTGGAGGCTCTTCTGGAGGTGCCCCCTCATATCCGGGCCTTCGGGGTGGCGGCGGTGGGGCACCCTGGGGAGAACCCTTCTCCCCGGGAGGAGCGTTTCGATCCCTCCCGGGTGCATTACGGATCGTGGAGGAGCACCGAGGCCGAGAGCGAATCTGATGAATTTGACAAACCTGACGAACCTGAAGCAGTTCCCGAACATCACGGGGGAGAAGAAGGGAGAGCTGAGCATGCCTGAATACGGAGGAACGCCCCTGGTTTCCATGCAGGGAATCACCAAGAGCTTCTATGGGGTTTTCGCCAACAAAAAAGTAGATTTTGATGTTTTCGTCGGAGAGATCCACACCCTTTTGGGGGAAAACGGTGCAGGAAAGAGCACCCTCATGAATGTTTTAAGCGGCCTTTACCGTCCCGAAGAGGGATCCATCCGGGTGGAGGGGGCGCTTCGGGATTTTCGATCCCCCCGGGATGCCATTGCGGGAGGAGTGGGGATGGTACACCAGCACTTTATGCTTGTGCCGGTGCAGACCGTGTGGGAGAACATGATTCTGGGGCGGAAGGATATACCCCTGAGGCTTCCCCGAAAGAAGATTATTCGGGAGGTGGAAGAGCTTTCCCAGCGCTACGGTCTGGAGGTGGATCCCGAGGCCAAGATCTGGCAGCTTTCCATCGGGGAGCAGCAGCGGGTGGAGATTCTTCGGGCTCTCTACCGGGGGGCCCGGCTTCTGGTGCTGGACGAGCCCACCGCAGTGCTCACCCCCCAGGAGGCCAAGAGCCTCTTCGGAGTGATGCGCCGCATGGCCGCTGAAGGACACGGTCTGGTCTTTATCTCCCACAAGCTGGATGAGGTGATGGAGATCTCCGATCGGGTGACTATTCTTCGCAAGGGGGAGAAGGTGGGGGTCTTCGATACCGCCGCCATGACCCGGGAATCTCTGGCGGAGAAGATGGTGGGGCGTACCGTGGTGCCCACGGTGAATCCCGGAGGCGAAAAGTCCGGGGAGGTGGCCTATGCCTGCCGGAACCTCCGGGTTATGGGGGATCGGGGAGTAGAGAAGGTGAAGGGGCTCTCTCTGGAGCTTCGTAAGGGGGAGATCTTCGGCCTGGCGGGAATCTCCGGCAACGGACAGACGGAACTTTGCGAGGCCCTGGCGGGGATGCGCCCTCTCCTCTCGGGGGAGCTGCAGATCCGGGGAAAACCCCTGCATAAGCCCTCTCCTCGAAAGATTCTCAAGGAAGGGGTGGCCTTTATCCCTGCGGATCGTCGGGGGGTGGGGCTGATCCCCTCCATGAATCTTCGGGAGAATGTGGCTTTGCGCAAATACTGGCGTCCGGAGTACGATAAGTGGATAGGCTGCCTGGATTGGGAGGCTGTGGCGGGGAAGACCGGGGAGATTGTGGGGGGATATAACGTACAGATCCCCCGGCTCGGCATTCCTGTGCGCTCTCTTTCCGGGGGGAATTTGCAGAAGCTCATGCTGGGGCGGGAGATGATCGACAAGCCCCAGGTGATCATAGCCTTTCAACCCACCTGGGGGCTTGATGTGGGGGCCACCCAGTACGTGCGGCGGCAGCTTGTGGAGGCTCGGGAGCGGGGGGCGGCGGTGCTCCTCGTCTCGGAGGATCTGGAGGAGGTCATGGCTCTCAGCGATCGGATTGGCATTATCTTCGGAGGGGAGATCATGGGGATTCTGCCCGGCAGTGAGCATGTGGAGGAGGAGCGTCTGGGGCTTCTCATGGCGGGCTCCCGGTTGGAAGATCTCGAAAGGGGGAGGAACTGATCATGTGGGTACTGCGTCTGAAAAAGCGGGTGGATCCCCCTCGGTGGCTGGAAGTTGCCATCCCCCTGGCGGGGGTGGTGGGGGCCCTGGTCTTTTCGGGGATTCTTCTGGCCTTTCTCGGGGTCTCTCCTCTGGAGGCCTACAGTTCCATGATCCGGGGTGCCCTGGGGGATTGGTACGGCATCAGCGAGACTCTGGTAAAGGCGGTGCCTCTTGCCCTCTGCGGCCTTGCGGTGACCCTGGCCTTCAAGATGAAGGTCTGGAATATCGGGGCCGAGGGGCAGTTTTATCTCGGCTGTATCGCCACCGCTGCGGCGGTGCGCTACTTTCCTGCGGAAAATGGTTTTATCATGTTTCTTATCATGTTCGGCTTCGCCGTTGTGGCGGGGGGAATCTGGGGAGCCATCCCAGGGTTTCTCAAGGGGCGGTGGAGTGTCAACGAAATTATCACCACCCTCATGCTCAACTACGTGGCGCTCCATCTGGCGGATTACTTCGTCTACGGTCCCTGGCGGGATCCCGCAGCTCTGGGCTTTCCCATGACCGCCCCCTTTCACCAGGCTGCCCGGCTCTCCCAGTTCTTCGACAGTCGTCTTCACTCGGGGATCTTTCTCGCCATTCTTGCAGCGCTGGTGATGCGCTTCATTTTCTTGTGGACCAAGTGGGGGTTCGAGGTTCGGGTGGTGGGACAGAATCCCCGGGGGGCGCACTATGCGGGAATCCCCTATCTGCGTAATTTGGTGCTGGTGATGTTTCTCTCGGGAGCCCTGGCGGGGCTGGCGGGGATGTGTGAGATCGCGGGGCTTCAGGGGCGGTTACAGCACGCTGCCTCTTCGGGCTACGGCTATACCGCTATCATCGTGGCCTGGCTGGCCCGGCTGAACTCCCTGGCGGTACTGCTGGTGGCCTTTCTCATGGGAGTAATCCTCGTGGGGGGGGATACCCTTCAGGTGGTGATGGGGCTCCCTCTGGCGAGCACCCAGATCATTCAGGGGGCTATCCTCTTCTTTGTTTTGGGAGGGGAGTTCTTCCGATACTATAGCGTTTCTCTTCATAAAAAGGAGGCGGAGTAGCCATGGAAATTCTTATTCCCATTCTCGCTGCGGCGGTGCGGAGCGGTACCCCTATTCTCTACGCTACTCTGGGAGAGATCATTACCGAAAAGGCGGGAATCATGAACCTGGGGCTGGAGGGAATTATGCTCATGGGTGCCCTGGGGGGATTCTGGGTGAACTATATGGGCTACTCCCCCTGGCTGGCCATCCTCTTCGCCTTCGGAGTGGGGGCTCTTATGGGGTTGGTGCATGCCTTTCTCTGTGTTACCCTGCGGACCAATCAGGTGGTGAGCGGTTTGGCCCTTACCATGTTCGGCACCGGAGCGAGTTCCCTTCTGGGGCGGGGGTTCATCGGAGAGACCATTCCAGGAATCCGGGCTCTCCCTCTCCCCATGCTTTCGGAGATTCCCTGGATAGGCCCCATCTTCTTCCGGCATGATCCTCTGGTCTATATGGCCTATCTCCTGGTGGGGGTGCTCTGTTGGTTTCTCTACCGTTCCCGGCCGGGGCTGCATCTTCGGGCGGTGGGGGAATCGCCCCAGGTGGTGGATGCCTCGGGGCTTTCGGCTATCAAGCTCCGTTATCTTTACACCATTATCGGGGCGGGGATCGTGGCCATCGGAGGGGCCTATCTTTCGGTGGTCTACAACAAGCTCTGGGGGGATATGATGACCGCCGGCCGGGGATGGATTGCGGTGGCTCTGGTGATTTTCGCCATCTGGAATCCCCTCCGGGCGGCTTTTGGGGCCTACCTCTTCGGAGGGGTGGAGGCCATGCAGCTCCGGATGCAGGCGGGAGGAACGGGGATTTCGGCGCCTCTGCTGCTGATGCTCCCCTACCTCTTTACCATCGGGGTGCTGGTCTTTATCTCCATCCGAAAGGGACGGGGGATTCTCCTCGGAGCCCCCGCAGCCTTAGGAGAGCCTTACTACCGGGAGGAACGGGAGTGACCTGTTGTCTCGGGAGAGCTTTTTCCCAAGGCTCGAACTCCTCTTGGTGTGCTATGGCGAAGGTTTCTATTTTGAGTACGAGAAAAGAAAGGAATACTGCATAAACTATGAAGGGTAATCTACTTATTCGTAATACTACGGTCTATACCATGGGGTCCCGTGGGGTGTTGGAGCATGCGGATATCCTCATTCGAGATGGTCGCATTGCGGTGGCGGGAGGGGCAGAAACTCCCCCAGAACCTCTGGAGATTCTGGATGGACGCTCTCTCATCGCTACACCGGGGCTTATGGATGTTCATACACATCTCGGGGCCTGCGAGGATAGCTACCCCGAGCAGATGTCCAGTGAAAACGAGATGACCGATCCCGCCATACCGCAGCTTCGGATTCTCGACGCCATCAACCCTCGGGATCGAGCTTTCGCAGATGCCCGGGAGAGCGGGGTTACGGCGGTACAGGTGCTCCCCGGAAGCGGTAACGTCATCGGGGGGGAGTGTGCCATTCTCAGTACCGCCGGGGAGTATGTGGAGGATATGCTTCTTCAGGCTCCCTCGGGGATGAAGGTGGCTTTTGGAGAGAACCCCAAGGGGGTCTATGGGGGGAAGGATAAATTTCCCTCCACCCGTATGGGGGTGGCGGCGTGCCTGCGGGAGCAGCTTCTGGGGGCTCAGAACTACGCCCGCCATCTGGAGCATCAGGCAGAAAAGGAAGAAAAGGAGCGGGATCCTCTGGAGCGGGATTTTGCCAAGGAGGCTCTTCTTCGGGTGCTTTCCCGGGAGGTGCCTCTGCGTATTCATGCCCATCGAGGAGATGATATGGCCACGGGATTGCGCATCGCTCGGGAGTTCGGCTGCAACTGTACGCTTGAGCACGGTACCGAGGGGCATCTGGTGGGGGATCTTCTGGTGCGGCACAAGATCCCCGTGGCCTTCGGCCCCTTTCTGAGCTTCCGCTCCAAGCTGGAGCTTGTGGAGATGGAGCCCCGACATCTGGTGGAGCTTTACCGCAAGGGGGTGCCGGTGAGCCTCATGACGGATCATCCGGTGCTCCCCATAAGCTATATGCTTGCCCAGGCGGGGCGGCTGGTGCGGGAGGGGCTTACGCCTCTTGAGGTACTGGGGCTGCTCACATCTTCCGCGGCGGCGCATCTGGGGCTTTCGCAGGAGATGGGCTCCCTGGAAGAGGGCAAACGGGGGGATCTGGTGCTCTGGGACGGAGACCCTCTCGCCTACACCACCAGCGTGGTGGCCACGGTGATCCAGGGGATTGTGGTGTACCGTAAGAAATAGGGGGAAGCGGGATGCCCTGAAATCTCCCAGGTTTTTTATTCCGAAGGTTGGTTATGCAACGCCAAGGGCGGGCCTGCGCGTAGCGGCCCACCCTTGGCGTTTGTGGAATTCAGGGCGAGGGTCTTTCATCCTATATTTGCATGTTCCCCGGGGATATTTCGGGGTTTTTAGGGGAAAGAACGTAAAAATTCTTTCTAAGCTTGAGTTTTTACAGTAGTTTTTACAATAATGTTGCTAAAAAGAGGCGGGAGAGCCTTTATTCCCGGAGGTTGCGGTAGTATAGTCTTTTTGTGATTTCTCTGCAGGAGATCTCAAGAATGCAGGCCGTTACAGAAGGAGATGAAGGTGTCTTGTACTGTCGAAAATTTTCGAGAATGTGTAAGAGAGGATGTGTCGAAAGGTGAAGCTTCGAGCAAAGATGATGGTCTGGATTCTTACGGTGGTGGTGCTGGTCTTCGTGGCAGGGCTGGGGACGTTGTCCTATATTGCCCGATCCATGCTCTTTGAAGAGGCTCGGGATAAGGCGGAGCAGATGGCCTGGCGTCACTCCGGATGGGTGACGGAGCGCATGGAGGAGGCGGCGGATGTGGCTTCCAGCATCCGGGATGCTCTCCTTGTCTTTCGAAAAAGTTCCAGCGAGATCCCCCGTGAGAGCTTTACGGCTTTTCTTCGGGAGGTAGTGCGGAATAACCCCTCCTTCTTCGGGGTCTACACCGCCTGGGAGCCCAACGCTTTCGATGAAAAAGATGCGGAGTACGTGGATCAGCCGGGGCACGATGCCACAGGGCGCTATGTCCCCTGGGTAGCCAAGGCGAGGGGAGAGGTCTATCTCGAACCGTGCTACGCCTACGACAATCCCGATGATCCCGACTCGGACTGGTATTTCGGCACCAAAAAGCTTCTTCAAGAGCGAGCCTACGACCCCGCTACCTGGGAGTTTCAGGGGGAAGAGGTAACGGTGACGGACTATATCATCCCCATTCAGGAGGGGGGGCGCTTTCTCGGCGTGGTGGCCACGGAGATCGACCTTTCGGATCTTCAGAACGAAATTCTCTCCATCCGCCCCTACGAGACTGGATTCGCCTCGGTGATCACCGGAAGCGGTATGGTGGTGGCCCATCCGGATGCAGCCCTTTTGGGGGCTCCCTTCGAGAGTTCCTATAACGAGGCCATGCTTGGAGCGATCAATCAGGGGGGTGTTTTCTCCGTGGAGGATGATTCTCCCACCCTGGGAAGCCGGGTTCTGCGGATCTACGTTCCCATCCCCATCGGAAGAACCGGTCAGTTCTGGGCCTTTCAGATTACCATTCCCCTTAATAAGGTCTTTGCTCCGGTCTACCGCATGGTGTGGATTGCCCTGCTTCTTGCCCTGACGGGAGTGTTTGTTCTTGGTGGGGTGCTCTGGGTCATCTCCGGCCGTATTACCCGCCCCATTCGTCGGGTGGTGGCTCTGGCAGAACGGGCAGGGCGAGGGGATCTTTCCATGTCTCGGGAAGACTTTCAGATCGCTTCCCGGGATGAAGTGGGGATCATGGCAGACTCCCTGAGCGCCATGCTCCAGGCCCAGAGGGAGGCCATGCTCTCCGCCATGGAATCTGTGGAGATCACCAACAATGGTTCGGAAAACCTTGCTGCTCTGGCGCAGCAGACCAACGCCGCCATGGAGCAGATTTTCAGCGCTGTCCGGGAGCTGGCGGAAGTTTCCGAGAACAATGCTGCGGCTCTGGAAGAGGTGAATGCTGGAATTGAGGAGACCACCAGCGGTGCTACCGCCTCCGCCCATGCAGCTTCCGCAGGGGCCGAGGCGGCGGGGAACGTTCGGGTGCTGGCAGAGGAGGCTGGCGCCTCCATGAACGCCACGGTGGTGAAGATGGAGCAGGTTCGAAGCCTCACGGAGAAGAGCCAGAAAGAGACCAAGACTCTGGCAGAATCGGTGAATCGGGTGACCCACTTTGTGGATACCATTACGGGTATTGCGGATCAGACGAACCTCCTGGCTCTGAACGCTGCCATCGAAGCCGCCCGAGCTGGTGAGGCGGGGCGGGGCTTTGCGGTGGTGGCGGAGGAAGTTCGTAAGCTTGCAGAGGAATCCTCCCGAGCCGCAGGGGAGGTGCGGAACATTATCGATGCCCTTCAGGGAAACGCCCGTGTTTCGGTGGATTCCGTAGAGGAGACCGCCGTCATTGTGGAGAGCACCATGGGAGAGGTTCAGAGGGCTCAGGAGCAGCTTCAGAAGGCTCTGGAAGCGGTACGGACCATTAACGAACAGGTGCAGAATATCGCCGCAGCATCCCAAGAACAGGCGGCCTCCTCCAGCGAAATGGCGGAGGCGGTGGATCGGGTTACCGAGGGGACCGCTGCCATGGCGGAGCGGGCGAGAAATATGAAGATCAGCGCCGAAGAGACCGCCCAGGCTTCGGAGAGCGTAGCCCAGGGTGCGGAGGCTCTTAATCAGGCAGCGGTGGCGTTGAAAGATGCTCTCTCCTTCTTCAAGCTCTCCCGAACCGGGGAGACGGGATTGGCTCGGAAATAGCCGATCTTTTCAAAATTTTCGGATATGAGAGCATGCTCTCTCTGGATGCTGTGATATAATTGACACGGTGGGGTCTATTGTCTGTTTCGTGACATGGTGGCTTCCTTTCAAGAGGGGTCGTGTTTTTCGGGGAGGAGGGGGTAGCGCATGAGAATTCCTTCAGAATATGCAGGCTATGCTGGAACCTTTGCTGGGGAAGCTCTTTCAAAGAGCGGGAAAGGGAACCTTCCCTCGTCCTTCTCTTCCGAGGGTGGACGCTCTCTCGCCCAGGAAGAGGCCCGAGTTCTTCGGGATGTGCAAAATCACCTTCAAAAGGCGGACCCCGAATCTTTGCAGGTACGGTATGACTACGCTCTGGGACCCGACGGCAAAAGGTATATCACCGGGGCGCACATCTCCTATTGGGAAGAGGAGGAGGTCCCTTCTTCTTCACATGAGGACAAGCCTTCTAAAGATACCTCTCCCTCCCCTACCTACGGGGAAGACCCCAAGGTTCAGGCCGCGGTGCGGGAGCTGGAGCAGATCGACCGTGAAGTGCGGGCTCACGAGGCGGCGCACATGGCCGTGGGGGGGCAGTATGCGGGAGGGGCGAGCTACACCTACACCCTAGGCCCCGACGGCAAACGCTACGCCGTGGGTGGCGAGGTTCCCATCTCCGCTCCCAAGGGAGGCACCCCAGAAGAGACCATTCGGATCATGCAGCAGGTTCGGGCGGCAGCCCTCGCCCCTGGCAGCCCCTCGGGGCAGGATCGCCAGGTAGCGGCGGCGGCGGCGAGTGCTGAGGCTCAGGCGAGGATGGAGCTTCAGGGCCAGGCCCAGCAGGGCGAAGGCCCCGGAGGTCCCGAGGAGCTTTTGGCGTTTTCCGGAGACCCCGACCTCTTCGCACCCCCTCGTGAGATCTCAAAAGAAGGAAGCCTCTCCTTTAACGACGAGCCTTTCCCGGAGTTTTCCCAGAGGAAAGAGAGTGAGGTAGCTACGCTTCTTCCGTGGCAAGACTTTCGCCGGGCCTATGACGGCCCCTGGGTGACGGGGAGATCCGAAAGCTGGGAGGATTCCTCTTGGGAGATGGCCATGTAGGGTGTGTGTTTTTCGAATCAAAGAACTCTTTACGTTTTACCCCGTATAGACGATACTCAAGCTAAGGAGGTGACGACGACGATGATGGAGCTTGTGAACAATGCGGTACAGTCTCAGCAGGCGGCCCTGGGTGTTCAGATCAACACTGCGGTGGCCTCCAAGGCCATGGATCTCGTAGAAGTCCAGGGGCAGATGCTCTTGGATCTTATGGAAAGCGCTGCGAGCATGGGAATTGGGGGTAACATGAACATCGTCGGCTAAACCCTTGAAAGCCTCCGGTTCTCTTGCATAGAGAGCCGGGGGCTTTTTCGTGTCTTCGAAAAAAACGAACAGAAAGGATCTTGCACCTATGGAAACCCTTCGTCTTGGAAGAACAGAGCTTCATGTAACCCGTACCAGTTTCGGAGCCCTCCCTATTCAGAGGGTGGATTTCGAGGTGGCTCGCACAATCCTGCGCAAAGCCTATGAGGGGGGCATCAACTACATCGATACCGCCCGGATGTATTCGGATAGCGAGGAGAAGATAGGTTATGCCCTGGGGGATGTGCGGGAAAAGATGATTATCTCTACCAAATCGCACGGCAAAAATGCCCGGGAGTTTGAAGAGCATCTTGGCATAAGCCTGAAGAGCATGAAGACCGATTATATTGATATCCATCAGTTTCATCTGGCCAGAAAGGTGCACGCCCCGGGAGAGTCCGATGGCCTCTACGACGCCATGCTCAAGGCTCGGGAGCAGGGAAAGGTTCGCTTCATCGGCATAACGTCTCATAGCATTGACGTGGCGCTGGAGGCGGCGGCTTCGGGGCTTTATGATACCGTACAGTTTCCTCTGAACTATCTCTCCTCCGAAAAGGATCTCTCTCTCATTGAGGTGGCCCGGAAGCACGACGTGGGGGTCATCGCTATGAAGGCCATGTCCGGTGGCATTATCACCAATCCGGCCCTCCCCTTCGCCTTTCTGCGGCAGTATGGCAACGTGGTCCCCATCTGGGGGATTCAGCACGAGTGGGAGCTGGATGAGTTTCTCGCCCTGGAGGCCTCTCCTCCTGTGCTCGACGCAGCCATGATGGAGGAGATCGAAAAGGATCGCCGGGAGCTTGGGGGGAACTTCTGCCGGGCCTGTGGCTACTGCCTCCCCTGTCCTGCGGAGATCGACATCCCCCAGGCGGCGCGGATGATCTATCTCCTGCGGCGCATGCCCTGGCAGACCTACGTAACTCCAGAGTGGAAGGCCAAGATGGAAAAGATCCGTAACTGCATCCACTGCGATGCCTGCAAGAGCCGCTGCCCCTATGGGCTGGATACCCCGGCACTTCTCGAAAAGAATCTTGAGGAGTACGAGACGTTCTACGCCGAGCATCTCCCGGAAAAAGAGCAGTAAAAACAGTAGGGAGAAGCAAAGGCCGCTGATGGCCAGAGAACATGAGAGTGCGAATAGAGTTGAGAGGACACAAGGAGGTATGGTCATGCGGAGGCGAAGCTCCCGGGGTCTTTTTTATGGTGTTTTCCTTTCCCTTTTACTGCCGAGAAGGAGCGTTCTTTTTCTGGGGGTCCTTGCAGTCGTTTTCTGTGGATTCCCCGGGCTGGCGGGGGATTCTGATTACAGCACTGCCCAGAAGTTCCGCCTCTTCCCTCATGAAAGAGAGTGGCTCAAGAGCGTGGAGCCTCTGCGGATTGGCATTGATCCTGACTGGCCCCCCCTGGAATTCTGGGGGGAATCCGGTACTCACGAGGGGATTATCTCGGACTATCTCGCCCTCCTTCAGAAGGATCTCCAGATTGATCTGGAATATGTCGCCACCTCCTCCTGGAAGGAGACCATGGAACGGGCCAGAGGGGGGGATCTGGATCTTGTGCCGGGGCTCAACGATCTGCCCGAGCGCCGGGAGTTTCTTGCCTTCACCGACCCCTATCTCAATATACCTCTGGTCATTGCCGCCCGTATGGACGGGGACTATGTCGGAGGGCTTCGCTCCCTTCGTGGAAAGACCGCAGGGCTGGTGGCGGGGTATGCGGTGAACGCTATTCTTCTTGAGGAGTACCCGGAGATTCGCTTCAAAATCTTTCCGGATATCCAGGCAGCCCTGATGGCGCTCCACCGGAGACAGGTACACGGCGTTATCCAGAGCAACCTGGTGCTTTCCTACTACATAAAATTTCTCGGTCTTGGCTCTCTGCAGATCGTGGCTCCCACCCCCTATGAGGATCTCCTGAGTATGGGGGTGCGCCGGGATCTGGCTCCGCTGGTGCCTATCCTCAACCGTCTTCTGGCATCTGTTACGGAGAACGAAAAGGAGCTTATCCTCGACAAATGGACCACCCGCCCCATTCCGGGATATGTAAACTGGCAGAGGATTTGGAATGTCTTTTTTGGAGTCTTTGGCGCAGGCTTTATCTTTGTGGTCGTTATCCTCTTCTGGAACCGAAAGCTTGCCGCGGAGGTGACGGAGCGGCAACGGGTGGAGATCAAGCTGGAGGAGCAGAAGATCCGGGCAGAGTCCGCCAATCGGGCCAAAAGCGTCTTTCTCGCCAACATGAGTCACGAGATTCGCACGCCTCTGAATGCCATCCTCGGCTACGCCCAGCTTATGAAGCGGGATCCCGCCCTCTCGGTGCATCAGCGGGAGTTTGTGGAGACCATCAAAAAGAGCGGAGATCATCTTCTGCAACTTATCACAGACATCCTCGAAATGTCCAAGATTGAGGCGGGACGGGTGGATCTTGAAGAGGCCCCCTTCGACCTTCACGGCATGATCTCCCAGATGGAAAAGCTTTTTCGTCCCGAGGTGGAGCATCGGGAAATACTGCTGGAGATCCGGCGCAATGCCGAGGTTCCTCCGTATCTCCTCGGAGATGAAAAGAAAGTGCGCCAGGTGCTTTTGAACATCCTCGGAAATGCGGTAAAATTTTCCTCCCAGGGAAAGATCCTCTTCGAGATTGAGAGCGAATCTTTGGGAGTGCGTCAGAGACAGATCTTCTTCAAGATCTGGGATTCCGGGCCCGGTGTCCCCGAGGGGGAGCTGGAAAAAATCTTTGAGCCCTTCGAACAGACCCGAGAGGGAATTGATAAGGGAGGAACCGGCCTGGGGCTTCCCATCAGCAGACACTATGCCCGCCTCATGGGGGGGGATCTGGCCCTTACAAACGTTCCCGGAGGAGGGGCCCTCTGCGTTTTCTCCTTCCGGGGGGATGAGGTGCCGGGGGTGGAAGAAGATGCTACGTACGAACTGCCCCATCTTCCTATCCTTCGGCTTCTCTCGCCGGAGATTCCGCCCCTTCTTCTGGTGGTGGATGATCGGAAGAGCAACCGGGATCTCCTGCGGCATCTTCTTGAGGATGTGGGTTTCCGGGTGGAGGAGGCGGCAGATGGTGTGGAGGCCATGACATATCTGGAGAATACGCATCCCCAGGGGGTTCTTCTGGATCGCAGAATGCCCCATATGGATGGTTTGGAGGTGCTCCGGCGGGTGAAGGAAAGCCCCGAAACCGCACACATTCCGGTTATCATGGTGAGTGCCAGCGTTCTGGAAGAAGATTGCTCCCAAGTTCTCCGCATGGGGGCGGATGCGTTCATACGTAAACCCTTCCGGGAGGAGGAGCTTCTCGAAACCCTTGGGCGTCTCCTGCATCTTCGTTATACCTACGGAGAGGCCTCACAAGAGGGGAAGCCCTCGCCTTCAGGGCAGAAAGCGCTTTTCCCCCAGGAGCAGAAGGAGCCCTTGAAAAAACTCTCTCCTGAGGCGGCAGACCGCTTCTCCAAGGTTCTGGAATCCGGAGAGGTCTCCCGGCTGGAAGATTTCATCAAGGGGGACATCGCTTCGGAGAACCCCCAGCTGGCGGATACCCTGATCAAGCTACTCCGGCGGTATGAATACGACGAGATGCGGCGGCTTGTGCAGGGGGAGGCCTCGGAATAGTAGGATGTTCTTCTGTGTGCCGCATGCCTGCAGCGCCGTGCAATAGAGTGTAGTGTAGAGAGGAGAGATACTTTTTGATGACTCTGCGACATCGGAGATTGCTTTTTTTTGTACTGGTTCTTCTTGTCTTTCTTGCGCTTCTGGGAATTTTTGTGGATGGTTTTGACTCTGCTTGGAAAGGTTTTCTCTTTCTTCAGAAAACCCCTGCAAGGCTGATTCGGGATTTTATGAAGGTCGCCTCTGTGGGCGGAACGCTCCTCAACGGGGCTCTTGTGGGAGCTGTGGGGCTCGGGTTGGTTCTCTGCAACCGGGTGAAGCTTTCGGGGCCTACCTTTGCGGCGATCTTCACCATGGTGGGATTTGCCTTTTTTGGAAAGACTCTGACGAACATCCTCCCTATCATCGCGGGAGTTTATCTCTCTGCGAAATTTGCTCGTAAAGGGTTCGCACATTACCTGATAATAGCCCTCTTCGGAACCGCCCTGGCTCCTCTTGTCTCCTTTTTCGCCTGTGAAATAGGAAATTCCCTTCTCTCTTCCTGGCTTGTGGCGATTCTTCTCGGGGTAGCTGCAGGCTTTTTGCTCCCCCCCGTGGCGGTGGCCATGCTGCATGTTCACCAGGGGTACAACCTGTACAATATTGGCCTCACCTGCGGTTTTGTGGGGCTCTTTGCGGCCTCCTTCATCAAGGCGGGGAAGCAGGTTTTTGTCTCTCAAATGGAGTGGCTGGATACGAATCCCCCGGTGCTCCTTCTCTTGGTGCCTCTGATCTCACTCTTTCTCATTCTCGGGGCGCTCTTTTTGGAGGGAAAGTCCTGCTGGAAAAATTTCTGGAAGATCCAGGACTTTTCCGGGCGCCTTCCCAGCGACTTCATGGACATGGCCTCCATAGGCGGGGCTCTCTGTAATGCGGGGATTCTGGGCCTCGGAGGATCGCTCTACCTTTACGCCACCGGAAGTGCCTTCAACGGCCCCACCCTGGGAGGGCTCTTTACCGTTATGGGGTTCGGAGCTTTCGGAACCCACCCTCGAAACAGCATCCCCGTAGTTCTCGGGGTCTTTCTCGCATGCCTCGCTTTCGGGGTGCCCCATAACGATCCCGGAGCGGTGCTGGCGGCGATTTTCGTTACCACCGTAGGCCCCCTGGCGGGGGAGTTCGGCTTTTCCGTGGGAGTGCTGGCAGGATTCACCCACTTTGCCATGGTAATGCAGACCGGCGCATGGCATGGAGGGCTTAACCTCTACAACAACGGTTTCGCCGGGGGGTTGACGGTAGGGCTCTTTGTGGCCATCATCGAGTGGTACCGTTCCGTTCGTGAGTAGTGCCCGGTAAAAACCTGGAATACACAGCCCGGGAAAAGATAATTCTGGATGGAGGCAATCCTTATGAAGAGGAAAGAGTATCTGCTCCACCTCATCGGAGGCATCTCAAGCTACATGCTCGACAGCGCAAGTCGCAAGATGGTGATTACCCTGCATCAGGAGGAGGATGGGCTACATCTCACCGTGGAGGATGATCGTAAACACTCAAAAGAGGAGATTTGTGCCATCTGCGAAGCTTTGAACAGCGAAAAGCGTCCGGAGCTTGCGTCATACTACGGCGCCATGACGGGGCTTGATCTTCTGGGGCAATCGCAGCTCGATCTTCTGGGTTGGCAGGTAAAGCGTTGCGAGATTCAGGAGGTTGGAGAAGGGCTTCGGATAGATGTTCTCGTGGGAGAATAGATAGGAGTAGAGTAGTGGGGTGTAGGGGTTTTGCTTTTTCCTGCCTTCTGCTATAATACGTGGCGGCAAAAAAACAAGCGCCGGTAGCTCAAATGGATAGAGCATCAGACTTCGGATCTGAGGGTTACGAGTTCGAATCTTGTCCGGCGCACCACTGATAGCAAAGGCCTAAGCATCTTCAGCTTGGGCCTCTTTTCGTGTCTGGGGTCAGTATGGGGTCTGGCGAAGTACGTTTTAAGGTGTTTTCCGGTGCCAAGTAACGCAAAACCAAAGGACAGATAGATGCCGAGAGATAGTGTGTGGTGGGGCGCGATTGCTGGGGGAGATGGCGGAAACAAGCTCTTCCGTTTAGAACGTGCAGGATGTTCAAATTGGAAACACAGAGAGCTACGAAAGTAAGTCGTGGTCTTCTGTATTGCCTCTTATAGAAAGCCTATTTAAAAAAACCATCCTAATCCACCCGTGTTAAACCAAGATCACATAAAGTATTAGAGATATCGCTATAACAATCCATACGTCAATGTGTTTCCGTTGGAACGTTTTTTCAGCCTCCTCCATATGTGAAATCTTATTTTTTTGACAGAAACAAGGGATCTTTGATTATTTGCAATGGATTTTCCAGCTGGTCTCTGTTTTTGGGGAATTTATCTATGCCAAAGAAATAAGGAGCATTCTCGTTATGCCATTCAACTATTGTTTTTGGATCCTCTATCTTTTTTCGCAATTCTTTTCTTATGCTCACCTCGTCTATCTGCCGTCCCCCATTATTTCTATAAATCTCGCGTATCATCCTGTCAATGCGTTCTTCTAGTTCCCTTCCAGTGCAAAGTGTTTTTTTGTAATAGTTAATTGCTGAATAGAATATATCTTTAGAGAAAACAGGTTTTAACTGGCTTTCTTTTGCTTCAGGCATGCTGTTTATCTGGCCTATAATTTGGGGGAGTGTCATATTTTCTTCCCTGGTAATTAGATAAAATTCCGCAAGCATTTGTTGCAAGTTGCAAGGTTGTACCGTCTTGTCAAATCCGAGGGACATATTAAATGGCGCCCTTGTTTTTGAGTTCTTTCCCTTGCATTCAATGCATTCAAGAATGCAAGAACTTACGTATGAACCAAAGCAAGAAGCCCCAATTATTGTTAAGTTCATTCCTGATTCCAAGTTTATTTCACCAAAAAAACCAGCGAGTTCTTCGAAAGGTATGGTACTGCCATCAGCGAGGCTAAAACAAGAGTTATTTCCATGACAATCAAATTGTATAATAGGCTTAACTATTCTGTTCTCTGATGTGTAAAAACGCTTGATTTTCTTTGAGATTTCTGAAAGGATGTCAAGAAAGCTTCTTTTATTTTCTACGTCGAAGAAGTAAGTTGGTATACATTCGTTCCTTACCCTGTTTGTTTGATTTAATAGTTTATGTAGTTTTTCCCCTGTGGCTGGTTCGTTTTGAGGAAGTGATTGTATGAAGAAGACGGTGTTATAGCTAAAATTCAACTTCATCATCAAGAAGACCTTTCTTGTTTTTAATTTTTTCGGGAAAAATAATTACTGCTCGTTTTCAAAGCCCCAACTAAGCCAATTTATGTACTGATTCAAAAGAATTTCTGCCACATCAATGACAGCTAAAGCGTCTGCTCTTGTGATTGGGAGACCATGTATAGCAACATTACAAGAGCTGTAAACTTTTTTAACAAGTTCTATTTGCTCAGAAGTGATTGCGTTGTTGTAAAACAGTTTGTTTAAAAGTCGCATCCCCGTATCAGAGGGATCAAGCGGTATGCGAAAACCCTTTGCAAGGTTTCTTGCCAAGATATCAATTTCAATTCGAAGCCCTGCGAGCGCAATCCTGGGATCTTTTTCGGCAAATTCTCGATAATATGACATGTTGAGTTCGCTTGGAGAAGGAGTTAGTCCAAGACGAGACATGCGCCGATTTGCTTCTGAAAGCCCTACTGTAGTTGTTTTAGCTTCTTTTTGTAAGTTGTTGGAAATTTCCTTTACCTCAGCGATTTGTTTCTGAGCTTCTTCCCATGGGGAAAGCTCAAACGATATGCTACCAGGCAAGCTGGCTTGCTTTACTCGCTTCAAAAGTAGGCTCAGCTCGTTTCGAAACAGATGAAATAACGTTATTATAACTAAAGGCCAAATGAGAATGCGAAGATATTCAAGTGTAACTTTTGCTATTTCCATTGAATAGCCTCCTTAATTATGTTGTGCCGTGCTGTTTGCGAAATTCTCCGGGTTATTTTTTCCTTTCCTCTACTTCCACACTCCCATCTCGACTTACCAGAATCTCCTTCCCCGATTCCCTCAAATCCGGGTTTACCTCCAGCACCGAGGAGGCGATCTTTTGCCCAAGCCAAATCTTTTGCTGCTGAAGCTCGCTGATCATTGCCGCATGTTCCCGGCTTACGACATGGCGCATGGTGGCAGTGCAGACGAGCGTTGCTGTAAATGCATTGAGGATGAAGGCTGGGAGAAGAGGGATGAGGCGTTTTTTCATCACAATCCCCCTAAATCTGTGTACATTTGGATATGCTCGGCAAGCTTCAGGAAATCTTGTTTCGGATAGGAATTTCCGTCCTTGGTGAAAGCAAGACTCGGGACTTCTCCCTCAATGACATGTCCATAGCCCCAGTGGAGTAGATCCTTGCTGTGGCGTATGGGGCAAAATCTTTGAAGGGATCTATGTTATAACAGCGCCCCGCAAAGTGAATACTGGGATCTATCTTCATTCTCAGAAAGTCATTCAACTTCTTTTCCCGGGTGCCGCTTTTTGTCATGAGATTGTTGACCACAACGAAGATCTTTGCATGGTTGTTTTCAGCACGGATGGTGGCGCAGGTCTCGTTGATGACGACGCCGTTTTTATTGATTCCAAGGGGCGTAAGCAGGATGGGGATGATGCAGTAGTCAAACTTTCGGATCATTTCCTTCGGGTTGGCTTTTGTGTCAGGGCTACAATCGCAGACGATCACCTTTTCCCGGTACTTCGTTTCGTCCCAATCGTTGTAGTCCACCACGGTGATTTTTCCCGTAGCCTTGTCCTTCTTGTCTCTGATTTCCACGCCTTTCCCAAGCATTTTGGAGAGATTCTTTTGGGGATCCAGGTCGAGGAGCAGGGCATCATAACCGGAAAGGGCGAAGGCTCCCGCAAGATGAGCCGCCACCGTGGTTTTTCCGGTTCCCCCCTTGCAGGTCCAGACACCAATATATTTCCTGGACATGTCTTTGTTGACGGGACTCCATACCATGGTGTTTTTCTCTTTATCGTAGACCCCGAGAACAAGATTGATGGATGTGGTTTCGTTGGCGTAAGCTTTTGCCTGGGCGGAAAATCCCTTTTCTGAGGAAACAAAGAACCCTTTATCAAATTCGCTGTTATGTGATTCCATGAATTCTATAAATTTTTCGATGGGTTTTGTGGAGACCGTTCGCTTGTAGTCCTTTACCTGGATTGCCGCTCGAACACCGTTTTTTTCGGCATAAATATCGTATCCCTCATTGCAAGGAGGCATGGTGTATGCTTTCCATCCCTGAGTTTGCATGTACATGCAGATCAGTTTTTCAAAGTCGTAAGGATCCCCCATGCCTTCTTTTGCCTCCTGGTTTTTATTTTCAAGCCTAATCTTACGGCCACAACCGTAATTTCCTTAAGCCTGTCTGCCTTCTTACAACTCCTCCAGCGGTAGCAAGCGGAGATTGATCAGCACCACCTCAGAAACCGAGTTCGTCCGTATGGGGGGGCCCCAGGTGCCTGCCCCGGAGGAGACGTAAAGATTCGTATCTCCCGAGGTGAGAAGCCCCCAGCTCTTGGGAAAGAGGATTCCGGTGACGAAGTTGAAGGGGAAGATCTGCCCGTTATGGGTGTGCCCCGAAAGCTGGAGAAGAACCCCGGATTCCACCGCCTGGCGGAAGTCCTCCTTAGTGGGGGTGTGGTTTGCCACGAGAAGGGGATATCCCCGGTACTTCTCCTCCAGGGTGGCGAGAATTTCCTTGGGATGCTTGTGGGTGTCTCCGAAACGGGGGGCCTGGGTATCGTTTCTGCCGAGGAGGAGGAAGCTGCCATCCACCACGGTGACCTCGTCCCGAAGGAGTGAAATGCCGCAGCTTTCGAGATAGGCGGTGTCTCGGGCAAGATTGGCGTAGTATTCGTGGTTTCCCGTCACCCCGTAAAGCCCCAGGGGGGGCTGCAGGGCCTGCATGGTTTGGGGGAATCCGATAGCATCCCCCACCTCGGGGGAATTTTCGAGAATATCCCCCCCCAGGATCACCAGATCCGGGGAGAGTTCCCTCACTCTGGATGCCATGAGGCCAAGTTTTTTCTCCCCCACCACTCTCCCCGCGTGGATATCCGAAAGAAAGGCGATACGGTAGGTTTTTTCCGTCTCAACCCCTGGGCTGTAGGCTTGAAGGTCAAGGGTATGGGTGCGCAGGGCGGTGGTGTTGCCGTACCCCCAGAAGAGAAGTGCCAGAACAGCCGCTCCGGCGAAAAGCCAGAAACTGTGGGTTTCCTTAGGGGTGGGCCATCTTCCGGAGAAGATCCGTATCCCCCCTTTAAGAAGATCCCAGAGCACCCCTGCGAAGAGGGCATGGATGAGCACCGCCAGAAAGATCCCTCCGGCGAAGAAGATGAGAAAGGACAACTCTTCCGGGAGGGAGGGGCGGAAGATCCTCCCGAGAGGAAAGATGAGAGCCCCGAGAATCCAGAGAAGTGAGAGTGCTCCTTTTACAGAGGGGAAGGCCTGCCGCAGGTGCCGGAGCACGTAGAAATTCATCCCTAGATAGACAAGAAGCACCGTGGAGAAGAAGATGGTAAAGGAGCGCATCAGCGAATCACTCCAAGCTCTCTGTGGTTGTACCAGCAGTAGTTCTGAGGGGGTTTCACAAGGCCCTTCATGCCGAAGGGGAAGTCGCTGGCAAAGACTATGCCTTCTCCTTCTTCCCAAATCAGCATATCCCGGTTCCCCTTTTTGACGAAGGGGAATCCTCCGTAAAAGCCGAAAAAGTTAGATTCAAAGGTTTGGAGTGTTGGAAAGAGGGGGAGCTTCATCCGGGAGATCATGCGGAGGATGAACTCGCTGTCTGTAATGTTCCCCCCTGCCCGGGCGAGCCCCGAGAGGGATGCCTCGTTGCCGTTTACTGCTGCCACGAGCTGAGGTGTGCCGGGGATGAAGAAGGGGTGGCAGTTAGTATCGGTGACGGAGCCTTCGCTGGCCTCTCGGGAGTGGAAGAGCACCCAGTCGTATTCTGCTTCGAGCATGCGCACAGCGATTTCGCCGCAGGTAAGGAAAACCCCCTTGCGAAACTCTGAAATTGCGTGGTTTTTGAGCAGGGCGTAGCCGTTCCCCTCGCCTCCGTCTCGAAGCTCCAGGGCTTCGAGATAGGCTTTCAGGGAGGAGCAGCCGGGAATGGTTTCGAGAGCGTGCTGAAGACGATGGATGCCGTTTCGGTTGGCGAGAAGCATTCTGCACATGGATGAAGTCTCTCCTTATCAGGCATTTCCTCCTGGGGCGATAATTCCTGTAGCTATGCCGATCTGTTCGATGGTGCGGAACTCCACGTTTTCCGGATTCTCGGAAGTGCCCTTGTAGATTACCGTGCCTGCAATGCGCGGGGCCTCTCCCGTTTGAGGGTCATAGGGGGCGATGCAGAGAAGCACGGTGTACCCCTCTTTGCGGAGTTCCGAAGCGATCTTTTCGAATCCCATAATGACGGGGTTTTTTTCGAAATCCTCATTTTCCAGAGCCTGCGTTTCGTCTGTTGGGGACATTTTTTTCCCTCCCTTGCCTGGGGCATGGAAAAAGCCTGGCGGTTTTTCCCTTTGTCATGTTTTCGAGATCAGTTTACCCTTGCTCACGGGGTTGTGCAACGTAAAAATGCGCAGGTCGCACTCAAAAGGGGGAAAATGTATGAGGAGGACCGTACGGTCCTCCTCATAAGCGGTGTGTGTTGGTTGGTGCGGGTCCCTTTATGGAAAAGCTATCCTGTGAAGGAGAGCGTTGCACGCTCTTTCGGGGGTTTTTATTTTTTGAGAGTCTCTGCTCCCGAAAATCCACCGGAATGGTAGCACGTATTTGCTAATTGTCAACATCATACTGATATTTATTGTTAAATCAGACATTTCAGATATTTTAGGCATTTTGCGATAAAAAAACTCTTTTTGATCTCCCCCCTCTTCGGCTCTCCTTGTGGTATCCTTTGCTGTATGTGTATGCTCGAAGAGTCCATGCTTTTTTGGTAAAAAACTTGTCTTCCCCTCAATCGCCGGAGAAAACTTTTCGGCGGAGGGTCAATTCCATGGAATAGAGGAGAGAAAAACTATGATACATTGTGGCATCGTAGGGCTCCCCCTTTCGGGGAAATCCACGATTTTCAACGTTATTACCCGGGCCGGGGCAGAGGTTAAGGCTTATGCGGGAGGAAAGACAGATCCCAACAAGGCCATGGTGTCGGTCCCAGATTTTCGGCATGAAAAGCTGACGGAAATTTTCGAGCCCAAAAAGAGTACCCCCGCCACCATGGAGTTCGTCGATCTGGCTGGGCTTTCCAGAGATGCCAGCAAGGGGGCGGGACTTGGAAATGCCTTTCTCTCCTTTGTGGGGGATGCGGATGCTCTTATCCACGTGATTCGCTGCTTCTCCAACCCCGATGTGGCGCACCCCGAGAACGATATCAATCCCTGTCGGGATTGGGAGATCGTGGAGGGTGAACTTATGTATCGGGATCTGGGAGTTATCGAAAACCGTCGGGAGAGGCTGCAGGCTAAGAAGAAGCGGCTTCCCGAGGAGGAGAAGGAGCTGGAGCTTCTCGAACGATGCCAGAACTTTCTGCTGGAGGAGCGTCCTCTTCGGGAGATGACGTTTTCTGAGGCGGAGGATCGGGCACTCCGAGGTTTTACCTTCTTGAGCCGTAAGCCCGAAATGGTGGTGCTGAATCTGGATGAAACTCAGGTGAACCCTGAGGTTATTCCGGAGCACGAGAAATTTCAGGCCCTTATGGAGCAGCACGGCATTCGGGTGGTGCGGGTCTACGGCAGCATGGAGATGGAGATGGGGGAGCTTTCTCCGGAGGAGCAGCAGGAGTTTATGGGGGATCTCGGCATTACCGAACCCGGCCGGGATCGCCTTATCGGAGAGGCTTACCGCCTTTTGGGGCTGATCTCTTTCTTCACCACCGGTAAAGATGAGGTGAAATCCTGGACGATCTCCCAGGGAGATACGGCGGTGGATGCGGCGGGGGCCATTCATAGCGATCTCGCCCGGGGATTCATCCGGGCCCAGGTGGTGCACTATCGCGATTTCATCGAAGCGGGAGCGACCCTGGGGGGCTGTCGCGAGAAGGGGCTTCTCCGCCTGGAGGGGAAGGATTATCTGGTGCAGGACGGAGATATGATCGAAATTCGATTTAACGTGTAGTTCTGAAACTCCCCGGAAGGAGGAAGCGTGTATGCTGATGAAAGAATTGCTCTGGTCGCCGCTTGAGATGCGGGGGAGAGTGCTGTCGAATCGGGTGGTGGTGGCCCCCATGGCATCGGGAAGCGCCGACGATGAGGGGGTTCCCACCGAGAAGGGGATGGATCTGTACCGAAAGTTTGCTGCCGGGCAGGCGGGGATGGTGACGCTGGAGCATCATGCAGTACGCCGGGATGGCTACGTCCGACGAGGGCAGTACAGCCTGCACGCAGAGCAGCTTGTGGAAAAGCATGCTCCTCTGGGAGAGATCTTCCGGAATGCCGGGGTTCCCGCTCTGGTGCAGATCAACCATGCGGGGAGCGCTGTGAAGGATCCGGAGCTTCTGCAGGGGGGCTTTCTCCCTCTGGCACCCTCGCCGGTACCGCACCCTAAGGGGCTCGAAGGTGTGATCCCCCGGGAGATGACCAAAGGGGATTGTGAAGAGATGCGCCAGGCCTTTGTGCAGGCGGCTCTTCGGGGGATACGCGCGGGGTATGTTGGGGTGGAGGTGCACGCCTGCCACGGTTTCCTCCTGGGGCAATTTTTGAGCCCCCTTACGAATTTCCGGCGAGATGCGTACGGTGGAGAGATTGCCGGGCGTTCCCGGCTTCTTCGGGATATCGTGGCGGCCCTTCGGGAGGAGCTGGGGGATGCTCTTCTTTCGGTGCGTCTCGGAGTGGCGGACGAACTCGGGGAGAAGCCCCGGGGGCTTGCCTTCGAGGATGTTCTCTGGGCGGGGAAAGAACTCGCCGCCCTTGGGGTGGATATGATCAGCGTGAGCGGGAATTTCTGTGGTTTTGACGCTCCCCGAACTGCCCCCTGGGCCCCCTATGCGGCGGCGATTCAGCAGAGGGTTGGGGATGTCCCGGTGCTCTGTACGGGAAATATCCGTTCTCTGGAGGAGGCGGAATCCCTTCTGGAGCGTGGTTGCTGCACCCTTATAGGCTTGGGGCGCCCCTTTGTGCAGAACCCGAATATTCTCTCCGAGTGGGGGTATGCCCCCTGCAAGGGATGCTCTCTCTGTGGCGAGGGAAAGCATCCCGAATGAAGCTCTTTCTGAGCTGTGATATGGAGGGGGCCACGGGGCTGGTCTCCTTTTCCCAGGTGCTGCCCAAGAGTCCGGAATATCCCCTAGGAAGGGCCATGCAGCTCTTCGATGTGCGTGTTCTGGTGGAGGCTGCTCTGGAGTGGGGTGTGGAAGAAATTCTCATCAACGATGCTCATTCTGCCATGAGAAACCTGGATCTTCGGGATTTTCCCGATTCGGAAAAGCTGCAACTCTGCAGTGGTTCCTCCAAGATTCTCGGTATGGTAGAGGGGGTGGCGGAGTGTGACGCGGCCTTTTTCGTGGCTTATCACGCCATGGCGGGAACCGAAAAGGCCGTGATGGACCACACCATGGGCTTCTCTCCCTTCGAGGTGCGTCTCAACCGTCAGCTTGTGGGGGAGACGGGGCTTAATGCTGCGGCTTGCGGAGCCTTGAGGGTTCCGGTGGCCCTCGTTACGGGGGATTATGCGGTCTGCTGCGAAGCCAGGAGTATCCTCGGAGAAGGAGTTACCTGCTGTGCCGTTAAAGAGGGGTGCGGAGCCCATGCGGCTCGTCTTCTCGGACCGGCTCAGACGAAGGTTCTTCTCCAAAAGGCCGCTCTGGAGGCTCTTGACAAGGTTGCTGCGGGAGCGGTTTCCCCCTTCGACGTTGCCCTTCCCTGTCAGGGAAGCGTCACCTTCTGTACAACTCTCCAGTGTGACCGGGCTTCCCTGGTGCCGGGGTCTGAACGCATTACCGGAAGAACTCTCACGGGAACCTTCGAGAGTGTGCTGGATTTTTACCGCTGGCAGGCTTCGGTGATCGCTCTTGGAGAGCATGCCTGATTTTACCGAGATTTTGGGGCCTTCCTTTGGGGAAAAACTGATCTCCTGGTTCCGGGAGCACCGGCGTCCTCTTCCCTGGCGAAGGGAGTACCACCCCTATCACGTCTGGCTTTCGGAGATCATGCTGCAGCAAACCCAGATGGATCGGGGGGTCTCCTACTTTCTGCGGTGGATTGAGCGTTTTCCCTCCCTTCGTCATGTGGCGGAGGCTTCGGAGGAGGAGATTCTCAAATATTGGGAGGGGCTGGGATACTACCGGCGAGCCCGGAATCTCAAGGCTGCGGCGGAGAAGATCACGGCCCTTGGGGGGGGGGAGCTTCCCCGAACCCGAGAGGAGCTTCTGGAGCTTCCCGGAGTGGGGGAGTATACCTCAGGGGCCATCGCGAGCATCGCCTGGAATCAGGCTGTCCCCGCGGTGGATGCCAACGTGGAGCGTTTTTTTGCCCGGTATCTCGATTGGGAGCGGTCTCCCAAAGATCGGGGATTTCGGGGAATTCTGGAAGAGATAATTCTTAAAGTTATGGAGATGTATCCCCCCCGAGAGGTAACCCAGGCTCTCATGGAGTTCGGGGCTCTCTGCTGCACTCCGAGAGAGCCGAACTGCGAAGCCTGCCCTCTGGAGCAGTTCTGTCTTGCCCGGAGCAGGGGAACGGTGTTGCAGCGTCCCCGGCAGGAGAAAAAAGCTCCGGTGGTACAGCGGCATGTGGGGGCGGGAATTCTTCAAGATTCACGGGGGTACTATCTTCTGTACCGCCGTCCCGAGGGGGATCTCCTGGGAGGGCTCTGGGAGTTCCCGCAGACGGAGATCTTTCAGAGGGGGGCGCTCCGGAACTCTCTGGAGGTTTTTTTCCGGGAGCGTGGCTTTGCGGTGACGGTGGGGGAGAGGCTCTGCTCGGTGCGGCACTCCTTTACGGTGAACCGGGTGCTTCTGGAGGCGTGGCGATGCTTCTGGATTGAGGCACCTCCTGGGGAGCTTCCCGAAGGCTTTGCCCTGGTCGCTCCCCCCCGCATGGCGGAGCTTTCCTTTCATGCGGGGGGGCGGAAGATTCTGGAATATATGACGACGAAAGAGGGGGCCTGAGAGAGCCCCCTCTTTCGTCGTTGTTTTTTGTCTCTTTTGTGGGCTACGGCAGGCTATCTTTTGAGGGTCAGCCGGGGAGCCTCGTCTTCCCCCAGGTGGTAGGAGCTGGCAAGTTTCTTCAGTTCCTCTACCCTGGCGCTCTGCTCCTGCCGGAGTGCTCCGAGTTCTTTCATTCCCGCTGCAACATGGGTGGAGGACTCTTCCACGTGAAGAGAGACCTCTTCTCCCTCCCGCAGAAGCTCCACGATGTTCTCCACCGCGCTGGCTATCTCCTGGCTGCTGGCGGACTGTTCCTCCGCAGCCGCAGCGATGGTCTGAATGGCGTCGTTCAGTTCGTTTACCCTGGATACGGCGTCACCGATCTCTTGAGAAGTCGTGCGAGACTGCTCAAGAGTCCCCAGGAGCATGCTTTCCGCCTTTTTGGTGTCTGTTACGGCGGTCTTGGCTTTGGCGTTGATTCCCTCGATGATCTGGGTAATGTTTCGGGCTGCTTCGTTGCTCTCCTCGGCGAGCTTGCGTACTTCCTCCGCCACCACCGCAAAGCCCCGGCCCGCTTCTCCCGCCCGAGCGGCTTCTATAGCGGCGTTCAGGGCGAGAAGGTTTGTCTGGTCTGCAATCCCCGTAATGGTCTTTACGAATCCTGCAATGCCTCCCATGGATGTGGCGAGTTCCTCGATGGCATCAACCACTCTGGTGTTCGCCTTTCCAAGCCCTTCCATGTCGTCTGCCATGCGGATCACTGCCTGAGCCCCCCGGTTGATCCCCTCGGCGATTTTCAGGGTGCGTTCGCTAATATCTGAAGCGCTCCGGGCGGAGTCCTGGGCACCGCTGGAGACCTCTTCCACCCCTGCATTTGTCTGGGCGGTGGCGGAGGAGATGTTTTCGAGCATGGCGTTCATGGATTCCTTGGCCTCCATGGAAGAGTGTACGGCTTCGTCGACCCGGCGGTTGATCTCCTGAAGATCCTGGCTGCTCTGCTCAAGATGGTCACTCAGGCTTCGGACCTTGGAGACCAGCTCTCGATAAGAATTACCGATAATTTGAAAAGCTCCCATAACACGGAGGATTTCGTTTCGACTGGAGGTGTCTCCGGAGATCTGGGTTCGCAGATCTCCTTCGGCGATGGCCCCCGCCACTGCCTCGATTTTCTTAAGGGGAGCTACCTGGCGAGATATGGCGAATGCCAGAAAAAGAAGCCCCAGAAGAACTCCGGGGATCGCTACCAGAAGCATCCTCTGGCGCATGAGCCGGAGGGGGTTGAGGATGACGGTTTCGGGGACGCTGATTCCCACGTGCCATCCGAGTTTTTCGAGCTTTACCACGTAGGCGTACTTCTGGGTTTTTTGGAAAGGATAGACGAGCTGGAAAACGCTTGCTCCCTGGTTCTGCCGGGATTCTTTCTGGTAGGCCTCCCAGAATTCCGGTGCCGCTTCGGAAGCCGAGGCCCCCGGAGAGAGTGTTGGGTGGGAAATGAAAGTTCCTTGGGGGTCGAAGACGAAGCCGTACCCCCCCTCGCCGAGAGATACCCGCAAGGCCTGCTCCGTGATTTCCTTAAGAGAGAGGGCATTCATCAGCACCATCACTATATCCCCGGTTCTCGGGTCTTCCACAGGGGTGAAGCGTACCTGGCAGGGGTATGCGTAGTTCTTCGAGAAAAGGCTATAGGGCTTCTTTTGGACCATCGTCGCCTGGTAGATCGGATCGGCTTCGGCGAAGACGCGGATCTCCGAGTCGTGGATGTTGTTGGAAGCCTGGGAGATTGCCACGGGGACGAGAGCCCCTTCGAAGGGCTGCAGAATGGCGAACCTGCCTCCGTACTGGGATGCCCAGGAAGAAGGGCGGTCATTGTTTGCCGTAATGGGGTGCAATCCGTTGCTGGAGAAGTAGAGCAGCGGAATCTCTCGCCCCTCTAGGGGAGCCGTCTTTGTGGAGAGCATGAAGTTGCCGTTGTCAAAGTCGGAGAGGGCAGACTTGGCGAGGATCTCCGCCTCATAGAGGATATGTGCCGTTTGGGTATCGAGAACCTCTGAAAGAATTTTCGAGGTTCCCATGGCACTCTCCTGGATGCTCTTGATGAGGTTTCCTCTTGCGATGACGTAGCTGATGTACTGCACCGAAAGAAGCACCAGCACCATGATGGTGCCTGCAGCCAGAACGCTTTTCATCTTGAAGGACATACCTCGTTTGTGAGCCATGAGCAAAAACCTCCTTTAAGTATTTTTCCCGAGCATCCCCCATCTTCGCTGATGTGGCTGTAGGGGAGATCCTCTTCGTAAAGAGAGTGTGGTTCGAGATTCTTTTCCAAAAACAAGAGAAGCAGGGAGAGACGTCCTTTCTCCCCGCTTCCGTACTGCCGTTAGAACTTCTTTCTGCAGGAGGAGCCGGAACGCTTTTTTTCTCCGCACATTCCCAGAAGAAGAGGGAAGAGAATCAGCACCCCCGAAAGGGGCGTTCCGGTGGAGCACCCTCCCGAGCTGTCTCCCTCGGAGGAGCCCAGGAGGTTCAGCGCCTTAGGGGCAGTCCCCCTGGTGGAAGCGATGAAGGAACTCTCCAGGAACCTTCCGGGGGTCATATCTGCTCCGGCGATAACAGGAACATGGCCTGAGGGGGAGAGCGTCCTCTGAGATGTCCAGAGGGGAGAAGATACGCTATTCAGGAGTACGTTGCGAATCTGCCAGTTTGCGAGCCCCTGATCCCGTGCCCAGAGAGCGGCCGCCACCCCCGCAGCGATGGGCGATGAGAAGGAAGTGCCGTTGAGAGTCTGCAGGCTCTCTTCGTTTTTAGAGGTGGTGAGGATCGCGTTTCCCGGCACCGCTGCGTCGATCGCTTTATTGCCGTAGTTGGAGAAGTTCTCCGCCAGAAAGCCCGATTCGTTGGTGCTCGCGACACTGAGAAAGATCGCCGAGGAGATTCGAGATGGGTAGACATAGCGGTTGTTTACATCAAGGTTGTTGTTCCCTGCGGCGGAAAAGAAGATCGCCCCTTCTCGCTGGATTCTCGCAAAGAGGTTGTCGAAAAAAGTTTCCATCTCTTCATCCCTGTAGAAGCTTCCGGAGGTAGCGAAGCTGAAGTTGCATATGAGGTGCCGGTTCGCCAGGGGCCCGGAAAGGAGGCCGAGAAGATGGTCCACGCTTCGCGCCAGGTCTGCGGTGCTGCTGTTGCCGGAGGAGTCGGCGCACTTGATGGGAATGATGGAGACCTTGGGAGTTACCCCGGTCTGCCTCCCCACGATGACCCCCGTTACGGCGGTGCCGTGTCCCTGATCGTCGTATACCACACTCTGATGTCCCGAAGCCCCCGTAAGGGAGTTGTAGCTAAAGTTCCAGAGAATGGAGGCTCCCTCGAAGTCTCTGTGAGGATTTACTCCCGTATCCATCACCGCCACCACCACGGTCCCCCAGGCGACATCGGGAATCCCCTCTTCAAGGCGTGCGTTCTGGGCCCATGCCACGTGCCAGGGGAGGGTGAGGGCGTCATGCTGATCCTTCCCTGAAGTTCCCTCTGCAAGCTCTGCGCCGTGGTGGAACTTCCGGGATCCGGAGATCAGGACAAGGTCGGGGTGGCTACGAAGAAGCTCCTCCCTCTGCAACGGGGAGAGATCCACCAGGGCCCCGTGAAGATGTGGCAGGGTTCCCCTGGTCTGATCCGTGAGGCTGTAGCTTTGAAGAGCCCCCGCAACGCCCGGTTTTTCTCCCTGCGAAGAGAGGGGGAAGAGAGCCACATACTCCTCTGCATACGCCGAAGGAGCCCCGAGGGAGAGGCTCCAAAACCCCAGAAGGAGAAGAAGGAGAACTTTCCGGCTTCCGGAGAGTTGTGAAGCTATTGGAAACATGGGAATCATCCTTTCTCTGAATTCAGATGGTATTTCGAGGAATTGCTATGGCAGATGCTATTCTATTGCCTGAAGCTGTTTGGTGATTTTTTCTAAAATCTTTTTCACCATCTCTGCAGAGAGTTCGGGCTTTTGTTCTCGAAGAAGAATTTCCTCGAGAATCTCATGGGGTGAAGCTTGCTCATACAGCACTTTGTACACTGCTGTGCAGATGGGAAGATCCACACCGTAGCGCCGTCGGTGGTTCTCCAGAGCTTCGGCAGTATAGTATCCCTCTGCCACCTGTCCGAGAGAGGCAAGGGCCTCTTCGACATTCATTCCTTCCCCCACGGCTTTGCCGAGGCGGAAGTTCCGGGAGTGTTCGCTGTAGCAGGTGACCATGAGATCCCCTGCCCCGGCGAGCCCCGAGAAGGTGAGCGGGTTTCCTCCGAGAACAATCCCCAGCCGAAGGATTTCCGCCAGCCCACGGGTAATGAGGGCCGCCTTGGCGTTATCTCCGAGCTTCATGCCGTGGGTGGCTCCTGCGGCGATGGCGATGACGTTTTTCATCGCCCCCCCGATCTCTACCCCCGTGACATCTCGAGATGTGTAAACTCGAAAGGTCTCTCTGCCGATGATAACCTGCCATTCGAAAGCCTCCTCAAGAAGGTTGGAGGCTATGGAGACTGCCGTGGGGAGCCCGCGGATTACCTCTTCCGCATGGCTTGGCCCCGAGAGAACGCTGTAGACACCCCCCGGAAGAGCCTCCCGACAGACCTCATTGAGAAGTTTTCCCGAAGAGATCTCCACTCCCTTGGCAAGATTACAGAGTTTGACGTTCTGGGGGGCGAGAGGTTTAAGGCTTTCGAGAAGAGAGCGTATCCCCTGGGAGGGGACCGCAAGAATCCATCGTTGGGAGAAGATAGCCGCCTCGGCGAGACTGCTGGTAGTGATGATATGCGGGGAGAGATTCGCAAAGGGAAGGTAGTCGGGATTTTTCCCTGTGGCAGTAATTGCCCGGGCCTGCTGGGAGCGGCGGCACCAGAGACATATGTCATGCCCGTTCGAAGAGAGAACGTGAGCCAAAGCGGTGCCCCAGCTTCCGGCACCAAAAATAGAAATCTTTGACATAGTTGTGTAGCACCTCTTTTCCTCTTTGAATGATATGGTGGAGAAAATATCTCCTCTTTCGAAAGTTATTATACCAGCATAAGCCCCAGATGCACGGTAGAGAAGCGTTACCGAAAAAGAGAGAGAAGATTGTGCCAAAGAGGGGAATGCGGAGAAAACGTGAAACTTCATGGTATAATGATATGTCGCTCATGCTGGGGAACAATCTTCCCGGCGGTGAGAGAATTTGGAATGGGAGGCACAAGGCATGTCCGAACAGCTGGGAGGCCCTCTTGATTTTGGGCAGGTGGTCCCTCTCCCCTTAGAAGAGGAAATGCGGCATAGCTATCTTGACTATGCCATGAGCGTTATCGTGGGTCGGGCGCTCCCGGATGCGCGGGATGGGCTCAAGCCAGTACAGCGCAGAATTCTCTATGCCATGCTGGAGCTGGGGTTGCGGCATAGGCAAGCCTTTAAGAAGTCCGCCCGCGTGGTGGGGGAAACCATGGGTAAGTACCACCCCCATGGGGATGCGGCCATTTACGATACCATGGCCCGGATGGCTCAGGATTTCAGTATGCGCTACATGCTGGTAAACGGCCAGGGAAACTTCGGTTCCATCGACGGAGATCCACCCGCAGCCATGCGGTATACCGAGGCAAAGCTTCACGCCCTCGGCGAGGATATGCTGGCCGATATTGATGAAGATACCGTGGATTGGGGTCCAAACTTCGATGACTCCCTCCAGGAACCGCTGGTACTCCCTTCCCGGGTGCCGAATCTTCTCGTAAACGGAGCCACGGGAATCGCCGTGGGAATGGCCACCAACCTTCCTCCTCATAATCTGGGAGAGGTTGTGGATGCTCTCTGTTACATGATCGACAACGGAGAGGTGGAGCTTGGGGAACTTATGCAGTTCCTTCCAGGGCCGGATTTTCCCACAGGGGGCCAGATTATGGGGCGGGACGGCATTGTGGATGCCTACCGTACCGGTCGGGGAAAGATCACCCTCCGGGGGAGAGCGGCTGTCGAAGATCTTCGCCGAGGCAAGAAAAAAGCGGTGGTGATCACCGAGATCCCCTATATGGTGAACAAAACGTCTCTTATCGAGAATATCGCCAAGGGAGCCCAGAGCAAGACCATCGACGGTATCAGCGATATCCGGGATGAGTCCGACCGTGAGGGGTTGCGGATCGTTATTGAACTGCAGCGGGATGCCAACCCCGAGGTTACTCTCCGGCAGATCTACACGAGAACCCAGCTTCAGGGAACCTTTGGGGTGATCAATCTTGCCCTTGTTCGGGGGGAACCTCGTGAACTCTCCCTGGTGGAGATGCTTCGGGAGTTTGTTAATCACCGGCGTATGGTGATCCGCCGCAGAACCGCCTTTCGTCTCGCCAAGGCGGAGGCCCGGGCGCACATTGTGGAGGGACTTCTCAAGGCCCTTGATATCATTGACCAGGTGATTCAGCTCATCCGGGCCTCTCAAGATGCGGGAGCCGCCAAGGCGGGGCTCATGGAAAAGCTCCTCTTTTCCGAACTGCAGGCTCAGGCCATTTTGGATATGCGGCTTCAGAGGCTTACCGGCCTGGAACGCAACAAGCTGGAGGAGGAGATAGGGCAACTCCTTCAGGATATCCAGCTCTATCGGAACATCCTTGCGGATCCCGCAGTGCTGGACGCAGTTATTAAAAATGAGCTTCGGGAGGTGCGGGGAGCTTTTGCGGACCCCCGGCGAACGGAGATCCTTGATTCTGTGGAGGATATCGCCACGGAGGATCTCATCCCCGAGCGGGATATTGTGGTGGTCTTGAGCCGTGATAACTATCTCCGCCGTATGCCTCTGGAGGATTATCGCCTTCAGAGCCGGGGGGGTAAGGGGGTTAAGAAGGCCGCTCCCGCAGGGGAGGATGAGATCTCTTTGCTCACCGTCACCACCACCCACAACGATCTCTTCCTCTTCACCACCAAGGGGCGCGTCTTTTCTCTGCGGGGATATGCCATCCCCCAGCCCAAGTCTGGAAAGGGAAAGCTGGTCTCCAGCTTCATCGCTCTGGAGGAGGACGAGAAGGTGGTCTCCATGCGAGACAGTCGTCTGGAGGGAACCCGTTTTGTCTTCTTCATCACACGTCAGGGCATTGCCAAGCGTATGCCCGTGACGGAGCTGGATAAGATCACCCGGGCGGGGCGGCGGATTCTCGGTTTGGATGAAGGTGATTCCATCGCCCAGGTGCGGTATACTGCGGGAGGAGAAGAACTTCTCTTCGTCACCGCCAACGGAAGAGCCCTCCGTACCGAAGAAGAGGAGTTCCGTCCCATGGGGCGTCAGGCCCGGGGGGTTCGCGCCATTCGGCTCTCTCCGGATGACCGGGTTGTCGGGTGCGATGTAGCCCGCTCCGGGGAGGATCTCTTTGTGATAACCGAAAGGGGCCTGGGAAAGCGAAGCCCCTACGAAGACTTTTCCCTCTATCACCGAGGAGGCGGAGGGGTAAAGGCTCAGAACTTGGGAGAACGTACCGGACGTCTTGCCTTTGCGGGAGGGGTGGCTCCCGAGGATGAGATATTTATTATAACTTCTCGGGGACGTCTTGTTCGGGTGGCGGCATCGGAGATTTCCCGACTGGGGCGTACTGCCATGGGGAATATCGTGGTGCGTCTCGATGAAGGAGATGCTGTGGTGGATGTGAGTCTTTTGCAGTGCGGGGAGGTGCATGAGGAGGATGCGTAGTTCGAAAGTTCCCTTTGCCCGGGAGGGGGTACCCCCTGCGATGGGTGTTGCGCTCATGATGGGGCTGGGATGGTTTCTGCATCCCTTTATTGCGGTGGGGCTTGCTCCTTTTCTTCTTTTTATTCTCTGGTTCTATCGGGATCCTGAGCGTAAGGCTTCTCCCGTGGGGGAAGGTAAAGAACGTCTTATCAGCCCCGCGGACGGCAAGGTTATGGATATTGCTCCGGCGGAACATCCCTTTACGGGGAGGTGCCAGAAGGTTGCAATCTTCATGTCCCCTCTCAACGTTCATGTAAATCGCTCGCCCTGTGAGGGGAGAGTGGCTTTTCTCGACTACCGGCCGGGGAAAAAGCTGGTGGCCTTTCATCCCAAGGCCTCCGAGGAGAACGAACGTTTCTACCTTGGGCTGGACACTTCTTGCGGTCCTGTTATGATGGTGCAGATCGCGGGAGCCCTGGCGCGCAGAATCGTCTGTCGGGCCAAAAGAGGGCAGCAGTTTAAAGAGGGAGAGCGTTATGGCATGATCCAGTTTGGATCAAAAGTGGATCTCTACTTTCCGGAGGGCATGGAGTGCCTGGTTTCCCCGGGAGAAGAGGTTAAGGCAGGGGAGACAGTGATTGGAGTGAGGTCTTGATGCGACGTAGAGTACGATCCATCTCGTTTCGGCAGATTATCCCGAATATGATAACCAGCGGCAATATCCTGTGCGGTATGCTTTCTCTGGTGGCGTCCTTTCACGGACAGTTTACACTGGCGGCGTGGCTTATTCTCTGGGCGGTCTTCTTCGATTTTATGGACGGCAAGATGGCCCGGAGTCTCGGCGGAGGGAGCGCCTTCGGCATGGAGCTTGACAGCCTGGCGGATGTGGTGAGCTTTGGGGTGGCCCCTGCCATGATTATGTACGGAGCCTATCTGCAGGGTTTCTACGGCGTGGTGGCTCCTTTGATTTGTGCCTTCTACGCTATCTGCGGGGCTCTGCGGCTTGCACGTTTTAACGTTACCGCCTCCAGCGGGAGCTTCTTTCAGGGGCTTCCCATCCCTGGAGGGGGGCTTTTCCTCGTGGCTTTTGTGATGGCGCGGGTACCCCTTCCTCCTGTAGTGGCTCTGGCACTTGTTCTGGGAGCAGCCTTTCTTCTCATCTCCAACGTTCCCTACGGGAATCTCAAGAAGATGAAAAAAGGATACGCAGATCGAAGAAAGGTGCTTGTTCTCTTTCTCGTGACTCTCGGACTTTTCGTTACCCTTCGGGGCGCAGCTACCCTGGCTCTCATGACTACGTACGTGGTGGGAGGGTTCTTCAAGTTCGACTGGGGGCAGTGGCTCTCCCTCCCCTCCGAGGATGGGGAGGAGCTTCAGGCGTAGCAAAGAGAAGATGTAGTAAATTAGAGAAAACAAAAAGCATCCCCTTCGGACGATCGCCCGAAGGGGATGCTTTTTGTCTCCTGGCAGGTTCAGGATTTTTGGGGAGTTGTAACCTTTTTGAGCCGCGGCCAGAGAATATATCCCAGGGTGATGGAAAGGATCAGGGAGGGGAGAATAAAACTCCCGTTGTAGATGGCGGAGTAGAGCCACACCGAGGTTCCTTCCGGAGCGTAGCTCCCGAAGAAGATCACCCCCGAAAGGACGTGGCAGGCAAAGCGTCCCGCCGAGGCGATGGTCATGCTCAGCCAGAGCGGCCTGGAGATCAGCCCCGCCAGGCCGAGGGAGCCGAAGGCGAGAGGATAGTCCAGAAGGGCCTGGAGAGGATGCACCACGTATCCTCCCAGAACAAGCTGGAGAGCCCCCGAAACCATCCCCGCTCCGATGCCGAATCGAAGGCCGTGACGCAGGGCGAAGAGCATAAGGGGGAGATCCTCCAGGGTGATGGAGCCCCCCTGAGGCATGCGCCAGAGCTTAACGTAGGAGAAGGCCACGGAAAGGGCGATGGCAAGAGCGCCCTCCACAAGAACTTGGGTTTTGGATCGATTCACAAGAAATGCACCTCCATAAAAGTAGCCCCGCCCTTCCGGCATAACCTGCGCAGAAGAACGGGGCTTTCAATTTCTCCATGCAAGGCATGGAGGTGCACTTTGAAAGAACGCCCACTCCCTCCGCCGGTACGAACCGGATCAGGTTCCAGGGGTCGGGAAATGTTTCCCCTCTCAGCCGTAAGGCTCCCCCAGGGCTCTATTGATGATCAAGGGTAGCTTATACCCGTATCCCCCTGGGTTGTCAAGTGGGAGTTGCGTATCCTTCCGGAATATCCTATGCTTGAACCCGTCTTGAGCGCATCTTGGGAGGATATGAGAAAGGAGCTTTTTCTATGAATTGTTGTGTTTCTGTAGCGGAGAACATCTATTGGGTGGGGGCGAACGACCGCGAGACCCCTCTTTTCGAGGCCCTATGGCCTCTCCCCCGGGGAGTTGCGTATAACTCCTACCTCATTGACGATGAGAAGGTTACTCTTATTGATACGGTGAAGGGGCCCTATTTTTCGGATTTTGTCGAAAAACTCCAGGCCCATCTGGGGCCGGACAGGGGGATTGATTACCTGGTGATCAATCATATGGAGCCGGATCACTCCGGTTCCGTCCGGGCTCTTCGTGCGGTCTATCCCGACATGACCGTGGTGGGAAACGCCAAGACTCGAACCATGCTGGAGAATTTTTACGGCCCCGCCAGGAGCTTTCTGGAGGTTAAGGAGGGGGACACGCTCTCTCTGGGAAAACACGAACTATCCTTCGTGATGATTCCCATGGTGCATTGGCCCGAGAGCATGGTCTGCTACGAGAGTGTCAGTAAGACTCTCTTCAGCACCGACGCCTTCGGGGCCTTCGGCTCTCTGGATGGGGGGATTTTCGACGACGAAGTGGACATGAACTACTATGAAGATGAAATCTTGCGGTACTTCTCCAATATCGTGGGGCGTTACAGTACCCAGGTACAGAAGGCTATTCAGAAGGTTCGAGGGCTGGATCTCAAGGTGATCTGTCCCGCCCACGGGCCGGTGCTACGAAGTGACCCCATGAAGGTGGTGGATCTCTACGACCGCTGGAGTCGTCACGAGACCGAACGGGGTGTAGTGGTGGTCTACGGCTCCATGTACGGCAATACCAAGAAGATGGCGGAAGAGATTGCCCGGGCCATCGCCCTTGAGGGGGTGGAGAAGGTGATTCTTCACGACATCGCCAAGAGTCATATCTCCTTTGTGGTGCGGGATATGTGGCGTTATCGGGGGCTTGTTCTGGCGAGCTGCACCTATAATACCGGGCTTTTCCCCTCCATGGAGAGCCTGGTGCATAGCATACAGAACAAAATGCCCAGAAACCGGGTTCTTGGGGTGTGCGGTTCCTATAGCTGGAGCAAGGGGGCCCTGGCGGCGTTGCTCCAGTTCGGCGAAAAAGGAAACTGGGAGGTTGTGGAGCCGCACGTAGAGGTCTGCTCTGCTCCTACTGCAGAGGATCTTGCTCTCTGCCGGGAGCTGGGGAGGAACGTGGCGGCGGCTCTGTAACCGCTCTGGAAAGAAAAAGCAACACCACAAGCGAGAGTTTTCTCAGAAGTCCATGAAGAAAACTCTCGCTCATGTCTGTTTCAGGATTCGAGAGGGTTAGCGCCCGTGGCGTTCCTTTCCGTAGGAAAGGGCTTTCTTCTGAGTTTCTGAGCTGCCCAGAGTTTTTTGAAAATCCTTGAGCAACCGTTCCTTGGCTGCCTTCTCCTCTTCCGAATCCTTCTGGGCACCTTCCAGTTCGAGAAGCCCCTCTTCGATGAGCATTTCGATGTCCTTCTCAGGCACATCGGATCGCTCCGAAAGTTCTTCAATATCCGTGCGCCGGAAGGACAGACCTGGGTTTTCCTTCAGGAAGCCCCGTACCCTTTCGTAGGACACTTCAAGATCTTTTCGGCAGTTGGGGCAGATGGCCCTTGTGACACCCGGGATCATCTTGGCACAGCGACGGCATTTTCCTATCTGCATGGTTTCTCCTCCTCTCTTAAAAACGTGAGAGTCTTCTTTGTGTTGCCTCATAAGTCTAGCCTTGTAGAGAATATCCGTCAAGAATAAAGGGGAAAAAAGAAGAGACGTACTTGCGTAGGGCTGCACATTGCACGCATCGCTTTTCCGGAATGCCTGATCAGAGGGATTTTTTTCCGCGAGTTTCAGGGAAAAGTTTATTGTTCTGTATTTTTTGAACTTTCGGAAAGTGCCTTATCCATGCCCATCTGCGAAAAAAAGGACGAATAACGGTATGCAAGTCGATGGAATTTAGGTACAATACCGTACATTTCTTGGTTCCGTTTTTCGCAAGCCCTCTTGAAAATTCCGGTGAAGGGAGCTTCGGCATGGGGAAAAAGAAGAAAAATCGTATTCAGACGGAAAACCACGATCCCGTTCTCTTCCGTCCCTTTGAAACGTTGCTCCGCCAGGGTGGGGGGGAGCCCGTTTCCGGGCTGTCCGAACCGCCTGAACCGCCTGGAGCGGCGTCATCTTCAGGGAGTGTCCTTTCGGGAAGTTGCGGGGATACTCTCAATCTGAAGGGGGTTTTTTCTCTTCGTGCGGAGAGAAAAGGCCAGGGAGGCAAGACTGTTACGCTGATTTCGGGAAGCTGTCTCTCCCAGGAGGATGCGGAAAAGCTTGCCCGGATTCTGCGCAAAGCCTTGGGGTGCGGCTCCCGTACCGAGGAGGATGCTGTTCTCCTTCAGGGAGATTTGCGGGAACGGGCGGAATCGTGGCTTTTGGCTCATGGAGCAAAGCGAGTTGTGGTAGGATAGCTCCTTGAGGAGAGCGGAAATCCCGGACATTTTGGGGATTATCTAAGGATGGAGAGATCGGTGGGAGCCTTTTTCGATTATGGAGAAAGGGGATGTTCGGCACAGGACTAAACGCAGGGAGCTTTATTTCGGGGAGCCGAGGAGAAGGAATGTGGATCTGGATTTACGAGTTGCAGAGTAGGCGGACTTCCGGGACAGTATAAGGCTCCTCTTTGAGGAGACTTCGTTTTGGAGGTAGAGGTTTCGGAAATTGCGGGGCTCTTGGAGCCCTTTTCCGGAAATCATGAACGTAACGTGTTGCATCAAGGAGGAGTGGTTGGATGTCGGAGAAATCCATCGACCAGCTTTGTGAGGAACTTGTCGCAAAGCGTGAAGAAGTTCTTGTAGGCGGAGGAGCCGAAGCTGCGGCGAAGCGACATGAAAAGGGGAGAATGACTGCGCGGGAGCGCGTTCTCGCCTTTCTCGACGAGGGAAGTTTTGTGGAGATTGATGCGTTCGTTAAGCATCGCTGCCCGAACTTCGACATGGAAAGCAAGGATTTTCCCGGAGATGGTGTTATAGCAGGCTACGGCACCGTGGATGGGCGGGTAGTGTATATTTACAGCCAGGACTTTACTGTTCTCGGAGGGTCCCTCGGAGAGGTGCATGCCCAGAAAATCTGTAAAGTTATGGATCTCAGCGTAAAGAACGGGGCGCCCCTTATCGGCATTAACGATTCCGGTGGAGCGCGTATTCAGGAAGGGGTTAACGCCCTTTCGGGGTATGGCAACATCTTTTTCCGGAATGTCAAGGCCTCCGGGGTGGTTCCTCAGATCACCATCATCGCCGGCCCCTGTGCGGGGGGAGCAGTCTATAGTCCTGCTCTTACGGATTTTGTATTCATGATTGACAAAATGGGGCTTATGCACATTACAGGCCCTGCTGTGATCAAGGCTGTTACGGGGGAAGAAGTTACCAGCGAGGAACTCGGCGGTGCCAAGGCGCATAACGAGAAATCCGGAGTGGCTCAGTTTTTTGCCAAGGATGAGGCGGACTGCTTCGACCAGGTTCGCAAGCTTCTCTCCTACCTTCCCGGAAACAACATGGAAGAGCTTCCGGTGCAGGATTCCGAAGAGGATCCCTACAGCCAGAACTTCGAACTCCGCAAGGTGGTACCCACCAACCCCAACAAGGGATACGATGTGCGGGACGTAATCCGTCTGGTGATGGATACGGAGAGCTTCTTCGAGGTTCAGGCGGGGTGGGCTAAAAATATGGTGGTGGGTTTTGCCCGTATCGGAGGGATCCCCGTGGGGATCATTGCCAACCAGGCGAACGTCAAGGCGGGATGCCTCGACATCGACGCTTCCGACAAGGCGAGCCGGTTTATCCGTTTCTGCGATGCCTACACCATCCCCATCGTCACGCTGGAGGATGTCCCCGGATACCTTCCCGGTGTGGAGCAGGAGCACGGCGGCATTATCCGCCACGGAGCCAAGCTGATCTACGCCTACAGTGAGGCCACCACCCCCATGGTAACGGTGATTCTTCGCAAGGCCTACGGCGGCAGCTATATCGGTATGTGCTGTAAGGAACTCGGAGCGGACTGGGTGCTTGCATGGCCCCAGGCCCAAATTGCCGTTATGGGTGCCCAGGGGGCTGCGAATATCGTCTTTCGGCGCGAGATCGAAGCCGCCAAGGATCCTGTGGCCATGCGGTCTCAGAAGATTGACGAGTATGAAGAAGCCTTTGCAAACCCCTATCGGGCGGCGGAGCGGGGATATGTGGATCGGGTTATTCTTCCCGAAGAGACCCGGAGCGCCATCTACGAAGCCCTGGTTCTGGCGGAGAGCAAGAAAGATCAGCGCCCTCGCCGGAAGCACGGAATCATACCCAACTAAGGAGGCCTGTTCATGGAAAATATGACACCCCTGGCGGCTCACTTTCAAGGGGCTGGAGGCGCCATCATTCTTGCGCTCATCGCTTTCAGCGTGGTTTTTCTGGTGTTGTCAGCTCTTTCTCTTATCATTGTGGCAAACCGAATTATAGCGGAGAAGGTAGAGAGCTTTAAAAAGAGCGCTCCTGCGGCTCCTCAGAAGGCCCCCTCCAAGGGGGCAGCTCCTCAGAAGGCAGTGGCAGCTCCTCAGGCACAGGCTCAGTGTGTGGCCTCCGGAGAGGACGAAAATGAGATCGTGGCGATTATTGCCGCTGCCATTGCGGCTACCCTCGGGAGCGGTGCGGCGATTCTTGATATTAGTCCTGTTATCTCCATGAGAAAGCATCGGCGGGTAGGGCCCCTCTGGAGATCCTACGCCAAGACAAGCACCATGGAGGGACTGGAATAGTTCGTGTCGGCCCATCTGTTGAATCCTGCGGACGTTACAAACAGAAAATTGATACTCTAGAAGTGCAAGGAGGATGTCTTTAATGGCTCGTATGTTTCGTGTGACTGTAAATGGAAAATCCTATGATGTGGCAGTGGATGAAATGGGAAGCGGTGTTGCCCCTGCAGCAGTTCCCGCTCCTGCTCCTGCCCCCGCGCCGACTGCTGCCCCTGCTCCTGCAGCAGCCCCTGCCCCTGCTCCTGCAGCAGCCCCTGCACCTGCTCCGGAACCTGCTCCGGCTCCTTCCGGTGACGGGGAGCCTATCACGGCCCCCATGCCCGGCAAGGTGTGGAAGATTCCCGTCTCTGTGGGAGATCAGGTGAGCGAAGGGGATGTCCTTGTGGTGCTGGAGGCCATGAAGATGGAAAACGAAATTCAGGCAGGCAGCGCCGGAACGGTACAGGCGATCAAGGTCAAGGAGGGCGACCCCGTCAACACCGGCGACGTTCTCGTGATCGTCGGCTAGACTGGCTCTTCCGAAGAGAAACGGAGGAGGAAACGTATAGATGCTCTATTTTGAAGCTTTACGCGAAGTACTGGAGTCGTCTGGTTTTGCGGGGCTCACCGGGGGTAATGTGGTGATGCTCATCGTGGCGTGTGTGCTCCTCTACCTCGCCATCGGCAAAGGATTTGAGCCCCTTCTTCTGGTGCCCATCGCTTTCGGGTGCCTTCTGGTAAACATTCCCCTTTCGGGAATTATGGACGAGCATGGGTTTCTGTACTACGTCTTCTTCGGGGCCAAGCACGAGATTTACCCGGTGATTATCTTCATGGGGGTAGGGGCTCTCACCGACTTCGCCCCCCTCATGGCAAATCCCATCACCTTTCTTCTTGGTGCGGCGGCCCAGCTCGGGGTCTTCATCGCCCTTTTCGGAGCCATGGTGATGGGCTTCAGTGTGAAAGAGGCTGCCAGTATCGCCATTATCGGCGGTGCCGACGGCCCCACCAGCATCTACCTGACCATGAAGATGGCGCCGCAGATACTCGGGGCGGTGGCGGTGGCCGCCTACAGCTACATGGCCCTGGTACCTCTTATCCAGCCTCCGGTGATCAAGCTTCTTACCACCAAGGCGGATCGGGGTATCCGGATGGACAACCTTCGCCCTGTAAGCAAGACCGAGCGGGTTATCTTCCCCATCGTGGTTACCGTGGCTTCGGGGCTCATTCTCCCCGCATCGGTGCCCCTTATCGGAATTCTTATGTTCGGGAACCTTCTGCGGGAGTGCGGCGTTACGGAGCGGCTCAATTTGGCGGCCCAGAACGAAATCCTGAACACCGTTACCATCTTCCTGGGGTTGGCGGTGGGATCCACCATGGATGCCCCCAACTTCCTCAACTTGGATACGGTAAAGATCATCGTTCTTGGTTTGGTGGCCTTTATCTTCAGTACCGCCGGGGGGACTCTCTTCGGGCAGCTCATGAAGATCCTTTCGAAGGGAAAGATCAACCCCATGATCGGCGCTGCGGGAGTCTCTGCGGTTCCCATGGCAGCCCGGGTGGTGCAACGGATGTGTCAGCGTGAATTTCCCAGCAACTTTTTGCTTATGCACGCCATGGGGCCGAATGTGGCGGGAGTGATCGGTACCGCCGTGGCGGCGGGAACCATGCTCACCCTTCTCACGCACTAGGCAGTTTTTTATAGCAAGTTTCCTCGGTATTTCCTAAAGAGTAACTGTTACGCATAGAGGGTAGCCCTCAAGGGTTGCCCTCTATGCGTTTTTGTGGCGTTGAGCAGGAAGATTTTTTTGGAGAGAGGGTGGTTCTTAAAGTTATTCCTTTTTTCGGAATGTATATGCATAAAGAGAATAGTGCTTTTTTTTTCTACAGGGACTTAAAAAAAATGGCGCTTGTGGTATAATGCGGCTGAATGTTCTGGCGATCACAAGAGGTGGTATGGTCAGAAAACGTCTTTTGAAGCCTTCCTTGAGGGGAAGCCTTGCGTGATGGGTGCCTTTTTGTCTACGCAAAAGGGCTGACTTAGAAGGTGTAACAGTGGGATCTGGGTTTTTACATACGAAGGAGGAGTTTTTTCGTGAGCAAGTACGTGGAAAGAATGGTTGAGCACGTCAAAAAGACCTATTCAGGAGAGCCGGAATTTCTTCAGGCGGCGGTAGAGGTTCTTGATTCCCTCCGCCCCGTGATGGAGCAGGATTCTCGTTATGAGGCAAACGCAATTCTCGAGAGAATTATCGTTCCCGAGAGAACCATCTCCTTCCGGGTGACCTGGGTGGACGACAAGGGAAAGGCCCAGGTGAATCACGGCTATCGAGTGCAGTACAACAGCGCTCTCGGCCCCTACAAGGGCGGCCTCCGCTTCCATCCTTCGGTAAATCTCAGTATCCTCAAGTTCCTTGGCTTTGAGCAGATCTTCAAAAACAGCCTTACGGGTCTTCCCATGGGAGGCGGCAAGGGCGGTAGCGACTTCGACCCCCGGGGCAAGTCCTGTAATGAGGTTATGCGCTTCTGCCAGAGCTTTATGAGCGAGCTGTGGCGCCACATCGGTCAGGATATCGACGTTCCCGCCGGCGACATCGGTGTGGGGGGGCGGGAGATCGGCTTCCTCATGGGGCAGTACAAGAAGCTGGCCAATATCCACCAGGGTGGCGTTCTCACCGGTAAGGGCCAGGGTTGGGGCGGAAGCAAGATGCGCCCTGAAGCCACCGGCTTTGGTTGCGTCTACTTCGCCCAGGAGATGCTCGCCACCAAGGGCGAGAGCTTTGAGGGCAAAAAGGTCGCCATCAGCGGCTTTGGCAACGTAGCCTGGGGGGCCGTCCAGAAGGCCACCGAGTTGGGAGCCAAGGTTGTTACCATTTCCGGCCCCGATGGTTTTGTTTACGATCCCAACGGCATCAGCACCCCCGAGAAGATCGCGTACATGCTTGAGATGCGGGCCAGCGGTCGGGACAAGGTTCAGGATTATGCCGATAAGTTTGGTGTGGAGTTCCATGCGGGGAAGCGTCCCTGGTGCACTCCCGTGGATGTTGCCATCCCCTGCGCTACCCAGAACGAGCTTGGTTTGGAGGATGCGAAGGAGCTGAAGAAGAACGGCGTTATCGCTATCCCCGAGGCTTCCAACATGTCCACCACCCCCGAGGCCATGGAGTTCATTCTCGAGAGCGGTATCCTCTTCTCCCCCGGCAAGGCGTCTAACGCTGGCGGTGTGGCCACCTCGGGTCTTGAGATGTCTCAGAACAGCCTGCGTTTCGGCTGGGAGAGCGATGAAGTGGATCAGAAGCTCCATACCATCATGAGGAACATCCACAAGAGCTGTAAGGATGCGGCAGAGCAGTTCGGTACCCCCGGTAACTACGTAAACGGTGCCAACATCGCGGGTTTCCTCCGGGTGGCCAACGCCATGATTGATCAGGGAGTCTGCTAGAGGTATTTTCTGCCATACACTTCTATGTTGCGTAATGAAGAGAGCCCTTAGGGGCTCTCTTTTTGGTTTGCCCAGCGTGGCGAGGAACTCCGTCCTGCTGCAAGAAGCAGGAACTGCCCCGACCATGGGGAAAGAAGTCCGAATTGCAAGGGCGGTTGCTGATAACGGCAGGGTCTGAAGGAAGCAATAGAAAGGACATGGCCCTCCGCAAGTTTTTCCTTCAGGCAGTGGTTAACCTCTTCGGGTTTATCGCAACGTTTCCGCTGCCAGGTGATGATCGCAGCACCCTCCATCTTCTCTTCGGCGGCAAGCCCAAAGGGTTTTCTCTCCACCCCGTCCTCAATGTTGCTGGCTGCTTCGAAGAGCTTGTATATCCCTCCACTGTTCGTTCCGCTTTCCCCGGAACAAGGCGTTGGCCTCAGCGGATATCCCGTAATAGATCCTCTTGAAGCCCTTGTCCCGATTTTCGCCGCATAGACGGAGAATTTCCGTCTATGCGGCGCTGTCGCTTCGTAGCGCCACGGCCTCCACTTTCTCGGGAATCATACCGAACAGATACTGGAACTCTTCCATCTGTTTGCAGCCGGGAGGGGCGTTCCCGTCAGCGATCTCGTGGAGACGCTCAGCTCAAACTCTGCGCAGTAGCGGATAAGGCCCCAGAACCCCCTGTTTTCCTTGCAGTTGAAGAGCGACCCGAAAACCCCTCTCTTGAGTCCCGTATCATCCATGTCAAAGGTGAGAAGCTTGAGGGGATTCAGCTTCTGCGTATGAAGGAACATCTTGGTAAAGACATCCCGGCAGGGGGTCCGAATACCGAACTTCTCAAGGCTGAGCTTCTCCTCAAGAAAATCCAGCCCCTCCACGGAGGTTCCTTCGACCAGGTTAAGAAGCGCGAGGGCAAGGACATACTCTGAGTCTTTCGCACCGCGGTTGCTTCTTGTGCCTATACATGAGCCAATTATTTCATTTTTTGACATAATAGACACTGCCTCTCAGTGAAGTTTTGTGCCCTTCTAAACACTACCTTATCACTGCTCTACGAAGAGTCCAGAGGGGTTTTCGTTTTTTTGCCTGTGGGTTTGGGTTGCTCAAACTCTCTTGACATAATCTTTCTCCAGGTGTATTTTGAAACCGATCACTGAATATATCACTGAATGCATCCAATGACCGGGGGGAGGGGGGTTTTGATGAGATAAAATAAAATTGCGAGAAAAAATTGGAAAAGGAGTGAGTTCATAGTGAGTAAAACCAAAACAGGCCGGGAATCGGCATATGAGCGCATACGAGAAATGGTGCTTAACGGAGAAATTGAATCGGGCATTATTATTACTGTCAGCGAACTTGCAGAAAGACTTAGATTAGGTAAGAGTCCGGTTCGGGATGCCATTCTCAAATTAGGAGAGGAGGGCTACGTTCAAATTATGCCTCGAAAAGGGCTGTTGTTTAAAAGCCTAAAAGGAAAAGATATAAAAAACATATATCAACTTCGTGAAGCAATAGAACTTTATGCTATAGGTATTTTCGTCGATGAATACGATAAAAACCTAAAAAAATGCCTTGAGGATTTGATTTCAAGACAAATAGAATGCGCCAGTGGAAATGAAATAGAGAAGTTTATGGAGTTAGATGAAAAGTTTCACTCTACTATAGTTGCTTCTCTTGGGAATGATTTAATGGATGACACCATAAGAGACATAAGGAGAAAGCTATTCCATTTTGGCATAACAAGCATCACAAAGCATAAAAACATAGAAGAAGCCGTAGAAGAACACAAAAATATTTTAATTGCCATAGAAGAAAGGGATCGGGATAAATCAAGAAAATTGCTGGGAAAACACATTTTTGATGCCTATCACAATATCTTATCGCAAAAATAATCTTACTTGATGTTTTGCTGATAGAAGTGGGATGGCAGGGTGTTTGCCTAGAAAATTTTTTGTTGATTTTTTGTCCAAGACATGTCTGGAGGCTGTTTCGTGAAAAAAGCTCTGATAACACATTCTGATTTCGGCTCGGGCAATAAAGAGGCAGTAAATAAAATCTTTGACGGAAGTTCTTGCGAAGTTGTTTTTAATAAAACGGGCCGGGCGATGAGTGAAACGGAGATCATCGATTGCGTTAATAGGGAAGGTGTCGAAGCTATTCTAGTCTACTCTAGCGCTGACCAGCTCACTCAAAAAGTTTTTGAAAACTGCCCCTCGTTGAAGGTTGTTTCTCGCCATGGAGTTGGTGTTGACAACATTGATATCGCTACCGCAAAAAAATATGGAGTTGAAGTACGGACCACTGCAGGAGGTAACGATTTTCAGGCTGTAGCTGATCTTACATTTGGTCTTCTCTTGGCAGCAGCACGCCAAATTGCTTTTTCAGATCGTTGCATTCGACAAAAAATCTGGCGAAGAGATAAAGCTATCGATATATGGGGAAAAACCTTGGGAATTATTGGTTTCGGGCGTATTGGAAAAGCTGTCGCTCAAAGAGCCAAAGGTTTCGATATGAAAATCTTAGTTTCTGATCCTTTCGTAGAGGGCCAAAGCACCGAAAATAGCGACATTTTTTTCGTTGATCGTAACGATCTCTTTAAAAAAAGCGATTTCATTACACTGCATTGCAATGCAACGCTAAAAAATCAACAAATGATCAATGAAGAGGCAATTGCTCAAATGAAGGATGGAGCAATTCTTGTAAATACGGCCAGAGCCTCTTTGGTATGCTCTGACGCCCTTCTTGAGGGTCTTAAAACTGGTAAATTAGCGGCAGCTGCTGTTGACGTCTATGATGAAGAGCCTGCGATGGAAGACAAATTAATTAAAGCCGGTCTGGAAAATATGGTTTTTACACCTCATTTGGGCCCTTATACCAAAGAGGTCCTCGAAGAAATGGATATTCTTGCGGCAAAAAATTTAGTTGCGCCGAAAAAATGTTTTGCGTAAATGGTATTTTTTCATAATAAACACTGCAAATAGAGTGTTTATTATCCTCTGCAAATATGGCGAATGTAAGCTATGTAAAGGAGTGTGTTAACATGAAAAAAGAAACTCGCTTAATAGAAAGCATCATTGTTTTAAGTCTAATAGTTTTTATCACAGTTTTATCAATAAGATCAAAGACTGGACTTGTTCTTCCCCTGTTTTTGAGTTGGTTAGTACTCTGTTTTTTCTCTTTCTACAAAGAGATGAGTTATACAGAAGTGCAAAATGCTGCTTTAAATACAATAAAGGATGGCATGCAATCCGTTCTTATTTTGTTATCTGTCGGAGCACTTATAGGGTCATGGATTGCTTCTGGAACTGTGCCAACACTGATATATTTTGGGTTGAAAATTATAAGCCCTAAGCTGTTTCTTCTGTCGGCAGTTCTGTTTTGCTCCATCCTTTCACTTGCCACGGGGACATCCTATGGTTCCGCAGCAACAGGAGGCCTTGCCATGATGGGCATCGGCATCGGCTTGGGAGTACCCACAGGAATGACGGCAGCAGCAGTTATAACAGGAGCTATTTTTGGCGACAAAATGTCACCTTTTTCCGATACTACGAACTTGGCCCCAGCAATGGCCGGAGGAGATCTCTTCAAACACATTTACAGCATGCTTTACACTACACTGCCAGCTTATGCCATAGCTTGTGCTATTTTCATAGGTTTAGGTGTAAAATACGGGACTGCGAATTACGATTTAAGTGTTGCTCAATCAACAATTGAGGCAATCGAAAACTTGTTTAATATAAACTTTGTTACCTTTCTCCCAATGCTTTTTGTAATTGCTCTGCTCTTAAAAAAAGCTCCTTCAATTCCCACCCTTTTAGCTGGTGCTGTTTTCGGCGCTATTATCGCTATTTTTATTCAAGGAAGCACTGTAACAGAAGTTTTAAAATCAATGGCCTCGGGTTACCGAATAGAATCGTCGACACCTCTCATCCAGAAACTTTTAAATCGTGGTGGAATCTCAAGTATGTCAGAGATTGCTTTGGTTATGATATTTGCGATGGGACTTGGCGGGATGCTGCAGAAGACAAACATCCTATCAACGATACTTAACCTATTTGTGAAAAAACTCAATTCTACTCCAAAATTGATCGCTGCTACCTTGCTTTCAGGATATATATCTGGTGCTATTGGCTGCACCCAAGCCTTTTCACACGTCATAACCGGCAAATTGTTTGAACCCATTTATCGAGAAAAAGGTATCGTTCCTGAAGTTCTGTCAAGAACATCGGAAGACTCCGGGACGTTATGTGGAGTTTTGATCCCCTGGCATACGAATTCCATTTTCATGGTTGGTGCTTTGGGGGTTGCTTATTCCCAATATGCCCCTTACATGTTTTTTAATTATATAACTCCTGTTGTTTCCATGTTTTTAGCTTTTACGGGATACGGTATCTGGTCATTAAATAAAGAAAAAACATAAATCTGACCAGCTTAACCTCCTCCGCTCCGCCGGATCAACCATGTTGCTTTCTGGGGAAATGAAGATTTTTTCATAAAAAGACCTCCGTCTAAGCTTTTCCCCATGATATGAAGACGGGAGAAAATTTCTGTTTTTGAGGAAGAGTCCAATCAAGCAGGGTGAGGCGAGAGCGATCGCTTCCCGCCTCACCCCTCTCACAGAACCGTACGTACGGGCCTCGTATACGGCTCCCGCAGAAATCATGAACGATCTGAACCTGAAAATCATGGAATTGCAAAGGCGGAAAGAAGCCCCTGAGACCCGGAGCGCCCCGGAAACTCCTGAAGGAAGAGAAAACGGGAAAGCCCATGAAAAAGCTGAGGAAGATGAGCCCGTTCCCTAGGGAGAACTGGTGCTGGATGCTACCTGCGTTCCCGCCGATATCGCCTATCCCACGGACCTGCGTCTCTTGAACCATGCCAGGGAACAGCTTGAAGAGCTAATCGACCGCATTTACGGGCATTTGGAAGGGTTCGTATCCAAACCCAGTGCAAAACACGACAAAACTGAGCCACCCGCGCGCCCGCAAAGAGCCACCCGATGCGCTGACAGAGAGCCAGGCGGGACAAACTCCCGGAAGATTAAATCACTGCTAAAATACGGAATTTATCTTCAGGAGGGATTTCCTTGTCAGGCTTTCTCCCCATTGTCCGGACTGTTTACAGTGGGCTGAGTGAGCGCAAGGCCGCCGCCATGTACGGGGCATCCAGAAACACGGTATCGCTGTCTCTCCTAAGGGCACGAGATCAGGGTTGACTTACCCTGGAAGACTTGGATGACATCATAGTTGCGGAGGGTTTGTCACAGCTCACCGCACCATCCCGCGATGGGGCCTTCAAGATGTCCGACTTCGACTACGTCCAGCGGAACTGGCGAAGCCGCACGTCACCCTGAAGTTGCCCTGGGAGGAGTACGTTGAGAAATGCCACCAGGCGACCATCGTCGCTTCCCAGTTCGAGCCCGCGGAATGGCTGGATCAGGTCCCGCTTCCGGTTGCCGCCGAGGCAATAACAGACCGCCTCTCTTCACAGGCGTACAAGATCAGCATCAAGGGCAAGAAGTCCATGCGTGAAACGATTCATGCGTAATTTCTAGCTAAGCAAAAGGGAGAGCCGCTTCTTTCCGGGGGGGTGGCTCTCGGGTTCCGCGCCGGTGGCTCTGTTTCAGCGCGGAGGTGGCTCTCATCTCGGCGAGCAAGTGGCTCTATAAAAACGCTGTTCGCAGTCGCATGACAAACGGCCTTCTGGAGGGGTATAACAGCGTCCTCCGGGCGGGAAGAGGCATAGCTCGTGGATTCCGCACTTCTGCAAATGTCATCCTTAAGAGCCTGCTTACCGCTGGAAAGCTTGACTTCGGATTTCCGTAAAATATTTGGAATCAACTATGACCCACGGTGAATGCGAAGGAATCGGTTTTTTTATTTCTGTTGGGCGGTTTGTGGATATAGTCATATGAAATTTGTCCTCATGCCATTTTCTTTTCAAAACGGAAGAAATAATCTCCGCCTGCTATGTCTTCATGTGTATTCTGGTCTTTGTGGTGGGGATTAAAAAATTCCACTATGTGAAACCCACAGCGGTTCACATAAAAATGGACATTTCGCTTTTCAAAGTATGGGGTAATGGTCTCCCAAACCCTTGTTTCAGGGTACAGCCTTTCAATCTCTTTCCAAATAGCTTGTCCCACACCACGACCCTGCGTTCCATATTTTACATAGAGAAAATCAAGATGATTGTGTTGTGTTTTTTCCTCAATTACAACGATTGCACCACCAATCATTTCACCGTCCAGAATCGCTTTGTAAGCAAATGCCCCTGTTTTTGATAATACACTGTCAATTTCCTTTTCAGGAAGTATCTCTGTGCCCAAATCAGAAAACTCCGCCGCTGCTCCTTTTTGGAAAGCCTCTTGCATGTCTTTTTTATAATTTATTAAATCATTTTGACTGATAAGCAATAGTTTGAAATCCATATACGACGCTCCCTTTGGTTTATAATGATACTTTTTTCGCTTTACGATAAGGAATAGTGCTGTAAACAGAACCGCCATCACTTCAGCTACAACAATGGAAATCCAAATACCGTCAATTCCCCAAATCATTGGGAGAAGCAAAACGGCGCTGAGTTGGAACACCAATGTCCGCAAGAAGGAAATCAAAGCGGAAGTTAGCCCGTCGTTCATGGCAGTAAAGAAGCCTGAGCCGAAAATGGCAAAACCCATAAAGGGAAATGCGATTGCAAAAATACGGAACCCGGAAACAGTCAGATCCATCAGATCCTTGTTGTAGCCCACGAATACTTGTGCCAAAGGAACAGCAAACAGTTGTGCGGCAGTTACCATAACGATTCCACTAACACCAAGTAGTCGAAGGCTCTTTTTCAAAAGGCCCTTGAGTTCGTCATAATTTCTTGCGCCATCGTGATAAGCAAATACAGGGGCCACTCCGATAGAGTAACCTATAAAGGTGGCCGAGAAAATCATGCTGACATACATCATGACACCGTAGGCTGCCACTCCGGTCTCTCCGGCGAATTTCAGAAGCTGTATATTATAGAGCATTCCCACGATGCTCATGGAAACATTGTTCATGAATTCGGAAGATCCGTTGGTACAAGCCTTGAAAATTGCCTTGCCATCAAAGCATGTTTTGCCAAGGCAAAGAATACTGCTGTTTTTTCGAGAAAAATAGATAAAAGGAATAACACCGCCCATAAACTGGCTGATAGCTGTGGCTATAGCTGCTCCTGCCAGCTTATATTCCAGCGGCAGGGAAATTACTAAAACCGCATCCAAAATTATATTGGCAACACCAGCTGCCCCTGTCACGAAAAGGCCAAGCCGAGGTTTTTCCGCTGCTACAAAAAAACTCTGAAACACAAGTTGCAACACAAAAAACGGTAACGTTGTAAGAATGATTCGTCCATAAACAATACAATGCTCAAGAAGCTCGCCTTTTGCGCCAAGCAGCGTGGCAATCGGACGAATAAATACAAATCCTAATATGGCAAATAGGACACCAAGAGCAAAAGACACATACACAAAGAGGGAAAAATATCTGTTTGCCTTTTCCTTATCACCAGCACCAAAGGTGTTGGCAACAATGGCGGTTCCTCCGGTGCCAAACATGAAGCCGACGGTTGCCACGATCATCAAAAAGGGCATGATCAGATTGACTGCAGAAAAGGCCACCTTGCCTGCGTAATTAGAAACAAAGAAACCGTCCACCACGCTGTAAATGGATGTGAAAATCATCATAGCAATGGACGGAAGTGTGAATTTTATCAGTTTGCCATAGGTAAAACGATCTGAAAGCTGTATCGTCATGATTTTCTACCAAACCAACTGTTTGCAAAATCTGCAACAGCCGGTGCTAAATCCTTAATATTCCAATCACTTGTATTGATTGTTAAATGGTACGCATCACGCTGCCCCCAATAAGTGCCTGAAAGGATGTCCCTTGTCTGAGAGCGAATCTTATCAATCTCTTTCATCTTCTGATCGAGCTCTTTTGCTGTAAGATGTTCGCTCTCTGAAGCACGTTCCATACAACGCTTTATCTTTGCCCCCACAGCGGCACAGACAAAAATGTTAAATGGATTGTATTTCTTTAGGATCACATCGGCATTTCTGCCTACAAATATGCAATCCTTGCCCAAGGTGGCAATTCCCTCCATTACTTTTTTTTGCTCAAGCAGAAGTGTTACCTTGCCTGATTGCATATATGTTGCAGAACCGATGGTGCTTCGAAAAGTAATGGGGAAATTCTGCCAACCGTGATTGTCTAGCTTGTCCTCTGCATAATTCGGATCAAGCCCGCTTTTTTTTGCGACGGCAGCAATAATCTCACTGTCGTAATAATCAAAGTTCATACCATCCGCAAGACGCTTTCCGAGTTCACGTCCTCCAGAGCCGAATTCACGACTAATAGTGATAATTTTCATTATTTCTTTCCTTTATAAAGCACTAATTTGCTTGCGGAAACAATCCGCATATTTTCCCATCAGACGGATGTATGTGTTGATTTCTTCTGTTGACCAGGATTCAAAAGCCTGCACTTCCGCTTCGTAGAGCTTCGCTACGGTCTTATTCACATATTCCTTACCCTTTTCTGTTAGGACAATTTTTTTTGCTCTGCCTGTGTGTTGTTCCAGATATAGAATGCCATCAGCCTCTAAACCTCGAATAGCCGAGTTTACCGTCTGTTTGCTGATTCCCGATTTCTTATAAATATCACTGAGCAAACAAAATTTACTGTTGTCATAGATGGTATACAATATAATGGAAACGCTATCTGTAATGCCCAGTTTTAAGGATGCTTGATGATACAGCGCTTCCATTTCAGAAGTCAAATAATTGATTCGATGGATTTCGTCAAATCTCTTTTGATTCATTGCGACACCTCAAGGTATGATTTCGTACTTTTTATTATAGTACGAAATCATACCTTCGTCAATAGAACTCATAAAAGTTGCAAAAAGGAAACCCGTGGAAAGTGTCCCACGGGTTGTACGCCTTATCCGCCAAAGGCGAATCAAATTAATATGAATTTTTTGGTGTTGCCGTTATTTTTAAAACTGCGAGATTATTTCTCTTTTTCTCAATAGATTAGATTTGTTATACTAAGGATGTTGCTCATTTGTCGAAGCGTCACTCATAACGGTTTTCCATTGTTATCAACAAGCATATACTCAACAGAATAGTCTTTGTAAGGAGATATTGCCGGACGAAACAGTCCAATAAGCATTGGAGTCGTTGCAAGCGAGCTTCGGTACAGATGTGGACTTTTCTGCGGAAGTAGCATAAGCTTTGTAAAATACGAAAGAACACAGTGCGCAGCATGAAATTTGAGTTCCTTAAAATGTTTTCACCCGAAATGTGCAATAATATGGGATGATATTGAAATGTGCCAAGACGAAAGAAAACTTGAACGATGTTTGTCAATCGAATTGTCGCATCCACCTTGTCGAATCCAATCGACTCCGAGGTTATTGCCATGGGGTGCATGAAGCTTTTAAAACCTGTGGTTCATCCTCTTTTTTCAACGGCCTTCCAGGGTTAAGGAATACCAATTGAGGGTTCCTCCAGATCCGGGTATGCCCGCTCCAGCGTCTGGGGTTGTTTCTTCGGGCTTTTTCATAGAGAGCTTCCCGGGCTTCGAGTATTTCTATATGCTTCTCCCGGTGGCGTTGTCCCGGAGAGACGAATCCTATGGCGCTGTGATGGTGCTTTTCGTTGTACCACTCTACGAAATCCTTGGTCCAGAGCCTAGAGGTTTCAAGGTCTTCAAAGCCTCCGGAAGGGAAGACAGGCCGGTATTTGTAGGTTCGAAAGAGAGATTCCGAGTAGGGGTTATCTTTGCTTACCTGAGGCCTGCTTCTGCTGCAGGCAATCCCAAGGGCTCGGCATGTCTCCAGAAAGGTGGTCACCACCGCAAGGAATTTGCCTTCACTGCTCAAGGTAGCGGGTCGCTTCCCGTTACCGGGAACGGGGGTTCTCTTGGTTGCTTTCGCCTTTTTTCTCCAGTTCTGAAGGGTGCTTCGGCTGGTACCGGTTTCTCTTGCCAGAGTGGCCATACAAACGTTCTCCGGGGATATCATCCGTTGCGCCATTGCTTCTCCTACCTCGGGTTTGTAACGTCTCATGTCTCCACCTCCGGAGGGGTTATTATTCTACCCCAAAAACCTCTAGGGGGAGGCGGCATTCATTATAAGACATAATGTTCCCACGTTTTTCTCTTCACTGGAGGATTCTGCAGATTCTCCCAAAGAGCGGAAAGAGGGTGACTCTGGCCGAGGTGGTGGGTCCCTTTTCGATTGACAAGCACAGTTTATGGACTGTTATGAGTTATTCCGAGGGGAGAGGCTGTTCGTAATAGCTTCCCATGAGATTATGCCAGTCCACCTCTTCCGCAAGAAGGTCCGGGCAGGTGGCATCGGGGTAGAACCAGTGCCTTCCCAGACCTACGAAGATCTGATACCACTCGTGAATATCCGGATTGCCGATATTGCCGTTAAGGTCGATGCGCCGAAGCTCCCGGTAGATCAGAGCGGTCATCTGATTTTCGTCTAGCACCGCCACGGTCTTTTCAAAGAACTCGATAAGGTAGAAGTAGGAGGGGCTGCCGAGCTGAAACATGATCTCCTGCCACTTGGGGGGAACCTTGGATGTCTTGGCAAGGATGATTTTCTTGTTGTGCTTTCCGGATCCTTTTTTATTCATAACAAAAAGAAGGCTCTGAGGGTCCACATGGCGCAGCTCATCGAACTTTTCGATGAGCTGTTGTGCTATCGGTTTGTATCTGGGGGTACATACTTCAAAAGAAAATAGATCGTCCACGGTATGGTGCTCCTTTCTGGAACTGCTGGGATGCTCGTGAAATTGTGAAGCCGTAAAACCATACGTTGCCTCCGGGGGGGGAGATGGAAAAAGCATTCTCCGTGCCGTAGCAGATGGCGGTGTGCTTTTCTTCGGGATTGTGGCGATATGCAGACAAGGGCATTATCCCTTACCGTATAGTAGCACATCTTCTTTTTTTTGGAGATCCCCTGTTGACAGATAAAAGGTATTTTGGTATAAAAATACCTAAATAGAGGAGGGGGTACGATGCACAATCTTCTTCGGATTTCGGAGGCCACATCTCTGGGGTTCCACAGTATGGCTCTGATGTCTCTTCGGAGAGAGAGGCTTTCCGTAAGAGAAATGGCGGAGCTTCTTCATGTCTCTGAGGCGCATCTCTCGAAGGTTTTACAGCAGCTTTTTCGAAAAGGGCTTGTGATATCGCATCGAGGGCCCCGGGGAGGGTTTGAGCTTGCTCTCCCCCCGGAGTCGATTAGCCTTATGGATATCTATGAAGCCCTTGAGGGGTCTCCTCAAAGAGGAGTCTGTCTTTTGAACTGCCGAGAGTGCCCTTTTGGAAAATGTTTTCTCGGAGAGCCTATACATAAAATGGAGCAGGAGTTTGTGGCCTTTCTTCGGGATACCACGCTTGCTGCTGTTAGAGAAAGAGAGAGGGATGAAAAATGATGAGAGAGAAAGAGACGCGCAGGATCATTACCATTAACGAGGAACTCTGTGATGGATGCGGCCTCTGTGTAAAGGCCTGTCACGAGGGGGCTATCCAGCTGATTGACGGAAAGGCCCGTCTGGTGAGTGACATTTACTGTGACGGGCTTGGAGATTGTATCGGCGAATGCCCTCAAGGCGCCATTACCATGGAGAGCCGGGAGGCGCTCCCCTTCGATGCTCAAGCGGTGGCGGCGAGACAGAAAGCCTCTTCGGGAGCCTCTGGTCCCCTTCCCTGTGGCTGTCCCGGCACAGCTACTCAGGATCTTCGGGGGAGGACGCATGAAAAAAACCTCCCCTCTCCTTGCACACAAGGGACGGAGCCATCTCGGGAGAGCCGTCTGGGGAACTGGCCTGTGCAGCTCTCTCTTGTGCCGGAAGAGGCTCCTTATCTCTCTCAGGCCGCTCTGGTGATGGCTGCAGACTGTACCGCCTTTGCCCATCCGGATTTTCACGGGGCCTTCCTTAAGGCCGGAGAGGATATCTGCCTCATCGGCTGTCCCAAACTCGATGATGCGGCGCGGTACGAGGAAAAACTTTTCCGCATCTTTTCCTGCCACAAAACCCCGCACGTACGGGTGGTATACATGGAAGTTCCCTGTTGCGGCGGCCTTGTAAGGCTGGTGCAGAACGCGGCATCCAGGGCCGGGCACGATATGGATGTGGTGCTGACAAAAATTTCTGTGCGGGGAGAACTTCTGGAAGAGAAGACCTTCTGCTACCGTCAAAGAGGCTGATGAAGAAAAACGCCGGCTTTTCCTGGAGCATGATCTTTTCTGAAAAATGCAGGAAGAACAATCCCAAAAGCGGGGCAACGAAGCCCCGCTTTTGCTATACTCTATATTCGAATCCTTTCAAAGAAAGAACGTGATAGTGTGGGGGGTATTCATGTTTCACGGGTACGGGATGTGGTCTGTTCTCTTGCGTTGGAGGCGGCTTTCGAGCTTCCTCAGGATGTTGTTGCTGCTCTGGAGAAGGGGCGAAAGAGGGAGCGCTCCCCTCTTGGAGTGGCGGTCTTCGATGATCTTCTCCGTAATCGGGATATCGCCCGGGAGGAGCGGATTCCTCTCTGTCAGGATTGTGGCATGGCGGTGCTCTTCGTGGATCTGGGTGAGGAGGTTCATCTGGAGGGAGGGAGTCTCGAAGAGGCCCTTCACGAAGGAGTTCGGAAAGCCTATACCGAGGGATATCTGCGAAAGTCTGTGGTCACCGATCCCCTCTTCGATCGAAAGAATACGGGAGATAATACCCCCGCCATTATTCACTACCGCCGGGTTCCGGGTAAAACGCTTTTCATCACCGTAGCTCCTAAGGGGATGGGGAGCGAGAATATGAGCCGTATCTGCATGCTTCGCCCTGCGGATGGCGAGGAAGGGGTGCTCGAAAAGGTGGTGGAGACCGTGTCGTTAGCGGGGCCGAACCCCTGTCCTCCCTTGGTGCTCGGAATCTGTGTGGGGGGGAATTTCGAGACCGCTCCTCTGGGGGCCAAGCGGGCTTTGCTGCGTCCTCTGGGGGAGTGCCATCCCGATCCGCGCTACGCTGCTCTCGAACGGCGTATTCTGGATGCGTGCAATACTCTCGGTATTGGCCCCGGAGGGTACGGCGGAAGCGTCACGGTTCTTGGAGCCGCCATAGAGGCGCTTCCCACCCATATCGCGGGGATGCCTCTTGCGGTAAACGTATGTTGCCACGCCCTGCGCCACGCTTCGGCGGTGCTTGAGGAGGAGGCCTGATCATGACAGAGGGGATTAAGCGGGTGACCTTTCCCTGTTTGCCCGAAGATCTACGGGATCTGCGGGCGGGGGAGAGAGTTCTTCTTTCGGGGATACTCTATACCGCCCGGGATGCGGCGCATAAGAGAATGGCGGAGATCCTGCAACGAGGCGAGTCTCTCCCGGTGGATCTTCAAGGGCAGGCACTTTACTATGCGGGGCCTGCTCCTGCAAGGCCGGGGCATGTGATCGGCCCCATAGGGCCCACCACGAGCGGGCGTATGGATCCTCACACTCCGGCCATGCTGGATCAGGGGGTTCTTGGGCTTATCGGCAAGGGGAGGCGTTCTCCCGAGGTGCGGCGTTCTCTGGTGGAGCACGGAGCGGTCTACTTCGGTGCCACCGGAGGAGCTGCTGCGCTACTCTGCGGCTCCGTCCGCAAGGCTTCTGTAGCAGCTTTTGAGGATCTCGCCACCGAGGCGATACGGTGTCTGGAGGTAGAGGATTTTCCCCTGGTAGTGCTTATTGATTCACAGGGAAACGATCTTTACGAAGAGGGGCCCGCACGATACCGCCGATAGCGACTCTTCTGCTTGCAAGAGTTTTTCTTGGAGGAGCGGTTTCGATAGAGGGCGGATGTCGAATATATTCCGAAAGGGGTAGCGTTTTGGAAAACTGGTATGTAGCATTGGCTGTGCTCGGAGGAGCATATCTGGGACATATCTCTCCCATCCCCGCAGGGGGGCTTGTGGGAGGGATTATCGGAGGCCTGCTCCTTAAGGGAGGGCTTGGCATGGGGGTGAGTAAGGTGGCGCTGCTCTCCTTTATCTCCCAGGTTTTGGTAGCTTTTGTCATCGTGGCTCGGTCGGATTTGAGCTGTCTCAAGGATCTGCCTCGTCTTGTTCCGGTGGCGGTGATCTACTCTCTCTGCCTTCTGGGGGTGAGCATCGGTTTTTCCGTGATTATCGGTAAATTTTTTGCCATCGATCCCATTACGGCCCTTTTTTCCACGCCTCCCGGAGGTCTTTCCGGATTGGGACTCGCCGCCACCGAGGTGGGGGCCAACGCTCCTGTGGCGATGCTCTTTCATCTTACCCGGATTATTCTTGTGATGACGCTGGTTCCCTTTATAGCCAAGTGGTGGGTGGGACAATAGCTCTCCCCAAAAAACAGGAATTCGGGGGTATAATTATCTTCAGGAGGTGAGGACGATGAAGGCAAAAATAGGAAGTTTCTTCCGAGAGGTGTGGGTTTGGATATACGGCATTTTTTTCGGCACCTTTCTCGATAAATCCGTAGGGATCATTCGAAAAGAGGCTTTTGATATGAACGACAACGTGATGCTTCTTCTCTACGGCGATTTGCTGGGCATCCCCAATCCGATTTCGTACTACAGCCTGGAGCTTCTCCCCTATCTTGCAGAGGAGCTTGAGCCCTGGCAGCGTCGGATACTGCACCGTAAGTACATTGTGGAAGAAAAGGCGGCTCAGTATGATTTCTGCTAACGCCGTAGCGTCTTCCGGAACGAAAGAAGGTATCAAACGGTTTCTCTTCTTTGGAGGCAAGGGGGGGACCGGCAAAACCTCCTGTGCTGCCGCGGTGGCTCTCGTTCTTGCTCGGAAGGGAAAGAGGGTGCTGGTGGTCTCTACGGACCCTGCTCACTCCCTGGCAGATGCTTTTGCCCTCTCCATAGGGGATAGCATCGTCTCGCTGGAGCCCAATCTCTGGGCCCTTGAGGTGGATCCTGAAAAGGAGTCCCGGGCCTACATGGAGGGGATCAAAGAAAAGCTTCTCCACGTGGTAAGTCCGGTGATTGTGGAAGACATTCAGCGACAGATTGAGATCGCTTACGCATCTCCCGGAGCGGAGGAGGCGGCGGTGTTCGATAAGTTCGTGGAGCTTATGGAGGATGTGGGCTCACGGTACGATGTGCTGATCTTCGATACAGCCCCTACGGGGCACACACTGCGGCTCCTCAGCCTTCCGGAGATGCTCGGCACCTGGATTGAGCATCTTATGGAAAAGCGCGCAAAAGCCATGGAACTCATGAGCATGGCGGCACGGTATGAGAAGCGGCTTCAGGAGAAAGTGGCATCCGATCCTATTATCGAGGTGCTTCAGAAAAGGCAGAAGAAGTTTGCCTTCGCCCGGAATATTCTTACAGATTCCGAGCAGACAATTTTTTATTTTGTGTTAAACCCTGAAAAGCTCCCCCTTTACGAAACTGAAAGGGCGGTGCGGATCCTCGAAAAGTATGGGATCCCCGTAGGGAAGGTTATCGTGAACCGGGTGGTCCCCGAAGGGTGCGGTGCTTTCTGGGAGAGCCGCCGTAAGGTTCAGGAGCAGTGGCTCTTGGAGATCGAACGCCGTTTTGCCTCCCGGGGGGTGCTTACTGTCCCTCTCCTTGAGACGGATGTCACCGGGGTGGAGCAGTTGGAACTCATCGCTGAGAGCCTCTTTCCCGGGGTGTTTGAATCCTGCTGATATTCAGAGAAAAAAAGCTCTCCCGGGGGTGTTGCAAGAGACCCCTCGGGAGAGAAGAAGGGGATTTCTTCAGGAGGGGACGATCAGTACCGGACAGGTTGCTATCGTAAGCAAGTGCTCCGCAGTACTGCCGAGAAGCAGTTCCCAGAGTTCGCCGTGCTGGGAAATTCCCAGAACGAGAAGTGACGGATTCTCTTCCCTAAGGGTCTTCTCCAGCTCCTCCTGAGGGTGCCCGCTCAAGAGTTCTGCAGAGACGTCGGTAAAACTGTTTTCAATGGCGTTGGCTAAAGTGCCGAGGGCTTCGCTTGCTGCGTGTACCAGAGCATCCGCATTTTGGTACTCCTCCAGGGAGACAACGTGGGTGAGAAGAACCGTCGATGGCGTGGTTCTCATGAGTTCCCGGTAGGCTTTCATCATGGCGTGGACCCTATCCGAAACCAGGTCTGTGGCGATAAGTACCTTCTCTCCGAGAGGTCGTTCAGGGAGTTCCTCCGGAACTTCGGATCGTACTAAAAGCTGGGGGAGAGCTACGTGGCGTATCAGATCCAGTACGTCGTCTTCCGGATGCAGTACAAGCACAGAGAGAGAGCACTCTTCGCTGTGAGCTGTCTCTGCGATGGTCTCCGTCTCTTCTCCCGCAAGGGTGATGGTGTTGTGCGGATGTCCGAGTTTTTCTAGCTCCTCCTGGAAGAGCAGCATCTGGTTTTCCGCTTCCTGTACCAGCAGGGGGGTGTTCAGCCCCGCCACGGTATTCACCACATGGAGCACCGTAATGTGGGAGTCTTTCTTCGCCACATGCCGGGTAACCCAGCGGAGCCCCTCTTGAGAGAGAGGAGAAAGATCTGTGGGGTAAAGTATTTTGCGTAGCATGAGAATCCCTCCTTTGTGTAGAAAATGTTTTTTAGAGTATAATTCTTATGGTAACGAGGTCAAGAGGATTATGAATCTGGAGGGGAGAGCGTGAAGAATCCAAAATACTGGTTGTTTTTACGGTTTTTTCAAAAAATTGTCCTTCTGCTCCCCCGTTCCTGGGCGGTAGTTCTGGGAGGGTGGTTGGGTTTGCTGCTCTGGGCAGTGGATCGATCCCATGTGGATGCCGCAGAGTCAAGATGTGTGCGCGTTCTCGGTGTTGGGGTTACTCTTGCCAGGGGAATCGTTCGCCGATCCTACAGAAATCTCGGGAGGGGGGCTGCAGAATTTCTACGGTTCCCCGTGATGAAAGGCTCCTTTAATACCTATGTTCAGGTTCATGGAGAGTCGCATCTCAAGGAGGTCCTCCAGGATGGCAGGGGGGCGGTGCTCCTCACTGCGCACTTCGGCAACTGGGAGCTTTCGGGGGCGTGTCTCGCCGAGATGGGATACCCCATAAATGCAATTGGGGCGAGCCAGAGGCATGATGTAATAACCGAACTCATCGCCTCTCTTCGGGAAAGTGTGGGGATCCGCCTTCTGGGAAAAGGTTTTGATCTTCGGCGCTCTGTGGAATGCCTCAAGAGGGGGGAGTTTCTCGGGGTGCTCCTTGATCAGGATCCCCGGGATCAGGGGATCGTGGTCCCTTTCCTGGGCGTTCCTGCGAGCACCCCTCCGGGGCCTGTCAAAATGGTCTATAAGCGAGATGCTCGGATGGTGCCTCTGTTCATCGTGCGTCGCCACGGAGGCCCGTATCACGACCTCTATATCCTCCCCCCCCTGGAAGGAAAAGAGGGCAAGCCCTTCGGAGAAGATCTGGAGGAATCCCTTAGGCAGTGCAACGATGTTTTAAGTTCCTGGATAGAGCGTTATCCGGATCACTGGATGTGGCTCTACCATCGGTGGGCCTCCACCTCGAAGGACTGAGACATGGAAGTCGACGGTTGCCTCCTCGGTATTGATCCAGGACGGTATAAGTTCGGATGGGCCTTCGGAACCCGCGAGGAGGGGCTCCTCTGTAGCGGCATCGGAGAAGCCGCCGCCTTTACCCTTTGGCTTGGCCGGGTTCTTGGAGAAAAAGAGTACTCCTTTCTCCAAGAGACTCTGGAGGAGGGGGATCCGAAGCATGAGGCTCTTTTGCGAAAAAAACGGATCTTTTTAGGGAGCGGTACCGGAAGCCCTGACTTTGTGAGAGTTTTCGAGCGGCTGGCATGCCCCTTTACCCAAGGGGAAGAATCCTTCACCACTCTCGAAGCGAGGAAGCTCTATTGGGAACGTCATCCTCCCCGGGGGGTATGGCGCCTTCTCCCGAGGGGGTTGTTTCTTCCTCCAAGGCCTGTGGATGATCTGGCGGCATGGTGTATTGTCAAAAAATCTCTCGGTTTTTGAAAAGACGTTTTCAGAAGGTGCCCCAGCGTGATATCATGTGGGGATCGAATTTGCAAGATTCTAAAAGGCTGTACGGAGAGAGAAGGGAGGAGTAAAAAACATGACACCGGAATTGCTGTCGAAATTCTTGAACGCTAACGGAGCATCCCTGATCTCTGTGAGTCAGAGCCTTGGGGTGGTCGCTAAAATACAAAAAGCTCGTATCGCCAGAGGGGTGGATGCCCCCGGAAGCTGTGTGGCTGCCCTTGTCGGAATCGTGGGTGGCGGGATGCATGGCACCTCCTGTATTATGGCGGATAAAGATGCTTTCGCGGCCTATGTGGGGGCCATGGGGGGCGGTATGATCGCTGCGAACCTGGAGGATTCCGTCGCCCTGAGTGTGGTTGGGGAGCTGGCAAATATGGTGAATGGCCAGACTCTGATTAAAATGAACGTGGATGGGGTGGATCTTACCCCTCCGCAGCTTATTACGGGAGAGAATATTCGGGCGGTGCCAATGGAGCGGAAGAATACGAGGACCATGACGATCCCCTTTGCCTTGGACGGAGGCGGCGTGGTCTACCTTGTGATCTCCGCAGAAGTTTAGGAGGGGAACCGAGGGTGAGCCGGGACTATCTCCAGGGGGATGCTTCCTTGAACGCTCTTTTTTCCTATATTTTTGGGCTGAAAGAGAAGGAACTTGATCTGCTCATGCAAAAATATGAGGAGCAGGGAGGAGAGGGGGAGCCCGAGTCACTCTACTCATTTCTCTCCCTTCACGGAAAGGCCTATGTCGTTTTGTGGTGCGTCCTTGCGGTGGTGGAGGATATCAGCCTGGTAACGGGAGCAGTTGTGGGGCCCGATAAGACCGTGGTATGGCATGGGGTGGGGCTCTGTTTCTGTAGAAGAGATAATGCGGCTCTCAAAAACTGGGAGAGAGTTCTTGAGATGGCGGCGGGAGAGTTCTCCGAGGCTCCTCCGAACATCAGCGAGAGCGATTACTGGTCTGCGAGCCACCTTGCCCGGCAGTGCAAAGATGCCTGGCAGGGGAGTATCCCCCACCTCTTTGCGGAGGCAGAGTCCTTTTACGGCAGAAGTTTCAAGGAAAAAAGCGCCCTCCTTGAGGAGCCTCGCCTCACCTCCCAAATAGGGGAGTGGCTTGGAAAGTGGCTTCGGGAGATGATTGGCAAAAACCTTCCTCTTCGGGCTTTTCGGCTTGCACCGGTCTCTCTGCCAGAACTCCGGGAGCTTGCGGTACGTCTCTACCCCCTTCAAGGCGCACTGGACAGCTATGTGGGCAATGCTCTTAATCCGGGCCGAAGAAGCGTCTCCTCCCCGGAGAGCCCTTCGAGTAAGGGAAACCAACCTCGCGATGAAGCCTCTCCAGAGGAAGTCTTGCTGCTCCCCCGGGAGGAGATTTTCCCGGGGGAGCTTGTGGTGGATCCTGTAGAGGGAATTCCCCTTGCGGAACTCCGGCCGGGCAATAGAGTGGTTCTTAAGGACCCGGAAGAGGGCGAGGTCGCCGGAGAGGTCTATGTGGTGCGGCAGCTTAAGAGCAAGGAGTATGAAATCCACGGGAAAAACCGGGAAACAGGAACCTTTTTCCGTTATCTTGCTTCGGGGGATGTCAAGATCCGTCTCTCTCCGGATATGCGCGAAGAGGAATCGCCTCCCTGGTGGCGAGGAAACTGGAAGCTTCTGCTTCTCTTTTTCGGGGCGGTGCTCCTCTTTTTCTTTCTCCTTCTTCAGGGGCTACCCTGAGGTTTTTCCATCACCACAGAGGGGATGCGCAGGAAAACGGACGGGAGCAGACGAGAGCAGTTGCGGAGAGGAAGAACTCTTCGTGTCCAGCTGCTCTTGTTTTTTTGTTTTTCACGCCATCTGGTGGCCCCCATTGATATCCAAAACTTTCCCGTTGCTACATTCATGCTCCAGAAGAAAGAGGATGCCTCGGGCGATCTCCTCGGGGGTGGCAATGCGTCCGCTGGGGGAGAGTTCTGTGGGGCGTCGTTTTTCCTCCTCTGAAGACATCTGGGTCACCGCCGGGCCAGGGTCTGCCGCATTCACTCTGATGCCATGGGGATGGAGTTCGCGAGCGAGGTGGAGGGTAAAGCCGAGGAGGCCCGCTTTGCTTGCGGCATAGTGCACTCCCATGGTCCCTCCGTTTCCCCCCGTAATGCTGCTTACGTTGACTATGGCTGCCCCTGGGCGCCCCGCCATATAGGGGAGGATGCACTTGGTTACCAGGTAGGGGGCGGTAAGATTCGTCTCCAGAACCTGTTGCCACTCCTCCAGGTCGATATCCAGAATAAGGGTGTTATCCCCCACAATTCCGACATTGTTTACGAGATAATCATACCCTCCGAAGAGAGCGGCTCCGGAGACGATGGATGCGGCGATCTGTTCGTAGTTTCGCAGGTCTGTTTGGAACCCCTTTATAAGCATCTCCCCCCGGGAGAGGTCTTTCTCCAGCCGAACGGCTTCCTCCTCGTTGCGCTGGTAGGTGAACGCAACGTTGATGCCGCGGGCTACGAGGCTCCGTACCAGGGCTTCCCCGACAGCTCCGGTTCCCTCTGTAACAAACGCGCTTCTTCCTCTCATTCGCAAATCCTCCTTACAGAGATTTTTTTCGTATAAAGGGGAACATCTCCCGCTTCAAGAATAACCCCTGAAAAAGGAAAAAACAACATGAGGAAAAGAAGAAAATGACAAAAGGGGAAAAAAACAGTATATTCAACGGATATTTCTCCTCGAATCCGAGAGAAGGAGAGAAGGAATTTCTAGCAAGAAGGAGGAGGCTGTTTTGATTAAAAAAATTCTATGTGCAGCTGGGCTTGTCTGGATAAGCGTCTTTGGAGGGGGCCTCGCGGGAGAAGCTGCGGAGGGGGTGGTGCTGGCTCTGTCAGGAGGCGGCACCAAGGGCTATGCCCATATAGGGGTTCTGCAGGTTCTCGAGAGGGAAAACATTCCCATTCGCGCCGTTGTGGGTACCAGTATGGGAGCCATTATGGGGGGGCTCTATGCGGCGGGATACTCTGCAGAGGATCTGGCCCGCATCATGAGGGAGGAGATCGACCTGCCGGCTCTCATGGGGGATCAGAGCACCTCTCTCCCCCGGGGGCGAAAGGATCGCGCCGGTGAGGTGATCTACGCCCTTCATTTCGACGAAAAGGGTCATCCTGTAGGGCCTCTGGGGCTTATTTCCGGGCGGCAGCTTTACAACACCCTTGCTCGGTATGCCGCCAGAGTTAATACTACCGACTTTGATGCCCTTCCCACTTCCTTTGCCGCGGTGGCTACAGATCTCGTTACCGGAGAGATGGTGGTCCTCCGGGAAGGTAGTCTTGCGGATGCCATGCGGGCCTCCATGTCCCTGCCGGGGATTTTTGAGCCATGGAAGCTTCAGGGACGTCTTCTGGTGGATGGAGGGCTTGTGGCGAACATTCCCGTTCGTGTGGCCAAGGATCTCTATCCCGGATATCCTGTGGTGGCAGTCATGGCAAGCAGTGGCCTTAAGGAACGGCAGGAGATCCGCAGCCCTGTGGATGTGCTCGGGCAGATGACCACCATCCTCACCCAGCAGAACATGGAGCTAGATCTTCAGGAGGCGGATCTGGTGATCCGCCCCGAGGTAGGAGATCTGGCGCTTCTCGGAACGGGTAACGAAGACCAAATCATTCATGCGGGAGCGCTTGCAACAGAGAGGACTCTCGGGAGACTGGCGCAGCTTGCCCATGCCACGGGGAATCGTGAAAAACCCCGCCCTCAGGAGTCACCCGTTGTTTCGGACGTTATTCTGGTCGGCTTTCCCAAAATCACAGAAAAATTTTTGACACACGAACTTGCTGTATGGAAGGGAAAGCCTCTGGATACCAGAGATATTCTTGATACCTGTGATCGTATTGAGGCTCGGGACGACCTGGGTGTGGTAGGATATAGGCTGGAATCAAATCCGGATGGTACTGTGAATGTGGTGGTGGAGTCTCTTCCGTTGCCTCCTTACGAGCTGCTCTTTGCAGGGTATACCTCCAACGTTAACCAGCATCGATGGATAGGTCTCACGGGGCTTCGGAGAGATCTCTTCGCTCAGGGAGACACATTGGAAGTACAGCTTATGACGGGAAAGGACTGGAGCCTGGAAGGCCGGTACTTTGCTCCCGCCTTCGCCTATGAGCGGAACGAGTATATGATTCAGGCCCGAAAGTGGCATGTGAATCCCCAGAATGCGTCTTCTATGGAGTGGGAACGCTACGCTCTGGGGATCTACGCGAGCAAGTGGTATGGTAACATGCAGCTACGGTATGGCCTTGTGGGGGAAAAGCTCGCAGGAGCGGGAGATATGGACGAATCGTTTTGGTGGGGACCCTATGTTGCCCTCCAGTACGACAGTGTGGATGACCTTTACGATCCAAGCCAGGGTTTCCAAGGTTCTGCCCGGGTCTGGTGGGCCAATGCGGAGCAGATACTCTGGGATCTCCGAGGGACCTGGTACATGCCTCTGCGGGGGGCGACGCGTTGTTCTCTGCAGTTAGGGGCTTTGGGAGGAGATCCCGATGTGGCCCCTCATGCGGCCTATCTTGGAGGGGATAACACACTCCTTCACCTTGCGAACACTCCCTATCAGGGGGCGAATCTTCTCTGGGGGCGTTTCGGAGTGCAGAGACCTATTTTCAAAGGCGGAGTCTTCCCCATTTATGGGGAACTCTTCTTCACCCAGGGGTATCTTTTCGACAGCTCCTGGAGCAAGGAGGAGCACTCCTGGGAAACCGGAGTTGCCGCCTTTGTCCCCGGCCGTTTCCTTGGGGGGAGAGTTTTTGTGGTTTATGATGACAAGGGGGAGATCACTCTCGGATTTGAAGTGGGAGGTCCCTTCCAGGGGTTTTCCCATATTCCCGAATAAAAGATTCGGGGAAAATTTCCCTGAGGGTGCATTTTTTCGAATCCGGATGTGGTGTATCTCGAAAATGTTTTTATAATTTTTTACTGGGGGGATCTATATGGCGCGCAACATAACGCCCAGAGAGCAGGACTATTCACAGTGGTATCAAGATGTCATCAAGGCGGCGGAGCTGGCGGACTATGCTCCCGTCCGGGGGTGTATGGTCATTCGTCCCACGGGGTACGCGCTCTGGGAGAATATTCAGCAACACTTCGATCGGCGTTTCAAGGAGACGGGACATGTGAATGCTTACTTTCCTGTACTCATACCGATCTCCTTTCTCGAAAAGGAGGCCCAGCACGTGGAGGGCTTTGCTCCGGAGTGTGCGGTGGTAACCCATGCGGGGGGAGAGGAACTCGAAGAGCCTCTGGTGGTTCGCCCCACTTCGGAGACCGTCATAGGGCACATGTACAGCAAATGGGTGCAGTCCTGGCGCGACCTTCCTGTACTCATCAACCAGTGGGCCAACGTCATGCGCTGGGAAAAACGCCCCCGCCTCTTTCTGCGAACCTCGGAATTTCTCTGGCAGGAGGGGCATACCGCTCATGCCACTGCAGAGGAGGCCATGGAGGAGACTCTCCTCATGCTTGAGGTCTACCGGGAGATCATGGAGGAGAAACTTGCCCTTCCTGTGCTTCCGGGGGAGAAATCCGAGGGAGAGCGTTTCCCCGGAGCGGATCGCACCTTCACCTGCGAGACCATGATGAGTGACACCAAAGCTCTTCAGGCGGGGACCAGCCACTTTCTCGGGCAGAATTTTGCCAAGGCCTTCGACATCTCCTTTCAAAGTCAGGAAGGGAGCCTTGAGTATGCCTGGACCACCAGCTGGGGGGTCTCCACACGGCTTATCGGGGCTCTTGTGATGACCCACTCCGATAATGACGGCCTCATCCTCCCTCCCCGGGTGGCTCCCGTCCAGGCGGTGATTATGCCGATCTCCACCGACGAACGGCGCCGGGATGAGGAGATGCTCCCTCTGGCGAAGCACGTGGCGGAGATGCTCAACAAGGTTCTCGGCCCTCGGGCCGTGATGGTGGATACCCAGTTTCATATGCGTCCGGGAGATCGCTTCTTCTCCCACCTTCAGAAAGGGGTCCCTCTCCGTTTGGAGCTGGGGGAGCGGGAGTTGCAGGATAAAACATTCCGTTTTGTCCGTCGGGATAGTGGCGAAAAGGGGTTCCTCTCTCTGGAGAATCTCTCCACCGAGGTCCCTAAAATGCTTGAGGAAATTCAGTGTCAGCTCTACACCAGGGCCCTCGATTTCCGGAAATCTCATACCCTCCGGGCCTCCTCCTTCGATGAGATGAAGGCCATGCTTACGGAGAAGGGAGGATTTGTGGAGGCTTTCTTCGCTGGCTCTCCGGAAGACGAAAAGACCATCAAGGAAGTTACGGGAGGGGCGACGGTCCGCTGTTTCCCTCTGGCCCGCAAGGATGAACGGGGAACCTGTCTCTTTACAGGAAAAAAAGACGCTTCTCTCGCAATTTTTGCCAAGTCCTATTAGGAATGCCTCCCCCAGAAAGTCAGGGGGTTGCCGTGGATTACATAGCAATAGTGCATAGCAAAAGGCAGGAGCTGGGCGGCGGCTCCTGCCTTTTGCTATGCACGGTTTTCTCGGGAGAGCGAGAGGCTAGTCGATCACAGACATCAAATCTCGCTTGTGCTCTTCTTCCTGAATCAGAATATCCTCAAGAACCCGGCGCAAGCCGTATTCCCGAAGCTTCTCCGCCTGAAGGATACGCTCTTTGTAGCGGCGGATGGCGAGATCTTCTCCTGCGAGATCCTGCTTGAGCATCTCCAGCGTATTCGAAGAAACTTCACGCCTCTCCACGTCCGCTGTGGGAAATCCTCCAAGAAAGTCGATCTGCTCGGCCAGCATTACCGCATGCTGCATCTCCTCCTGGGAGTGAATGACCAGCTCCTTCTGAATCGACTCATACTGCGCTCCGGTCATTACCGCCGCATGCTGTACATACTGAACTGCTGCAGCGTACTCCCACTCCAGATCCTTATTCAGATCCTCTAGCAGTTTTTTCATCTCTTCGTTCATAGGACATAGCTCCTTTCAGGATGTTTTTCTCTTCTTCAATGCTGTTAGCACTTTTCTGATACCCGCTTTGGTTCGTTCGCACGCCGCCCAAGGGATCTACTTGCGAAGTTCCTCGTACAGCTGGAGCATCTGGCGAAGCCCCTCAATCTCTCCCTTTGAAAGAGCCCATCCGGGGGCAGGCTCCTCTCCCGAGCCCCCAAAGGAGAAGCTGCTTTTTTCCGCCTGGGCAAGTTTTCGAAGAAGTTCCAGGGCCTCTCCTGAAACAGGCAGAGGGATATCGCACCATAAAAGCCCCCCCTGAAAAGTGATCCATTCTCTCTGGAGAGGAAGGGCATACTTCGTATTGCCGAAAGCGAGGAGGAGCTGTGTGGGAGTGAAGGGAGTCTCCCGCCGAATAAGACAGACAAAACGAAGCTGAGGAGGCGTTCCGTCATCTTTTTTCCCCACATAAAGATAGGCATTCGCTCCCTGATGACGCTCTCTCTTCTCTGCGATGGAGGGGAGGTACCAGAAGATCCCCGTATTGACATCGTAGCTCATAATGGCGGAAGCTCTGCGGAGCAGGCGGGCCTGAGCCGTCTGGGCGCTCTTGGTGTAGCGCTCAATCTTCTCCCAGTATGTATCCTCTGCAGGATCAAGCTGAGCAAGCTGGCGGTATCCCCGCAAATTACCCAGGTAATCTGATGCGGGGAGGGGTTTTACCCTGCCCAGAAGAGCTTCGATCTGCTGAAGCCGTCGTCCCTCCATCGCAGAAGAGCAGAGGGGTTGGAGCGGTTCCAAAGAGACGAGGCGGAATGGCGGAAGCGCCTCGCAGAGAGAGGATGCCTGGGTGAAGTTTTTCTCGCCGAGAAGGCCTTCGAGCTTCTTGCGGGTTTCCTGAAGAAGCTTTTTCTCCAGGGCCAAGGCCTTTTCCCTGTACAGAGCATCCTCAGGATCCAGCTCAAGAAGTTTGTGGTACGTCTTTAGCCTTTCAGTGCCTGCCTCCGCAGGCAGCTTTGCCATCGCCTCCTCCAGAGCTTTCTTTTTCTGCGCAAGATCCCTTCTGCGTGCATCCTCGCAGAGAAGGAGAACTTTTTGTTCCAGGCTCTCTTCGGAAAACGACTCCCCCGAAAAAGAGGCGGAAAGGGTCTCGCAAAGAGCACAGGCCCGAGGGATATCGTCGTTGCTTAACGCCAGAGAGAGTTCCTGATACTGTCTCTCAAGGGAAGAATCTTCCCCGAGTTTTTCCGGAGATTCGAGGGAACTCTTTCTGGTGCTCTCCGGCACGGGAGAGGTCTGCCTGCTGAGGTAAATGATACCTCCAAAGACGGCAAAAACCACCAGGGCCCCCATCAAAATCGTAAACACCTTGCGCTGAGACTTTTCGTCGTTGCCACTCATGAAAAAAACACCCCTCGATGGATAGAAAAATCTGTAACATCCTGGCTGGAAAAAGTGCTGTTAAAAATGCTCTTTTCTGCTACAGCTCCGAAAATAAAACGTTTCGGGTGGCTTCCCGCTCCTTCTCCTGGAAAAAAGTACTCTGGTAGGTCAGGGTGAGCGCCGGGCGGTAGTTCTCCGCTTCGAGGCGGAGGTTAATGACAGTGTGCCCCGTATGCCACTCCGTGTGATAGCGCAGGTCTTCCATGGCTACCGCCATGCCGAAGGAGTCCGGATTCTCAATGTAGATGCTTTTGGGATTGTCCCAGGTCACCCGCTTTTCCAGAGGAGGACCGTACTTTTCCTCAAGGAGAGCCTCCAGGCGGGAGAAATGGGCTATGTCCTTATCAAGGCGCAGGGTGTCGGAATGGAAGGAACAGAAAATCCCCGAAAGAGTATTCC
>Ga0334887_1000155_pt1 | contig 114280 bp, 100 predicted proteins | sample GraSluR1_MG_10_FD_207217 | JGI IMG/M metagenome (GOLD analysis project Ga0334887, IMG submission 207217) | Sludge microbial communities from methane-producing bioreactor in Wageningen University, Netherlands - Granular Sludge_18_07-R1 | ecosystem: Engineered > Bioreactor > Anaerobic >...
TAAACGGTGCAACAAGTAGTCCAATTGGACAAATGAAGAAATGGATTTAGGACTTTTGAAAAACTTTCCGAGAATAACTTGACACAAACATCTTGTTCAGGAGCTTTGCTATCTTCCTTAAAATTTGATATAATATTGTCTGAGGTATTGTTAATGTTTAATGGGAAAAAAACTAAACAGAAGAAAAAGAAATTAGATTACTCAATTACAGATATTGGGTCCATTTTTTTAAGAACGATTAAACTGTTAGTGGATTTTGGATATGTCATCGTCCTGCTTTTTGTTATGCTTGGAGCAGGAATGGCTTTTGGTTACTTGGCCAGTCAGGTAGATTCTGTTAAAGTTCCAGATAAGGAGAGCTTGGTCAGTCAAGTGAGCTCATTAACTAGAATTTCAGAATTAACATATGCTGATGGTTCTACTATTGCAAGTATCGATTCTGATTTGCTGAGAACGCCAGTTGGTTATGATGCTATTTCGGATAATGTTAAGCATGCTATTATTGCTACGGAAGATGAAAATTTTGAAGCTCATAATGGTGTTGTTCCGAAAGCAGTGTTTCGTGCGACTTTAGCTTCCGTTTTGGGATTTGGTGAATCCAGTGGAGGTTCAACACTGACCCAACAGTTACTTAAGCAACAAGTATTGGGTGATGATCCGACTTTTAAACGGAAATCTAAAGAAATTATCTACGCGCTAGCCCTAGAGCGTTATATGGGGAAAGAAGAAATCCTGACGGATTATCTTAACGTTTCACCGTTTGGACGCAATAATAAGGGGCAGAATATAGCGGGCATTGAAGAGGCTGCGCGAGGAATATTTGGTGTTTCAGCCAAAGATTTGACTGTTCCACAGGCTGCCTTTTTAGCTGGTTTGCCACAAAGTCCAATTGTCTATTCTCCTTATATGTCCGATGGGCAGTTGAAATCTGAGGAAGATATGTCTTATGGCTTGGCTCGTCAGCAAGATGTCCTATACAACATGCATCGTTCAGGGTATTTAACTGCAGATGAGTATCAGGAATATAAGTCTTATAATATTGCTGCGGACTTTATCCCAACGCAATCAGCATCAACTGTTAATCATGATTTCCTCTACTACACAGTTTTATCAGCTGCTCAAGAGGTTATGTTTGATTACTTGGTAGAGCTTGATCAGGTTTCTGCTCAAGATTTAAAAAATGATGCTACAAAAGAGGCCTATGAAGCGCGTGCTCTTCAAGAGCTCCAACAGGGTGGCTATAAGATTAAATCAACGATAAATAAAACGATATATGATGCTATGCAGACGGCTGCGGCGCAATATGGTGGTCTTTTAGATGATGGAACTGGAACTGTACAGATGGGGAATGTCCTAACTGATAATGCTACAGGAGCTGTAATCGGATTTATTGGCGGAAGAGATTACTCTATTAATCAAAACAACCATGCCTTTGACACTAAACGCTCGCCTGGATCTAGTATTAAACCGATTTTGCCATATGGTATTGCGATTGATCAAGGTCTCATGGGAAGTGCTAGCGTTTTGTCAAATTACCCAACGACTTTCTCAAGCGGTGAAAAAATCATGCACGCTTCCGATGTTGGTACGACCATGATTGATTTGAAAGAAGCTTTGAATGTTTCTTGGAATATTCCAGCCTTCTGGACTTATCAAATGCTTTTAAACCAAGGTGTCGATGTTAAAGATTATATGACAAAAATGAACTATGACATTGATAGTTATCATATCGAAAGTCTACCTCTTGGTGGTGGGATTGATGTATCCGTAGCTACTCAAACAAATGCCTATCAAATGTTAGCTAATAATGGTGAATTTGAAGAACAGTATATGATTGAAACCATTACCGCAAGTGATGGAACTGTGATTTATCAACACGAGTCAAATCCAGTTAGAATCTTTTCAAAAGCAACTGCAACCATTATGCAAGACCTTCTTCGTGGACCAATCAGTTCTGGAAAAACAACGACATTTAAGTCACGTTTGGCAGCTTTGAATCCAACATTAGCTAATGCTGACTGGATTGGGAAAACTGGGACAACAAACTCAACATCAGACGTTTGGTTGATGGTAGCAACTCCTAAGGTAACTTTGGGAGCATGGGCCGGTCATGATGATAACCGTTCGATGCAAGCTCTTACCGGTTATAACAATAATGCCAATTATGTTGCTCACCTAGTCAATGCGATTAACCAAGCTGATGGTAATTTATTCGGTGTTGGAGAACGCTTTAGCCTTGATTCAAGTGTTATTCAGTCAACGGTTTTGAAATCAACTGGTTTACGAGCTGGCGTAGTTACTGTTAATGGCCGTAGCATTACAGTTGGTGGTGCAACAACAACAAGTAATTGGGCTTTGAATGGACCAGGAACCATGACTTACCGCTTTGCTATTGGGGGAACAGATAGTGACTATGTAAAAGCTTGGGCAGCCTTGACTAAGAAATGATATGACTTGCTTTTTCATAAAAAATAAGGTATAATACATTAGATATTTGTCGTCTTCTTTGGTTGAAATATTGTCCAACCAGGGTTTACAGCAGTTAAATCACACTTTCAAGTCCGATTTAGCTGCTCTTTTTGTGCCTATTTTTGGAAAAAATATTGGTTGTAACCTATATTTAAAGTTTCTAAAAATTCACATTTAGACGAGTGATTTTTGTTGCTTGACCTGCTTTGTGGGTCTAAAGACATAGAAGGAGTTAATATTTTGGCAGGACATGACGTTCAATACGGGAAACATCGTACCCGTCGTAGCTTTTCAAGAATTAAAGAAGTTCTTGATTTACCAAATTTGATTGAAATTCAAACAGACTCTTTCAAGGATTTCTTGGACAATGGTTTGAAAGAAGTCTTTGAGGATGTACTTCCTATCTCAAACTTTACTGACACTATGGAGTTGGAGTTTGTTGGTTATGAATTAAAAGAACCAAAGTATACTTTGGAAGAAGCTCGTATCCACGACGCATCTTACTCAGCGCCAATCTTTGTTACTTTCCGTTTGGTTAACAAAGAAACTGGTGAAATCAAGACTCAAGAAGTTTTCTTCGGTGATTTCCCAATTATGACTGAAATGGGTACCTTCATCATCAACGGTGGTGAGCGTATTATCGTTTCTCAGTTAGTTCGTTCTCCAGGTGTTTACTTTAACGATAAAGTAGATAAGAACGGTAAAATCGGTTACGGTTCAACTGTTATCCCTAACCGTGGTGCTTGGTTAGAGCTTGAATCAGATTCAAAAGATATTGCCTATACGCGTATCGACCGTACACGTAAGATTCCATTCACAACACTTGTTCGTGCTCTTGGTTTCTCTGGTGATGACGAAATCATGGATATTTTTGGTGATAGCGACTTGGTTCGTAACACTATCGAAAAAGATATTCATAAAAATCCATCAGATTCTCGTACTGATGAAGCCCTTAAAGAAATTTACGAGCGCCTTCGTCCAGGTGAACCTAAGACTGCTGATAGCTCACGTAGCCTTTTGACAGCTCGTTTCTTCGACCCACGTCGTTATGATTTGGCTGCTGTAGGTCGTTACAAAATCAATAAAAAACTTAATATTAAGACTCGTCTTCTTAACCAAACAATCGCTGAAAATCTTGTTGACGGTGAAACAGGAGAAATCCTTGTTGAAGCTGGTACAGTGATGACTCGCGATGTTATTGAATCAATTGAAGAGCATCTTGACGGTGATTTGAACAAATTTGTTTACACACCAAATGACTATGCTGTTGTAACTGAACCAGTTGTTCTTCAAAAATTCAAGGTTGTTGCTCCAACTGATCCAGATCGCGTTGTAACAATTGTTGGTAATGCGAATCCAGAAGATCGCGTTCGTGCGCTTACTCCGGCTGATATTTTGGCTGAAATGTCATACTTCCTTAACCTTGCAGAAGGTCTTGGAAAAGTTGATGATATCGACCACTTGGGTAACCGTCGTATTCGTGCCGTAGGTGAGTTGTTGGCTAACCAATTCCGTATTGGTCTTGCTCGTATGGAACGTAATGTTCGTGAACGTATGTCAGCTCAAGACACTGAAACATTGACACCAACTGGAATTATCAATATCCGTCCTGTAACTGCAGCGGTTAAAGAATTCTTTGGTTCATCACAGTTGTCACAGTTCATGGACCAACACAACCCACTTTCTGAGTTGTCTCACAAACGTCGTTTGTCAGCCTTAGGACCTGGCGGTTTGACACGTGACCGTGCTGGATATGAAGTACGTGACGTGCACTACACGCATTATGGTCGTATGTGTCCGATTGAGACACCTGAAGGACCAAACATCGGTTTGATTAATAACTTGTCTTCATTTGGTCACCTTAACAAGTATGGTTTCATTCAAACACCTTATCGCAAAGTTGATCGTAAAACTGGTGTTGTTACCAATGAAATCCAATGGTTGACTGCGGATGAAGAAGATGAATTTACAGTTGCACAAGCAAACTCACCATTGACTGAAGATGGTAAATTTGCTAATGAAATTGTTATGGGTCGTCACCAAGGTAATAACCAAGAGTTCCCTGCAAGCATCGTTGATTTTGTTGACGTTTCTCCTAAACAGGTAGTTGCCGTTGCGACAGCATGTATTCCTTTCTTGGAAAACGATGACTCCAACCGTGCCCTCATGGGTGCCAACATGCAACGTCAGGCTGTGCCATTGATTGATCCACATGCACCATACGTTGGTACTGGTATGGAATATCAAGCAGCCCACGATTCAGGTGCTGCCGTTATTGCACAACATGATGGACGTGTTGTCTTCTCAGACGCTGAAAAAGTTGAAGTACGCCGTGAAGATGGCTCACTTGATGTTTACCACATTACTAAATTCCGTCGTTCAAACTCAGGTACTGCTTATAACCAACGTACCCTTGTAAAAGTTGGTGATATCATTGAAAAAGGTGATTTCATCGCTGATGGACCTTCTATGGAAAATGGAGAAATGGCGCTTGGACAAAACCCAATCGTTGCCTACATGACATGGGAAGGTTACAACTTCGAGGATGCGGTTATCATGTCTGAACGTCTTGTTAAGGAAGATGTTTATACATCTGTTCACTTGGAAGAATTTGAATCAGAAACTCGTGATACAAAGCTTGGGCCTGAAGAAATCACACGTGAAATTCCAAACGTTGGTGAAGAAGCCCTCAAAGACCTTGACGAAATGGGTATTATCCGTATCGGTGCTGAGGTTAAAGAAGGCGACATCCTTGTTGGTAAAGTAACACCTAAGGGTGAAAAAGATCTTTCAGCTGAAGAACGTCTCTTGCACGCTATCTTCGGTGACAAGTCACGTGAAGTACGTGATACATCACTTCGTGTGCCTCACGGTGGAGATGGTATCGTTCGTGACGTGAAAATCTTTACACGTGCTAACGGTGATGAATTGCAATCTGGTGTTAACATGCTTGTTCGTGTTTACATCGCTCAAAAACGTAAAATTAAGGTCGGAGATAAGATGGCCGGTCGTCACGGTAACAAAGGGGTTGTTTCTCGTATTGTTCCTGTTGAAGACATGCCTTATCTTCCAGACGGAACTCCTGTTGATATCATGCTTAACCCACTTGGGGTGCCATCACGTATGAATATCGGACAAGTTATGGAACTTCACTTGGGTATGGCTGCTCGTAACTTGGGTATCCACATCGCAACTCCAGTCTTTGACGGAGCAAGCTCAGAAGATCTTTGGGATACTGTTCGTGAAGCTGGTATGGATTCAGACGCTAAGACAGTTCTTTATGATGGCCGTACTGGTGAACCATTTGACAACCGTGTATCAGTTGGTGTCATGTACATGATCAAACTTCACCACATGGTTGATGATAAACTTCACGCTCGTTCAGTAGGTCCTTACTCACTTGTTACACAACAACCATTGGGTGGTAAAGCTCAATTTGGTGGACAACGTTTCGGTGAGATGGAAGTTTGGGCTTTGGAAGCTTATGGCGCTTCAAACGTTCTTCAAGAAATCTTGACTTACAAGTCAGATGATGTTAACGGACGTCTCAAAGCATACGAAGCTATTACTAAAGGTAAACCAATTCCAAAACCAGGTGTTCCAGAATCATTCCGCGTTCTTGTTAAAGAATTGCAATCACTTGGTCTTGATATGCGTGTCCTTGATGAAGATGACAATGAAGTAGAACTTCGTGATCTTGATGAAGGTGAAGATGATGACGTGATGCACGTTGATGATCTTGAAAAAGCACGTCAAAAACAAGAGGAAGAAGAAAAAGCCGCAGCAGAAGCGGCAGCTGCTGAAGCTGAAACAGTAGAAGAAGACTAATAAGTTTGTTCAATAGATTATGTTATAAATTGTCAGATTTACCTACTTGCTAGGTGATTAAAAGGAAGAGGAAATTGAATTCTCTTCCTCGTGGCAATTATAAATGAAATCAGTTGAATGATGTAATAGACTAATAGAGTCTTGCTAGCTATGGTAAACTTACTATCGTGTCAGTTAAAACCTACTATATCAGGTGAGCTAAGTAAAAAGAAATCACGATAATTGATAGTTTTTTCGCTCAATGATAAGAACTTGTTCTGCAAACTCTATGGATAAATCAAAGAAAGGTAAAACTAGTGGTTGACGTAAATCGTTTTAAAAGTATGCAAATCACATTAGCCTCACCTACAAAAGTCCGTTCATGGTCTTATGGTGAAGTTAAAAAACCTGAAACAATCAACTACCGTACGCTCAAACCAGAACGTGAAGGACTTTTTGATGAAGTCATCTTTGGTCCTACAAAAGACTGGGAATGTGCTTGTGGTAAATACAAACGTATCCGTTATAAAGGTATTGTTTGTGACCGCTGTGGTGTTGAAGTAACTCGTGCTAAAGTTCGTCGCGAACGCATGGGTCACATTGAATTGAAAGCTCCAGTATCACACATCTGGTACTTCAAAGGGATTCCATCACGTATGGGACTTACCCTTGATATGAGCCCACGTGCCCTCGAGGAAGTTATTTATTTTGCTGCTTATGTGGTTATTGATCCTATGGATACACCACTTGAGCCAAAATCACTTTTGACTGAGCGTGAATATCGTGAAAAACTTCAAGAATATGGTTATGGTTCATTCGTTGCTAAGATGGGTGCAGAAGCTATTCAAGACCTTCTTAAACGTGTTGATCTTGAATCTGAAATTGCAGAGCTTAAAGAAGAGCTTAAATCAGCAACAGGACAAAAACGTGTTAAGGCTGTTCGCCGTTTGGACGTTCTTGATGCCTTCTATAAATCTGGTAACAAACCAGAATGGATGATCCTTAACATCCTTCCAGTTATTCCACCAGATCTTCGTCCTATGGTTCAATTGGATGGTGGCCGCTTTGCCGCTTCTGACTTGAATGACCTTTACCGTCGTGTTATTAACCGTAACAACCGTTTGGCTCGACTCTTGGAACTTAACGCTCCAGGAATCATCGTGCAAAACGAAAAACGTATGTTGCAAGAAGCGGTTGATGCTCTTATCGATAACGGTCGTCGTGGTCGTCCAATTACAGGACCAGGTAGCCGTCCGCTTAAATCTTTGAGCCACATGCTTAAAGGTAAACAAGGTCGTTTCCGTCAAAACTTGCTTGGTAAGCGTGTTGACTTCTCAGGACGTTCAGTTATCGCCGTTGGTCCTACACTCAAAATGTATCAATGTGGTGTGCCACGTGAAATGGCTATCGAACTCTTCAAACCATTTGTTATGCGTGAAATTGTTGCCCGTGATTTTGCTGGTAACGTTAAAGCAGCTAAACGTATGGTAGAACGTGGAGATGAACGCATCTGGGATATTCTTGAAGAAGTCATCAAAGAACACCCAGTTCTTCTTAACCGCGCACCTACTCTTCACAGACTTGGTATCCAAGCCTTTGAACCAGTTCTTATTGATGGTAAAGCCCTTCGTCTTCACCCATTGGTATGTGAAGCCTACAATGCCGACTTTGACGGTGACCAAATGGCCATCCACGTGCCACTTTCTGAAGAAGCACAAGCAGAAGCACGTCTTCTTATGCTTGCCGCAGAGCACATCCTTAACCCTAAAGATGGTAAACCAGTTGTAACCCCTTCTCAGGATATGGTTCTTGGTAACTACTATCTCACTATGGAAGATGCTGGTCGTGAAGGTGAAGGTATGGTCTTTAAAGATAAAGACGAAGCTGTTATGGCCTACCGCAATGGTTATGTTCACTTGCATTCACGTGTTGGTATAGCTGTTGACAGCATGCCAAACAAACCTTGGACAGATGAACAAAAACATAAGATTATGGTGACAACAGTTGGTAAGATTCTCTTCAATGACATCATGCCAGAAGATCTTCCATATCTTCAAGAGCCAAATAATGCTAACTTGACCGAAAAAACGCCAGATAAATACTTCTTGGAACTTGGTCAAGATATTCAAAGTGTTATTGATGGTTTGGAAATCAACGTTCCATTCAAGAAGAAAAATCTTGGTAACATCATTGCTGAAACCTTCAAACGTTTCCGTACAACTGAAACATCAGCCTTCCTTGACCGCTTGAAAGACCTTGGTTACTACCATTCAACACTTGCTGGTTTGACAGTGGGTATTGCGGATATCCCAGTTATCGATAACAAGGCTGAGATTATCGAAGCAGCTCACCACAAAGTTGAAGAAATTAACAAAGCCTTCCGTCGTGGTCTCATGACTGATGATGACCGTTATGTTGCGGTTACAACAACATGGCGTGAAGCTAAGGAAGCTCTTGAAAAACGTCTGATTGAAACACAAGATCCTAAGAACCCAATCGTTATGATGATGGACTCAGGAGCTCGTGGTAACATCTCTAACTTCTCACAGCTTGCCGGTATGCGTGGTTTGATGGCCGCTCCTAACGGACGTATCATGGAATTGCCTATCTTATCTAACTTCCGTGAAGGTCTTAGCGTTTTGGAAATGTTCTTCTCAACTCACGGTGCTCGTAAAGGTATGACCGATACGGCCCTTAAGACAGCCGACTCAGGTTATCTTACTCGTCGTTTGGTTGACGTTGCCCAAGATGTTATCATTCGTGAAGATGATTGTGGAACTGACCGTGGTCTTCTTATCTCAGCCATTACTGATGGTAAAGAAGTTACTGAAACACTTGAAGAACGTCTTCAAGGTCGTTACACTAAGAAATCAGTTAAACACCCAGAAACAGGCGAAGTTATTGTTGGCCCAGATACATTGATTACAGAAGACATGGCTGCTGCTATTGCTAAGGCTGGTGTGGAAGAAGTTACTATCCGTTCAGTCTTTACATGTAACACTCGTCATGGTGTCTGCCGTCATTGTTATGGTATTAACTTGGCAACTGGTGATGCTGTTGAAGTTGGTGAAGCAGTTGGTACAATCGCTGCGCAATCTATCGGGGAACCTGGTACACAGCTTACAATGCGTACCTTCCACACGGGTGGTGTTGCGTCAAATACCGATATCACACAAGGTCTTCCTCGTATCCAGGAAATCTTCGAAGCTCGTAACCCTAAAGGGGAAGCTGTTATCACTGAAGTTAAAGGTACAGTTATCGAGATTGAAGAAGATTCTTCAACACGTACTAAGAAAGTCTTCGTTCAAGGTAAGACTGGTATGGGTGAGTATGTAGTACCATTTACAGCTCGCATGAAAGTTGAAGTTGGTGACGAAATTGCCCGCGGTGCTGCTCTAACTGAAGGTTCAATTCAACCTAAACGTCTCCTAGAAGTTCGTGACACTTTGTCAGTTGAAACTTACCTTCTTGCTGAGGTACAAAAAGTTTACCGTAGCCAAGGGGTAGAAATCGGTGACAAACACGTTGAGGTAATGGTTCGCCAAATGCTTCGCAAAGTTCGTGTCATGGATCCAGGTGATACAGATCTTCTTCCTGGTACTCTTATGGACATTTCTGATTTTACAGATGCTAACAAAGATATCGTTATCGCTGGTGGCATTCCTGCAACATCACGTCCAGTCCTTATGGGTATTACTAAAGCTTCCCTTGAAACGAATTCATTCTTGTCAGCTGCATCATTCCAAGAAACAACTCGAGTTCTTACAGATGCTGCTATCCGTGGTAAGAAAGATCATCTTCTCGGTCTTAAAGAAAATGTTATCATCGGAAAAATCATTCCAGCTGGTACAGGTATGGCACGTTACCGTAACCTTGAACCACAGGCTGTTAATGATCCTTTAGATGGTACAGAAGAAGCGACTGTAGAAGTTGTTGAAGAAGTTCAAGCGACAGAAGCTGAATAAGCAATATTGAAAATCAAAATGTTTTTGGTTTTCATGTATAACAGAAAAAGTCTGAGTTTTCTCAGGCTTTTTTCAATTCTTAGGAAACTTTCTTTATCCTAACAGCAGCCAATCCTTTTTAAGCAAAGCTATTTTTCTAATAAAAATCATGCCAAATGAGCAAATGTTTTTTAAAAAGTCACCATTTTGGATATAATAAAGCACGAGGAAAAATATTATGTATCAAGTTATAAAAATGTATGGAGACTGGGAACCATGGTGGTTTTTGGAAGATTGGAAGAATGATATTATAGAGGAAGCAACTTATGTTAAATTTGAAGATGCCTTCAAAGCTTACGAGAAAGAATGGCTGCGCCTAAAATCAGATTTACCTAGCTATAAAAGTCATAAAAATCTTTTAGCAGCTTTTTGGGATAAATCTGAGCAACGCTGGTGTGAAGAATGTGATGAATATCTACAACGGTATCACTCTATTTTACTCTTGAAGGATGGTCAAGAGCTGACAGAAGACTATTCATTAGAAGACTTTGAGCAACGAAATGCTACTCCAGAATTACCATCAAGTTGTGCTATAAAACGTTAAAAGACCGATTGTTAGAAAATCGAGTGATCAACTTTATTAATCAGACCTTTTCCTAGTTTTTTGCTACAATAGGGCTAGGAGGTGTCTTATGAAATCTGATAACGAATTAAATATCAAATCTCAGAGTTTGTTAAAAGAACGTGGTGTAGAGCTTAAAGATATCGCTGAACTAGTTCTATTTTTACAAAATCAGTATATCAAAGATTTGACGCTTGAAGAATGTTTGGAGAGTGTTAAAGCTGTTCTTAAGAAGCGTGAAGTTCAGAATACTATTATCACTGGGATTGAATTAGACATGCTGGCAGAGCAGGGGAAATTGTCCCAACCGCTCAATGATATCCTCATGGAAGATGAGGGCCTCTATGGTGTAGATGAAATTTTGGCTCTATCCATTGTCAATGTTTTTGGCTCCATCGGCTTTACCAACTACGGCTATATTGATAAACTAAAGCCTGGTATTATTAAAAAATTGGATAGCAAAAATGGACCTTCTTGCAATACTTTCCTAGATGATATTGTAGGTGCAATTGCTGCTTCGGCTGCCAGTCGTATTGCTCATTCCAATCCAGATAAGATTGGTTTGGTTGACTAGTAGATTACTATTTAAATTATTAATAAGTTTTAAAAATCTTACTTTTGTAAGGTTTTTTTCTTTTTGTTTGCGAATAATAATAGTGAGGAGGGAACAATGGTTCAAGAATTAGCAAGAAAGATTATCGGGCAGGCTGTGGAGGTCAACGCCCAGGATATTTATATGATTCCAAGGGCTGACTCATATGAGCTCTATATGCGGATTGGTGATGAGCGCCGTTTTATCGACGATTTTGAAAGTCAGCAGATGGTGGCTCTGATAAGTCATTTTAAGTTTGTGGCGGGGATGAATGTGGGTGAGAAGCGCCGCAGTCAGCTGGGCTCCTGTGATTATGTTTTTGCGGATGGCGAGGAGATTTCTCTGCGCCTGTCCAGTGTCGGTGATTATCGCGGTAAGGAAAGTTTGGTTGTGCGCCTGCTCTACTCGGGCCGTCATGACCTGAATTATTGGTTCAATGGCATGCGCAATCTTCTTGAAGTCATAGGGGGCCGAGGGCTTTATCTTTTTTCGGGTCCGGTTGGGAGTGGCAAGACCACTCTCATGCACCAGTTAGTAGCTGAAAAATTTCCCGACAAGCAGATTATTTCTATCGAGGATCCGGTCGAGATTAAGCAGGACAGCATGTTGCAGCTGCAGCTCAATGAGAGCATCGGCATGACCTATGATAATCTGATTAAGCTCTCTCTACGCCACCGTCCCGACATCCTCATCATAGGAGAAATTCGTGATAGTGAGACAGCCCGTGCGGTTCTGCGGGCCAGTCTAACAGGCACTATGGTCTTCTCCACCATCCACGCTAAGAGTATTGCGGGCGTTTACGCTAGGCTCCTGGAATTGGGTGTCAGTCATCAAGAGTTGGTCAATAGCTTGCGCCTGATAGCCTATCAACGTTTGATTGGGGGAGGAGGTGTCATTGACTTTGCGGACTCAGACTTCCAAAACCATCAGCCAGACAAGTGGAATGAGCAGATTGAAAGCCTTGCTCGTGACGGACATATCACTGCTGCGCAAGCAAAAATCGAAAAGATTGCCGCTTAAGAAGCAGCGCAAGGTCATCCAGCTCTTTAACAATCTGCTGGAGAGCGGCTTTAACCTGACAGAAATGGTTACCTTTCTTAGGCGTAGCCAGCTCTTGGCAGATGACTATACCGACCGCATGCAGCAAACCTTGCTCAATGGACAGGGCCTGCCTGAAATGATGGTAGAATTGGGATTCTCAGACGCTGTCGTTACCCAAATTTCCCTAGCGGACATCCATGGCAATACGCAGAAGAGCCTCTTGAAAATTGAAGCCTATCTGACCAGTCTTATGACTGTCAGAAAGAAGCTGATAGAGGTGGCGACCTACCCCATTATCTTGCTGACTTTTCTGGTCTTGATTATGTTGGGGCTCAAGAATTATTTGCTGCCACAGTTAGAAGAGGGCAACCTTGCTACCAGTCTGATTGCCAATTTTCCTATGATTTTTTTGGGAACTTTAGCACTTTTGGCAATGGCTGCGCTGGGACTTTATATCTACAGCCTACGCCAATCGCGTATAGCCTTAGCCAGTCGTCTTAGCAGGATGCCCTTGCTTGGTCCTTATGTCAAGCTTTACCTGACAGCCTATTATGCGCGTGAGTGGGGGAATCTGATCGGACAGGGTGTGGATTTGGCGCAGATTGTCCAGCTCATGCAGGGGCAGAAGTCTCTGCTATTTCAAGAAATCGGAAGTGATATGGAAGTTGGGCTCATGTCAGGGCAGGACTTCCATCAAAAAGTCTTGGACTACCCCTTTTTCCTGCGGGAGCTCAGCCTCATGATTGAGTATGGTCAGGTCAAGTCCAAGCTGGGAAAAGAACTAGAAATCTATGCCGAAGAGGCCTGGGAGACTTTCTTTTCTAAGTTGACACGGGCGACCCAACTGGTTCAGCCCCTAGTCTTTATCGGTGTGGCCTTGGTTATCGTCATGATTTATGCGGCCATGCTTTTACCTATCTATGACAATATGGGAGGATATTTGTAAATGAAAAAAATGTTTGATGTGATGAAGAAGAGAACAGTTTCTGCGTTTACTTTAGTAGAAATGTTAATTGTTCTTCTCATCATAAGTTTTTTGATGCTGCTCTTTGTCCCTAACTTGACCAAGCAGAAGGTTGCTGTTCAGGACAAGGGTAATGCGGCAGTCGTCAAGGTGGTTGAGAGTCAGATGGAACTCTATGAGTTGAAAAATGGAAAATCGGGTTCAGTAGCAGAATTAGTGGCTGATGACTACATTTCGCAGGACCAAGCCGATATCTACAATGGGACTAAGAAGTAGTTTGCTTTCTAGGCGCTTTAAGGCTTTTACTTTGCTTGACAGCCTCTTGACCCTAGCCATAACAACCTTTATGATTCTATCTTTATCCGTTTCTGTCTCTGGAATTTTTCAAAGGGTTGAGGAGAAACTTTTCTTTCTGTCTTTTGAAAACATCTATCGTGATACACAGAAACTAGCTAATATTAAGCAGGAGAGTATGATTCTTGAGATTTCAGAAAGTCAGATATCAAATGGGGTGGCTAGATTGGATTTACCTGATGGAATAAAGGTGGTGAACGGGCATTCTATCACTTTTAATCAGGCTGGTGGTAATTCTTCCCTTTCTAAAATTATTTTTGAGACGGGAGTCAAGCGCGTGACATATCAACTTTACATAGGGAGTGGTAATTATAAAAAGACAGAAAGTGAGAGCCTATATTCTCCTTGAAAGTTTGGTTGCTTTAGGTATCTTGGCAGCCATAACGACCCTTGTTTTAGGGCAAATGGACTTAAATAGACAACGGATGGAGGATAATTTGAGGCGGCAGGAAGTGCTCAATGTGGCGACTATGGCTGTACAGACCAAGCAGGATAAGCTGACATTGAACGGTGTCAGTGTAACTATTATTAGAAAGGGTGAGAGTATCCATGTTTACAAAGGTGACAAGCTACTTTTACAGGTTCAAAAAGACTAGGTTAGCTGCATTTACTCTTTTGGAGTGTTTGGTCGCCCTGTTTTGTCTCTCGGGCTCGATTTTAGTTTACAGTGGGTTGACACGGTCTCTTTCGGCTAATGTGGCCTATTTATCAAATAATGAACAGAGTAACTGGCTACTGTTCTCTCAACAATTGCGTTCTGAGCTTGAGAGCAGTCGTTTTAACAGAATTGAGAATGATAAACTTTACGTGACTAAGGCTGATAAGACCATAGCTTTTGGGAAATCCAAGAATGATGATTTTAGAAAAACGAATGCAACTGGTCAAGGCTATCAGCCCATGCTTTTTGGAATTAAAAGCTCTGCTATTTCTAAAAAAGGAAATATTGTGAGGATTGACTTAGAATTTGAAGGTGGCTTGGAGAGGAGTTTTGTTTATGCTTTTGAGGAAGCGGGTTAAGGCTGGGATTTTGCTTTACGTTCTTCTTATGTCAGCTGTTTTTGCCCTGCTTTTAAACTTTTATCTTTTGCGCGTTCAGGCTAATGAGAGACAGTCAATAGCACAATTATCAGCAAGTCAGGCCTTTCTAATGGCTGAAGTCACTAAGGATTTGGCAACTGAAGATGCTGGAACTGTCTCTTTTAATCAAGGTAGCGCCAGCTATTCTCACAAAAAGGACCAACTTTCCGTTAAGGTTCGTTTGGATAATGGGCAGAGCTTCTCCTATGTGTTCGCTAGAGAACAGAAACAGGAGGTTGACAGTAAGTTGACAAGAAATATTGATGACAGTTCTATTGATAAGTAGGGCTTTCTTTTCATTTGGCTTATTTTTTGGTATGATAAGGGGCGGAGGAAATCATGAATTTTGAAAAAATCGAAACAGCCTACGAGCTGATTTTAGAAAATATCCAAGTGATTGAAAACGAGTTGAAAACTCACATTTACGATGCCTTGATTGAACAAAATTCCTTCTATCTTGGCGCAGAAGGAGCAAATGAAAGAGTCGCTGCTAATAATGATAAGCTCCGTCAGCTTGATTTGACTAAGGAAGAATGGCGCAGAGCCTTTCAATTCATTTTTATCAAGGCTGGACAAACGGAAAGTTTACAAGCTAACCATCAGTTTACGCCAGATGCTATTGGCTTTATCCTCATGTTCTTGCTAGAGAACCTGACGAGTGAAGATAAACTTGATGTCCTTGAAATTGGTAGCGGAACAGGTAATTTAGCCCAAACTCTTCTCAATAATTCATCAAAAGAGCTTGATTACATGGGAATTGAAGTGGATGATTTACTGATTGACCTATCTGCCAGCATAGCAGAAATTATGGAATCCAGTGCTCAATTTCTTCAAGAAGATGCTGTTCGTCCACAGATTCTTAAGGAAAGTGATGTCATCATCAGTGATTTACCAGTCGGCTTTTATCCAAATGATGACATTGCCAAGCGTTATAAGGTAGCGAGCCCGCAAGGTCATACCTATGCCCACCATCTTCTCATGGAGCAATCTCTCAAGTATCTTAAGAAAAATGGCATAGCGATTTTCTTGGCACCTATGAGTCTCTTGACCAGCGATCAAAGTCAACTCCTGAAGGATTGGCTTAAGGGCTACGCTGATGTCATTGCAGTGGTAACCTTACCTGAAAATGTCTTTGGTAACAGTGCCAATGCCAAGTCAATCTTTGTTTTGCAGAAACAAGCAGAGCAAGCACCAGAGACTTTTGTTTATCCTTTATCAGATTTGCAAAATCGTGAGGTTCTTACAGATTTCATTGAAAATTTTCAAAAATGGAAAACTGATAATATGAATTTGTGAAAAATTATGATAGAATAAGGATACATTCTGAAAACGCTTTAGAGGTGAATTATGTCAAAAACTATTTCAATTAATGCAGGAAGCTCAAGTCTTAAATGGCAATTATATAAAATGCCAGAAGAGGAAGTGATTGCAAAAGGTCTGATTGAACGCATCGGTCTTGAAGACGGTGTTTCAACAGTTAAATTTAATGGTCAGACGGAAACAGAAACAACTGATATTCCTAACCATACAATTGCAGTTAAGATTCTTTTAGAAGATTTGCTTCGTTTGAATATTATTACAAGCTATGATGAAATCACAGGTGTTGGTCACCGTGTTGTTGCTGGTGGTGAAATTTTTAAAGAGTCAGCTTTGATTGGTGAAAAAGAAATCCAAGAAATTGAAGATCTTAGCCCACTTGCTCCTCTTCACAACCCAGCTCACGTTGCAGCGATGCGTGCTTTCCAAGAAGTACTGCCAGAGGTGACAAACGTTGCGGTATTCGATACAGCCTTCCATACAACTATGCCAGCTGTAGCCTACCGTTACCCAATCGCTAACAAGTATTATGACAACTATCAAGTTCGTAAATACGGTGCTCACGGGACAAGCCATCAATATGTAGCACATGAAGCTGCTAAATTGCTTGGAAAACCTATCGAAGATACTAAAATCATCACTTGTCATATTGGTAATGGTGCATCTATCACTGCTGTCAAGGGCGGAAAATCTGTTGATACCTCAATGGGCTTGACTCCACTTGGCGGTATCATGATGGGAACACGTTCTGGTGACCTTGATCCAGCAATCATCCCATTCTTGATTGACCGTGAACCAGAATTGGCAGATGCTGAAGCTATTCGTAACATCTTCAACCGCGAATCAGGACTTTTTGGTATTTCAGAAAAATCAAGCGACATGCGTGACATCATTGCAGGTAAAGAAGAGGGCGATGCTAAATGTACCCTTGCCTTTGAAATGTATGTTGACCGTGTTAAAAAATATATCGGTCAGTATGTAGCTGTCTTGAACGGTGTTGATGCTATTGTCTTCACAGCAGGTGTTGGTGAAAACTCAGTACCTTTCCGTCAAGCAGTTCTTGATGGTCTGACTTGGTTTGGTATCGATGTTGATCCAGAAAAGAACGTCTTTGGTGTTGAAGGCGATGTGACAAAACCAGAATCAAAAGTCAAAGTCTTTGTCATTCCAACTGATGAAGAGCTTGTCATTGCTCGTGACGTTGAACGACTCAAAACTAAATAAGTTATCACATTTATGATAAGACCAGAAAAGTTGGCTGAGAAATTGGTCAGCTTTTTTGCATGCTCTGAAGCCTGCTAACAGAAAAAGTAAAGAAAACTTTACGAAAAATGTAAAACTTGCTTGACAAAAAATGTAAAGGGTACTATACTAAAAGTGTAAAGTTAACTTGACAAAAATGGATGGAGTGAGGCAATGAAAACACGAATACAAGAATTGCGCAAGGCTAATAAGGTTAGTCAGGCGGAGTTGGCTGATGCTCTGGATGTGACCAGGCAGACCATCATTTCCCTGGAGAAGGGGCGCTACAATGCGTCGCTGGAGCTGGCCTATAAGATTGCTAAGTATTTTGGAAAGACAATCGAAGAAGTTTTTCTCTTTGAAGACAGTGATTAATTTAAGACAGACACGACAGGGTCCTAAAAGCTAAGCAATTGTTTGGGGTTATCAGACTTGCTGGCTGCTTCAGTAGGATATCAGCTTTGTGTCGCGAAGGTAAGATTTCAAAAGGAGGCCTATCATGATATTCAGAAATGTTAAAAAAGATAGTCAAAAAAATTCAATCGAAAGTATGCAAACAAGAGGATTTGCTATGTTGCTATTGGGAATTTCAACCATGCTCTTGTCGATTGGTTTAGACAATTTCAACTTTTTATCAGATATTGTCAGAGTAGCAAGCATTATTTTGAATCTATGTGCTATTGTCTATCTTGCAAATTATTATAAACTTCAAAAGAAAGGGTGAGGAATCATTATGTTATTAAAAGTTGCTCATCTTCTGACTAAGAAACAAACAGAAGAAGATTATAAAAATTATCTAAAGTACATAGGTATCATCACTATTATTTTAGGAATTGTCGGAATTCCTGTGGCCTTATCTGCTAAGCTGAGCAGTTTTGGCTCAGGTATGCTGACAGGAATGACCATCACATTTTTTGCATTTGGCATTTATACTCTAATCGTGATAGGTCAGCCAAAACGTCTACACAAGATGTATGTAGAAGTTCACGATGAGCGTAATATCAAGATTTTGATGGCGACGGCTTTGGCGACACTCATATTCATCTTTCTCCTTGTTTTTGCCCTAATCGTTCTCTTTGCTTTCGCGGATATTGTCCTTGCTTATCCAGTTTTGCTGATGATTCTGCTTTATGGCATAATAGTAGGTTTTGCCATTTTTCGACTCTTATTTTCAAAAATACTGTAAAGGAATCTTAATCATGAAAACAAATAAATTTTTAAACAGCTTTATTTATTTTGTCCTTGCTTTTGTCATTTTCGCGGTTGAGCAGGCCACAACCCTTTTTGTTGGGGTCAGTCAAATTTGGCAAATTCTTTTGCTTGCTCTAGTTATCCTCCTGGTTTGTGGAGCAACCCTTTATATCGCCAAGCGTGTCGGCCTTCTTCAAGGTTTTAAGGCTTTGGGAAATAGCAGAGCTTTGAAGACGATTTTCTTAGGTTTTCTAGTTCTTTATCTTGTGAAAATGCTTGGTGGAATCGTTCTGGTTCTTGAAGGTGTGACTAATACTGGCAACCAGGAAATTATTGAAAGTGCAGGGATGCATCCACTTATTCTGACACTTTTTACAGCAGTTGTAGCACCAATTGTGGAGGAAACAGTTTTCCGTGGTCTCTTAATGGGCCGAGTCTTTAATAGTCAATCTGTGATTGGCTTGCTCATATCAAGTTTCCTCTTTGGACTTATCCACGTTCCAACAACTATTGGCGCTTGGATTCTTTATGGTGGAATGGGACTGGTATTAGGATGGATTTACCGCAAAACTGAGAAACTAGAATACACTATTGCCATTCATTTCTTGAACAATGCACTAGCAGTAGCTTTAATGTTTGTCTTGACGCTATTGATGTAAAAAAGTTGCCAAAGACTTTAAAATCAACTGTGATACTTATTTGAATTTGCATTGATACATGGTCACTATCGGTATGCAGACTTTGGTAGAACTAGCCACCCTTGAAACTTTTTAAAAGCTACTGCGTCTTGGTCATATTCCGAACTCTATTACAGAGGCTTGGACTTGAGCCCAGCTTCTTCGATTCCTAGATGCAAAAATAAAGACAGCTACTCTGATAACTAGAGCTAGCTGTCTTTTGATTATAAGCGAATTTTTGGAAATCCATTTTTATGGATTATTAGAGGTTATTGGCTTTATCGATTGTAACATCGATAGAAGAAACAACGCTGGCTGTCAGACCTGTCTTTTCAAGGTCAAGAACGCCAGCAACGGTTGTGCCGCCTGGGCTTGAGACCTTATCAATGAAGGTATGCGGGCTGTCGCTTCCTGTTAGAAGATTTTCAGCTGTGGCAAGGACAGTCTGGTTGACAATATCCAAGGCTAAGTCTTTTGCAAAGCCATATTTAACACCTGATTTGGCCAAGGCTTCAATGAAGAGAGCAATATAGGCTGGGCTTGACCCTGCAAGGGCTGTAAATGTGTTAAAGTCTTTTTCGGCAATCTCAAAAGTTGAACCAAAACTATCTGTAATTCTTTTAGCAATGATTTTCATGTCGTCAGAGACTAGTGAGTTAAAACAGATAGCTGTTGTACTTTTGAGGATTTGCGCATTAAGGTTAGGCATGATGCGGATGAGGGGAATGTCTGAACTGGTCAAGGCCGCCAAACGTTCTAAAGTCACACCTGCTGCCATTGACAAGACTGGTTTAGTCATATCAAGTCCAGCAAGGGCTGACTCAAGGAATTGCGGTTTAACACCTAGAACGACGAGGTCAGCCTGATCGATAAGGTCTTGGTGAGAGGTTGCAGCAGCAATCCCAAGTTCAGCAGCGACAGCTTGACTGGTTTCTGCATCGCGTTCTGAAAGCATGAGTTCAAAATCACTTGATTTAAGACCTTTGATGATTGCGCCAGCCATTTTTCCGGCTCCGATAAATCCAATTTTCATGATGAGTCACAAAGAGTTTCAAGGAAGCTAAGGGGATACCCACTTATCCTCGGCTCTTGTCCTTTCTAGTAATTCTTAATTAAGTCGACAGTTGAGCGGTCCAGTTTTTTGACAATTGCTTGGAGGTAGGCCTGAGCTTGGAGGAAGTCATCCATAGCGTAAAGAGTTTGGTGTGAGTGGATGTAACGCGCGCAGACACCGATGGTTGTTGATGGGACACCGCCGTTTTTAAGGTGAGCAGCACCTGCATCAGTTCCGCCTTTTGCACAGTAGTATTGATACTTGATGCCTGCTTCTTCAGCAGTTGTGAGAAGGAAATCGCGCATGTCTTTGAGCATGACGTGGCCAGGGTCGTAAAAACGAATGAGAGTACCGTCTCCAACTTTGCCCTGGTCGCTGTAGACATCACCTGCAGGTGAGCAGTCAACAGCTAGGAAGATTTCGGGATCAAATTTAGTGGTTGAGACGTGGGCACCGCGTAAGCCAACCTCTTCTTGGACATTAGCGCCAGCAATAAGGGTATTTCCTAGTTGCTCATTTTTAAGGTTTTCGAGAAGTTCGGTAACCATGAGGACACCGTAGCGGTTATCCCAAGCTTTGGAAATGACATTTTTGCCATTTGCGGTTAGGATAGTTTCTGATTGAGGAACGATGATGTCTCCTGGGCGTACGCCGTAGCTTTCTGCCTCAGCTTTATCGGCAAACCCTCCGTCAAAAACGATGTCTTCAACTTTTGGTAAAGAAGCTCCGCCATTGGCCCCGCGAAGGAAATGAGGAGGCACTGAACCTGAGATGACTGGGATAGCTCGCATATCTCGGGTGTAGAGTGTGAAGCGCTGTGAGCTCACGACAAGGGGGTTCCAACCACCGATACCAACTACACGGAAGGTTCCATCTGCTTTGATGTCGCTTACCATGAAGCCCACTTCATCCATGTGGGCAGCTACCATAACTCGTGGTGCATTGTCAGCTGTGCTTTTTTTAATACCGAAGATGCCGCCAAGACCATCAGTCTCAACGTCATCAACTAGGGGTGTGATTTTGCCACGCAAGTAGTCGCGGACCCTATGTTCATAACCAGCAATGCCATCAAGTTCTGTCACTGCCTTAATTTTTGAAAATAAATCAGTCATATTGTTTATCTATTACCTTTCAGTAAGTCTGTTTCTATTTTAGCACTTTCAAGGGAAAATACAAACTCCTACTTCTGAGGTGAGGGCTGGCTATGGGAGTCGGGAGTGTCATTTTGATTACTGGCGGAAGTTAGGCAGTTTAGAAAATTGTGCCTGTTTTTTAGGAAAAATGGGTGTAAAGCTTGGCTGTTAAAGGCGGTTTTATGTTACAATAGTAGACATGAAGAAAAAGAAATTCGCCCTGATTTCAGGTCTTTTGGGGCTGGGAGGCCTGTTTGTGACAGGGGCTGTGGTTAAGAAACAGCTTGATGACAAAAGGCGCCAGCAGATTCTGACTGAAGTGCGTGCCTTTTTCGATTCGTTTGGTACTATTGAAGTGCTTTATATCAATGGGTTTGAGTCTACCAACACCTGTGTTAAGGGCGGTGTTGTCTTTGATGATGACGTTACCTTCCTTTTTGAATACCGAGATGGTGAGATTGACTATCGGGAGGAAAAACGATGATTATTCCAAAATCCTACGTAGAAATTGCAGATTTATTAGAAAGAGAAGACAGGCTTGTCCTCTTTTTTGCCGCAGATTGGTGTCCTGACTGCCACTTTATCTATCCGGTAATGCCTGAGATTGAAGCGGAAAATCCTGACTGCACCTTTATCCGTATTGACCGTGATGAGTTTATGGCAATGGCAGAGCAGTTGAACATTTTTGGTATTCCGAGTTTTGTCGTTGTGGAAAATGGGAAAGAAATCGGTCGCTTGGTTAATAGGCTGCGCAAGACCAAGGATGAGATCAATAGCTTTTTAGCTGGACTCTAGAGAACGAAAGGGCATTTCTGATTATGATTATTTAATTTGAAAATAAGCTCTAGTAAAAATGAAAGTAAAGAATAATAGGAGAAATAATGATTTTTGCATATAACAAAGAACAAGTTGGCGACGTTTTAATGGTGATTGTGGCTGAAAAAGCTGGTGATCGCAATGTAGAACGTAAAGGGAAAATTGCGCGTGTCTTCTTAGAAGAAACAGGTGAAACAGTCGCTTGGAATATTTTTGAGGCATCAAGTTTGATTTCGCTATCAGGTGCTGGACAAGTGTTTCCAAATGCTGATGAAATGGCAGTTTTGAATGCTGAATTGGCTAAGGAAGGCTTTACAGAACAATTAGAAGCTCCAGTCACCCCAGTCTTTGTTGTGGGTCAAATCAAGGAAATGGTTGCCCATCCTGACAGCGACCACCTTAACATCTGTCAGGTTCAAATTGCAGAAGATAAGATTGTTCAAATCGTTGCAGGTGCTCCAAATGCAGCTCTTGGGCTTAAAACCATAGTTGCTTTGCCAGGTGCCATGATGCCAAGCGGAAGCCTTATTTTCCCTGGTAAACTTCGTGGCGAAGATAGCTATGGTATGATGTGTGCTCCACGTGAGCTAGCATTGCCAAATGCTCCACAAAAACGTGGTATTATCGAACTTGATGACTCTGCTGTAGTTGGTCAAGCTTTTGATCCAGCCAAACACTGGACATTGGGATAAATATACTAGAGACTATGGCAAGCCCATAGTGACGATGTTTAGTCGAATGAATTAGCTTTCAGACAAGGAACTGAGGCGCAGGCAGTACTGGAGTACGACAAGACGACAGTGATCATGTATCAAGGCTAATTCAAATGACTACATTGACTATTAACAAATACTTGCTTATAACTAAGGAATCTGAGACAATTTGTCCCAGATTTTTTTGTAACCTTTTTTGGTTCCACTCGTTATATTAGTGACAAATGGAATTTTAAAAGAATAAGTTTCATTTTTTCAGAATTGGATTTAGGATGCGATTCAATTTCTTGGACTTTTTATTTTTACAATCTCTACTCTTGCTAATAGTTAGGGTTTAGGTAAATAGTTGTCTTTCTTGTATGAAAGTGGTAATATAATGTAAAAACGGTTACATTGTTGTTTTGACAGTGAAATGAGGCTTTTTGAAGTCTTTATTATTAGTATTTTTCGCTCTTTCGGCAGACTTTATTCGTTCTATAGCTCTGCTATTTTATAAAATCATCAAAGGAGAGGAGATTTCTATGAACTATCTTAAACGCGCTTGGTTAAGCGTTACTCGTCGTAAGGGGAAATCCCTTTTGTTGTTCGTTATTATCTTTATTTTGAGTAATGTGATTGCTGGTGCGGTTTCTATTCAGCAGGCTACTCAGAATGTGGAGAAATCGATTAAGAGTAAGATGGGTGCTGCAGCAACTGTTCGTCTGGATTATGAAAATATGAAGGAAAGTGACTATGAAAACATTGAGGAGTTGAGCAAGGACACGATTACTAAAGTTGGTGAGCTCTCCTATGTTAAATACTATGACTATGTGATGACAGGCTATATGGGATCAGAATCCTTAAAAGCCTATGTTCCAGAACTTCTTGAAGAACAAGGTGGCATGACTTCTGGAGATGATATGTCTGCTTATTATACTTATGGTCTTCGTGGTGTTCAATCGGATAAAATCGTTCCTCTTGAAGAAGGGACCATTACGATAGTTGAAGGACGTTCCTTTACGGCTGATGAAGTGGCGGATGGCAAAGCTGTGACACTGATGTCTAAAGAGTTGGCTGAGTTGAACCAAATTAAGGCTGGAGATACTGCAACCTTCGTCAATGCTGTCTTTGACTACGAAAACAATGAAATAAAGTCTAAGACAGAGTATCCATTAGAAGTTGTGGGTATTTATCAAAGTACTGCAAGCAAAGATAAGAAGTCTGCAAAATCATCAGATTCAGCTAATTCTGATGACTGGAACAAAGCCTATCAAGAACAAATGGAAGCTAATCAAATCTACGTACCCAATAAGCTAGTAGAGGAGACTCGTCGAGAAAACATGACTTCATACCTTGATGCTAATTCAGACATGACTGAAACTGATCTTGAAGAGAGTATTAGTGTGGGTGAACCTCTTTATCTTTTGAAAAATCCAGAAGATCTTGAAAAATTCAAGCAAGATGCTAAAGCTCTATTACCTCAACATTATATTGTTTTTGCGTCATCAGATGACTACGATAACATTGCAGGTCCAGTTAAGTCCATGTCTAAGATAGCAGGCTATGTTCTGATTGCTGCTATTAGTGCCAGCGTTATGGTGATTACACTGGTTGTCCTTCTTTTCTTGCGTGATCGCAAACACGAACTGGGGATTTATTTATCATTGGGTGAAGCAAAAGCTAAAGTAGTTATGCAAACCTTGATTGAGGTCTTTATTATCGCGCTTGTTGCCATATCTCTATCTGTTTTTTCAGGAAATATAATGGCGAAAGGTATTTCTGATACTCTGATTCAGAATCAAATTCAGCAACAGGATCAAATGGGTGGCGGTATTACATATTATGGACTTTCTGAACTTAATAGCGATACAACACTAGATGATGTTGTAGAAGAATATGAAGTCAGCTTGACACCAAGTTATGTTGCTCTCATGTATGGTATTGGTTTGGGAACAGTTTTAGTAGCTACAATTATCCCAACAACCTATGTTGTCCGTCTCAATCCAAAACGGATAATGATGTAGGCGAGACCTGATGAAAGGAGATTTTTATGGCAATATTAGAAGCAAATAATCTGTCCTATTTTTATCAGGATGGGGAGAACCGTCGTTATATTCTAAAAGACACTAGTATCAGTTTTGAAAAGGGCAAGTTTTATACGATTTTAGGTCAGTCAGGTTCTGGGAAAACCACACTTTTATCACTCCTCAGTGCCCTTGAGGAGCCAAAGGAAGGTCGAGTTTTCTATAATGGCAAGGATCTCAAAGAGATTGGCTACGAAACCTTCCGCCGTAATCATGTGGGCATTGTTTTCCAACATTATAACCTCATTCCCTATATGACAGCCCTTGAAAATGTTATGATTCCGATGGCTATTACGGAAAATGAGCTGCCGCAAAATCAGGCGGAGGTAGCTTATAATTTGTTGGATTACATTGGAATTGTCAAGAGTAAAGCTGATCGTTTGGTTACCCAGTTATCAGGGGGAGAACAGCAGCGCGTGGCTATTGCCCGCTCACTAGCAACAAATGTTGATGTGATTCTGGCAGATGAACCAACTGGAAATCTGGATGAGGAGATGGAAGCAGAAATTGTTGAGATTTTTAAGAAACTGGCGCATGAGCATGGGAAATGTGTTGTGGTGGTTACTCACTCTCAAGAAATTGCTTCTTTATCAGATGAGATTTATTATTTAAGAAAAGGAAAGTTGAAAGCCTATGAGTGATTTTTTATCAAAATTCTCTGGGGATAAATATGACAAACTCTTAGCTGACGACCAAAAAAACAAGGAGAAAAAGGTTAGTCAATCAGATGACTTGACGGCATCTCCCAGTAAAAAAATTCCTTCTCGTGAAGAGCTTCCTAAAGAGGCAGAATATACCGAGCCAGCTAATCAGCTTAAAACAGACTCTACTTCTGAAGAAGAAGAGCTGTCCTCTGACTCTGTTGAAGTAATTTCTTCACAGGACTTAGCTAATTCAGAAGATTCAAGCAAAGGTCGAGAACAGACCAGAAGTCGTCGAGATGACTTTCATGAAGAAGTCGAAATTGATCCGAGTTATCAAAAAAAGAAAAAGCGTCGCATAATATTATCTATTGGTGCAGGTGTTCTAGCAGTAATCATTCTCTTTTTTACTTATTATCAGATGACACACGTGACCCTTCCGAATTTTGTTGGAAAACCTGTATCTGAAGTTAGAGAATGGGGGAATCAAAACAAAGTTGAAATTAACTTGACTCAAGAATACAGTATTAAGTATGATGCCAATGTCATTATTTCCCAGAAGACAAAAGCTGGCAAGAAAATTGCCAAGGGAAGTCCATTGAGTTTAGTAAGCTCACTAGGAGCTGACCCGGAAGAAGTTCTAGAACTGCCTAAATTTGAAGACATGTCTTATAGTCAGGCAATGAAGTGGGTTGAGGAAAACAAGGCAGAAAACCTCAAAGTGACCCAGGAATTTAACGATACGATTGCAAAAGGAAAATTCATCAAGCTAGATATTGCTAACTCTGTTCCTGCTAGTGAATACACACGTGGTAATAAGGCTACATTGACTTATTCACGCGGGAAAGAAGTTCTGGAAGCTAATATCACTGTGCCCGATTTCAAGGATAAGCCAAAATCTGAAGTTGAGACTTGGGCAAAGAGTAACAGTATTGAAATAACTTATATCGAAAAAGCAAGTGCTAACCTTGCTGCTGGTCTCGTGATGGGACAATCCGTCGCAGCTAATGAAAAGGTTGCTAAAAAGTCTAAGATGGATATCACTATTTCGGCTGGAAAAGGTGTGACTGTTCCTGATTTTTCACAAATTTCTATGAGCCAAGCTAGCTCTGTCTCAGGCTTAAATGTCATTGTTCGCCAAGTTTATGGTGATAAGGCTTATGGACAATTGCTTTCCCAATCTCAGGCTGCAGGAATTGAGCTAACCGAGAAAGATGACCTTAATGTTGAGGTGGTTTATTCAGCAGGAACACCTTATATTCGTGACCTAACTGGTAAGAATGAAGGGGAATTGCAAGAGTATTTCTATCAAGAATTTCGCTCAAAAGGAGCTGAAATCTATTTCACTAGCTATTATGTTAATTCCGACCAACCTAAGGGAACTGTTGTCAAACAAAGTGCCAAAGAAACTTGGTTGCCGCTCAATTATACAGTTGAAATGGGTATCAGCAACGGCGCTTGGTATACTGGAACACCTATTCCAGCTCCTAGCCCCGACAAAGATAGCTCAGAAACAGATGACTATGATAATTAAATCATAATATGTAAAAACCGATAGTCAAGACCAGAGTGACTATCGGTTTTTGCGTAGATGAGCAGTGGTATTCACAGTAATATTTTTTATAGCCATTTTAGTGTGTTTGATACATCGTCACTTTCGTCTTGCCATACTCCAGTATTGCCTTCGTCACACTTCCTCATCTGATTTTATTTGAATATAAAGAATGAAGAATTAATAAAATTTTTACTATTTTTTGATTTCTCTTTCGAATAGTATAAGTGAAGGAGGTACACAAATGTACAATAAAGTTATTATTATCGGTCGCTTGGTCGCGACACCTGAGATGGTTAAAACGCCAAATGATAAATCAGTCACGCGCGTGACAGTTGCTGTCAATCGAAGATTTAAATCTGCTTCTGGTGAACGTGAGGCGGACTTTGTTAACGTTGTTGTTTGGGGACGTTTGGCAGAAACATTGGCTTCTTATGGAAGTAAAGGAAGCCTCATCTCTCTAGATGGTGAACTGCGCACGCGCAAATATGAAAAAGACGGTCAAACTCATTATATTACAGAAGTCCTAGCTCAGTCTTTTCAACTCTTGGAAAGCCGTGCTCAGCGTGCTATGCGTGAAAATAATACCGCTGAAGATTTGGCAGATTTGGTACTGGAAGAAGAGGAATTACCGTTTTAATATCGAAAACTCCGATGATGATAAATTGTCGGAGTTTTTCTAGTTTCAAAGTGAAGACTAGACAAGATAATATCATGTTTTTTGAATAATAAGATGAGGTTAGCGATTAAGTTTTCTTTTAGTTTTGTTTCAGATTCTCTTAAGGTAGCTCAAATAAAATTGAATTATATTTTATAAGATAAAGGAGTTTGTTCATGAATTTTATCAAGCGAGCATGGTTAGTGACCAAAGCTAAAAAGGGACGCACTGCTTTGCTCATTTTGGTAACCTCTGCCATTTTAATCTTTGTATTGGCTGGTTTGACCATAAAAAATGCAGCTGAGTCTGCCGTTGATTCCGCTAAAAGTAAGGCTGGGGCAACGGTAAGCCTTTCGGTTAATCGAGAGGCAATGATGAAAGCTTTCAGACCAGATGAATCATCATCTGACTCTTCTAGTGACGAGGGAACAACTTCTGTTGATCTTTCTCTTGCACAATCCATTGCTGAGAAAGAAGGGGTGTCTTCTTATTATTTCAGTTCAACTACTACCGTGACTGCAGGAGATAACATTTCTGCTATATCGACGACATCAACGGATTCTGAAGCTACAGATGCATCTGATAATGTCGATGTTTCAAGCGGGGCCTCTCAAAAAAGTGGAGGCATGAAAATGGCATCCGGTGACTTTACTATTACTGGTGTCAATAGCACAGCTAATGCCAGTGATTTTACTTCTGGAACATCTGAGATTTCAGAGGGAGAAGGTATAACAAATAATACTGATGACAATACAGCAGTCATTTCATCAGATTTGGCAGATGCTAATGATTTGAAAGTTGGAGATACTTTTACTGTCATCGCAACAGTCGATGACAAAGAAACCAGTTATACCTTAAAAGTGATTGGTATCTACGAGAGTACATCAACAGCAAGCACAGCTCAAATGATGTTCAATGCTTCAAATCCACAAAATAATATCTATACCAACATTACAACTGCCAACACCATGAAAGGTAAAAAAGATGTTCTTGATTCGGCAGTCTACACTTTATCTAATCCAGAGGAATTAAGTGATTTTGTTGATGAAGTGGAAAATGAAATTGATACTGACAGCTATTCTGTTGTTTCGAGCGATGAACTCTATGAACAAATGTTATCTCCTCTAAACAATATTTCATCTATTGCACAAAACATTGTTATTTTAGTAGCAGTTGCTGGTGCGGTTATTCTGACACTTATTGTGGTTCTTAGTATCCGTGAACGTCGTTATGAGATTGGTGTTCTCATGAGTTTAGGTGAAGAACGCTTAAAGATTATCGGTCAATTCTTCACAGAACTTTTCCTAGTAACTCTAGTCTCTCTTGTAATTGCTTCATTTGCAGGTAATGCTGTTGGAAATGTACTTGGTAATCAACTCTTATCTTCCTCTACTGAACAGACTGCTAGTCAGCAAGGAGGACCGGTCGGTGGTAGAGGATTTGATCAAGGAAACGATGATTCTAATTCAAGCTCTGGTCAAACAAATAAACCATCTGGAAGAGGCATGGGAGGCATGATGCAAATGGTTTCTCCTTCCCAAGAAATTGAGGACTTAGATATTAAGCTGACGGGAACAGATATTGCTAAACTTGGCGGCATTGCACTCCTCATATCCTTCGTTTCAACTATTTTAGCAAGTATTGGAATTGTCCGTATGAAGCCAAAAGATATCTTATCATCAAATTAAGGGAGGCACTATGACTTTACAAACAAAAAATCTTGGTTACTGGTATACCAATAATCCAGACGACTATCTTTTTAAAGATGTCAATCTGACTTTTGAAAAAGGCAAAGTCTATGCTATTTTGGGTCAGTCAGGGAGCGGAAAGACCACCTTTCTCTCTCTTCTAGCTGGTTTAGATTCTCCGAAAGCTGGGGAAGTTTATTTGGACGATAAGGATATCAATAAATCAGGTTTAAGCAACTATCGAAAAAATTCAGTGTCAACCATTTTCCAAGCCTATAACCTGATGACCTACATGACAGCGCGACAAAATGTTGAAACGGCATTGGAAATTTCGGGTCAGAAAGCTGATAAAAATCAAATTGAAGATTTATTTGATTTGGTCGGGATTCACAGAGATCTGATTGATCAGCCAGTTTTGCAGCTGTCAGGTGGTCAGCAACAGCGTGTAGCCATTGTTCGAGCTTTGGCAACAGGACATGACTTGATTATCGCTGATGAACCAACGGGTAATCTGGATGAAGAAACGACTCAGGACATCGTAAAGATTTTCAAGGATATTGCTCATGAACAGAATAAGACAGTTATTATTGTCACCCATGAGTCCCTTGTCGCTCAAGAAACAGATGTAGTTTACGAACTTAAGCAAAAGAAATTTACACAACAATAAAAACGGCTCCTTTGAGATTTTGACTCAGAGGAGTTTTTATTTGACTGGAAGTCAGGGATTTTATTGCTTTTGAAAACGTGTTATAATGAAAGAAATGTGTAATTGTTGTAATTTTCTTAAAAATGGAACCGTCATCATGAGAGAGTGATGATGATAACTTTTTATAAGAAAAATCCTTAATCAGATAAAGGAGTTTGGTGTTATGGTAAAAATTATTTTTAGTGATATTGATGGTACTTTGATAAACAGTGACTTTAAAGTAACTGAAAAGACAAAGTCTGCTATTGGTCAGGCAATTAATCAAGGAATGACCTTCGTTCCTGTTTCAGCACGCATGCCAGAAGCTATTAAACCTATCATTGACACTATTGGAATTAAGACACCTATTATCTCTTACAATGGTGCCTTGGTGCAAACAGAGGATGACGAGACCATCACTTCTAGTCCTATGGAGACCGAGATTGCTCTTGAGCTCTGCCATTTTATCCAGAAAAATCATCCTCAAATCGCTTGGAACATCTACAGCTACCATGACTGGTATGGGATGGACCGCTCTAATGCTTGGATTCAGCGTGAAGAGGAGATTGTTGGGGTTTTGTCACATGAGGCAGAGCTGTCTGCTTTGGAAGATTTAGAGGCTGTTCATAAGGTTCTCCTCATGGGGGATCCAGATCTTATAGCTCCGCTGGAAATAAGCTTAAAAGAACTTTATCCAGATTTATCCATTGCCAAATCAGCGCCTTATTTTATTGAAATTATGGCTCCAGGAATCAGAAAAGGCGAAGCTGTCAAGACTTTTGCGGATTATCTGTCTGTTGCGATTGAGGACACCATTGCTTTTGGTGACAATTTCAACGACTTGGACATGCTCCAGACTGTAGGAAAAGGCTTTGTTATGAGTAATGGACCAAAAGAAGTTCAGGATGCTATTGGTAATATCACGGCAGACCATAACCATGATGGCATAGCGTTGGTGTTGTCAGATTATCTTTGAGAAAATTTCCAATTTCAGATATTTGAGAAGAACTTGAGGGAAAACTCAAGTTTTTTTATTTATATGACATTCCTCCTTATAGTTGTGATAAATGTCACTTTCAAAAGGTGACAAACATAAATTGATAAGGTTTTTTATTGTTGTTATTATCTTTTTGAAAGCGCTTGTAAAAAAGATTTTTTGAATCATCAATTATTATTACATAATTGAAAGGTAATCGAGTATCTAGCTAAAAGAAAGGAGTTAACAATAAAAATGGGAGAAGAAAAGAAGTGCACAAACTGGTTTATGCGTAAGCGGGGCAAGAGTTGGGTCTACGGATGCTCTATTTTAGCTATTAGCTTGATGATGGCAGGACCGATTGGTGAGGTTAAAGCTGAGGAATCAACTCAAATTACTAGCTCTGAGATTGTTGAGAATGAGGTTTTGGAAGCACCGGCTGTAGTAGAGAAAGAAGTGTTTGCACCAGCAGCTTCAGAACCAGAAAATGTAGATGCAGAATCTATTGTAGAGACACCTGTTGCAGATGTACCGGTTGCGGAAACAACAGACACTCCAGAGGTCTTTGATGCAAACCAGGTGACTGTTGAAGCAGCAGAACAAAGTGAAGTAGCAACTCCACTCGTTCAAGATATAATTACAGAAGCCAATCAGGAATGTACATCGGATGTAGGTGTTGTAGTATCGGAGAAAGTAGAAATCGAAAATGAAAAAAGTGTAACTGATGAGAATAAAGTTGAGTCAACTGAGGCAGTTGTATTTGCCTTAGGAGAAGAAACGTCTGAAGAAGCACTCGTATCAGCTTTAAGTGATGAAGAATCAGCAGATAAGGAAGTTACAAAGGATAATCTAACAAGCGGTTATCAAACTAATCTTAAAGACCTTTCTTATGACGAAAGCATTTGGGAAGTTCGTGAAGACGGGCTCTACAGCAATGCAATAGGAAAGGGAGATAACTTCCTCTTTTCAGAATCACAAGGAAAGAATTTTATTTTCCAAACGGATGTAACCTTCTTACAAAATGCTGGTGCAGCCTCCCTACTATTTAGAGCTAATAATGATTGGGAGAATTTAAGAAGTTATACCGTTAATTTAGATGGTTATAGCCATAAAGTGAAGTTCTGGCGCTGGGCAGAGGCTAACCTTATTGATGAAAAAGAAATAGCAGCCACTGCAGACAATAAGTATAATCTCAAAGTCATTGCAGCGGATGAATGGATTTCCTATTATGTTAATGATGTTCTGGTTGCTAATTTAAGTGATTACACCATGCAACGCAATGATATGGGGCAAAATACTTATATTTCTGATGGTTATTTTGGTCTCCTAAACTGGAATGGTGAGATGGTATTCCAAAATACATTTTTTGAAGAATTGGAGGATAACAAACTTCCTCTTATAGAAGATGTGATTGTAGCATCGAAAACAGGAACTGTTGAAACTAAGGGGCAATTCTTCCCTAAAGAAGTAACCTACATCCAGTATGTTGACAATGCTGCTGAGACAGTTGATTTAAGTTTTGTGGCTCAGAATGCAGATGCAACTATCATAGTTCAGGATGCAGCAGGTAATGTTTATAAATCTTATAGCGATATTCCAGTATCAGTAGGCGCAAATTATTTAACAGTAACTAGCCAGTACACAACAGAGGAAGGAAACGTAGTCGCCTTAACTTATCGTGTCAATGTACACCGCAGACAGTCAGCTGACTATTACTACAATGAACTTTACCGAGGTCAATACCATTACTCAGTGAAAGACGGTTGGGCAAATGATCCTAACGGCCTAGTCTATTACAAAGGAACTTATCATTTCTTCTATCAATTCTTTGATGATACACAATGGGGGCCAATGCATTGGGCACACGCCACTAGCACGGACCTGATTCATTGGGAAGAACAACCAATTGCTTTCTATCCAGATGCTAACGGAACTATGTTTTCTGGTTGTATTGTAGTGGATGACAAGAATACTACAGGTCTATTCCCTGAAGGTGAAGGGGGAATGGTTGCTCTAATTACTGTTAATGGTGAAGGACAGCGTATCAAACTAGCCTACAGTACTGACGAAGGAAAAACTTGGACCAAATCTGATAAGATTGCAGCAGACTGGACAGAAGATCCACTCAACAACCGTGATTTCCGTGATCCAAAAGTTTTCCGCTGGGAAGATAAATGGTTTATGGTTATAGCTGGTGGTCCACTAAGAATTTACTCTTCTGACAACCTAATGGATTGGACCTGTGAAACAGCTTATGCTGACCTCCATACAGAATGCCCGGATCTTTATCCCCTTGAAACTGAAGACGGAAGTGTTAAATGGGTGCTTTCTCGAGGCGGTCGCTTCTATAAGATTGGTGATTTTAGAGAAGTAGATGGCAAATGGGCATTCGTACCAGATGCAGAGTACCAAGACAGTGATGAAGTGATGAACTTCGGTAAGGATTCCTACGCAGCTATGACCTACTATGTTCAGGACTTCGGCAACAGTGATAATCCAACTATTCCAGAACTTGTTGAAGTTAATTGGATGAACACTTGGGAAGATTACTGTAACTTAGTTGCCAAGACAGTTAGTCAGACTTTCAATGGTACCTTCAATCTCAACCTTAGACTTGGTTTGATTTACGAAGATGGTAAATACAAGCTTACTCAAACACCGATTAAAGCCTACCAAGATTTACGTAATCTTGACTCGGCCATCAATTTGACAAATCTTGATATTGCAGAGGACAATACTCTCTTTAGCGAATTTAGCGCTGATACTTATGAAATCATATCAACTTTCCGACCAAAAGCAGGAACAAGAAAGGTCGGCTTCAATCTTCGTGTCGGTGACGGAGAAGTGACTAAGGTTATCTATGATTTGGAAACAGAAACCTTATCCATTGATAGAAGTCAATCTGGTGTTATTCTAAGCAATCAATTTGCCGGTATCAATCAACAATCTGTTAAGAAGAACGCAGATGGCAGCATTGACCTTCACCTTTATGTCGACAAGGCTAGTGTAGAAGTCTTTGCCAAAGGTTATACAGTGGCGGGCGCAAACCAAATCTTCCCAGCGCCAACCAGCCTCGGACTCAGTGTTCTAGTGGAAGGCGAAAGTACCAAGGCTGACATCACAGTTTACCAACTGCAATCAATTTGGAAGGATAAAGAAACTGTGACTGAGCCACTTGATGTGATTCAGGCTTCAGCAAATAGTCATCGCATTAACGTGGGTGATACCATTAACTTGAAGGCTTACATTATGCCTGCTGAGATCGCTCAAGATATCATTTGGACTGTAAGTGAAGAGGGAATTGTTTCTTTGGATGGAACAGGTAATAGTGTTTCTCTTCTTGCTCTCAAAAAGGGCAATGTAACTGTTTATGCAAGATCCAAGGAAAATCCAAGTTTAGTCAAAACTTATACCATTGATATTTTAGAAAATAATTTCCAAACTAATCTTACAGATTTGACCGCTCTTGCAGGTGACTGGTATATAGATGGCGAATCCCTTAAGATTTCAAACACTAGTGCAAATGATTATTACATGACTGCTAGCAAGGTGGGCATGGAAGAGTACTCTCTTGATTTAGATTTGAAATATGAAAGAGGATTGATTAATGTCTTCTTTGCTTCTGAGAACAGTGACCCTGCCTTTGCCTATGCCATCCAATTTGGAGATAGCAATGTTATTAGACTTTATCGCTTCTTTGGCGATACCATTGCTGAAGTCAACATGGAAGGAACTATAAATGATAATGAATTCCACCATATCAAAGTGACTAAAACAAAAAATGGTGTCAAAGTTGCAGTTGATGGTGTTGACTACATGGACTATCAGTTTGATGCAGTTGAAGACTTCTATAATGATGCTTATCTAGGTCTTGGTATTTGGGATGGTGCTATGGAAGTACAAAACTTCTTTATCAAGGACCTAAACAGCCCAGACGAACCTGATGAGCCAGACATCCCGAATATTCCAGATTGCCCTAGTAAACCACACAAGCCTACTAATCCAGGAAAACCGGGGAAACCACACAAGCCCACTAAGCCAGGAAAACCAGGAAAACCACATAAGCCCACTAAGTTAGGTAAACCGAGAAAATCAAGCAAGCCTACTAAACTCACAAAACCAACTAAGTCTAAAAAACATATTAAGGTAACAAAACCTAACTGTAATAACAACAAGGTTGTACAGGACAAAAAAACAAAAAAAGGTCAATTCAGGAAGTTATAGCTTGATAAGTTTTTTGTGGCACTCATCTGTTTTGAAGATATTCAATCAAGAGAAAGTAGTCTTATTTGTCTCCAAACTTTTAAAGACTAGGTGAATTGAAATATTGTTTGCAATAATTTTTCAAAAAATCTAAGCATAAAATTGATTTTCAGCCCAATTCTATGGGCTGTTTTTTCTTGTGGACAACTTTAATAATGAGACAAAATTTATTTTTTTAATAAAATAACCTAAGATGCTTCTAACTCAAATTGTTTCCAAAAATTAAGTGTGTTATAATGAAAAATGGCAAGGCTTGCAAGGGAGAATATAAAATGAACAAGAATCAAATAATGAAAATACTAATAAGTGCTCTTGTCGGGATAACCATTGTTTTAGGCGTTTATTGGCAATACTTGACAACTCCCTTTAATAGCAATCAGTTAAAAATTGGCGCAAGCTACATGACTATGAATAATGACTTTTATAAGGTGTTGAATAATGAAATTGAAAAAATAGTCGTGAAAAATGATGATGTTCTCTACACAAGGGATCCCGCTCTCAGTATTGATAAGCAAGTTGAACAGATTGAGTCTTTTATTGCTAAGGATGTCAACATCATCATTATTAATCCAGTTGATGCAAGTAGTAAGAAACTGTTAAAAGTTCTGAAAAAAGCTAAGTATGAAGGGATTAAGATTGTTGTTGTTGATAGTCAGTTATCAGATAATTCTTCTGTAGACAGCACTATCGTTTCTGATAATTATCAAGCAGGTGTTCTTTGTGCTCAACACTTGATGAAAGAGCAGAGCAGCGCCAGCATTTTACTTTTAGAGCATGCTGTTGCCGTTTCTGGAGTTGATCGTATCAAGGGATTCACTGATACGATTAAAGGTCATGACTCTTACCAAGTCGTTGATCGCAGGGATTGTCTTGGACAAACTGAAATTGCCATGCCTCAAGTACAAGCAGTTATTGAAGAAGGGACGACCTTTGATACCGTCATGGCCTTAAATGATCAGGCTGCGATTGGTGCCCTTGCTGCTATCAAGGATTCTGCTTACAATCAGCAAGTCGCAATCTATGGCGTTGATGGCTCACCTGATATGAAATCTATTTTGGCAACGAGCGGAGAATTGGAAGCGACAGTAGCTCAATCCCCCATGACAATTGGTAAAAAGGCTATCCAAGCTGGTTACCAGCTCTATCGCGGTAATAAGGTTGCTTCTGAAATCATTGTTCCTGTAAAATTGGTAACAGCTAATAATATTTCTGATTATGATTTAGTGGGGTGGCAGTGATGACTAATTTAACTAGTGTTAGCTTTGCCAAACGGGCATTATCTTTCATCAACTTTATAGCTGTACTTTTCTTTAGCTCCATTTATCTTTTTGGGACCAAGTATATTGTTGAGCAGGGGCTAAGTCATACACTTTTGGAAAAAATCAGTGTCATTCCAAGCTCGCCGGTGAGAATATTTTGGTTTTCTAACCTTTCTTTTGGTCTCTTACTCTTAACCATGTATGTGCGCGATAGAAAGTTTGAGAAAGAGGACATTGCGCGTGATTGGTTTGCCATGCTTGAGGTACTTTGTCTCATTGTCACCTTCCTTGCTCTGCAATTTTCCTATAATGGCCTTATTCTGCTGGTCTTTATGGACATCTTTTTCACCTATACGGACTTCTATAAGTTTAAAGAAAAGAAATCCTGGTTGCTTTTTATCGTAGCTAGTTTCGGCATACTTTTACTGTCTAATTATGATGTGCTTTCCCTTTTGGTGCGCACGCCTTCCTTGGATATCTACATTGACTTTTTCCCTACCCGTGTAAAATTTGCAGTGCAGTTTCTCAAGAATTTTCTGACCTCACTTAACATCATCGTCTTTATCGTGTCTTTGGTGACCTATATTATCTATTCAGTTACAGAAAATCATAAGATTGAAGAAGAATTGCTAATGGCTTCGCAGGCCAATACGCGTCTCAAAGAATATGTAGCGGTATCTGAAAAAATCACTGAGGATAGAGAGCGCAAGCGTATTGCTCGTGAAATTCACGATACCATTGGTCATGCTCTAACGGGAATTTCCGCAGGGATTGATGCTGTTCGAGTTCTTATTGATTTAAATCCTGAGCATGCCAAAAAGCAACTTGATAATGTTTCAAATGTTGTTAGAGAGGGGATTGTGGATGTTAGAAGGTCTCTCAATAAGATGCGTCCTGGTGCGCTAGAAGACCATACTCTCAAAGATGCCCTAGAAAAGATGTTGTCAGAATATCAGGAACTATCACATCTGCAGATTGCTTTAGATTATCAGTGGGATGATGTGGATTTTGATAAGACTAAGGAAGATATCATCTTCCGAGTCATTCAGGAATCGGTAACCAATTCTCTTCGACATGGTCAGGCAAGTCAGGTAACCATTACCATGCTTAATCAAGGGGATTATGTTCTCATTATTCAGGATAATGGCATTGGAAGCTCAGATATTCAATATGGATTTGGTTTGACACAGATGACAGAGCGTTTGGCTATTATAGGCGGACGTGTTGCCTTTAGTGGGGAAGATGGCTTTTCTACCCTCGTTCGTATCCCTAAAATAAAAGGAGAAGAAGCATGATAAAAGTACTGATCGCAGATGATCAAGAATTAATAAGAGAGTCCCTAAAGATTATTTTGTCAGCTTATCCTGATATAGAAGTTGTGGGAGCTGTCGGGGACGGAACTGAGGTCTTAGAAATACTAACACAAACTCGTCCAGATGTTATTCTTATGGATATCCGCATGCCTAAACTGGATGGTGTATTATGCACCAAGAGGGTTAAAGAGGAGTATCCACAGACAAAGATTATCATCTTAACGACTTTTGATGACGATGACTTCATTTTTAGTGCTCTTAAGCATGGGGCATCGGGTTATCTGCTCAAGGGAACATCTATGGAAGATTTACACGATGCCATCATCACGGTTAATGAGGGGCGGGCCATGCTCAATCCTGATATTGCCACTAAGGTCTTCAAGCTCTTTTCACAAATGGCTCAATCCAACTATGCTATTCAAGTTGATGAGCAAAATACCAATGACATCCTAAAAATGGAGTGGCGTATCATCCAACAAATTGGTTTTGGCTTGTCTAATAAGGAAATTGCAGCTAAGCTATTCTTGTCAGAAGGAACAGTTCGAAATTATTTATCCAATATCCTTTCTAAACTAAGTCTGCGTGATCGCACGCAATTAGCTATTTGGGCGGTACAGACAGGTGTGACATTGAAGAATTTCGAGGATGACCATGATTAATTTCTTAAAAAAAGGGAGATACTTTCTATTTGCTTTTTTGTCTCTTCTTGTTCTGGCAGGGCTAACCTTTGCTTATTTTAATAGGCAGCATGAAAGAACTCTGAAGCTGGGGTTTTATTCAGGTAGCAGTTGGGGCGTTCCTAATGGTAATGACTACAAGGTCATTGATAATGCCATTGCTCGTTTTGAAAAAAGTCATCCAGATGTTCAGGTTGTCTATGAGAGTGGTATCTCAAAGGATGACTACTCAGATTGGCTGACGGACCAGATTGTATCAGGAACTCAGCCAGATATTTTTATCGTTCCAGAAAGTGATTTTAATCTCTTATCTTCAACAGGTGCGCTAGCTAGTTTAGACAAAAATATTATAGAGGGTGTTGATAGCAAAATTTTTTATGACTCTGCCTATAATGCTGGTAAATATAATAACAGTCAATTTGCTTTGCCTTTTGAAAGTAATCCTATGATGATGTGTATTAATATTGATCTCTTAGAGAAGGAAGGCATTGCAATTCCAGAATCTGGATGGACTATTTCTGATTTTTATAAGATTTGTCAGCAAGTGACAAAAGATACAGATAATGACGGTGTTATTGACCAATACGGTTATACGGGCTATGATTGGCAAAAAGCTGTCGCTGCTTATGGTGTCGACCTCTTTAATGCAAGTGGGACTAAGGCATACTTTGATACCGACCAAGTTAGGGAAGCTTTGAACGTCATGTTACAATTGCAGAGCCTCAGCGGTAATTACACGGTTAATTCCAATGATTTTGACCAAGGTAAGGTTGCTTTTATTCCTATGACTGTGGCGGAATATAGAACCTATCAACCTTATCCTTATCATGTGGCCAAATATTCAACTTTTTCTTGGTCTTGCGTTCCCATGCCTGCTGGAGAAGCAGGAGGTGATGCAACACAAGTATCAACTTCACTTTTTGCTATATCTTCTAAGACTAAGCAAGCAGATTTAGCTTGGGAATTCTTACAATTACTGTGTGTAGATGAAGATACCCAACAGTCTCTATTTGATTATTCACAGGGGACCTCAGTCCTCAAATCTGTCATGACTAGTAAGAAGACGGAGGATAAATTGAAAGAGGATGGCTTTGGTTCAGATTCCTTAACACCAAGCACTCTGGATTCTATGCTCAGTCAAGGAATCACCAATCCAACATTTAAAACTTATAATACTACTATGGAGCAAGCGGACTATCTTATTTCCAAAGCTATGGCGAATAATAGCTTAGACAAAGACCTTTTTGCCATTCAAAAAGAGATTCAAGATAGCTTGCAGTAGTATTCAAATAAAAGCAAAATCAAACGAGGAAGTGAGACGAAGGCTGTACTGGAGTACGGCAAATCGAAACTGACGTTTATCATTTTGATTTTAAAAGAGTATAAGACCATTTTTGATAGAGATAGTAAGGCTCGGGAAATTTTTCCTGAGTCTTTATTTTTTGTGGCCCCCAAAAAAATACCATGTGACATTTGTCATATTTTAGATGACTATTGTCAGTCGTCTTGGGTGACAAATGGAAATATGAAATCGCTTTAGATGCTGATAAAATAAGGGTAAACAAAGGAGAGGTGCTATGAAATATTTACTACTGGTTAGTCATGGTGGATTTGCTGAAGGTTTGAAAACTTCTTTAGCTATGTTTGCTGGTGACAAGATGGACCAAGTCATCGCTGCTGGTCTTGCAAATGGCAAGACTGTTGATGATTTTGCACAAGACTTCAGACAAGCAATCTCAGGACTGACTGAAGATGACTCAGTTGTTGTCCTAGCTGATATTGTTGGTGGAAGTCCACTGACAACAGCTCTAGGTGTCCTAGAAGAAAAGGGCTTGCTTAGCTCTGCTATTGTCCTTGGAGGAATGAACCTACCGATGGCAATTACATCAGCTGTTATGAAGGACATGCTTGAGGGCGAGGATTTTGTTAATGCAGTGCTTCCTGAAGCGCAAACGGCCCTTCAAGAGTTTAAAGTCGTATCGGATGATGACGACGAAGAAGATGACGATATTTAAAAAATAAAAAGGAGACCTAAAATGGTAGTTTCATTTGTACGTATCGATGACCGGATGATTCACGGTCAAACCGTAACACGTTGGGCAAAAGAGTATCCTTGTGATGGACTAATTGCCGTTAACGATGCTGCTGCTAGCAACAAAGTTTTGACTCAGGCCTACAAGGGAGCTTCAGACAAGAAGACTTTTGTTTGGACTGTTGATGCCTTTGGACAAAAATCACAAAAAGTTTTGGAATCAGATACAAAATACTTCGTGATTACAAAAAATCCAATCGACATGAAAAAACTTTTGGTTGACCAAGGATTTGTGCCAAGTGATGTCAAAGAAATCATCGTTGGCCCATGTAACGACCGCCCAGGTGCTGTTAAATTGGGTAACAACCAGTCAATCACTCAAGAAGAAGCAGATGCTATCGAAGCCATTGAAAAAGCTGGTTATAAAGTGAAATTCCAACTCTTGCCAGATGTATCAATCGGTTACTGGTCTGACTTCAAATCTAAGTTTGGTTACTAGTACTCTTCGAATACAAGAAATGATATAGATGTGAGGTTATAATCTCCAATCTCTAATCTGTAGACCTTTCTAGTTAACAACAAATTTTGTATCTTATAAACTGAACACGGCCTACGAGCTGTGCAAAAAAGATAGATTTTCTTGTGTGCAAGCACACAGCGTCTTAAACTTCGTCGTAGACGTCTGAACTCTCTTCGTCTTAACCAGACATTGAGAGTCCTAGTCGTCCTGACGAGGGTGCGTCAACGAAATCATAGATTTCTGACTTACCGCTTATTTTTGCTTTACTCGTTTCACGGCCTTTGTATCTTAATAAAAGGAGTTTTGTTATGACAATTTCTTGGTTGCAAGCTGCTCTCTTGGGGCTATTTGCTAGTTTGTCTTCAATGCCAGGTATGGGTGGCTCAAGTATTGGTAACTATACTTTGGGTCGTCCCCTAGTTGGTGGTCTCGTCTGTGGTCTTATCCTGGGCGATTTAAAAACAGGTATTATCTGTGGGGTTGCCATGCAGTTGGTATACATCGCTCTTGTAACACCTGGTGGTACAGTTTCAGCTGACGTTCGTGCTGTCTCATACATTGGTATTCCTCTTGCTATGGTTGCTATTCATGCTCAAGGAATCTCTCCTGACTCAGCTGATGCAGCTAACTTGGCTAAATCAATGGGTACTCTTGTAGGTACTGTCGGTACTGTCCTCTTCTACGGTACAGCAACACTTAACCTTGCTTGGCAACACATTGGTTGGAACGCTGTTGAAAAAGGTGATTTCAAGAAACTTTACATGGTTGACTGGGGTCTTCCTTGGGTCTCACACTTTGTTTTCTCATTCCTTCCAACACTTATCATGTGTAAACTTGGTGCCTCAGCTGTAACTGCTATTCAAGCTGCATTGCCAATGGATGGCCTTGCAATGAAAACCCTCTTCACAGTTGGTTCACTCCTTCCATGTGTGGGGATTGCTATCCTCTTGAAACAAATTGTTGATAAAGTAACTGACTTTGTTCCTTTCTTCGTTGGTTTCACTTTGGCAGCTTCACTTGGCCTTAACTTGGTTGCCTGTGCGGTTGTATCATTGATCTTCGCCCTTCTCTTCTATGAAATTGATATGGTGAAAATCAAAAAAGCATCAGCTGGTGCTGACTTAGACTTTGATGATGACGATGAGGAGGACATTTAAGATGGCTGAACGTAAAAAAATCTCTAAAAAAACATTAACAAAATCATTCCATCATTGGTACTATGGTCACTTGACATGTTTCTCTCAAGAACACATGCAGACCTTTGGTTATTTGACATCAATGCTTCCTATTGTTGAAGAATTGTATGATAATAAGGAAGAGCAAAAAGAAGCTATGCAAACTTATACTGCCTTCTTTAATACAGAACCTCAACTTGGTACTATCGTTGTCGGTGTTACTGCTGGTCTTGAAGAAGCGCGTGCTAATGGCGATTCAGTTGATGATGAAACTATCAATGGTATGCGTGCTGGTCTTATGGGACCAATCGCAGGTATCGGTGACTCATTGATTGTTGGTACACTTATTCCAGTTCTTCTTGGTATTGCCCTTGGTTTGTCAAACGGTGGTTCACCAGTTGGTGCTATCTTCTATATCATTGTATGGAACCTCTTGGCTTACTTTGGTATGAAATTTGCCTACTTCAAAGGATATGAACTCGGTGATAAGGCCGTTGAATTCCTTGTAGGTCCTCAAGGACAAGCAATCCGTAAAGCTATCGGTATTGTCGGTGGTATGGTTATCGGGGGTGTTGCAGCCACTTGGGTATCTGTAAAAACATCATTCCAAATGAAAAATTCTGCTGGTGAAGCCTTCTTGGTATTGCAAGACCAATTTGATGCTGTTTATCCAGGTCTCTTGACTGGTATCTTCATCGTTTTCTGTTGGTGGTTGATGGCTAAGAAAAACATCTCACCAATTAAAGTAATGTTGCTTCTTGTTGTCATTGCCTTTGTCGGTGTACTTGTTGGTTTCTTCAACCCAGGTTTGTCATATTAAGAAAACTAATACCTAGTCCCAAAAGTCAAATCATTCTATCGAATCAACGGCATACTTATTATTAATCACTATCCAAAAGTAGATGTGGAGGAAAAAATGACAGAACATGAAATGATTCAGGGCTATGAGGCTGAAATTAATTATCAGAAACATATGCTTGAAAACTTAGGTAGATGGCTGACGCTTCTAACATTGGTTGCAGGTCTCGGCATTGTATTAATCTACAGTTTCCGTCAAACAATCTATCTACTCTCTCTCCTTGGTATATTACTAGCACTTGTTGGTATCCTTGGAATGTTACTCTTTGGCTATGGCATCTATAAGGGAAGAAAAAATCTGGCCAAAGTAATTGATGACTTTGAGGAAAAGTTAAAGGTATTTAGAACATAGTTTATCCCCAAATCCCCTAGCTAGTCTTATCTTAGCAGGGGATTTTTATCTATTCTAAATCTTCTGAATTTTAAAAAAGTATTGACAAGAGTGGAAAATTGGAGTATAGTTAGAATAACCAAAACGAAGGAGACAGTGATATGCTTAAACAGGCGTCAGCAACTAATCAAAAACTGAATCATTTTTATTACTTTAGTTTCTTTAGATAGACGTTTGTAGCCACTCGGATGCAAGCGTCAGAACCGTTTGTATCTATGAAGCTAAAGCATTTTACTGTTGAAAAGCCGATTAGATCATTAGAAAATCTAACAGGCAAAAACATGGGTGTATTTGGATATATACGATGAGTTAACCGGCTAGATTTTCATTTATCTAGCTGGTTTTATTTCGTTTCAGGAAGATTGTAATCAATAAAGTAGAAGATGAGGAGACTACTATGAAAAAACTATTGAAAAGTGCTCTTGTTTTGGGAGCAGCAAGCTTGATTTTGGTTGGATGTGCATCAAAAGGGAATGATTCTGCTTCAAGTGATGCAAAACATGTTGGGATTTTGCAATATGTCGAACATGAATCTTTGACAGCGGCACGTGAAGGCTTTGTTGAAGAGTTGGAAGAATTGGGCTACAAAGATGGTGATAATATCGTTATTGATTATCAGAATGCTCAAGCTGACCAAGCAAACCTTCAAACCATCTCTGAAAGCTTGGTTAAAGATAATGACCTAATCCTTGGTATTGCAACACCTGCTGCGCAGAGCTTGACAGCAGCAACTACTGAAATACCAATCCTATTTACAGCAGTAACAGATCCTGTTTCTGCTAAATTGGTTGATTCAATGGAAAAACCTGGAGGTAATGCTACAGGAACAAGTGATATGTCACCAATTGATAAACAGGTTGAATTGCTTCAAAAAGTTATGCCTGATGTTAAAAAAGTTGGTATCATGTATACAACCAGCGAACGTAATTCAGAAGTTCAAGTTGAAGACGCTAAAAAAGCCTTCAAAAAAGCTGGCATTGAAACAGTTGTCAAAGGAATTGCGTCAACAAATGACGTTCAAGATACTGCTAAGAGTTTGATGGGACAAACAGAAGTTCTCTTTGTTCCAACAGATAATATTGTTGCAAGTTCTGTAACTCTTCTTGGAGATTTGTCTAAAGAAATGAAGATTCCAGTCGTCGGTGGTTCAGCAGATATGGTACCTGGCGGTGTGCTCTTCTCATATGGTGCAGACTATAAAGAATTGGGACGTCAGACTGCAAAAATGGCTGCTGAAATCCTAGAAGGTAAAAAAGCTAGTGATCTATCAGCAGAATATCCAAATACCCTAAAAGTTGTTGTTAACGAAGAAATGGCAGACATCTTAGGTATTGATGTAACTAGTATTAAAGAAGAAAATTAAGGAGAGAAACCTCGTAAGCGAGATTCTCGATTAAAGAGGAAACAAATATGGATATCGTATTATCAAGCGTATCACAAGGCTTGTTATGGTCAATCATGGCCATTGGTGTATTTTTAACCTTCCGTATCTTAGATATTGCGGATTTGTCAGCTGAGGGATCATTCCCAATGGGGGCAGCGGTATGTGCTCTCATGATTATCAATGGCTATCACCCAATCTTAGCAACCTTTGGCGGGATGCTAGGTGGTATGGCTGCAGGGGCTGTCTCAGGCTTTATGCATACAAAGATGAAGATTCCAGCACTTTTGACAGGTATTATCACCTTGACAGGGCTCTACTCAGTTAACTTGCTCATTCTTGGACGTTCAAATGTCTCACTTTCTGGTGAAACAACTTTGGTGACTCTCTTGACTGACACTGGTCTCACAAAAACAACGGCTGTGCTTATTATCGGTGCCATCTTTGTAGCCTTGGTAGTTCTATCTCTTGTTGTTCTGCTTAACACTCAGCTTGGTTTGGCCCTTCGTGCGACAGGTGATAACTTGGAAATGGGTGAAGCAAACGGAATTAAAGTTGACCGCATGAAGATTCTTGGGTACATGCTCTCAAACGGTCTTATAGCATTGTCTGGTGCTCTTTTGGCTCAGAATAATGGCTACGCTGACCTCAATATGGGGGTAGGAACAATCGTTATCGGTTTGGCTTCAATTATCCTAGCAGAGGTAATCATCAAATACTTACCACTTGGAAAACGACTTTTGTCAATCGTGGTAGGTGCCGTTCTTTATCGCTTGATTATTGTCATTATCTTGGCAATGAATGTGGATGCTCAAATGATTAAATTGGTGTCAGCAATTCTACTTGCTATCATCCTCTACATCCCAGAGATTCGTACTTTCTTGAGTATCAAGCCTTCAAAATCGTTAAATGCAGGAGGTGACAAGTAATGGCTCTTTTAACTTTATCTAATATTCATAAAACCTTTGAAAAAGGGACAGTCAATGAAAATCACGTCTTACGTGGCTTGGATTTGGAAATTGAACAAGGTGATTTCATCTCTGTTATCGGCGGTAACGGTGCAGGTAAATCAACTTTGATGAACTCTATCGCAGGTGTTGTAACTGTTGATGAAGGGGATATTTTGCTTGAAGGGGAATCTATCCGCAAAGCATCAGTAGCTCAACGTTCACAGCACATCAGCCGCGTTTTCCAAGATCCTCGTATGGGGACAGCGACAAACTTGAGTATTGAGGAAAATATGGCTATTGCCTACCTTCGTGGGAAAAAGCGTAGCATTTTCAAAAAATCAGTTACTGAAAAAGACCGTGAAATTTTTAAAGCAGCTCTTTCAGAACTAGGACTTGGTTTAGAAAATCGTCTTAAGACGGATGCTGCCTTTCTTTCAGGGGGTCAACGTCAGGCCTTGACACTGGCTATGGCAACCTTGGTGCGTCCTAAAGTCCTTTTGCTTGATGAACATACTGCAGCTCTTGACCCTAAAACTAGCGACATGGTTATGGGCTTGACTAAAAAAGTAGTTGAAGAACACAAGTTGACAACCCTCATGATTACCCACAACATGGAACATGCCATTGAGTACGGTAATCGTTTGGTCATGCTCTATCACGGTAAAATCGTGGTTGACGTCAAAGGTGAAGAAAAGAAAAATCTCACTGTGGCTCAATTGATGGACCTCTTCCACAAAAATAGTGGTCAGGTTCTTAATGATGATGCTCTGGTATTGGGTTAAGCAATAAGTACATAAAAAGAATTATTTAAGTTAAATTAAAGTGACCTAACTATAGGCTGAGTAGTCTTGTGGTTGGGTCATTTTCTTATTTAGCCATTTTTGAGAATCATATAAAAACTTAAGGGTTTAAATTAGAAGGGAAAGTTAAGGTATTGTAGTCGAATGAAGAGCTTTCAGACTAGGAACGTAAGGCGCAGGTAGATCAAATAGTCAGGGAAGTGACTGTTTGAGGTGGGGAATTAAGGAAACGTCTTTCTATCAGCCGAGAGTATGGCAAGCCGATAGAGACGATGTATCAAAGCTAATTCGAATGACTATATCATAAAATATGGGATTAGTGGGTGTTAATACCCGATTAAGATAGGGATGTTTTTAGATAAATAACTAATAGTTTTTTTATCATTGACAGCTCATAGATGTTCAATATAAACACTTTGGAACTTCTCATAGATAACAAACATATTTCAACAAACTGTATATCTATTTTCAAAATTCTAATAATAATACATAAAACCTAAAAATTCGAAAGATTTAGTAATTAGTAACCGCCTTTACAAAGGAGTTTTTTCTTTGATATAATATGACAGTATGAATGATTATTCATACATATAAGACTCTTTGTTTAATTTTAGCTTGGCTCGATACCACAAGTCTAAATAGAACATTGAGGATTGCTCTCAAGGATTCAGTAATTTTACTGCTGCAATATCTTTTAGATGTTTAGAGTCTGAAAGATACGAGTTCCATGAAAAGGAGTAGGGACATGATGGACAAAGATGAACTTGTTCAGGAGTATATAAAGTGGAGTGAAATTGCGAATCAAACACATATGAGTGATGATGCGACTACCGCTAAAAGCCGGGGAGCAGGCAAAGAGGATGTCAATAGCATGACGACAACTCTGAAGGTAGGTATTATAGTTAGTGCATTATTGGTTGCTTTTTATTTGTTTTATTCAATGAAACGATAAAATTTTGCAGCCAATCATGGTGTTTTTACAAAACTTTATTCATGTGAGGGGGGCTGGGGCTCCCCTTTGTTTGTGGTTAATGCTCTTTTAAAATCTAAATGAAAGCTACCAGTTTCGACTGGCTATACTCCAGTCTGGTGATAGATTCTTGGTGTTGTCTTTGTCTCACTTTCTCGTCTGAATTTGATTTTATTTGAGGATAAGATTATTAGTGTCTTCGATAGACTTTTTTCTTGACTATTTTTGACCAAGTGATAGAATAGTTGAGTAAGAGTTAGCACTCTTTTGTTTAGAGTGCTAAAAGCAGAGGAAAAGATAAGTGTTTAGCTCTGCTATTTTCAAAAAAAATCAATGGAGGAAGAGTTATGTCATTGAAACCATTAGGGGACCGCGTGGTCGTTAAATTTGAAGAAGTAGAAGAAAAAACAAGTGGTGGTTTTGTTTTGGCAGGTGCTAGTCATGAAGCGACAAAAGTTGCTCAGGTTCTTGCTGTCGGTCGAGGGATTCGCACATTGACAGGAGATTTGGTAGCTCCAAGTGTTGCCGCAGGTGATAAGGTTCTTGTGGAAAATGGAGCAGGAATTGAAGTCAAAGATGGAGATGATAAGGTTAGCATCATTCGTGAAAGCGACATCTTGGCAATCTTAGGCTAAATTTTTAAAAATTGAGAGAAGAAGGCAAGCAAAGCAAGCCTTAACTTATATAGAAATTCAAAGATTGAAAGGAATTGAATTCCTCCTGTAATCGTTAGAAAAGAGATAGTCTTCCTTGGAGTCATTCTTCAGCATTGGACGCCTCATTTTCTATCTGATTATTGGCGGACTTGGTATCTTAATTATGGCAAAAGAAATTAAATTTTCAGCAGATGCACGCGCAGCTATGGTTCGCGGTGTTGACATCTTGGCAGATACAGTTAAAGTAACCTTAGGCCCTAAAGGTCGTAACGTTGTTTTGGAAAAAGCTTTTGGTTCACCACTCATCACTAATGATGGGGTAACTATTGCAAAAGAAATTGAATTAGAAGATCATTTTGAAAATATGGGTGCCAAATTGGTATCTGAAGTGGCATCAAAAACCAACGACATCGCTGGGGACGGAACAACTACAGCCACTGTCTTGACTCAAGCTATCGTTCGTGAAGGTCTTAAAAATGTGACAGCTGGTGCCAATCCAATTGGTATCCGTCGTGGGATTGAAGCAGCAGTTGCTGTTGCCGTTGAGGAGTTAAAAGCAATCGCTCAACCTGTTGCAAACAAGGAAGCTATTGCTCAAGTTGCTGCAGTGTCATCACGTTCTGAAAAAGTCGGTGACTACATTTCAGAAGCTATGGAGCGCGTGGGTAAAGATGGTGTCATCACTATCGAAGAGTCTCGCGGTATGGAGACTGAACTTGATGTGGTTGAGGGGATGCAATTCGACCGCGGTTACCTTTCTCAATACATGGTAACTGACAACGAGAAAATGGTTGCGGACCTTGAAAATCCATTTATCCTTATCACAGACAAGAAAATTTCAAACATTCAAGATGTGCTTCCACTCTTGGAAGAAGTGCTTAAAACAAGCCGCCCACTTCTTATCATTGCTGATGACGTGGATGGTGAGGCTCTGCCAACACTTGTTCTCAACAAGATTCGCGGAACCTTCAATGTAGTAGCCGTTAAAGCTCCTGGCTTTGGCGACCGTCGCAAAGCAATGTTGGAAGACATTGCCATCTTGACTGGCGGTACCGTCATCACAGAAGACCTTGGTCTTGAGCTTAAGGATGCAACAATGGCTGCGCTTGGTCAGGCTGCTAAAGTGACTGTTGATAAAGATTCAACAGTTATCGTTGAAGGAGCTGGCTCACGCGAAGCAATTGCCAATCGAGCTAACTTGATTAAGTCACAATTGGAAACAACTTCTTCTGAATTTGACCGCGAAAAACTTCAAGAGCGTCTTGCTAAGTTAGCAGGTGGAGTGGCTGTTATTAAAGTCGGTGCCGCAACTGAAACGGAACTTAAAGAAATGAAACTCCGTATTGAAGATGCCCTTAACGCCACACGTGCAGCTGTTGAAGAAGGTATCGTTGCAGGTGGTGGTACAGCTCTTGTTAACGTCATTGCCAAGGTTTCTGAATTGGAACTTGATGGTGATGATGCAACAGGCCGTAACATCGTTCTACGTGCCCTTGAAGAGCCTGTTCGTCAAATTGCCTACAATGCAGGTTATGAAGGTTCAGTTGTCATTGACCGCCTTAAAAATAGCGAGATTGGAACTGGCTTTAACGCAGCTAATGGTGAGTGGGTAAACATGGTTGAAACAGGAATTATCGACCCAGTTAAGGTGACTCGCTCTGCCCTTCAAAATGCAGCTTCAGTAGCTAGCCTTATCCTAACAACAGAAGCAGTTGTTGCCAACAAACCAGAACCAGCTGCACCAGCAGCTCCAGCTATGGACCCAGGCATGATGGGTGGATTCTAAGATATTATCTCTTAACAAAAATCACTCAAAGTCTATCCTTAAAAGGATAGGCTTTTTTGAACTCTAGCTATACCAAAATATTTATAAATAATTGCTTTCAGTCACATCCATAGAAAAGTTTCTTAATATTAATCTCATCTGATATCAATAATACGTTAAAAACTTGTCATATTGTTTTGTTAGACTAATAATCAACGGAGGTTAATATGAATCAAAAAAAGACTAAAACAAATACACTAGCTAAGGCAGCTCTTGGAGTATCTTCTCTTTTGGCAGCAGCTTATGTAGGTACTTCATCAGTTGATGCGGATAGTTACACTATTCAATACGGTGATTCTTTCTATAGCATTGCCAGTCAGTATGGCATGGATATCTATGATTTGGCAGCTTTGAATAATATGACCATTGATAGCTTAATTTTGCCTGGTCAGGAGATTTCAGTTTCCAGTTCTGTAACGACTTACTATCAAACAAGTGTGGTTGAAACTGTCACAACAGAAACTAGTTTTACTTATCAGAAAGATGAAAATGGTCTAATCACGAATACTTATCCTATCGGTCAATGTACTTGGGCTGTCAAAGAATTGGCTTCTTGGGTTGGCGACTGGTGGGGAAATGGTGGCGATTGGGCATCAAGCGCCAGTCTTCAGGGATATAGAGTAGGTTATACGCCAATGGTAGGGTCTATTATTTGCTGGACTGATGGCGGTTATGGTCATGTTGCCTATGTGACGGAAGTTGCTCAAGATGGTAGAATCCAAGTTTTGGAGGCTAATTATAATGACCAGCAGTGGATCGATAATTACCGTGGCTGGTTTGATCCAAGTAACAGTGAAACACCTGGAAATGTCAGCTATATTTATCCTAATTTCTAATTTTCTACTTCTTCCTAGGAATTAGGAGGCTATTGATGCAAAGTTTTGATAATGATTATTAATTTGCTTAGTAGCTTACTTAAAGTTTATAGTCAAATAAAATCAAAATCAGACGAGTAAGTGAGACGAAGCCAGTACTGGTAGGGCAAGTCGAAACGGACTTCTATCATGTTGATTTTCAAAGAGTATTATGCAGTCAATAAAAGGTTGGGACAATGTCCTAGCCTTTTTTCTAGGCTAGATATGTCAGCTGGATGATCAAGGGTTCTATCATTATGTTTTTCAAAGTCTATTAGATGTTGTGAGCAGGAAGGATATTTATCAAGGAGGTCACTAATTTTTAGAAAAATAACGTCTTATTTACAAGTTTTTTAGATTAGTTGGATCTTGTTATTAGTTTGCAATAGGTGACAAATAGTCTTTTTGATATAATAAGAGTGTAACCGTTTCGAAAAAATAAAAAAAGAATCTGATTAGGGTATTGCTCTAGTTTGAGATGCTTTTAGAAAGATGTGAATGGAGTTAATCTATTATGGAAAAGTTTAAGGCGTTATTGAAGCGTAAGAAGGTTTGGATTCCCTCGCTTATTGTTGGTATTGTCCTTCTTAGTTTTGTCATTTGGGGTAGTCTTCATTATTCAAAATCACGAATTATTGATCGCTATGTAGCAGCTTACAGTGATTCGGGTGATACTTTTGAGAATATCAAGGGCTTCCTTGTTTGGTCTGATACAGCTGAACAGATTACAAATGATGAGGCTAAGTATGCGGAATTTACTGCTCTTGATGCCTCAGAAGCTCAGCAATTATCCAAGGAATTGAAGAATGCTGATGAGTCATCAGATTATTTTGTTAAGAGGGTTGGCAGTCGATGGGGGATTTTCCCTAATTATAAAATTGCTTTTAAACCAATGGATTTAACGATTAAAACTAATGTTGATAAGGTTGATATCCTGCTTAATAAAAAGAAAGTGGTGACGACAAACTCTGAAGATTTCTCAATTCAATTAGAACGTCTCCCTATTGATGATTATACTGCCAGCATTTCTGGTCTTTATAAGGGTAAGAAGTTGGAGTTGAGCAGAAATTATGATGGGCAAGATAAGGTGCTTGATTTGACGGTGTCCTTCAAGAATTTCACTGTCACAAGTAACATCAAGGATGGAGAACTCTATTTTGATGATACCCGAGTTGGTAGTTTGTCTAATGGAAAATATGAGGTAAGTGATTATCCTTTGACAGATGCTGCGCAAGCCTATGTTAAGAAAAAATATTCTGATGGTGACCTGAGGTCTAAAGAAGTTGCTCTTTCATCTATTGCTGAAGGAGCGACTGTAGCTTTGGATGTGGATAAGCTTCTTGATGAGGATACGGCTGGTAAGGTCTTAATTTCTACCTTTGACCAGTTAATTGCTTACTTGAATCAGGGTCAGGATCCAAGTGATCTTAGCACAGTCTTTGAGGGCGGAGCTCAGAATGACTTTTATAAAGGTTTGAAGGAAAGTGTCTCAGCAAAAATGCTGACTGACAAGAGAAGAGCGACAAGCATTACTATTCCAAGTATCTGGGTCAATAATATGACACAGGTTGGCAAGGAAAGTTACCTTCTTGATTTCTCTGCAACTTACGATTTTTATTATGATGAATCTACTGATAGTGCTAAGCGTACTCAGGGCGATATTATTCAAGAATTAGTTGGTCAGGTGACCTTGAAGAAATCAGGTGATTCTTATGTGGTTTCTAAGTCTGGTCAAAAATCAATTACGGTAACGAGTGAAGAAAATCACCTTAAAGCAGCCAGCATTTTCCCAGAGGACCTTATCGGAACTTGGTCAGGAAAAGAGCAAGGTAACACGATTACGATGACTTTTGCTGAAGATGGTACGGTTAATCTTAAAATTGACTTTAAAGATGATAAAACACCTGATACCAATCGTTCTGCCAAAGTAACAAAGGTTGAAGATAAGGGCAATGGTTTGTATCAATATGTTTACGATGATGGTGCTGATGTTTCAGCCTTTGTCGTAGGAGGTATTGGTGGTGTTGGTGTCAAGTATACCTACGGTGTTCAAATTAATGGGTCAAGTATTAAACCAGTTGTTTGGCAAACAAATGTCAACGATGATTTTGACTTCAGTCACCCTCTTGAGGGACAAACACTGACAAAACAATAAGTTATTAGTCTGGACATTGAGAATAAGAGTTAAATAATAGGGAGTGGGACAGAACTCGACCAAGTAAAAAGAGGTCCCCTCAGGTCCTCATTTCTAGGTTCAGGCTGAAAGAGCCCCTCCCCAGGCTCTTTTACTCTCACTTCGCTCCGCAAGGGTTAGTAGAGTTTAAGAAGTCATGAAATGGCGAACTAAAACTTACTAGACTACTGGGTTTTGATGTTACTAGGAACTATATTGTGAGGCTGGGCAAAAGTCCAGAATACACTAAAAGGCATAGAATTTCGTTGTCCCAAACGTTGATTCTATGCCTTTTTATACTCTTGGAAAATCAAAATGATACTTTGTTGACTTCACCTTGCCGTACTTTAGTACTGTCTGCGTCTTGTCGCCTAGTTTGATTTTGATTTTCATTGAGTATTAAAGTATCTACTTTTCAAAAGAAGAACTCAGATTTGAGTTCTTACCTAGCCTCTATTTATTATTTTAATCCAGATTCAAAAGTTGGTGATGGGGCTTCAACGGAAATCTTTTCAAGAGTGAGTGGGTGTGTAAAGCTTAGTTTATGGGCGTGAAGCATGAGTCGTTTATAAGGGATACGACTGTAGAGAGGGTCGCCCAGAATAGCGTGTCCATGATGAGAAAGGTGAACACGGATTTGGTGCGTACGTCCTGTGGCAAGTTGGCACTTGACTAAACTAGTCTTGGGGTATGCTTTTAGTCTAGTAACACTTGTTAGTGCAGCTTGACCATTTAGCTTATCAACAACACGTTTTCTGCGGTCATGGCGATCTCTTCCAATTTTATCCCTAAAAACTTGTTGTTTTGGTTCAAATTTTCCACTGACCAGTGCCCAATATTCACGAGAGATGTCCTTGTTTTCAAGAAGACGATTCAAGATTGGCAGGATAAAAGGATTTTTGGCAAACATAACAGCTCCGCTGGTTTCCATATCTAGTCTGTGGATAACATAGCAGGTTTGTCCAGTGTATGCTGAGACATGGTTAAGCAAGGCTATTTCATTTGGCTCATTGCCATGGGTTTTCATGCCTTCTGGTTTATTAACAACGATTAGATGCTGGTCTTGATAAAGGCAGTCGACCAGCGCAGCATTTCCAAAAGGAATACTTTTTTGTGGGTAATCTTCCTGATCAAAGGTCAGTTGAACTTTATCGCCTTTATTGACCATACTTTGCCAATTGATGTCTTGGTCATTGATGAGAACGTGTTTTTTGATACGTAGGAAGTGGCGGATTTTGCGAGGGATGAGAAGGTGGTTTTCAAGTAATTCTTTGACGGTGCAGGAATCATATGGGTTTGTAATGTGAATGGTAAATGTCATGTTTCTATTATAACAACTAGAGATAAAAAAAGCACCTAATGGTGCCAGGGATATGAATAAAAGCAGGGCTTCTATAATTCATCTAACCAGTCCTGATATTTTTCTAACAGATTGACTGCCATCTGAGTCGCAACTGCAATGGCAAAGGCTTCTGTGCCTTCAGATTCTTCAGGTGCAACTTCAATTCGGGTTTCATCATAAATGGCCCGGAGGCTATCAGCAGACAATGTTTTCTTGAAGGCTTCAAATTGTTTACCCATATGTGTAACCTCTCATTTCCTTGATTTCTTATACTCTTATTATACCACCAACCAATTGAAAACGCTTAGATTAAAATGGCGAAAACTAGTCGTTTTTGAAAAAGGTTAGAAATAACGGTGTGTAGTGAGTTTAAGACATCATTTCTGACGGAGGGTAGAGTCTAGGTAGGCGGCGGATTCTTTAGATTTACTTGGTACATCATTTTTAGATGGAAGAGTTGTTGTTTATTTTCTCTGACATTTAAAACGTTTTACTAATCCTTGGTTTATGAAGATTTTTAGAGAAATTGTTATAATGGGAGCATGAAAGTATTTGAATTTTTAAAGGAGAAATTGAGCTCCTTAAGTAAAAAAGAAGTGAAGAATGAATATGAAGGGGATGACGCATTAAGAGATTGGTCAGTGGATGACTTGTCAGAAGAGGCTGAATCATCTGCTACTTATCGACGTAGTCGTGGACATCAAGAAAAGGAGAAAAATCGTCCAGAATGGCTAAAGAAATTTGACCGTTTTATGCCTTCTCCTAAGAGTCCAATTAGACGGTTCTGGCGTCGCTATCATATTGGGAAAATTCTGTTATTGTTGATTGCTCTCTTTGTTCTAGGGGTTGGATCTTATCTTTTTTATGTCGCTAAATCGACTAAGGTTTCAGATTTGCAGGATGCACTAAAGGCTACGACAATCATTTATGATCAAAACGATCAACAGGTCGGGTCTTTGTCTGGTCAGAAGGGAACCTATGTTGAACTGGATGCGGTGAGTGACTATATGGAAGCTGCTGTTGTTGCGACTGAGGACCGTACATTTTATGATAATAGCGGGATTAACCTGTCTCGTTTTCTTCTTGCTGTCTTTACCATGGGACGTTTCGGTGGTGGATCAACCATCACTCAGCAGTTAGCTAAGAATGCCTATCTTTCACAAGAACAGACTGTTACACGTAAAGCAAAAGAATTTTTCTTAGCTCTGGAATTGACAAAGAAATATAGCAAAGACGACATTTTGACAATGTATCTCAATAATGCCTACTTTGGTAACTCTGTTTGGGGAATTGAAGATGCCAGTCAAAAATATTTTGGGACTAGCGCAGCTAATTTATCCGTGGAACAAGCAGCCACATTAGCAGGTATGCTAAAAGGACCAGAAATCTATAATCCTTATTACTCGGTTGAAAATGCAACTAATCGCCGTAATACTGTTTTGCAAGCTATGGTTGATGCTGGAAAAATATCTCAGGAAGAGGCTGATTCAGCTTCGTCCATTGATATTTCTAGCCAATTGAGTGATACTTACACGGGTAGTTCAGATGACTATCAATACGCTTCCTATTTTGATGCGGTTATTCAGGAAGCTGAGCAGACTTATGGCATTTCTGAGAATGATATTGTTAATAATGGCTATAAAATTTTTACAGAACTTGATCAGAATTATCAAGCTAACATGCAGGCTATTTTTGACAATACCTATAATTTCCCAGTCTCTGATTTCGATGGAGAGAGCGTTCAGGGTGCCAGCGTAGCTATGGACCCGACAACTGGTGCAGTTAGAGGACTTGTGGGGAGAGTAAGTTCAACCTCAGCAACATTTCGCAGTTTTAACTATGCAACGCAGTCTTCACGTAGTCCAGGTTCGACTATTAAACCATTAGTGGTCTATTCGCCGGCGGTTGCCTCTGGTTACAGCGTGACAAGCCTTCTACCAAATACCGTTCAAGATTTTAACGGTTATACCCCAGGAAACTATGCTGGTATCGAAACGGAAGATGTGCCTATGTATCAAGCATTGGCTAATTCTTACAATATCCCGGCTGTTTACTTGTTAAATGAAATTGGGATTTCCAAAGGGATCAGCTACGGGAAGAAATTTGGTCTCAATATGAAAAATGTCAATGAGGAACTTGGTATTGCTCTTGGTGGAGGTGTATCAACCAGTCCACTCAAGATGGCTCAGGCTTACGCGACCTTTGCTAATAATGGTGTCATGCCTAAGGCTCATTTAATTAAGCGCGTGGAAAATGCCAGAGGTGAAACCATTGCTGCCTTTAAGGAAACCTCGACTAGAGTACTAAGCCAGTCTGTTTCAGATAAGATGACTAGCATGATGCTAGGTACTTTTTCAAATGGTTCGGGTGTCAATGCTAATGCTTATGGTTATACCATGGCTGGTAAAACAGGAACTGTTGAGGCTAGCTTTAATGCTGATTTGACTAGTGATCAATGGGTCATTGGCTACACTCCAGATCTTGTTTTAGCTCAATGGATAGGTTATGATTCAACGGATGAAAATCACTATTTAACTGATTCAAGTTCAGGAACAGCATCGACTATCTTTAGCGCGACAGCCAGCGCCATTTTGCCATACACAGCAGGAACCCAATTTACTGTGGAAAATGCCTATAGCCAGAATGGTTACGCACTCACCTATAATGCGGATGACACCGATGAATCACCAGAATATGGCCTTGATAGTAGCAATATTTTAGATAAAGTACAAGAATCTGCCCAGACAGCCAGCGATTCACTTAGTCAGGCTCTTGATCAAGCGGGTGAAGTCGTTAAAGATGTTTGGGATAACGTTTCAAACTGGTTTAACGAGCAAATGAATTAACTTGCCATTAGTTGAGAAATATGATAAAATCAAAGTTACGGAGGCGTTATGGCACAGAAAAAAGCAAGTTTAGCGTGTTCAGAATGTGGTAGCCGCAATTACTCTATCGGAGTAAGTGGGACACCAAAAGCAACACGTCTAGAAGTTAATAAATATTGTAAATATTGTAAGAAGTACACCCTGCACAAAGAAACCCGTTAATAGCAGGATTGACCAGTAAACAAAGGAGATTACAGTGAAATTTATCGGAAGTATTTTCACGGTTTTGAAGGACACTACTTGGCCTAACCAAGGGCAACGTTGGAAAGATTTTCTCTCCGTTTTGGAGTACACTGCCTTCTTTACCCTAATCATTTACATCTTCGACAAGCTCTTGTCCCTCGGTGTAATGGAATTGATTAATCGTTTTTAAAAAATAGCAGAGCTGGAACCACGGTTTCAGCTCTTTTATCGTATTCAGATGGGGTAAATCATTGACAGCGTCAGCTATTTTCCCTATAATAAGATTAAGAAATCAAACCGAAAGCCGACAGGGCTTTTTTATAATGAAAGGAATTCTTATGATTGATTCATTTGATAAGGGCTGGTTCGTCCTTCAAACTTACTCAGGGTATGAAAACAAGGTTAAGGAAAACCTCTTGCAACGTGCTCAAACTTATAACATGCTTGACAACATTTTGCGCGTGGAGATTCCAACACAAACTGTAAATGTTGAGAAAAACGGTAAATCAAAAGAAATCGAAGAAAATCGCTTCCCAGGTTACGTTTTGGTAGAAATGGTCATGACTGATGAAGCTTGGTTTGTTGTGCGTAACACACCAAACGTTACAGGTTTCGTGGGTTCACACGGTAACCGTTCAAAACCAACACCACTTTTGGAAGAAGAAATTCGTTCAATCCTTATTTCAATGGGTCAAACTGTTGATGTCTTTGACACAAACATCAAGGTTGGTGATGTGGTTCAAATCATCGATGGTGCCTTTATGGGACAAGAAGGCCGTGTTGTCGAAATTGAAAACAACAAGGTTAAAATCATGATTAACATGTTTGGTACTGAAACAGCTGCTGAGTTGGAATTGTACCAAATTGCTGAACTTTAATAGTTGAAGAGTCTTGCTTTTGCAGGGCTTTTTTGGCATAGAAAAGTAGCAAATATAAGGAATTATCGTTTCTATATCACACTTATTAGAATGGGAGGGGAAGATGTCAGTAGGTTTAGTTTTAGAAGGTGGAGGAATGCGAGGGCTCTATACAGCGGGTGTTTTGGATGCCTTCTTAGATGCGGGCATTAAGGTTGACGGGATAGTATCCGTTTCGGCAGGGGCTCTTTTTGGGGTGAATTATGTTTCTGGTCAGCGCGGACGTGCTCTTCGTTACAATAAAAAATACATTTCTTACCCAAATTATATGGGACTCCGATCTTGGCTCAGAACAGGAAACGTTGTTAATAAAGAATTCACCTACTACAAAGTTCCTATGGAGTTAGATGTCTTTGACGAAGTCGCCTTCGAAAAAGCTAATATTCCCTTTTATGCAACAGTGACCAATATCGAAACAGGAAAGCCTGAGTACCATAAAATTGAGAATGTTTTTGAAGAGATGGAAGTTTTACGTGCGAGTTCCGCCTTGCCTGTAGCTTCCAAAATTGTGGAATGGCAGGGCAATAAGTACCTTGACGGTGGTTTATCTGACTCTATTCCTGTCGAATTTGCCAGAAGTCTGGGATTTGACAAGCTTATTGTGGTATTGACCCGTCCTATTGATTACCGTAAACAAGCCTCCAGCGGACGTCTCTACAAACTCCTTTATAAGAAATACCCAAACTTTGTTAAAGTGGCGACTAGACGTCCGGAGCAATATAACGAAACTGTTGAAAAAATAATAGACCTTGAGAATAAGGGGGAAGTTTTTGTTGTTCGTCCCCATCAAGCTATTGAAATCGGCCGTCTCGAGAAAAATCCTGATAAATTTGATGAGGCCTACAACCTTGGTTTATCAGACGCTGAGGCTACTATGGGACAATTGCAGAGCTATTTAGCAGAATAAGGAATCCCTAGAGGAGTCAGAGTGAATTGACACGAATAATAGTAATTGATGCAGAGCTTTTACCAATTTGTCTAGTTGATTACTGATTCATTAAGATAGATAAGTGGGAGATCAAATCAAATTCACTGACTTTATAGCAAACTCAGAAAAATGAATTACCGATTTTTAGTCCACTCCCTTTTTTCTTTACCTTTTCCATGCTATAATGGTAGAGATAACTTGAGCACAGAGAAAGGAATTTAATCCGGTCAGAAAGCCTATTCTTAGGATAACTTGCTAGTCAAAATAAGATTTTAAGCAAGCTCTTAAATTTAGTAATTTCTGGTCGACCTTGGTATCTTATTTATGGCAACATACAATCACAAAGAAATCGAGCCTAAGTGGCAAAAACACTGGGCTGACAATCATACTTTTAAAACAGGAACTGATGCTTCAAAACCTAAGTTTTATGCATTGGATATGTTCCCTTACCCATCGGGAGCCGGTCTTCACGTAGGACACCCAGAAGGCTACACAGCAACTGATATTCTTAGCCGCTTCAAACGCGCTCAAGGCTACAATGTTCTCCACCCAATGGGTTGGGACGCCTTTGGTTTGCCAGCGGAGCAATATGCTATGGATACCGGTAATGACCCAGCTGAATTTACAGCTGAGAACATCGCCAACTTCAAGCGTCAGATTAACGCCCTTGGTTTCTCATATGACTGGGACCGTGAAATCAACACAACTGACCCTAACTACTACAAGTGGACCCAGTGGATCTTCACTAAGCTTTATGAAAAAGGCTTGGCCTATGAAGCTGAAGTGCCAGTTAACTGGGTAGAAGAGCTTGGAACAGCTATCGCCAATGAAGAGGTGCTTCCTGATGGAACTTCTGAACGTGGGGGCTATCCCGTTGTCCGCAAACCAATGCGCCAATGGATGCTTAAAATCACCGCTTACGCAGAGCGCCTCTTGGAAGACCTGGAAGAAGTGGACTGGCCAGAGTCTATCAAGGACATGCAACGCAACTGGATTGGTAAATCAACTGGTGCTAACGTAACCTTCAAAATCAAGGACACGGATAAGGACTTCACCGTCTTCACAACTCGCCCTGACACGCTTTTTGGTGCAACTTACGCTGTTTTGGCGCCTGAGCATGCCCTTGTGGACGAGATTGCATCCGCTGACCAAGCGGAAGCAGTTGCAGAATACAAACGTCAAGCCAGCCTAAAATCTGACCTTGCCCGTACAGACCTTGCCAAAGAAAAAACAGGTGTCTGGACTGGTGCCTATGCCATCAATCCTGTCAACGGCAAGGAAATCCCAATCTGGATTGCCGACTACGTGCTTGCTAGCTACGGAACAGGTGCCATCATGGCCGTTCCTGCCCACGACGAGCGCGACTGGGAATTTGCCAAAGAATTCAACCTAGAAATCATTCCAGTTCTTGAAGGTGGCAATGTAGCAGAAGCTGCTTACACTGAAGACGGACTTCACATCAATTCAGGCTTCCTAGACGGCTTGGACAAGGCTGACGCTATTGCCAAAATGATAGAGTGGTTGGAAGCAGAAGGTGTCGGAAATGAAAAAGTAACCTACCGCTTGCGCGACTGGCTCTTCAGCCGTCAACGTTACTGGGGTGAGCCAATCCCAATCATCCATTGGGAAGATGGCACATCAACAGCTGTTCCAGAAAGCGAATTGCCACTTGTCCTTCCTGTAACCAAGGACATCCGCCCTTCAGGTACAGGTGAGTCACCACTGGCTAACTTGACAGACTGGTTGGAAGTGGTCCGTGAAGATGGCGTGAAAGGTCGTCGTGAGACCAACACCATGCCACAATGGGCTGGTTCAAGTTGGTACTACCTCCGCTACATTGACCCACACAACACAGAAAAATTGGCAGATGAAGACCTTCTTAAACAATGGTTGCCAGTTGACATCTATGTGGGCGGTGCCGAACACGCCGTACTTCACTTGCTTTACGCTCGCTTCTGGCACAAAGTTCTCTATGATTTGGGTGTTGTTCCAACCAAAGAACCATTCCAAAAACTCTTTAACCAAGGGATGATTCTAGGTACAAGCTACCGTGACCACCGTGGTGCTCTTGTGGCAACTGATAAGGTTGAAAAACGTGACGGTTCCTTCTTCCACATGGAAACAGGTGAAGAGCTTGAACAAGCGCCAGCTAAGATGTCTAAATCCCTCAAAAACGTTGTCAACCCAGACGATGTTGTGGAACAATTCGGTGCCGACACTCTTCGTGTCTACGAAATGTTCATGGGACCACTCGACGCTTCAATCGCCTGGTCAGAAGAAGGCCTTGAAGGCTCACGTAAGTTCCTTGACCGCGTTTACCGCCTGATTTCAACTAAAGAGATTTCTGCGGAAAATAGCGGAGCTTTGGACAAGGTTTACAATGAAACCGTTAAATCAGTGACTGAGCAAATCGAGTCCATGAAATTCAACACAGCTATCGCTCAGCTCATGGTCTTCGTCAACGCAGCCAACAAGGAAGACAAACTCTTTGCTGACTACGCCAAAGGCTTTGTTCAATTGATTGCCCCATTCGCACCACACTTGGGTGAAGAACTCTGGCAAGTCCTTACAGCTTCTGGCCAGTCAATCTCACACGTAGCATGGCCAACATGGGATGAAGCAAAACTAGTTGAAGCCGAAGTCGAAATCGTGGTTCAAATCAAAGGTAAAGTCCGTGCTAAACTCATGGTAGCCAAAGACTCAAGCCGTGAAGAACTTGAAGCCATTGCTCTAGCCAACGACAAAGTCAAAGCCGAAATCGAAGGCAAAGAGATTGTTAAGGTGATAGCGGTACCTAACAAGCTCGTCAATATTGTAGTTAAGTAAGACTCGCTTGTTAGCTTCATTTCCCACCTCCAACAGTTCCCCAAACTGTTTGAGCCAACTAAATTGGTTGATATCGTTATTAAGTAAACCAATTTATTTGCTTATTTCCAACCTGAAAACCTCCCCCAGAGCTTTTCAGCTGTTCCTAATAAACTTGTCAACATTGTTGTAAAATAAGTTTCCAAGTTTATTAGCTCCATTTCCTAGCTTAATGGGTATTCTAAGTTTTAAGATCTAACCAACAAACTTATATTTTCTAAAGTCTGTCCTCATGTAGGGCAGGCTTTATTTTTTAGAAAAATGAGTTGAATGCTAATGTTAGTAAAATTTTTAAGTAAACGTTTACAAACTTTGTTTCTTGGAGTAAAATATAGGGGTATATATCTTCGAAAGGAATATTAATATGGAAATTAAAACGCAACTTGTAGAAGAGATAGATGGAAAACCTGTTACAAAAATCACTCTTGTCAATGATCAGGGTGTTTCAGCAAGTGTATTGACCTTGGGAGCTACTTGGCAAGAATTTTTAGTTCCCACATCAAGTGGTGAGCCTAAAAATCTAATTTTAGGATTTGATAAGCCAAGTGATTATTTCACAAACTCACTTTGTGCTGGTCAAAGTATTGGTCGTGTTGCAGGGCGAATTGATGCAGGACGCTTTCGCTTAAATGGTCACGATTACCAAGTGCCACAAAATGAAAAGGGAAATTGTTTACACGGGGGACCTCAAGGATTTCATAAGCAAAACTGGGATTATCGACTTGAAGAAACTTCGGATGCTGTCAATGTTATTTTGACTTATAGCGCCAAAGGAGAAGTTGATGGTTTTCCTGGAGATATGAAGATTGAAACCAAATTTACTTTGGATAATGCTAACCGCTTTGCAATTACTTATACAGGAAAAGATACAAGTCAGTCAACCTTGTTTAATCCAACCAATCACGTTTATTTTAATCTAGGAGAAAGACAAGATTTGACACATCATAGCTTTCATTTGTTGAGTCACCAGTATTTGGAAACGCGTGATGATTTGGTGCCAACTGGAAAATTCCTTGATGTAGCAGGGACTGCCTATGATTTCAGAAAAGGACAAAATTTGGGAGCTGCAATTGCTCAGATTGGTGGTTTTGACGATGCCTTTGTTGTTGAGCCATCATTGGTTGAGCCTGTTGGACTTTTGAAAGATGAAGAAAGTGGAGATCAACTTAAACTTTATTCAGATCGTAATGCTTGGGTTGTTTATACTATGGGAGGACTACCAGGAGGTATTTATCCGGCGCGTGATAAAGGCCAAGAAGCTAAGGAGTTTGAAGCTGTCGCATTAGAAGCACAATTCTTGCCAGATGCCATTAACCACGATGATTTTGGTGACATTACACTCGAACCAAATACGACAAAAACTTATCATATTGCTTTTGAGTATAGCAAAGCAGAATAGCTATCCTATTTCTAAGAATGAAAAGTAAACAGACTTAATATCTCGTTTTAAAAAGCCAGATGTTAAGTCTTTTTCGTTGATTTTTGAAGTCGTGAATAATTGCTAATAGTAAAGTGAAAAAAGATTAGAGAGACTAGGTTTATTCTCGTGAATGTTTACTATCCGAAACTCAAAAGAGAATATGATATAATGATGGTGAATAATAGAAAACGCTAACATAATGAGGTGGTTTAGATGAAGACTTATAAAAAATTAATTATATTTCTTGTGCTTGTTTCCATTATTGGCGGAGTCATCTTATCATTCTATTTTGGTATTTTAGGGTCTTATCGCTTACTTGATAGCAGAAGGTTATATGATAAAAAGAATGAGATTATTTATGAATTTACTACTGCTAAAGATAGATTTGCTTTTCAGTGGTTGGGAGGTTATGAGGCTCAGGCTTACAAAACTGAGCGAACCTCAAATAAAACTCTATCAAAACATAGTGACTACCTCATTGATATAGTAGAAGCCAGTGATGAAGAAGGAACAATGTTCTTGAATATGAAGGGGAAACTAAGAGTTGATGGATTTCCTGTAAATTTACAGAAAGATCCAGCATATGAAAGCAGAGCTTCTTATCCAGTACCAGTCGGAGAAAAAGGAAACATTATCTGTACCCTTGTGATAGAAGAAGAGACATTTGATGTCCAAAAGAAAGATGCTAAGGGGACTTGGCAAAAACTAACAACTTATACTACAAAAACAAAACTAAAGGACTATATTGAACCAGTTTATTGGTCAGCTGAAGAATAATTGGAAGTAGAACAGAAATTAGTAATTTGGGAAATAGATTTTCCAACAAGTCTTAATTTTTCTTGTTGACTTCAAGAGATCTCTTTCCAGACCATTTTACTACCAACCAACCACTGCGTCTTGGGTCTATGACTTAAAAAATGAGGATTGGGACTTTTCCCAGCCTCTTTTTGTTATAACCTGTAAAATTGATACTCTTGTCATTAGTCTGTGGTATTGTTTATGTGGGGTAAATATAGTTAAATAATGATGTAAACGATTTTGAAAAAATATCATTTTTACTTGTAAAATAATATTGAAGTGATAGAATAGCTTTGTGGAAACGCATACATCAAAATAATTTAAGGAGAAAGTTATGTCAGTATTTTATGTTCCTGCAGTCAACCTTATTGGTCGTGGCGTTGTTAATGAAATTGGTGGTCACATCAAAGAATTGGGCTACAAAAAAGCTCTTTTGGTGACAGACCATTTCATCGCTTCAAGCGATATCTTGGCTAAAGTTGTTGCTCCTCTTGATGCGGAAGGTATCGATTATGTTGTCTTTAAAGATGTTGAGCCTAACCCAACTTGTAAAAATGTCTATGATGGTTTGGCTGTCTTGAAGGATAATGACTGTGATTTCATCATCTCAGTTGGTGGTGGTTCACCTCAAGATGCTGCTAGCTGTATTTCAGTCATGGCAACAAATGATGTAACTCCGCAAGAACTTGAAGGCCTTCACAAATCAGCAAACAAAGGTCTGCCAGTTGTTGCTATCAATACAACGGCAGGGACTTCAGCTGAAATCACTATTAACTACGTTATCACAGATGAAGAACGTAAGGTTAAAATGGTCATGGTAGACAAGAACAGTCTTGCTCTTATGTCAGTTAATGACCCTGAACTCATGTTGTCTAAACCAGCAGATCTTACTGCAGCAACTGGTATGGATGCATTGACACACGCTATTGAAGCCTTGGTAACACCAGGTGCCTACGACGTTACTAAAAAATTGTCAATTGGCGCTATTGAACTCATCAAAGAATACCTTCCCCGTGCGGTGGCAAATGGCCAGGACATCGAAGCCCGTGAAGCTATGGTAAATGCTATCTTCCTTGGTGGTATGGCCTTTAATAATGCAGGGCTTGGTTATGTGCACTCAATGGCTCACCAACTTGGAGCAGTTTATAAATTGCCACATGGTGTCTGCTGTGCTATGATTCTCCCAATTGTTGAAAAAGAAAATGCTAAACGTGTACCGGCAGCCTTCCGTAATGTTGCTAAAGCTCTTGGCTTACATGTAGAAGATAAATCTGACCAAGAATGCGCTGATTACGCCATCGCTGAAATCGAAAAACTGTCTGAAACAGTTGGTATTCCTAAGAAATTGACTGAACTTGATATCAAGGAAGAAGAATTTGACTTCGAATACCTTTCTAAAAACGCTTTGATTGATGCCTGTGCACCAGGTAACCCATTCATGCCAACACTTGAAGAAACCATTGCCTTCTATAAAGAACTTTTCTAAAAAAATTTTATGCTGAAATGATTGAAGCCACCTAGAATTTCCTTGGTGGCTTTTAGTAATATCTATTATTTTCTTTCTTCACGAGGTGAGTGACCAAAGTGTTCACGATACTTGTCGTAGAAATAGGTTTTGTTTGAGAAGCCAACCTCAAGTGCAATCTCGTAGATTGGCATACGGGTTGATTGGAGCAATAGCTGAGCTTTCATCAATTTTCTTTGTGTGATTAACTGAGTAAATGTTTTACCAGATTGCTCTTTAATCAAATTGCTGAGATAGTTTTTATTGAAATTGAGCCTATCTGCCAGTGAAGATAGTGAAAGTGTTTGAAATTCTTCATCTATCAATCGGAGTACTTGCAAATAAGGTGTTTCCTCTAAGTTAATCTTCTTACTTGTACTAATAGATTCCATTGAACGTGCCAATTCATAAAATAGAATTGGTAGATATTGACTGATAATCTGTTGAGAAAAATCACGTGGAATGAAATATTCAGTCATCATCTGTTTTATGATAGTCTGAACATGAGTATTATTCTTTGTAGGTAAAATCAAGTAATTATTTAGATGGTGTTCGGTCGAATTAGCTAGAAGTAGCTGATAAAGTAAACTATTCTGTCCTTGTAATCGAGAAAGCCAATCAAGGGAGACACTGTTATTTTGAAAGAGGATATTGATTAGAATATCATTCTTTCCAAGAGCAGAGATAGCTTGTCGACTACCTGCATCCATTAAAAGAATATCACCTTCATGTAAATCATACTCTTTCCCGTTAATCATTTGGTGACAACTTCCTTTGTACATATAGTTGAGTTCCAAAAATTGGTGAGAGTGTTCAGGGTAGTCGGCATAACGACTATGCTTTGAGATATGGATATCCTTATTATCAAAGAAGAGCCGGGAAGGTAATTGCATGACTCCATTTTGGATTTCAGTATCACTGACATCAGGAATGAAGCCTGCAACGCGTTGTAAACGTTCATGCTCAGTTTCAGTCATTAAAAATTGATCAAGGTCCATATAGCCTCCTAACTTCCAAAAAACACTAGTATTTAAGATTATAATCTGTAAATATGATACATTACATATTCTATCATAAAATGTAAATGTTGTGATTCTTCAGTAGTGATAGTATGAGGGTCACTATAATATTACTAAAATAAAATGATGATTAGCTGGATATGTTACAAGCTATCTTCAATTCCAACAAAAAAACGTTGATAGAAATCAACGTTTTTTAGGTAAAACAATCCTCCCTGTAGGACTCGAACCTACGACCCATGGATTAAGAGTCCACTGCTCTACCAACTGAGCTAAGAGAGGAGGAAGCTGTATTGGCACCGGTGATTCACGTTTTGTATTGAACCCGCGCAATTAAGCAGGTGGGCAACTCGCTTCATCTTAGTTGCTTCCGGGTGTAACGGCATGCATACTGATGAAAGACTTTTGTTTCCCGAAAATACAAAAAAATAGTCGGTCAACACATTGATGTGAATTCGTATGCCACAGCAATTTATCTATGTACTTATGATACCACTTTTTAGAAAAATTTCAAGGGGGAAAGTGAATTTTCTGTAAACGTTTGCGATTGACAACTGTTTAGATATTATTGTGAAAGCTTGTCAATTCGGTCTTTATTAGCTCCTAAAGCTCGCTCATATTTTCCCGTTTCATTAGGCTGGAAATAGTTTTTACCGACCAATTTATCTGGCAGGTACTGCTGTTTAACCCATTTCTCAGGGTAAGCATGCGGGTATTTGTAGTCTTGAGCATTGCCCAGCTCCTTACTTCCTGCATAGTGGCCGTCTCGCAGGTGACGAGGGATAGGAAGATTACCACTCTTATGAAGGTCAGCGATAGCTTTGTCCATAGCCTCATAAGCGGAATTGGACTTGGGTGAGAGCGCTAAATCAATGACCACATTGGCAATCAGGATACGGGCTTCAGGAAAGCCAATCTGTTTAGCGGCCTCAAGGGCAGTCACGGTGTGAATCTGGGCTTCGGGGTTGGCAAGGCCAATATCCTCATAGGCAATCACGGTCAGACGGCGAGCCAGACTAGGCAGGTCTCCAGCTTCAATCAGCCTAGCAGCATAGTGAAGGCTGGCGTTAACATCAGATCCACGAATGGATTTCTGCAGGGCGGATAGGACATCATAGTGGCCATCACCGTCCTTATCCATGGTAATATAGCTGCGCTGGAGGCTATTTTCGACGATGTCTAAACTGATATGACGACTCCCATCCTGGTCTGCCTGAGTAGACATGACTGCTAGATCGAGAGAGTTAAAGGCAGACCTGAGGTCTCCGTTGGTAGCTGTCGCAATGAAATCCAAAGCTTTGTCATCTAGTTTGACCTCAAAATCAAAACCGCGCTCTTTATCAGAAAGAGCAGTGCTGATTGCTTTTTTGACATCTTCATTAGAGAGGGGCTCCAGTTCAAAAATTTGCACCCGGCTTCTGATGGCAGGTGTCACAGAGAAAAAAGGATTCTCTGTTGTTGCCCCTATCATAATGATATTTCCATTTTCTAAGAGAGGCAGGAGAAAGTCTTGTTTGGTCTTGTCGAGGCGGTGTATTTCATCCAGGAGAAGAACGAGACCGCCGGAAAACTTAGCTTCCTCGGCAATTTCTTGCAGCCGCTTCTTACTGTCAGTAGTGGCGTTGAAGGTTCTAAAGGCATACTTAGTCGTCCCTGCGATAGCGCTAGCGATTGAGGTCTTCCCGATTCCGGGAGGACCGTAGAGAATCATAGAAGAGAGCATGTTGGCCTCAACCATGCGGCGGATAATTTTTCCCTGACCAACCAGGTGCTGCTGACCAATAACCTGGTCAATCGTTTTGGGGCGCATACGAAGCGCGAGATTATTTTGCATGAATTTTCTCCGAGTAGTGGGTATAGTTAAATATTAGTCCTGGAATAGTTGGGAGTCTTTCATCCCAAGTATGGTATAATAATTGTATCACAAAATGAAGATTGGAAGAAAAGAGATGGCTAAATTTGGCTTTTTATCAGTGCTTGAAGAAGAAATGGACAAACATTTTACATTTGACTATGCAATGGATTGGGACAAGAAAAACCATGCTGTGGAAGTGACATTTGTCCTTGAGGCCCAAAATGCCGCTAACATCGAGACCGTTGATGCCAGCGGAGAAGTGAGTAAAGAAGACATCATTTTTGAAGATTATGTTCTTTTTTACAATCCTGCCAAGTCAAAATTTGACAAGGAAGATTACTTGCTGACCATCCCTTATGAGCCTAAGAAAGGCTTGTCACGTGAGTTCTTGGCCTACTTTGCTGAGACGCTTAACCAAGTAGCAACTCAAGGATTAGATGCCCTCATGGATTTCCTTACCGACGAAAATGCCCTAGACTTCGGCTTGACTTGGGATGACGAAGCTTTTGAAAATGGCAGAGCGGAATTGAAAGAAAGTGAGTTTTTTGCCTATCCGAGGTATTAGGGAGACTTAGCTATTTTTTGAGTTATTGTTAAAATATGATATACTATAAATAGAAAAAGGAGTTGGTCTGCAAACCAACTCCCTAGTAGGACCGTTTTAAAGACGGGACGGATTGAATATAACAGTAAAACCGTTACTTCAACGTGTCAAAGTTTGAGAGGTAGCGGTCTTACTGTCTTATTTTTTATCATTGAGATAAGCTAATAAAGCCAGTAGTAAAATGCCTGTATGTAGCATTAAAGTTAATGCTTCAAAATTTGACATTACAGAAACCTTTCTAAGATGGCTTTGCTCATAGGCATCACCTCCTATATATGGATTTCCGTCCCGCTCCTTTGGAACTTCCCTACACTTCATCTATTCGTAATCTTTTTATAAAAAGAACAAGTTTTCAAAAAAAAATTGACGAAAATCGTAACTTGTAAAATGAGCTAGAAAGGGTTACAATTGGCAACCCAAGGATTAGATGCCCTCATGGATTTCCTTGCCGACGAAATGCCCTAGACTTCGGCTTGACTTGGGATGACGAAGCTTTTGAAAATGGCAGAGCGGAATTGAAAGAAAGTGAGTTTTTTGGATATCCGAGGTATTAAGGAGGAGCTAGTTGTAATTTGACAATATAGTGGGCTTTTGATATCCTAAATATAGAAAAGGCGCTGAGCTAGCACTCAACGCCAGACAGGACCATTACGATGGTTCAGCTTTTAGTCAAAATAGACCGCCGGCTTGAAATCTTGGGCGGTCTATTTTTTGTCCATAATTGCTAACATGATAACGATAATTAGTCCAATCACATTTACAAGTAAACTTGCAAATGTTATGACTACCATCATATCATCAGCTGACAAATCAGGTTCTCCTTTCCTTCAGATTTTGTGACTATTTGCATAGGCACCACCACCCTTCAGATTTAAGAACCACCGCTTAGATTCCCTGTCACTTTATCTATTCGTATTCCTTTATAAAAAGATCGAGTTTTCTAACAATTTGACGAAAACTGTAACTTGTAAAATGGGTTAGAAAGGGTTACAATAATTCGAAAGACAGAAGAATTATTTCTCCATTGAAATACAAAAAAGATATTTAAAATAGTGTCTCTGTTTATATAGTTTTACAGTCTAAGTAAACAAGATTAAGAATAATCATGTTTGGGTTATAGGTTTATTGAATAATTTATTTATCAATTTATGAAAGGAGTTGTACTTAGTTTTAGTTAGAAGAGCTAAAACTGAGCTAATAAAAAGAACAAATGAATTCATGGCAAGAATTAACTATTCACGTTCATCGTGATGCAGAAGAGGCTGTTTCAAATCTTATGATTGAAACAGGCAGTCAGGGGGTTGCAATCAGTGACTCTGCTGACTATATCGGTCAAGAGGACCGTTTTGGGGAGCTTTACCCTGATGTGGAGCAGTCTGAGATGGTTGCCATTACGGCTTACTATCCAGATACTATGGACATTGAGGCAGTCAAGGAAGATTTGGCTAGTCGCTTGTCTGAACTGACTGGTTTTGGCTTGGAGACAGGGGATATTTCTCTGGAAAGTCAAGAGTTGGTTGAAGAAGACTGGGCTGACAATTGGAAGAAATACTATGAGCCAGCTCGTATCACCCATGACCTGACCATCGTGCCATCTTGGACCGATTATGAGGCTGGTCCTGCTGAGAAAATCATCAAGCTGGACCCAGGTATGGCCTTTGGTACAGGAACACATCCGACAACAAAAATGAGTCTTTTCGCTTTAGAGCAAGTGCTGCGCGGCGGCGAAACCGTCATCGATGTGGGGACAGGGTCAGGTGTCCTTTCCATCGCAAGCTCTCTTCTTGGTGCCAAGGAGATTTTCGCTTATGATTTGGATGATGTAGCAGTGCGCGTGGCTAAAGAGAACATCGATATGAACCCTAATATGGACAATATCCATGTGGCAGCCGGCGATCTTCTCAAGGGTGTGGATATCCAGGCTGATGTTATTGTCGCTAATATTTTGGCGGATATCCTGGTCAATTTGACAGCGGATGCCTACCGTTTGGTCAAGGACGAGGGTTATCTGATTATGTCTGGCATCATCTCTGAAAAATGGGACATGGTTCGCCAATCGGCTGAAAGCGCAGGCTTTTTCCTAGAAACCCACATGGTGCAAGGTGAGTGGAACGCCTGTGTCTTCAAGAAAACCGACGACATTTCGGGCGTGATTGGAGGATAGATGCAGCAGTATTTTGTAAATGGCAAAGCTGAAGAGCTTGTCACTATCACCGATAAAGATACCATCAAGCACATGTTTAATGTCATGCGCCTGTCTGATGGAGACCAGGTGGTGCTGGTGTTTGAGGATGGCATCAAACGCTTGGCCAAGGTCCAAAACAGCGAGCAGCACAGCTTTGAAATTATGGAGGAATTGGCAGACAATGTCGAAATGCCAGTTCAAGTGACCATCGCATCAGGTTTTCCTAAAGGTGATAAGCTGGACTTGGTCACTCAAAAGGCAACAGAACTTGGTGCTCATGCCATTTGGGCCTTCCCAGCAGACTGGTCAGTGGTCAAATGGGACGGCAAAAAATTGGCTAAAAAGGAAGATAAATTAGCTAAGATTGCTTTGGGAGCAGCCGAGCAATCCAAACGCAATCTAGTTCCAGAGGTCAAACTCTTTGAGTCTAAGCGTGATTTTCTAGCGACCGTGGCAGACTTCGAGAAGGTCTTCATTGCCTATGAAGAGACAGCTAAGGCTGGAGAACTGGCGACTCTAGCGCGTGAGTTGGCTGACTTAGAGAGAGGACAAAAGATTCTTTTCATCTTCGGACCAGAAGGTGGCATTTCGCCTAAGGAAATTGAAGCCTTTGAAGAAGCTGGCGGAATTAAAGTTGGCTTGGGACCACGCATCATGCGGACGGAGACAGCACCATTTTATGCCCTCAGTGCTGTCAGCTATGCGACTGAAATGAATAAAATGCTTTAAACCTAGTCTCCTGCTAGGTTTTTTGGTTTCAAGAAAAAGTCAAAAACTACCTACAGACATGTCTTGTCTGAATTTGATTTTTTTGAGCATTAAACAACCAAACTCTCTATGAAGAGCTAATTGAGACAAGCGTATTGTCTCATTTTTTCTTGACAGGGTTCTTGAAAATGACTATTCTAGATATAAGAATGAATGTGTGAGGGAATATGATGGCAACCATAAAAGATGTGGCAAAATTAGCTGGGGTATCGGCCTCGACAGCCTCCCGAGCTTTACACGATAGTAATATGATTAGTGAAGCAACTAAAGAGCGGGTACGCAAGGCAATGGCAGAGCTTGATTATTCACCTAACTATGCTGCACAAAATTTAGTTAATCGAAAAACTAATACTGTGGGGATTGTTCTACCTGTCCGTGAAAATCAGGATTCACTTGGAAACAATCCCTTCTTCATGCAGATTATCCAGGGAATTTCAAGCATCTGTAGTGAGAATGATTACATGGTAAGTCTAGCGACCGGGCGTTCAAATGAAGAATTACAAAAAAATGTTCAGACTTTGATCCGAAGTGGCAATATTGATAAACTGATTTTCCTTTATTCAAAAAAGGGAGACCCCATTTTTGACTATGTCAAACAACAGAAAGTATCTTGTGTGGTTGTTGGACAAGCATATGATGCACCGACGGACCATATTCAGTATGTGGATAACAACAACTTCCAAGCAGGCTATGATGCAGCAGTATTTTTAGGGCAGAAGGGTTATCATAATATAGTTTATGCCTACACTGATCTTGAAGAGCTGGTCCAAGCTGAGCGTTATGAAGGCTACCAGTCTTACATTAACCAGCAGGGCCTCAGGGACCATCATTTAGGCTTATCTCGTGTAGATAACCGAGCTAATTTGGAGAAATTGCAGAGCTTTTTAGCCAAAAATCCAGAAATTGAGGCCTTTATCGCTTGTGATGATATTCAGGCCATCCGTCTGCAGCGCCTTTTCAAAGAAGCTGACATTGCTAATAATCGTTATGCTCTTTTGGGTTTCAACAATTCTTTGATAACAGAGATCGCTAAACCATCACTAACATCAGTTGATATTTTCCCACAAGAACTTGGAGAAGAGGCCGCGAATCTCTTACTTAAGAAGATTCTACAAGAGTCGCAAACTCTAATTATTCCTCACCAAATTATCGAAAGAGAATCAACAGCGAGTATTAAATGAATCTAAATCTTCAGCTTAGCCTGAAGATTTTTTTAAAAAAATTTACGGAAACGTTTGCATTATCAAAAAAATGTGCTATAATAAATTCATAAATATAGCGCAAACGTTTGCGCAACTGATAAAACTAAAGGAGTTGTCTAATGAAAAAGGCATTCAAAAATTTGACTAGTTTCGAATTTTGGCAAAAATTCGGGAAATGTTTGATGGTGGTTATCGCCGTTATGCCAGCAGCTGGGTTGATGGTATCTATCGGAAATTCTATTCCACTCATCAATCCTAATTCAGAGCTTTTGGCTACTATTGGTAACGTTGTAGCTCAAATTGGTTGGGCTGTTATCGGTAATCTTCATCTATTATTTGCTTTGGCTATTGGTGGTAGCTGGGCTAAAGAACGTGCTGGCGGTGCGTTTGCAGCTGGTTTATCATTTATCTTGATTAACCGTATCACAGGTGGTATCTATGGGATTTCAAGTGATATGTTAGCAGATTCAACAGCTGTTGTAAAAAGCTTCCTAGGTACTGAGATGGTAGTTGCAGACTACTTCACTAGTGTTCTTGAATATCCTGCACTAAACATGGGTGTCTTTGTTGGTATCATCGCTGGTTTTGTTGGTGCAACTGCTTATAATAAATACTACAACTATCGTAAACTTCCTGACGTATTGTCATTCTTTAACGGAAAACGTTTTGTACCATTTGTTGTTATTACACGCTCTGCTATTGTTGCGATTGTTCTTGCCCTCTTCTGGCCTGTCATCCAATCAGGTATCAATGGCTTTGGTAAATGGATTGCAACATCTCAAGATACTGCGCCAGTTTTGGCACCATTCTTGTATGGTACTTTAGAACGTTTGCTCTTGCCATTTGGTTTGCACCATATGTTGACCATCCCAATGAACTACACAGCTCTTGGTGGTACTTATGATGTTATGACAGGGGCAGCAGCAGGCAGTCAAGTATTTGGACAAGACCCACTATGGTTAGCTTGGGTAACTGATATCATTAACCTTAAAGGTGCAGGTGACACTTCTGCAGCAGCAGATCTTTTCGCTTCTGTTACACCAGCTCGTTTCAAAGTTGGTCAAATGATTGGTGCTACTGGTATCCTTATGGGAGTTGCTCTTGCAATGTACCGTAATGTCGATGCTGATAAAAAGAAAAAATACAAAATGATGTTCGTTTCTGCAGCAGCAGCTGTATTCCTTACAGGGGTTACAGAACCACTGGAATATATGTTCATGTTTGCTGCAATGCCACTCTATGTTGTTTACGCACTTGTTCAAGGTTGTGCCTTTGCTATGGCTGACTTTGTACACCTTCGTGTTCACTCATTTGGTAATATTGAATTGCTCACTCGTACCCCAATGGCTATCAAAGCAGGACTTGGTGGAGATCTTATCAACTTTATCTGGGTATCTGTTCTCTTCGGAGTTATCATGTACTTCATCTCTGACTTCATGATTAAGAAATTAAACCTTGCAACAGCAGGTCGCAATGGTAACTATGATGCCGATATGTTGGAAGAATCAGCTGACGCTCCTGCAGCAAGTGAGGTTGATGCTGATACTCAAGTTGTCCAAATCATTAATCTTCTTGGCGGACGCAGCAACATTGAAGACGTTGATGCTTGTATGACACGCCTTCGCGTGACTGTAAAAGACGCTAATCAAGTGGGTTCAGAAGATAATTGGAAAAAAGCAGGTGCTATGGGACTTATTGTCAAAGGCTCAGGTGTTCAAGCTGTCTATGGACCTAAAGCTGATATCTTGAAATCTGATATTCAAGACTTGCTCGACTCTGGCGTTGCAATCCCAAGTGTAGACTTCTCAGCTGTTGATGATAGCAAAGCTACAACAGATAACTTTAAAGGTGTGACTGAAGACGTTCTTTCAGTTGCTGATGGTCAAGTTATCGACCTTGCAGATGTTAAAGACCCTGTCTTTGCTCAAAAAATGATGGGTGATGGCTTCGCTGTAGAACCTGAAAATGGCACTATTGTAGCTCCTGTTTCAGGTCTTGTAACTAGCGTCTTCCCAACTAAGCATGCTTATGGTTTATTGACTGATAATGGATTGGAAGTCTTGGTTCACGTTGGATTGGACACTGTAGCTCTAAATGGTGTGCCATTCTCAGTTAAGGTGACTGAAGGTCAACGTGTTGAGGCAGGGGATGTCTTGGCAGTTGCAGACCTAGCAGCCATCAAATCAGCTGACCGTGAAACAACAATCGTTGTTGTCTTCACAAATACAGCAGAAATCAAATCTGTTTCATTGGAAGCAAAAGGCAATCTTGCTGCAAAAGCTCCTGTTGCTAAAGTTGAACTCTAATGAGATAATATAAAGAGAACTACAGAGGAGTTGGGATTTCCCAACTCCTTATCTGTTAATAGTCGAAGAAAAGCAACATCAGACTAGATCCTGTAAGCTTGATCAAACCCTGATAGGCTAATCTTCATCTTGGTAATACTCTTCGAAAACAACTAGAGAGAAGGAAAGAAATAGATGATTAAATGTTTGACTCTTAATACGCATTCTTGGCTTGAGGATGCTCCATTGGACAAGCTTGAGGCTATTACAGCTCAGATTATTGAAGGAGCTTATGACTTGATTTGTCTGCAGGAAATCAATCAGCTCATAGCATCACCTCTTGCGGACAAGCTAGGTTCTTATGTGGAGATTCCTGGAACGCCCCCAATTCATGAGGACAATTTTGCCCTTAAACTGGTCCAACTTCTTGAAAAGCAGGGCCAGACCTATTATTGGTCTTGGTCTTACAATCACATTGGTTACGATAAATACCATGAAGGCGTAGCTTTATTATCCAAAACTCCTATAAAACCCGATGGAATCTTGGTTTCGGAGATGGATGATGAAACGGACTACCACACGCGCAGGGTCCTTGTGGCAGAGACTTTGGTCAATGGCAGAGCAGTGACCGTGGTTAGTCTTCATCTTTCTTGGTTTGGCAAGGGCTTTGAAGGGGAGTGGAGCAAGCTTGAGGCTGCGCTTTTAGATAGAGATGGTTCTCTGGTTTTGATGGGGGATTTTAACAATCCAAGTCATGAGCAGGGCTATCAAATGATTTTATCTAGCCCATTGGAGTTGCAAGATAGCCACCAAGTTGCAGACCATGTTTCTGGTGATTATACGATCAAAGCTGATATCGACGGTTGGGATGGTAATGAGAAGAATCTGAAAGTTGATCATGTTTTTACCAGCAAGGATGTTAATCTTGTAAGTTCTCAGGTTATTTTTGATGGGAAAGCTAGTCCTGTTGTGAGTGACCACTACGGCTTAACTGTGACATGGAATTAAAAGGTTTGTTCATCTTATTTTCATGAATGGATAATATGAGGAAGTCTTTTAAATGAAACAGTTTATCACGAAGGACAATGCAATGTTTAAGAAATGAAAAATGTAATTGTCTGCCTGAAAATACTTTACAAATGATTCAGAAATGCTAGAATAAATATAAATAGCAAGCGATTACAATGCTTTGCTTATCATAGATTTCTCGATTTAGGATGATAAAAGATGACCGCTAAATTTTTAACTTTAAATACCCATTCTTGGAGAGAAGTGAATGCTCTCAAAAAATTATTTGACTTAGGCGAACATATCTTGGAAGAAAAATGTGATGTGATTTGCTTGCAAGAAATTAATCAAGGTATCGGCAGTGAGCTGGCCCAGGTTGCCTCAAATTACCAAGAGCTCCCAAACTCACCGGCACTAACAAAAGATAATTTTGCTCTGCAATTAGTTCAATATTTGAAAACTCAAGGGAAGACCTATTATTGGACATGGGCTTATAATCATATCGGCTACGATAGGTATCATGAAGGGATTGCGATTTTATCTAAGAGCCCCATTCAAGCAAGAGATGTCCTTATTTCAGAGACAGATGATGAAACAAACTTTAATACACGCCGTGCTATTCTTGCTGAGACTGAGGTTGATGGCAAATCTGTCACAGTGGTTGGTGTCCATATGTCTTGGCTTGGAAAAGGATTTGAGACGGAATGGCCCCGATTGGAGGATGCACTACGTGATGCAAAAACACCAATTGTATTGATGGGAGCCTTTAATAATCCAACCGATGATGTTGGTTATCAGATGATTTTGGATAGCCCATTAAATCTTCAAGACAGCCATGCCGTAGCGGAAAAGGTGAAAGGACGGCATACTATTATAGAGGATATTGATGGCTGGGAAGATAATAAGCAGTCTCTCAAGGTTGACCATATCTTTGCTACTCAGGATGTCCATATCTTATCTTCAAAAGTAGCTCTTGATGGAGGCACAGCTCCTGTTGTGAGTGACCACTATGGACTAGAAGTTGAACTTGATTTTTGAATTCTATCCCCTAAAGAATATTATAAATAAGATGAACCTGCACTCGGATTGAGGCAGGTTCATCTTATTTTATGTGTAGAACTTATCGTTCAGAGAGGATTCTAATACTCTTCGAAAATCAAAATGATAGATTGTTAAGCCTCTTTGCCTACCATTAGATATGCCTGCGTCGGCTTGCCTCCTCTAATTTTGATGTTCATTGAGTATAAGACAACTATAATAGAGCTGAATGAAGAGCTTTCAGACAAGGAACTGAGCTGGGTCTTAGGAAACATCTTGCACTCAGCCGAGGGTAGAGCAAGACGAAAGTGACGATGTATCAACAAATTCAAACGGCTATATCATTTATAATTCTTTCCAGATTATTCTCTAAGCTCGCATCAGCGTATATTTTTTTCTCGTGAATTTGATCAAGATAGTCTTTCTCATTCCACCAACGTTTGAGGGCATCTGCCCCAAACTCTTTAGACTTTTCTCTGCTAGCATGGCGTATAAGCGTATCTTCAAAACTAAGATCGTAGTAGTAAGCAAAAACATTTTGCCCATAAAGTTCCAAGATAGTCTTCCAAACGGGCTCATACCAATCTGAGCGAAGAATACCTTCTAGGATGACGTATTGACAATTTTTATACCCATAAGTTAGAAGATTTTGTAAAAGTGGAATAGTCGGTGTATCGAAGCCATCATGTGCTATAAGCATATGGCGTCTAAGCTCATCTTGACTAAGGAGTAAAGTATTTTCGCCTAACTCAGCCTGTAGTGCCTTAGCCAAAGTAGTTTTACCTGATGCGGAATTTCCACGAATCAAAATGAGTTTTGACATTTTTCCATCCTTTCCACCAATATCCTCATTTCCTTTGTATCTAGACTAGCTTGTCCACCGATAGCTACTGTGAAGAGGGGCTGGGTGTGGGAAAAGTCTAGGTCATAGAGGACTGGAATGGTCTTGAGGATGGGGTGCTTGTCCAAAATAAAGTGAAGGACTTCCTCAGTCATCTGACATTCTTTTGGGAAACGTCCTATGAGCAGGGCTTTAGGATTGGGATAGACTTGCAGGAGGGCAGCCAGCTGGCGGGCAGTGTGTTCAGGCGGGTAACCTTCTGCCTCCTCAACAAGGAGGATATAGTCCCTTTCCTGAGGAGCATAGCCTGTACCTGATAGGAGAGGAAAAGTAGATAAGTTGCCTCCGATTAAAGTACCGCTAGCTCTGCCATTAGCATAAACCTTCCAAGCCGTAGGCTTAAACTGTCGAGGAGAGTCAGGGATAAACCAGGCGTCGCTAGACCATTCTTTACTTGGCAGGAGCTCATAAGAAGGCTGACTCAGTGCCTCAAGCCACATCTTGGTCTGGTAGTCTTGCCCCAGATTCATTTTAAAGCTGGAGTATGCCGGTCCCATAAAGGTCTGGAGTCCAGTCTTAGCGTAGATGGCGTTGAGAAAAGCTGTCGAATCAGAGTAGCCACAGATAAGTTTGGGGTGTTGTCTTATCAAGTCGTAGTCCAGGTAAGGCAGGAGCTCGTTTGAGTTGAAACCACCAATGGTAGCCAGAATGAGATCCACGGAATCATCAAGGAAAGCCTCATGAAAATCAGCCACACGACTTGCAATTGAAGTGGAGCCAAAAGCATCTGCAGCTTGTAAATAATTTTTTGAGAAAGTTACTTTAAAACCAAGTGCTTCTAGTCTTTCTTTAGCGGCTAGATTTGCTTCAAAACCCCCAATACGATGAATGGAATCTGAGGGGCTAATGACACGAATGTGGTCTCCTTTTTGTAAGAGTTTCATGGATTCTCCTTTTCATTACAATCGTGAAGTGTTTCGGATTTTCTAGGATGACTTTTCTTCTTCTGACTCGATGACTTTTACCATTTCCTTGGCTAAGAGCTTGTAGGTCAGACTTCCAAAGTGCAGGCCATCGTCTAGGATTCCCTTGGTCAGTTCTTCAAGGGGATAGCCACTGTTTTGGAAACAATCTTGGAGTGAAATAAAGTGCGTTCCATAGTCTTGGCTGACTTTTGCTAGGACCTCGGTATATTTTGCGACCAAGTAGTTGCTGCGGTAGGCCTGCTTGCTTTCGTCAACTGGTGGGGGAGAGATAAGACAAATGCCTTGGCTGGGATAGGTTTCTTTGAGTAGCTTGACAATCGCTTTGAGGTTCTCCCAGTATTCTCCCAGAAAGACTTGCTTATGTTGTGCCAAATCATTAGCGCCAATGAAGACAAAGACCCAGTCAGAAGGGGTTAGGGTCTGCTTTTGTAAGATTTTGAGTAAGTCAAAGCTATTGTCGCCAGAGACAGCTTTGTTATCAATCTGAACTAGGGGCAAAAGGTTTTTGAGGGCGACATTGATGTGGGGCTCTGCCATTCCCTCAAAACGGGCAAAGAGAGAGTCCCCCAAGAGGAGAGCTGAATGCATTAGAGGACCGCGCTCTTGAGGTAGGCGTCAACCAGGCGTTCGGTCGCTTCCACAGAATCGGTGTGGGTGCGCTCGTATGAGTGGCTAGACTCGATGCCGGCACCAAGAAGGGCGTGCTTAACTTCAGCCCCAGCACGCATAGCAGCAGATGCATCAGATCCATAGTAAGGGTAGATGTCTAATTTATAAGGAATGTTGTTGGCTTGGCAGAGGGCTACCATGTGCTGGCGAAGGTCATAGTGGTAAGGGCCAGAACCGTCCTTGACGCAGATTGAAACGGTGTATTCATCAGTGGCTTGGTCATCCCCCATAGCTCCCATGTCAACGGCTAGATATTCCACGGCCTTTGGATGAAGGCTTGAGTTAGCCCCGTGACCAACCTCCTCAAAGGCAGAGAAGTAGAAGTGAGTGGTATGTGGCAGCTCAACTCCTTCTTCCTTGTAGGTTTTGAGGAGTTTTAGGAGAATGGCTGCGCTGACCTTGTCATCCAAGTGGCGGGATTTGATGAAGCCTGACTCAGTCACGACAACGCGAGGGTCAAAGGAAATAAAATCTCCAACTTCAATGCCAAGGGCGCGTGTTTCATCAGCTGTCGTCACTTTTTCGTCCAAACGGACTTCCATATTAGCTTGATTACGTTCAGCAGTTCCTGCGTCTTTGTAAACATGGACAGAAGTCTGATGAATGAGAATAGTCCCTGAAATTTCTTTACCATTTTTGGCAAGGTGAACCGTACAGTTTTCACCTTCGATGGCATTGTAAACAAAACCACCGACCAAATCCATTTTAAGGCGGCCATCTGCTTTGATGGCACGAACCATAGCACCAAGAGTATCTAAGTGAGCTGTTACAATACGGTGCTTGCCATCATCTTGGCCTTGAACAGAAACCATTAGCCCGCCTTTATTAGTACGAACAGGTGTATAACCAAAAGATTCTAGCTCATTTTGGACATAGTCCATGATTTTACCAGTAAAACCAGTTGGTGAAGGAATATTAGTTAATCTTGTAATGTAATCTACGGTTGTTTTCATAATTGCTCCAATCTAAAATATCATCATTCCATTATATCAGAAAAAAATCTTATTGTGCTGGTAGTAAAAAGTTGAGTTTAAATTATTATTAAATCGGAAATTTTTCAAAGTAAGTTCCACTTTCCTTTCCAAACTGGAAGTTAGGTGAGAAGGATTTAAATGGGGAAAGTTATACTCTTTTAAAATCAAAATGATCCATCGTCAGTTTCGACTTGCCCTACCTAATACTGCCTTCGTCTCGTTTTCTCGTCTAATTTTGATTTTATTTAAGTATTAGTCTGATAAGTTATCATTTTTCTTTTATTTGAAAAAGCAATCAGAAAATTTTCTAGATTGCTTTGCTTTATTATTTATTGACCTCTAGGTCATACAAACTCCCTGCTTTTTCGTAGCGAGTGAGGCGTGAGATTTGATTTTTTTCATTGACGAAGACGACGTGAGGTTTATGACTTTTAGCTTCTTCAGGAGTTAAATCAGCATAAGACATAATGATGATATGATCACCAAGGTTGACCAGTTTAGCAGCAGCGCCATTTAGACAAATTTCCCCTTTGCCAGGCTCACCCGCTATAATGTAAGTTTCTAGACGGTTTCCAGTTTCAACATCGGCAATCTGAACTTTTTCATATTCTAGCATACCAGCAGCTTCAAAAAGGACAGGGTCCACAGTGATACTGCCGATGTAATCGACCTCCGCTCCAGTAACAACAGCGCGATGAATTTTTGATTTTAGCATTTGAATGTGCACGATTAGACTCCCTTATTCGTAAATATGATTATCAATTAAACGTGTTTTACCAATGTAGACAGCGATAGCATTCAGCACAGGTCTATCAATTAGACCTACAGGTTCAAGTGTTTTCCAATCAACAAATTCAACATAGTCAATCTTTGCCAGAGGTTCATTTTCGATATGTTTGGTCATTGCCAAGGTCAACTTTCCTGTGTCTCTTTCGCCTTCATTAATCATTTTTTGGGCAATAGCTAAGCTTTGAGAGAGGACGAGTGCAGCCTTTCGTTCATCTTTTGAGAGGTAAGAATTTCGTGAACTCTTAGCAAGACCGTCAGCTTCGCGTACAATTGGACAACCTACAATTTCAAGATTGAAATTTAAATCCTCGACCATATGTCTGATTACCGCTAATTGCTGGGCATCTTTTTGACCAAAGTAGGCTTTATTGGGTTCAACGATGTTGAAGAGTTTTCCAACAACAGTACAGACTCCTTGGAAGTGACTAGGACGAGTTTTTCCGCAAAGTCCTCCAGTTAGAGTGGACATGTTAATGAAGCTTGAAAAAGTTGGTGAGTACATTTGGCTAGGATCTGGATGGAAAATGAGACTAGCGCCAGCTGTTTGGCAAAGTTCAGAATCTTTTTCAAGATCTCTGGGATAAGTCTCTAAATCTTCAGTTGGTCCAAATTGAATAGGATTGACAAAAATACTGACAACAACTTGGTCGTTTTCGGCAACGGCTCTGTCAATCAAACTTTTATGTCCCTCATGCAAATACCCCATGGTTGGAACGAGACCAATGGTTTTACCTTCAGCTTTCCAAGTTCTTACAGCTTGGCGGACTTCTTCAACGGTACGAACAATTTTCATGTATTTGCTGCCTCTTTCTACTTAATAAAGTTTATCAATGATGCTGTCATCAATCTGATATTGATTTTCTGGACCAGGGAAAGTTTGTTTGTCAACGTCATCAATAAAGTTTTTGACAGCTTGATCGATAAGTGTGGCAATGTTTGCGTAGCGCTTAACAAATTTTGGAGTGAAGTCTGAAAAGAGTCCTAACAAATCAGCATAGACAAGCACCTGACCATCTGTTTGATTTCCAGCACCGATTCCAATAGTTGGAATATCTAGTGTTTGGGTAATCAATTTGGCTAGTTTGGCTGGAATGGCCTCGAGAACTAGGGCAAACGCACCAGCATCCTGAACAGCTTTAGCATCCTCAAGGAGTTGTTTAGCGGCCATTTCAGTCTTACCTTGGACTTTAAAACCACCGAGGGCATTAATGTGCTGAGGTGTTAAGCCCAGGTGAGCACAAACAGGTATGCCAGCAGCGACCATAGCTTTGATTTGTGGACAAATATTTTTACCACCTTCGAGTTTGACAGCTTGGCAATGCGTTTCTTTCATCAAGCGCCCTGCATTTTCTAAAGCCTGTTCAACAGAAATTTGATAAGACATAAAGGGCATGTCTACGATAACTAAAGCATTTTTTGCCCCACGGCACACAGCTTTACCATGATGAATCATATCTTCTATGGTTACTGAAATAGTATCTTCATAGCCTAGGATGACATTTCCAAGCGAATCACCAACAAGAATGCTATTGACACCGGTACTGTCGATTAGTTTTGCTGTTGAGTAGTCATAGGCGGTTAACATCGTTAATTTTTTACCGTCAGTTTTAGCCTTTTGAAAGCTTAATACGGTATTTTTCATGAGAATCTCCTTCTACTAAAAACAGAAAAGGCTTTCAGTATAAAACATATTTAGCTACCATTATAGCAAAAGGTCAGAAAATTACAAATATAAACTGTATAAAAATAAGGGATTAGAACAGAATTTTTTAAAGAGCCTGCTTTAGTCTGATATCAAAAGACTCACTCGGCCACTGAGTTTTAGCCATTCTTCAAAGAATTTTAAAAAGACTCAACTCTCGTTTAGTCTTTTTAGTATAAATATAAAATTATGAGATAGTTTACCTTTATCTTTGAGCTGTAAATTCTTCTTGTGCTTTTAGGATGATAGCTGCTAGGCGCTCGATATCACTAATGGTACCACGAAGTTCGAAATCTCCTAGCATTGGAAAGCCAAAACGTTGGCTATATTGTTTGGCAGTTAGACAATATTGATTGTTGAAGTTACGGTTACCTGAGCCAATTATCCCAAAACAGTTTTTGTAATTATCGTGAGCAGAAATAAAATCTCCCAAAGGATTGGTAAGAATTTCGACATCGCCATGATCAATTCCATTTCCCCCTTCAAGGTAAGTAGGCAAGATAGCTACGAATGGCTCATCAACTGGGAAAGTTTCGTGATTAAGATCTTTAATGTTAATTTGGCGCGTGTCAATGTTATGATTCAATTTGAGATAGTCACTCAAACGTTTGACGAAGCTCAGTGTATTGCCACTGAGGCTGATAAAAGCAACAGTTAAGTTGGACATATATTTCTCCTAAAACTAGATATCGTATTGTTAAGGATAGTTTAGCACAATATATGGGACCAAACAAGGCAAAACCACCTCAGACAATGAGATACTGAAGTGGTTTATTGAATTTTGCAAAAAGTTGAGAAATTCTAGCTAAAATCTATCTATTTGTTAGTCTTGCTTTGTTTTTTTAGAGAAAAGTCCTGTCAATCCAATGACGACAAATCCAAGAAGGCTAAGAATCCTATTATCCTTTGAACCTGTTTTTGGAAGACCAGTGGTCTTATTTTGTGCAGGAGTCATAGTTTTTGCTTTTGCTTGTGTTTCAGCATAGGCAGTAGCAACCAATTCATGAATTTCTTGACGTTCTTGAGGTGTCAGCATTTCAGGATTATCGGTTTCTGCAGGTGTCTCAGTAGCGGGTTCAATATAAATGAAGCGGTAGTCACCAAAGCCTTCAGCACTTTCAGAAGCTGCGATGTATTCAACATCATTTCCAGAGACTAAATCTTTTGCCTTATCAGCAGTTTGGAAACGGATGTCTAATCCGGCAATGGTATTCGCAAATCCCCAGTTGTTATCAGCTGATGGATTGATAACTTTTTCAGTAACAATGTAATCAATGATAACTTGGCGGTTTTCAAGGTTTAGAATGCGGTTGATGCTTGCGTTGCGTACACCAGGGAATGTGCCGCTAGCACGGTAGTTGTTAGTAGCAACCATAAATTCTTGGTCATCTGTAACTTCGACACCATTGTATTTCAGATCGCGTACACGGCTAGCATCAGGGTTAACTGTCTTACCATCTTTATCGTATTTGTTAGGTTGAGTGACATCAAAGGTGTAGGTAACACCATCGATAACGTCAAAGTTATAAGTACGGTAATCAGTATTGATTAGATTTTGTGGTTCAGTACTATTTGGATCAATTTGATTGAATTGACCGGCAGACATTTCTAGCCATTCACGCAAGTCTGCACCAGTGATTTTCAAAACAGCTGTGACATTGTCATAAAGATAGAGGTCGGCAACGTTCTTAATAGCAATTGGACCTTCTGGAATATCTGTGTAAGCAGTGGCATCACCACGTGTACCAGCTTTAAAAGGTGCTGCTGCAGAAAGAAGCGGAAGTTCTCCTTCAGGCGTACCTGCCAATTCTTTTTGGACATACCATAGTTGAGCGTTGTTAACGATTTGAATAGAAGGATCATCTTTGACAAGGGCAAAGTAGCTCGTGATTGGAGCAGTAGTTGTTCCGACTTGCTGACGGACGTATGTAATAGTGCCGTCGTGGGATTCTTTAGCTAATGTGATAATTTCAGCATTTGCTTCATCAGACTTAGTATCAATCTTACGAATTTCACCATGGCTCTTGGTTACTTGCCATTTACCATCAGTGTAAGTTAAGCCAAGGTCGATAATTCCAAGATGGTCACCGTATTTACCAGCCATAGTGACAGGTGTTCCGTTGATTTTACCATTAATCCCATCAACCCCATCATATTTTTCATAGAAGCCAGTGCCATCACCTGAAGGGAATTCAGCGTGAGAATGTCCTGTTACAACAGCATCAACCCCATCAATTCCAGCGATTTGGTAGCCGACATTTTCTTCACCTTCCTCATACTGGTCATCACCGATACCCGAGTGGGAAAGAACAATTACCAAATCAGCACCAGCTTCTCGGATGACGGGAACAATAGCTTGGACAGCCTTAACAGCATCTTCGACGACAACCTTACTTTCAAGATTTGCCTTATCCCAATTCAAAATTTGTGGTGGAACAATGCCTGTGATTCCGATTTTTAAAGTGACTTGACGTTCTTCAGTATCTGTGAAGGTTTTTGTCACCATTTCATAAGTTTTAAAAATAGGTTGTTTTGTTTCAGCATCTAGAACATTGGCATTAACGACTGGAAGATTTGTCGATGAGAGGACAGTATTCAAGTAGTCTAGTCCATAGTTAAATTCATGATTTCCAAGAGTTGAGGCATCAAATCCAAGTGCGTTAAGAGCAGTGTACATTGGGTGCTCTTCGCCAGCTTCAACTGGATCTACGATGGCTTTATAGGTACCAAGTGGTGTACCTTGAATAAGGTCGCCATTGTCAACAAGAACAATATTACTATTTTCAGCTTTAGCTTGGTCGATAAGGACAGCTGTTTTAGCAAGGCCAATTGTTTGCGATGGCTTGTCTTGGTAATAGTCATAGTTGACGAGGTTGGTGTGAAGGTCTGTTGTTGAAAGGATACGAACATCAACATTAGCACCCTCTACAGGAGCAACCTCTTGAGTTTCAGCTTCAGTTACTTCTTGGCTAGCTGCTGGTTGCTCAATATTTGCAAGTACTTGTGGCTCTTCGGCAGGAGTTTCTGTCGTTTCAGTAAGGGTAGAGGCAGTAGCTTCTACATTTTCTTCAGTTTGTGCTGCTTCAACAGTGCTTTGAGTTTCTGCTGTAGTGAGACTTTCTTGTGTGGTCGATGCTGGTACGGGATTATTTTCTTCAGCTTCGACCTGTGTAGCTAGGCTGGCGGTTGCTAGTAACGATAATAGCAGAGCGCTTTTTGTGACATATTTCTTTGACATCTTTTTCTCCTTTTAAAATTTAGCCTGGAATTCTATTATATCTAAAGAAACCCTTTCCAACAAGATAAAAACGAACATTTTTAGACATGTAAAATAAAATGTACAAGTTTTTGTAAATAGAAACATGATTATTTACATCTTATCTTTCAGAATGTTTGTAGATTTTCATATGATACTTTCTGAAAATAAAGGAATTCATTTTGCTAGTCTTTTAGAGTAAAGATGTCAATGGATGACAAAGGTGCTCTTTTCAGCTATGTAAAGCGATTTCTTGGCATCATTCTTTTATTTTTAGCTTAAAAAGTGATAAAATAGGTACAACATAAGAGATAAGAGCAAGTAAGGGGTCAATATGGCAAAAGAAATCAATTTAACAGGAGAGGAAGTCGTTGCCTTAACAGCCGAGTACATGACCGAGGCTGATGTAGCCTTTGTTCAAAAGGCCTTGGATTATGCGACAGCAGCTCATTTTTATCAGGCAAGAAAATCAGGTGAACCCTACATTATCCACCCAATTCAGGTCGCTGGTATTTTAGCGGATTTACACCTTGATGCGGTCACTGTTGCCTGCGGTTTCCTCCATGATGTCGTAGAAGATACGGATATTACATTGGATGATATTGAACTTGATTTTGGCAAGGATGTTCGCGATATCGTTGATGGGGTAACCAAACTTGGTAAGGTAGAATACAAGTCACACGAAGAGCAGTTGGCTGAAAATCACCGTAAGATGCTTATGGCTATGTCTAAAGACATTCGTGTTATCTTGGTTAAATTAGCTGACCGCCTACACAATATGCGCACCCTTAAACATTTACGTAAGGATAAGCAAGAACGTATTTCCCGCGAAACAATGGAAATTTACGCACCACTTGCCCATCGTTTGGGGATTAGCCGTATCAAATGGGAATTAGAAGACCTGTCATTCCGTTACCTCAACGAAACTGAGTTTTATAAAATTTCCCACATGATGAGTGAAAAGCGTCGTGAACGTGAAGCTTTGGTAGATGAAATTGTCAAAAAGATTAAAGATTACACACAAGAGCAAGGACTCTACGGAGAAATCTATGGTCGACCAAAGCACATTTATTCAATTTATCGCAAAATGCGTGATAAGAAGAAACGTTTTGATCAGATTTTTGACTTGATTGCCATCCGCTGTATCATGGAAACACCGATTGATGTTTATGCCATGGTGGGCTATATTCATGAACTCTGGCATCCAATGCCAGGTCGTTTCAAAGATTATATTGCTGCGCCTAAAGCCAACGGTTACCAATCTATCCATACGACAGTTTTCGGTCCAAAAGGTCCTATCGAAATTCAAATTCGAACTAAGGAAATGCATGCTGTCGCTGAATATGGGGTTGCTGCTCACTGGGCTTACAAAAAAGGGATTAAGGGCAAGGTTAATCAGTCTGAACAAAGCCTTGGTATGAACTGGATTAAAGAGCTTGTCGAATTGCAGGATGCTTCAGAAGGAGATGCTCAAGACTTTGTGGATTCTGTTAAAGAAGACATCTTCTCAGAACGTATTTATGTCTTTACACCAACGGGCGCGGTTAAAGAATTACCTAAGGATTCTGGACCTATTGATTTCGCTTATGCTATTCACACCAAGGTTGGGGAAAAAGCAACAGGCGCCAAGGTTAACGGCCGTATGGTTCCTCTAACCGCTAAATTGAAGACGGGTGATACCTGTGAAATTGTGACTAATCCAAATTCTTTCGGACCTAGTCGCGACTGGATTAAGATTGTCAAAACCAATAAGGCAAGAAATAAAATTCGCCAATTTTTCAAAAATCAGGATAAGGAAATGTCTGTCAATAAAGGCCGTGAAATGCTGATTGATTATTTCCAAGAACAGGGCTATGTGGCTAATAAATACCTTGATAAGAAACATATTGATGCCATTTTGCCACGCTTGAGTGTTCGCAGTGAAGAAGCTCTCTATGCAGCAGTTGGTTTTGGTGAATTAAGTCCAGTCTCTGTTTTTAATCGTCTGACGGAAAAAGAACGTCGTGAGGAAGAGCGTGCTAAAGCTAAAGCTGAGGCAGAAGAACTTATGAAGGGCGGAGAAGTTAAGACTGAGAAGAAAGACGTCCTCAAGGTACACAGCGAAAATGGTGTTATCATCCAAGGTGCCTCAGGTCTTCTTATGCGTATTGCTAAATGCTGTAACCCAGTGCCTGGCGATCCGATTGAGGGATACATTACCAAAGGGCGTGGAATTGCCATTCACCGTGCGGACTGTAACAATATCAAGAGTCAGGACGGCTATGAACAACGCTTGATTGAGGTTGAGTGGGACGAGGAAAATACTCATAAGGATTATATGGCTGAGATTGATATCTATGGTCTCAACCGTTCAGGTCTCCTTAATGATGTTCTTCAGGTCTTGTCAAATGCGACCAAGAACATTGCTTCGGTTAATGCCCAACCGACTAAAGATATGAAATTTGCCAACATTCACGTCAGCTTTGCTATTCCCAATCTGGCTAGTCTAACTACCATTGTTGATAAGATTAAGATTATTCCAGACGTTTATAGCGTTAAGCGCACTAATGGCTAATAATATAGTCATTTGAATTAACTTTGATACATCGTCACTTTCGTCTTGCCGTACGGCAGTTGAGAGAAACATAGTTTCTTCAAGACCAACCTCCAAGAGTCTATTCCCAGACTCTTGGAGCTACCTACGCCTTACGTTCCTTGTCTGAAAGCTAATTCATTCGACTATAAAACCAGACAAGAAAAAGTCTGGTTTTGTTTTTATAGAAAGGTTTAAGATGAAAATTGTAATTCAGCGCGTGTCCCAGGCCTCTGTTTCTATTGATGGGGAAATAGCTGGCGCTATCAAGCAGGGTCTTTTGCTGCTAGTTGGCGTAGGACCTGACGATAGAGCAGAGGATAGGGCTTACGCGGTTAGAAAGATTGCCAACATGCGCATTTTTTCAGATGAAGCTGGTAAAATGAACTTGTCTGTCCAAGACATCAAGGGCAGCATTTTATCTATCTCACAGTTCACACTTTTTGCAGACACCAAAAAAGGCAACCGACCTGCCTTTACAGGAGCTGCCCAACCAGATATGGCCAGTCAATTTTATGATGACTTTAATCAAGAACTTGCCCAATATGTCCCCGTAGAAAAAGGAGTCTTTGGTGCAGATATGCAGGTCCAACTCATTAACGACGGACCAGTCACTATCATCTTGGATACTAAGAATAGGTAGGGTATTTATTGTGAAAATTTTTGTCTTAGCCTTATTGTCTCTCTATCTTATTCTCACAGCTGCAAGTATTCTTGTTGATCAAATTAGCCAGAAAAAGTTACCAGCTAGAAATGGATTGTTGGTGTTATTCAGCATCCTGCTAACTGTTACTTTTACCTACCTTTACTTGGTCTTAGATAAAAGCTCTGCTATTTATGGTATAGGATTCAGTTTATTTACACTTTTTGTTGTTGCTATTAATAATGGTTTTTATCTTCATGGCAAACCCCATTTCAAACATCATCTTATCCGATTGATTTGGTCAATTGTGCTCTTATTTTTACTCTATAATATTGCCTAGACAAGTCTCAATACTGCACTTCTCCCTCATTTTTGATAAAATAGAAACGATTACATGATTTAGAGGAGAATAAAATGACACGTTATCAAGACGATTTCTATGATGCTGTTAATGGCGAGTGGGCCAAGACAGCAGTCATTCCTGATGACAAACCCCGTACAGGTGGTTTTACAGATTTGGCAGATGAGATTGAAAAACTCATGCTAGACACAACGGATGGCTGGTTGGCAGGTAAAAACCTTCCTGAAGACAGCATCTTGGCCAACTTTGTCAAACTTCACAAGATGACAGCCGACTACGACAAGCGTGAAGAAGTTGGTGTAGCCCCAGTCCTTCCTTTGATTGAAGAATATAAGGCTTTAGGGTCTTTTGCGGAATATGCTGCGCACATTGCTGACTATGAAATGGCTGGAAAACCAAGTGTCTTCCCCTTTGGTGTAGCCCCAGACTTCATGAATGCCCAGCTTAATGTGCTTTGGGCTGAAGCACCAGGCATCATCTTGCCTGATACAACCTACTACGCTGAAGACAATGAAAAAGGCAAGGAACTTCTTGCAACTTGGCGTAAAGCAAAAGAAGACATTCTGCCAAAATTTGGCTTTTCAAGTGAAGAAATCAAAGACTTACTAGATAAAATCATTGAATTGGATGCAAAATTAGCTCAATATGTCCTTTCTCGTGAAGAAGGCTCTGAATACGCTAAACTTTACCATCCCTATGATTGGGCTGATTTCGTTGCCTTGGCTCCAGAATTGCCATTGAATGATATTTTTACAGCTATCTTGGGTCAATTACCAGACAAGGTTATCGTTCCTGAGGAACGTTTTTGGACAGAATTTGCAGCAGAATACTACTCTGAAAAGAACTGGGACTTGCTTAAAGCAGTCTTGGTTATGGGAGCAGCAAACTCCTTTAATGGCTATCTAACAGATGAGATTCGTATCTTGTCAGGTGCCTATAGCCGTGCTCTTTCAGGTACCCCACAGGCAATGGACAAGAAGAAAGCTGCTTATTACTTGGCAGAAGGACCATACAGCCAGGCCCTAGGACTATGGTATGCTGGTCAAAAATTCTCACCTGAAGCCAAGGCAGATGTCGAGCACAAGGTAGCGTCAATGATTGATGTCTATAAATCACGCCTAGAAACTGCTGATTGGTTAGCGCCAGCGACACGTGAAAAAGCCATTGTCAAACTCAATGTCATCACACCACATATCGGTTATCCTGAGAAATTGCCAGAAACCTACGAGAAAAAAATCATTGACGAGAACCTATCTTTAGTGGAAAATGCTCAGAATTTAGCTAAAATTTCTATCGCTTATGGATGGAGCAAGTGGAACAAGCCGGTTGACCGTGACGAATGGCACATGCCAGCTCACATGGTAAATGCCTACTATGATCCGCAACAAAACCAGATTGTTTTCCCAGCCGCTATCTTGCAGGCACCATTCTATTCATTAGAGCAAAGCTCATCGGCTAACTACGGTGGCATTGGTGCAGTTATCGCCCATGAAATTTCCCACGCCTTTGATACAAATGGTGCTTCTTTTGATGAACACGGTAGTCTCAATAACTGGTGGACTGAGGAAGACTATGCAGCCTTCCAAACACGCACGGATAAAGTGGTTGCTCAATTTGACGGTCAGGATTCCTATGGTGCCAAAGTAAATGGTAAACTAACAGTTTCTGAGAACGTTGCCGACCTGGGTGGTGTTGCCTGTGCCTTGGAAGCTGCACAAAAAGAAGCAGACTTCTCAGCCCGTGACTTCTTTGTTAACTTCGCAACGATCTGGCGTATGAAGGCGCGTGAGGAGTTCATGCAAATGATGGCAGCAGTTGATGTCCACGCGCCAGGCAAACTTCGTACAAACATTACCTTGACTAACTTCCCAGAATTCCATGATGAATTTAAGGTTACAGAGGCAGATCCAATGTGGCGTGCCCCAGAAGATCGCGTGATTATCTGGTAATCAAAAGATATTCATATCCATAAAAAAAGTTCCAATTTGGAACTTTTTTATGTTTGAAAATGAGAACGGATGTCTGCTAAAACTCAAATAAAATCAAAAATCAGACGAGGAAGTGAGGCGAAGGCGGTGCTTGACTAGGGTAAGTCAAAGCCGACACCTGTCATTTTGATTTCAAAAGATTGGCATTTTATTTTCGATGATTAAAACGATAACGAAGGTAAAGATAATAGATGATAATATAAATAATCCCAAGGATGAAGACCCAAAAAGATAGAACATTGATTAGTAGGAAAGTTTTTGGGAAGTAGGATTTTAGGAGATAAAGAGCTCCCATCCATGTAAATAAAAGTACAAAGGGGAATAGCTTTTTCATTGAGACTGCCTCCAAGGTACTGACTAAACCTGAACAGTCTAAAGGTTTTAATCAGAAAATACATGTGCATCTTTACTTAAATAATAGTAAAGTGATTATTGTTAAAAATGACTTGAGAATAGACAAGGTCAAGTTTAATTGGTTTCTTGTGACTTGTTTATTGCTATTGTAAGATAAATTTTGAAAAAAGTAAAACGTTTACATTGTTTTAGATACTGAGCTTCTTCTTAAAAATATGCTATACTATGTTCGATTTAGAGGAGGAGTTATAAAAAATACTAGTATCAATCTAACTGAGGATTCTGTTCTAAAAGCGATTAGTCTTTTTGCTCTGCCAATTCTTATTTCAAATGTCTTCCAGCAACTTTATAATACAGCTGACACCATGATTGTTGGGAATTATTTTCGAGTGTCATTGATTTACTAGGAAAAATTATTTTTGTAAGATTCCTCATTCCACACATGGGATACTTTGGTGTTATCATTTGTGAGCCTCTTATTTGGCTTTTTATGACAAGCCAGCTTTATTATGCCTACCGTAAACAGCCTATTATCAAACAAGAAATTGCCTATGAAAGTAGGAAAGTCAAGTAAAACATTTCATTTATCGTTAGAGATGAAGTAAAGAGCCGGAAAATCAATTTCCAGCTCTCTTTTTTATTCATTTTCAAACGTAATAATTTCTTTATCCGCATCGACATGCGCGTGCACACCAAAAGGTACAATAGCCCTAGGTGTTGCATGACCAATGTTGAGATTGAAGAGGACCGGAAGGTCACCACCAACAATATTCAACAGTTCCTTCTTGTAATCGTCAGCATAAGTCTCATCCATAGGTTTGCCTACCAAAATGCCGTTTAAAACCTCAAAAATACCGGTTTCCTTCAAGGTTTGTAACATTTTGCGGAACAAAGCTGGCGCTGGCTTTTCTTCACTGGTTTCAAGCAGTAAAATTTTCCCTTCCCAGTCTGAGAGAGCAGGGAAGAGTTGATACTTCTCACATAACTCCTTACTGTCTTGGTATCTTGAATTATCAAAAATATCATAAAGAGATTCCAGACAGCCACCTAAAATCTCACCTTCAAATTGACTAGGGCCTTGTAATAGTTCAAACCCAGAATTAGGATGACTGATACGAGCTGTACCTAGTGCATTTTCACTAAAGTCAGTTCTTTCTTCATACCAGATATCACTAGGTCTGATTTCTGAAATTTTCCCATTCACAATCAATTCCTTGAAATAGTGCAGGCTGTAAGGCAGCATATCATTGTCCAATTCACAAATATCAGCTAAAAAGGACTGTCCATAAAAGGTCTTGATACCTAGCTTGTGGAGCATAAGGTGGTTCATAGTGGTGTCTGAGAAACCAAGAAAGACTTTCTGATTGATGACTTGTTTCAGCTGGTTATTTTCAAAAAGGTAGGGCAGCAGGCGATAGGTATCATCACCGCCAATAGCACATAAAATCATATCAATACTGTCATCAGCAAAAGCATCTATCAAATCTTGAGCCCGTGCCTGAGGATGTTCCTTAATAAAATCTAATCCCTTTTGAGCGTGAGGCAAAAACTTAACTTTCAGGCCTAAATCTCTGAGACGTTGGAGGCCCAAATCCACCTCATGCTTAACAAAGTCCTCTCCAATAATACCACTAGACAAACTGACGATACCAAGAGTTTTAATCATACCTGTACCTCCTAAACATAATCCAGCTATGCATGAAATTATATGACCGAATAAAAGATTCTTTTAGTAAGAAAAATATTTTTTAACACAATCTCTTTTCCATATCAATAGAATGATTGCCATATTCTATCATAAAGCCAGTTAAAAGTCACCTCTTCTTAGAAAAAGAAAGAACGCCGATTTCTCGACGTTCCCTCAGGAGATTTATGAAAAAGAAAAGTTTTTACGATAGTCGTTGCGACTTTAGTCGCTTACGAATATCTATGCAAAGACATCCCAAGAGCTATGATTGGCTGATGTCTACTGCTAGGATTCCTATTTCTAGGATGTTTATAGTATAAGACCTTTAGCTTAACTAACTCTTAAACTTTTCTTTAGCTTTTCTTAATTTAAAGTTATAGAAGTTTCTTGCTTTATAGGTTCAGTATAGCGTAAAAAAGAGAAAACCAGCAAAACTTTCCATTTTAGGGAAATATCATCTGATAATATTAATATAGTTATATTTTCTTGAACAATAATATAAATAGTGATAAAATGCTTTTGCATAGGTATATTTTTAGAGGTGAAATTATGACATTATTGGCAACCCGTTTAAGAGGTAGGCGGCTGGAATTAAAATTATCACAAGCAGAACTTGCTGATGGAATCTGTGAACAAGGACAAATCAGTCGTATTGAAAAAGGAAAATATAATCCTGGTTCAGACTTGCTATATAAATTATCACTTAAGCTTAATGTTTCAATGAACTATTTCTTTGATGAAAGTATTTCTAAGGAAAGTAGCACGCTTAATAATTTTAAGGTTTTATCAAATAAGCTATTAACAGAAAGAGAATATGAATCGTTAAAGTACTTATACGAATTAGAAGTAGAAAAAAAGAAAAAGCTCACACTATCAGATCAGCTTTATCTGACATGGATTGAATCAATTATCCTATTTCACTGTGATGATAAAAAAGAAGAAGCAATCAAAAAATTGGAAGCATCAGTTATCAAGATGACTAAAAAGGATAGAGATTATTTTAAGTATTTTAATAGTTTGATGAATTTTTATTCTCTGACAAAAAACAAAGAAATTAGCGAAGAAATGTATCTTACAGTTATCACTCGATTAAGTGACTCGAAAATAACATATATTGAAGATTTAGAGTTATTGATTAAAGTACGGTATAACTACTGTCGATATTTATGGATGGAAAATAAGATAGATAATGCCATTTCCGAAATTTTAGAAACAATAGATATCTGTAAGAAGTACAACCATAATTATCTCTTACCAGATTTGTACTGCCTGTTGGGTAATATAAGTGAAGGGTTTTCTGAAAAATCAGAGATAAAAAAATATTTTTCTATATCTCAATTTTTATATACTCTAGCAGGCAATGAGAAAATGTCTCTTACCTTGGAGAATTATATAAAAAATAATATTGATACTCCTTTAAAATCAAAATGATACATCGTCAGTTTCGCTTTACCGTACTCTAGTACAGCCTTCGTCTCACTTCCTCGTCTGATCTTGATTTTATTTGAGTATGATTAATCATACTGTAACCATAGAGTTATAAGTATTAATGTTGAACATGTAATATAAACCTCGTTATATGACGAGGTTTTTCTAATAGCCAAATCCAGATTAAATAAAATAACTAAAATATATAAAAAAAGAAAAAAAGCCAATAAACATAAAATCGTTTGACGCATATTTATAAGAGTGATAAAATGATATCAAAAAGAAAGGGGTTACAAAAAAGATGGTTGTAAAATGAAAAAAATTGTAAAAGCTAGTTTAATTATTTTAGGATTATCGATTGTCACAGGAGGTTTGGGAAATACTGCATTAAAGTCTTCAGGTATAGATCCAGGTGTAGTTCATATTAAAAATAAATAGTAAGGAGGTTAGTCTATGAAAAAAATCAAGTATATATTTTTTTTAGCTATTGGAATTATTTTGTATTCTTTGAGTAACCCAATATACTTACAATATGAGGTAAACCATCAATTTTCTGATTATAAAATGTATAAAATTGAAAATTTTAAAGGAAGTGTGGTTGAAGAAAGTTATAATATTTTGAAAGAACACCCCAATGTGTTCTATGTAAATAGACCAGAAAATTTAAATAAGGTTGATCTGTATCAGATTAATTATTGGTTTGTTGATTCTCCGAATAGAACAGTTACTCTAGGAAAAGATCTCTTAATAGAAAATCACTCAGCAAACAGAGAAAGCTTTATTCTTTCAAACGGGTATGTTTTTTTAAAGAATAGTGATAGTGTTTTGGATTCACTTCTTTCAGCAGGAATTGTAGCTAATGAGGTTGATAATTTTTACTATAATCAACTATCTAGATTTATCATCTCAAATAGTTTCATACTTTTAATTCTATTTTTCTTTATTGTGCTGTTTAGTATTGCTATAGCTACTACTTACATTAAAGAGTTTGGTTTACGAATATTAAATGGCCAAGACTATTCTGCAATAATTCAAAAATTCTCATTAGACTACTTAAGGAGTTTAGCTATTGTTCAGCTTGCTATTTTTACAATATATACTTTTTATAAAGTAGTCTATTTAAAACATCAAATCACTTTAAATTTTGCTCTTTTTTATTTTATCTTGAGTATTTTAGAGTCACTTGTTTTATACTTTATCATCCGTATAAGTTTTACCTTTTTAAAATCGCTTGATGTAAAAAGTATCTTAAAAAATCGTTTATTTTCCAACGAACTCCTTTATTTATTTGTTTCAGGACAAACACTATTATTAATATTATTTCCTTTCATCATTTTATCCACCCATAACTCTTATACTGAAATGTCTCAAGCGATAAAAAAAGTAGACGATATTGCCTATTTATCCAAATACCAGACATATTATGGTACAAATGCCGCCCTATATGACAGTCTTGAGATGGAGCAATTAATTGAATATGAAGAACGATTTCATTCCTTATATGAGGAGCTGAATGAAAATGATAGCGTCTTCTATTTTTCTCCAGACTATTTAAATTATGTAGACAGTGGAAATAATAAAAAAGCAAGCTTTAATGTTATATACATGAATTCTGCTTATTATAAATATAAAGCAAAATTTAATACTAAATTACCCCAACTAGACGCCAATTCAGGGAAAATAGTTGTGTTGTTTCCTTTTCAATATCAGAATGAGATAAGTACTGTGATATCTGATTTAGGTTTTGAAGATAGTGATATTGAAGCGAAGCTTATTGATGATGGGGTTGAACTTATGTTCTCTGACTATAATTTAAGTTCCCCTACACAGAACTATGTAGAAGTTGCTAGAGATAAAATCATTATCATTGGTGAACCAACAAGTAAAAAAAGTACTAGCAATAACCAATTTAATATGATGAATTATTTTACAAATGGTCAAATTTTTGCTGAGGTAAGTCTTCCAAATATGATGGAGAAGACCCAAGAATATGGTTTATCAGATCTTGTCACCCCATCTAGCAAACTCTCCTTATTTCAAGAGGATATAGAAAGAATCAGGTACTATTATATTTTGTCTATAACTTCATTTGTACTATCTCTTATAGGGGGTATTCTGATAACTATTTTAGCAACACATATTATATTGTCAGTTAAAAAGATGAAAATTATAGTGCACTTTTTACAAGGAAGATTAGGCTTATCTGCCTTGACCTTACCACTGTGTTGTTATTCTATAGCAACACTTGTGGGAACACTAATTGTGGCTAACTATACTGATAATTTATTACCGATTAGTGTTAGTATATTTATTTTACTATGTATAGGCCTTTATATAGTGATGAGTTACTATATTTTCTTGAACAAACAGATTCAAAATATTTTGAAGGGGGAATGAAATGTCTGTAGCAATTGAATTAAGAAATGTAACAAAGTCTTTTAAAAATAAGAAAATATTAAACGAATTTAATTTAGTCATAAATAAAGGTGAAATGGTGGCTCTAGTTGGTCCAAGTGGTTGTGGTAAGAGCACTCTTTTAAATATAATCGGTGCCCTAGAATTTGACTATGAAGGCAGTGTCTATATAGAAAATAAAAAAATTTCCAAAAATCTATTACAGACGATGTCAATCAGAAAGCATTCACTTTCTTACCTTTTTCAAAATTTTGCCCTCCTTGAAAATGAGACTGTGGGTAAAAATCTAAAAATTGTAAGTAGGGATAGTGTTGATATAAAATTTGCTCTCTCTCAAGTTGGCTTGGAAGGCTATTGGAAAGAAAAAATTTATACTTTAAGTGGTGGGGAACAACAACGAGTTGCAATGGCAAGACTGTTATTAAAGAAAAGCAATATTATTCTAGCAGACGAGCCTACAGGCTCATTAGATAAGCAAAATGCCCAAAAAATTTTTGATATTTTATTAGAACTGAAGAAAAAAGGAAAAACAATTGTAGTTGTCACACATGATCTTACATTCTTATCATATTTTGATAAAGTCATTAATATAAACGAACAAGTTGAATTCCTGCGCTAAAACCCTGATAAATAAGGGCTGTTGGTTTATTCATTGCTTAAGTTGACAAAGGATATGCTCTTTTTGAGTCATTTGATTTAAAACCTCAGTAAAAAGAGAAAGCAAATATCGTAGTGTTTCCTCAAATGGTAAATCTTGTACTTCTTGTGACATCAGGAAAAAGAGGTCGTCGTAAGTATGGGCATCAACTGCTCCATAACAATAGCGGTACTCTCGCATATATGGCTATGGACTTGTGGGCGTTCTCCTTTTGGTGCCCATGCCTTGAAATCTAAAATAGATAGCTTGAATACGTTTGTGATAAGATGCTGGGCTTTTAACTTTCTGTACTTCTAAGTGTTAGAAATTTAGAAAAAGAAAGAACGCCGATTTCTCGACGTTCCCTCAGGAGATTTATGAAAAAGAAAAGTTTTTACGATAGTCGTTGCGACTTTAGTCGCTTACGAATATCTATGCAAAGACACCCCAAGAGCTAGTCCTTTAGGACTTAGTGATTGGCTGATGTCTACTGCTAGGATTCCTATTTCTAGGATGTTTATAGTATAAGGCCTTTAGCTTAACTAACTCTTAAATTTTTCTTTCACGAAACTTAAAATATTATTCAATGATTAACATACCTTCTTTAATGGCAAAAGGATTCTTTTCATTGATACGGTCATAGAACATAACACCGTTTGTATGGTCAATTTCGTGTTGGACAACGATTGAATTATAACCTTTAAGTTTGATTTTGTGTTTCTCACCGTTCTTGTCGAAATATTCAACAGTAACACGTGAGTGGCGGACAACATAACCTTCGACAAGACGGTCAACAGACAAGCAGCCCTCACCATCAGCAAGCGCAGCATCTTGCACAGAGTGTGACACAATTTTAGGGTTATACATAACTTCTTGGAGACTGTAGGCTTCCTTAGGTGGATTGCCTTCCTCGTCCTCTGGATTTGGCACCAAGACAGCAATGATACGTTTTGAGATGTCCAATTGCGGAGCTGCTAAGCCGACACCTCCACGAAGACCAAGTTTTTCTGCCATAACAGGGTCTTGAGAATGTTTCAAGAATTGCATCATTTTTTCACCTAGAAGGATGTCTTCATCAGAGAGTGGGAAGCTAACATCCGCTGCTACAGCGCGTAGAGTCGGATTCCCTTCACGAATAATGTCATCCATGTCAATAAGATGACCTGCTTTAATTAATTTACTTTGTACAGACATGATTATCCTCTTTTCAATCTATTCATACCCGCTCTTAGAAATCCTTGTTGAATAGGATTCGAACGAGTACCAATCTTATTTATCATATCACAAAACAAGCCTTAATGAAAGTAAAGGATCTGATTCGATAGTAGAAGTTTTGCATTGAAAAACACCTGCCTTTTCTTTCGTTTTGACAGGTGTATCTGATACTTATTGCTCAAGTGGGTTGATTTATCCCTTTTCAAGCGCAAGCCTATTTTCATAAAAAAGAAGACGGGCCGTAGTGGCATAAGGGAGAGTGTAGAAGTAGAGGAGTCCCATAGTTAGACCAGTCAAGAGATACCAGCCGATAAAACTAAAATCTAGACAGAATAGTTTCCACTTATAACCCTTCAGGAGTTTTTTACTCTCAGAAATAGCCGCCGAAGCGCCATTGTATGAGTCAGTGCTAACACGATCATAAACCAAATATTCAGCAAAGGAGTAGCTATATTGTTTAATTGCGACAATAGCAAGACCAAGAAAATAAATGAGAATTCCAACTATAATTAGCCAGATAGAAGTAGTACTGAGGTTCATATCAAAAGTAGCAGTCGGTTGACCGAGATCGATAGATAAGAAGAGTCCAAATATGGCCATGACTACACCGACAATTGAAATCAGCGACCAAAGAAAGAGGTAGATACCTTTAAGAACAATAGTCCACAGAAGTTTACCGAAAAGATCTCCTGAGAAAGCAGAAGTACTGTCAGAGAAACCGACCTCTTGACGTTTGTGACGAATGACATCTAACATAGTGAAGCTAGCAGATAGTGTGAAGAAAGTTATTAGGAGACTAATAATGAGAGGGAAAAAACTAGCTGAAATAGAAATTTCAATCCCATCCAATTCTAACAAAGTCTCTCGCACAGTAATAGAAATGGAAAAAATAGATAAGATAATAGCTGAAAGAAAAAGAGGAATTCTTCCAGGCAAATTCTTCAAAATAGACCTCGCCTCCTGGCGAAACTGATAAGCACGCATAAAAAATCTCCTTAAACTAAGATACAAAGAGCGTTAAGCGAGTAAAGCAAAAATAGGAGATTGACGCTGTGTGCTTGCACACAAGGAAATCTATCTTTTTTGCACAACTCGCAGGCCGTGTTCAATTAAACTAAGATACAAAGAGCGTTTACCTGATGAATGGTGACGGTCGGCCTTGCTCCTCGTCACCAAACGAAACTGCTTATAAGCAGTTTCTACATCATGCATTAGCTCGATTTTCAAAAAATGTCGTTTTGAAAATCTCACGTCAAGCGAGGAAAGCAAAAATAAGCGGTAAGTCAGAAATCTATGATTTCGTTGACGCACCCTTGTCAGAACGACTAGAACTTTCATAGCCGATAGGCGTAGAAAGTTCAGACGTTTACGACACAAGATTGACGCTGTGTGCTTGCACACAAGGAAATCTATCTTTTTTGCACAACTCGCAGGCCGTGTTCAATTAAACTAAGATACAAAGAGCGTTTACCTGATGAATGGTGATGGTCGGCCTTGCTCCTCGTCACCAAAGAAAACTTCCTATGAGCAGTATGAACTCTCAAAATCAAGTAGAACTTTTCTAATATTATTAATAGAAACATTATAACATATTCCCTCAAATCTGATGACATAAGGCTGTTTTTTTGATAGAATTTAAAAGGTTAACTACCTGCTAGACTGATTTTCTAGCAAGGCGGATCAAAAACTCAGGACTGTTTTTCCTGAAGTCTAAGGAGAAAAAAGATGACAGATTATCCGATTAAATATCGTTTAATTAAGAAAGAAAAACACACGGGAGCTCGTTTGGGTGAGATTATTACACCTCATGGAACTTTCCCTACACCTATGTTTATGCCTGTTGGGACACAGGCAACGGTTAAAACACAGTCACCAGAAGAACTCAAGGAAATGGGTTCTGGTATTATCTTAGCTAATACTTATCATCTTTGGTTGCGCCCTGGTGATGAGCTAATCGCGCGTGCTGGTGGTCTGCATAAGTTTATGAACTGGGATCAACCGATTTTGACAGATTCAGGTGGTTTCCAGGTTTATTCCCTAGCAGACAGCCGTAACATTACTGAGGAAGGTGTCACTTTTAAAAACCATCTCAACGGTTCAAAAATGTTCCTGTCACCAGAAAAAGCCATCTCTATTCAAAACAATCTGGGTTCAGATATCATGATGTCCTTTGATGAATGTCCTCAGTTCTATCAGCCTTATGATTATGTCAAAAAGTCTATTGAACGTACTAGCCGCTGGGCAGAACGTGGACTAAAGGCACACAGCCGTCCGCATGACCAAGGTCTCTTTGGTATTGTACAAGGTGCTGGTTTTGAGGATTTACGTCGTCAGTCAGCTGCGGATCTTGTTGGCATGGATTTCCCAGGTTACTCTATCGGTGGGTTGGCTGTAGGTGAAACTCATGAAGAAATGAATGCTGTACTTGATTTCACAACACCACTTCTTCCAGAAAACAAACCACGTTACCTCATGGGAGTAGGAGCTCCAGACAGCTTGATTGATGGTGTTATCCGTGGTGTGGACATGTTTGACTGTGTTCTCCCTACACGTATTGCCCGTAATGGTACCTGCATGACTTCTCAAGGACGCTTGGTTGTCAAAAATGCACAATATGCTGAAGACTTTACACCGCTTGACCATGACTGTGATTGCTACACATGTAAAAACTATACTCGTGCTTATCTTCGTCACTTACTTAAGGCAGATGAAACCTTTGGTCTTCGCTTGACAAGCTACCATAACCTTTACTTCCTAGTAAATCTTATGAAGAAAGTCCGCCAAGCTATCATGGATGATAACTTGCTTGAATTCCGCCAAGACTTTATGGAACGCTACGGCTACGGTAAAAACGGACGTAATTTCTAAGACTAACCTATAAAAACGAAGCCAAGTCCCTTATGGTCTTGGTCTTTCTTTATCAGATTTTATACTTAATGAAAATCAGATGAGGCGACAAGACACAGGCAGTACTAAAGTAGGGCAAGCTGAAGTCAACAAAGTGCCATTTTGATTTTCGAAGACTATTAGACCAATATTTTGATATAATTAGGATAACTATTCTTGAGGAGGCCATCTATGAAACTCACAACTCTTGGCTGCTGGGGAGCCTATCCCTATAAGGACGGAGGCACTACCTCCTATCTATTGACTGGACAGGACGGTTTTCAGCTCCTGATTGACTGCGGAAGCCGTGCCCTCAATGAACTAGAAAAAGAAATCAGCCCCCTTGACTTGGACGCGGTTATCATCAGTCATTACCACCCAGACCATGTGGCTGATTTAGGCGTCCTTCGTCACTATTTCCAGCTCTATCCAAAACATCTCTGGGAGCCAAAAGTGCTTCCTATCTATGCACACGACGAGGACAAGGAAGAGTTTGCCAAGTTGAGCTTACCTGATGTCTCTCAAGGCATTGCCTACAACACGGCTGGCACAGAGCAGATTGGTCCTCTCGACATCAGCTTCATCAAAACCGTTCACCCCGTGGTTTGCTACGCCTTCCGTATCGTAGAGCGCGCGACAGGGCAGATCTTTGTCTTCACGGGAGACACTGGCTTCTTCGACGGCCTGGACAGCTTCGCGGCTGACGCTGATCTCTTCCTGGCCGATGTTTACCTTTATGAAGGCAACGAAAACCATATCGCTCATTTGACCACTAAGGAGGCTGGACAAATCGCTAGCGCGGCTAAAGTGAAAAAACTGGTCTTGACCCATATGCCGCCAGTAGCGCCAGCAGGCATTGACCCAGACAACCATCTAGAAATCCTCAGACAGCAGACTGAGAACTACTCAAATGGTATTCCGGTAGAATTGGCTGCGCCACATAAATCATGGAAAATCGGGGCAAGCTGATGGCAGACTTTACCCAAGAAGAAAAAGAGTTCTTCATGCGTGAGGCGCTGAAAGAAGCTCAGCGATCTCTCCAAAAGGAAGAAATCCCAATCGGCTGCGTCATCGTCAAGGACGGGCAAATCATCGGTCGCGGCCACAACGCCCGTGAGGAGCTCAATCAGGCCATCATGCATGCTGAAATCATGGCCATCAATGAGGCTAATGCTCAAGAGGGCAACTGGCGTCTGCTGGACAGCACCCTTTTTGTGACCATTGAGCCTTGTGTCATGTGCAGCGGAGCTATTGGCCTGGCCCGTATCCCCAATGTCATCTATGGCGCTCCCAACCAAAAGTTTGGGGGAGCAGGCAGCCTCTACGATATTTTGACCGATGAGCGCCTTAACCATCGTGTAGAGGTAGAGATTGGCGTGCTGGCAGAGGATTGCGCTGCAATTATGCAGGATTTTTTCCGCCAAGGACGTGAGCGTAAGAAAGAAGCTAAGCGTCTAGCTAAGTTGCAAGCAGAAGGAGAGCTTAGTGATTAGGAAACTAGTCAACAAGTTTCTGTAAAGAAAAAACTGTAAGTGTCTAGAATTTCGGGAAACTTAAAATTGAATACCTTATAGCTTAAGAGAACGAGAAAGTCGTTCTTTTTCTTCGTTGTCTGTAACTAACGAAAGGATATCAAACAAATGTCAGATGATATTGAAATTATCATGGATATTGAGATACTAGAGATATTTGAAGTGATAGATTTGGATAAGGTAAAAATAGGATGTCTAATGATGCTATCACTGAAGATATAGTCAACTGAAACAAGAGTAGGACAAAAAGTGGTCTCAAGAAAAGTATCGCAATTAGGCAATACTTTTCTGAGGTATTTTTTGATATGAGCCCACGTTTTCTCGATGAGATTATACTCAGCTGAGCACAGAGGAAGTGGTAAAAGTCTATGTCCCAGCTCCTTACACAAAACCTTTATACTGATTGCATTTCAAAATCTGAAACTATTTTGACTATGCTACGAAGACTAGTTCCTATATTTGACAGTTTACTTTACAAAAGATGGCCCATCAAGAAATTATCCATAATAAAATTGGTTAATGCTAAAGAGTATTATTTAAAAAGCTTGATAAATCAGATTTTGAAATTAAATGAGTATTAGTCTGCTCATCCTATGAAACTTTGCATTGCCCATAATGATAACTGATGGTGCATTTAAAGTTGGTAGTAAGAATTTTTGGGACCAAGCTTCGAAAAAGTCACTAGTCACAGTATCTTTGTAAGTCATAGGTGCTATAAGCTCACCGTTTATGAGGCTTACAACTAAAGATATCCGCTGGTACCTTTTTTCAGAGACCTTACCTTCTATCAATTGACCTTTCAAGGAGAGACCATATCAAGATGTAAAAAAGCATGTTAAGTCTCGTGAACGAGAAAGACCACAGGTTACTATCGAAGAGAAAACGATTTGAAACGATTTGAAAAGTGAGGGAAGGTTGGTTATAGTTTCAAGAATTCTTCAATAATGTTATAATAGCTCTGTATTTTTTGAAAAGGAGACCTATGAAAAAGAAACATTATCAGGTTTTAGGGATCAGTCTTTTCAGTAGTTTGTTACTAGCAAGCCATCAGGTACTAGCTGATGAAGCGGCTGTAACAACTCCTAGTTCTAATACCACTGAAACGACTGCTAGCCAAACAACTACTTTCACTGACCATCAACTATTGAACCAAACGCTGTCAAAAGCAGCGTCTGAAGGCATCGTTGTTGTCGCAGATGACAGTGTGAGCTACGATACGAAACAAGCAGTTGAGAATGACTATCAGGCGCAAACACAAACGGTTAACCAGGTGGTTAAGGACTATCAAGGAGCTAAGGCTGACTATCAAAAGGCAGATCAGGCTTATCAAGATTACCAGGAAGACATAGAGACTTATCAAAAGGACTCACAGGCCTATCAAACTTACCTAGCTCAAGAAAAGCAATACCAGTCTGACTATAAGGACTATCAAAACCAGGTCAAGGCATATGATACAGCCGTCTCGAATAATGACCAACTAAAAAAAGCTATCAAGCTGCTCTCTCGCAATACCATCAAGACGAGGCAGTTTATCAAGAAGCCTTAGCTAACTATCAAAAAGAAATTGACCTCAATAAGGAAAAGGAAGCTCAGTATCAGGCAGACCTTGCCAACTACGAAGAAGAACTCAAAGACTATGAGACATCTAAAAAGGAATTTGATCAGGTCAGTGCTGCTAATCAGCATCTCCTTTCCGACTATGAACAAGAACTAAAAAGCTACCAACAAGCGCATAAAGAATGGGAACTAGAGAAAGCGCTTTATGATGAGAAACTGAAGGCAGCTGAAGCAGACGCCCTAAAAGAGGGTTACTTAAGCCAAGTCCATGCTCAATACTTAATCTTCAAAAATGAGCCAAACGCCAAGGTTAGCTTTGAAGGTGTGCAAGACTTCTTTGGAGCTAACCATGAATTTGGAGAAACCCTAGCAGGGATTGGTGGGGATCCCAAAGACATTTCAAAAAATCAAACCCCTTCTTTAGCCAAAGGAGTTGGTGGCGCTACAGCAGCTGGACCAGGAGATGGCTATGGGATATTCTTAAAACAAGGTCAACCCGTTACAGTGACTTACACAGGTCTAGAAAAGTCCTCTTATAAAGGCCGAGCCATCACCAAAGTTGTCTATACATTTGAATTAGGCTCTACTTTTAGCCCTGATCAGACGGCTACTGCCTTTATCTATACAGACCCTACTAAAACCATCTATGTTGGTCAAAATGGAGATAACCCAGGGACAAGTGACTTTACGATTCACCAGACGATTCGCTTTTACTACAATGACAAGGAACAAGTGGTCCTGGAAGAAGATGCTTCTTCCTTACTTTCGCTATCTTCTTTAAATCATAGTTTTGAGTTTGGCGAACAAGAATATGTCAAACTAAGCGATCAGATGACCTTCATTCCGATTACAGGATCATCTGTTTCCTCACAAGATAGGATTGTCGCTTCTTTTAGTAGTAACAATAGTAAAGCTGACGGCTCAAAGTATGATCGTGCTGACTGGGATAATGATGGGCATGATAATGAATACTTTGGAGCTGGCGTTGCCAAAATTGTAGGCTCTACCATTTCCTTTGATTTTGGGATTCGTTACAGTCAGGAAGAGATTAAGAAGTCAAGTAACCCAGGGCAATTACGAAACAGTTCACGCCTCTGGTTTGCGGTGAATACAGACTTAAAGGCTTCAGGAATTTTAGATGAACCCCTAAAGGCTGAACCTAAGGCACCTGAAAAACCAAAACTGAATACAAGTGTTACGGAACCGACAAAACCTGAGAAACCTCAAGTACCTAGTCTAAGCACACCGAAGAAACCGACAGCCCCAAGCAAACCAAGTGAGCCAAACTATCAACCGCTTCCTAAGAAACCAGTTGCCCCTCAAGCGCCTCAAAAGGTCAACAAACCTCAGAAACCAAAGGCTGTGGCTAAGCCAACGCCACCTGATCTTCCTGTGATCTTTTATCACAAGGCTAGTGTAAAACTAGTCGTAAAGACTTCCACAGCTAAAACCGTTCAGGCAACAACTACTAGCTCAAAAACAGCGAAACCCACTGTCTACTACTTGACAGCCGTAAGCAGTCCGATAACTTATCAAGTCTATCAAAGCGCCTATGCTTCTAGCCCAACTAAGACTATTGGCACTCAAAGTTCCGTTAAGACTTCTAATCCTGATAAAGTAGAGTCTCAGACGAAGACAAGTCAAAAAGCGTCTAAGAAGCCTTCCAAAAAGAAAGTGGATTGGTTTGGTGAGAATACTGGGATTAAGAATAGTAAAAATGACGGGAATATACAAACTGAATTAATAAACTATATCAAGAAGCTCGGAAAGGAAGCTAAGAAAAAATACGGTAACGATAAAGATAAGATCAATAGAGATATTTCTTTGACATTAGCATCACCTTCTTACCATGACAACACCTTGCAAAATCTTTATAGTACTTTTAATGCTTCAACTTTTAAAATACCTGATGGAGTGAAAGGAACGATTGAGAATAATCACAGAGATGGGAAAATAGATTTCGCCCACGTTATGACCACACTTGCATCGCTAGAAAAACAAAAGTTCTCAGATGAAACGATTAAACATATCGCAAGCTACCAGATTCCTGAATCTTGGTTTCTTAAGTTCCTTTCGGCTGATAAACGAAGTTTGATCCTTGAACAAAACTCTCTTCTAGGAGATATCTTAACCACGATGCCAGAATCAGATATCTATACTGATATGGATGCCATTATCCTAGCCAAGCACCCTGATTATAAGGATTTGACTTTAGATGAACGAATTTTAGCTTATTACAATCAACCTAATTTGGATAAAAAGCGTAAAGACCTCTTCCTAGAAGTTTACGGTAAAGGAAAGGGTAAAACCAAAGGTGAGGCACAATTTGCATCAGCTGCAGAGATTGTCGCCAGCTTCCTTACTTTAGGAGGGCTTGGAGCATTAGTATACTCATTTAGTACTGGTGGCTATAAGAATATTGGTAAGAATATTCATAAACTTGACACAGTCCTATACGATAGTAAGCTTGAAAAATTTCTCAAGCATCCCTTCAAGACAACTGGTAGGTTCATTGCCAAAACGGTTGATAAGAAAGTGGTTAAACCAGTGAAAAGCTTTGTCAAAAAAGTGAATAAGACTATCTTCACCCCTATCAAGAATAAGCTGTCAGACTTCTTTAAACCTAAAAGTAAGCCTAAAAAGACAAGTAAGTCAAATCAAAAGACCTCACTAATAGTTGCCACAGCTAAAAAAACTTATGACGTGATTAAAAAAATGACTCCTAAACCAGTAAAACAAGCGTTTAAAGAAGCTGTTAAACCTATCAAAAAAGCCTACACAGCTATCAAGACTGCTCTAACATCAAAGAAAAAGGCTGCAACCAAGAAGAAAGTTGCCCCTAAGAAGAAAGCTGCGCCTAAGAAGAAGGCTACACCTAAGAAGAAAGCTGCGCCTAAGAAGAAGGCTACACCTAAGAAGAAAGCTGCGCCTAAGAAGAAGGCTACACCTAAAAAGAAAGCTGCACCTAAGAGGAAGGCTACACCTAAGAAGAAGGCTGCACCTAAAAAGAAAGCTGCGCCTAAAAAGAAGGCTGCCCCTAAGAAAAAAGCTACATCTAAGAAGAAGGCAGTACCAAAGAAAAAAGCCACACCTAAGAAAAAAACAAGCAAAAAACGTAGGAGATAAGACGAATGCCCCAAAAAAGACTAAAACAAATACTGCTTGCGCTATCAATATTGTTTGTTCTAGCAATATCTGGATTTATTTATATTAACAAAAATATGTCAACTTATTGCATATACTATGTTAAACATATGCCTCAAACTCATGATAAGGATACCAATCCTGAGATGGTAGTTATCCTAGACAATTTAGTTTATTTAGGAGAATCCAAAGTTAATGGGATAAGGTTTGATACGGATGGTAGTAATGCAATTGTAAAACACAATGAATTTGCACTAGGGCAAGGTAACAGAGAGAATTCCGTCAAATTTGTCTTTTCTTTTTTTCATGGAAAGAGCAATGAAAGATCCCGTATGTATTATTTTGACGGAAGTGGCAGATTTGTTACTTATCATTATGTAAAACTAGACGGGGAAAATTCTTTTTACGAGAAGACTGAAACTCGAAAGCAAGAAGCACAGGCCTATGTAGATGAAGTCATTACTCCCATTGTTGAAGAGATGGAAATAGAACCAAAAGTTAACCTGCAATGGTTGTTCAATAAAAAATACCAAGATCGATTTAATTAGAAAGTTATCGTAATGATGTCAAAGAAATGGTTTGCCCTTCCAGTGATCTTATTAGCTCTATGGGGCTGCTACACTATCAGTTTTAACCTTGTTAGATATTCTGGATATTATGCACAACACCTTCCACATAAGGAAGGGACGAATCCAGAATTGATTTTTACCCTTAAGCATCTTTATTATCTTGAAAAGCCTGATAATTCATCCTTAAAGTATGACTATGACGGTACTAACTCAATTATGGTAGATGAAGAATATTTTATTTTTAACCCTCAAGATCCTAAAATTCTTTTATCAAGAGCTAATTCTAACTCTACTTCTACTTCTTACCAATTTGATAATAAGGGACAGTTTATAACCAAAAGAATCATTAATCGAACTACCAGTAAATCTCAACACAGTGAATCATCTGAAAGTTAAGAAGAAGCCGTGGCTCATGTTGAACCTGCCATTAGACCATTTCTTGATGTACAACCTAAACTGAATATGGTACGGTTAAAACACTGCGGGCATTTCTTGATGTACAACCTAAACCTAAGCATAATCTTCAGTGGTTGTTTAATCTGATTTATCAAGGAAAGTTTAATTAGATAGTCTGTTAATTATGACATGGGGAGCCCAACTATAACTTTTCTGAGGCATTTAATCTAAGAAAAAGCATGTCACCCAAAAGATGGCATTCTGAACTGATGGTGTTAAAACGTATACATCTTATCCTAATGATGTGCTATCAGTTTACAACAATTTTAACATAACTTTTTACTTGTTATGATAACTAAACCAAAGGTGTCTGCAGATTTTAGGCACCTTTTTAGATAATAAAAAAGCTTTATCAGGTTTTGTGGTCTAACCAACAATTATAACAATAAAAAAAGAAAAAATGCAGAAACTGACACTAATACACCACTGGTAAGACAAACCCGACCTTTTCTTTGCCTCAGTCTTTTTTCGGTTTAAGAACCTAGTTTTTTCTTAGATTATAAGGGATGATTGAGCTTTCACGAAAATTCAGACACAAACGAAAAACTTAAACACTTGCATATCTAAGAGAATATGCTATAATGATTTACGGAGCAACATCTGCGCGTGAAGTGGGTCAGGGGAGGAATCCAGCAGCCCTAAGCGTTTGTAGGTGTGTGCTCTTTTTGTGTGTTCTTTAATCTTTGAAGTTTTGCTTTTGGAGGAAACTCTCTATTTTTTGAATGTAAAGCGTGATATTTTTATTGATACTTAGATGAAATCAAGAATCATCTTATAATGAGTAACTACGAACTGCTCAGATTCACTTCGGGCTCAAAACAATAGAAGTGTAACTTTGATTGATAAAGCTATCGCAAAGCAATAAGTTAAGAACACTCTAAGCTTTTCTGGAACTCTTAGAGTTAACGTTTCAGTAACTTTCATGAAAGTTTACAAAAACCTTGATATAAGTGGATTATATGTAAAAATTCTCACAAAATTATTGAAAAAATAGTTTCAAAAGAGTATCATAGAGGAGACATTAAATTAAGGGGATAAATAATGACACATATTACATTTGATTATTCAAAAGTGTTGGATAAATTTGTAGCAGCTCATGAAGTTGATTATATGCAAGCACAAGTTTCAGCAGCTGATGCCTTCTTGCGTCAAGGAACTGGACCAGGTTCAGATTTCCTAGGCTGGCTTGACCTTCCAGAAAACTATGACAAGGAAGAATTTGCTCGTATCCAAGAAGCTGCAGCAAAAATTCAATCAGATAGCGAAGTGCTTGTTGTTATTGGTATCGGTGGTTCATACCTTGGTGCTAAAGCAGCGATTGATTTCTTGAATAACCACTTTGCTAACCTTCAAACAGCTGAAGAACGCAAAGCACCACAAATTCTTTATGCAGGAAACTCAATTTCATCAACTTACCTTGCTGACCTTGTTGAATATGTTGCAGATAAAGATTTCTCAGTAAACGTGATTTCAAAATCAGGTACAACTACTGAGCCAGCTATTGCCTTCCGTGTATTTAAAGAACTTTTGGTTAAAAAATACGGTCAAGAAGAAGCAAACAAACGTATCTATGCGACAACTGATAAAGTAAAAGGTGCTGTTAAAGTTGAAGCTGACGCTAACAACTGGGAAACTTTTGTTGTTCCAGATAATGTTGGAGGACGTTTCTCAGTCCTTACAGCTGTAGGACTTCTTCCAATCGCTGCTTCAGGTGCCAACATCACTGAATTGATGGAAGGTGCTAATGCTGCACGTAAAGACTTGTCATCAGATAAAATCTCTGAAAACATTGCTTACCAATACGCTGCAATTCGTAACATTCTTTACCGTAAAGGTTATGTAACTGAAATTTTGGCTAACTATGAGCCATCACTTCAATACTTCGGTGAATGGTGGAAACAGTTGGCTGGTGAATCAGAAGGTAAAGACCAAAAAGGTATCTACCCAACATCAGCAAACTTCTCAACAGACCTTCACTCACTTGGACAATTCATCCAAGAAGGTTACCGCAATATCTTCGAAACAGTTGTTCGTGTTGAAAAACCACGTAAAAACGTGATTATTCCTGAACTTGCTGAAGATCTTGACGGACTTGGTTATCTCCAAGGTAAAGACGTGGACTTCGTTAACAAAAAAGCAACTGACGGTGTTCTTCTTGCTCACACTGACGGCGGTGTACCAAACATGTTCCTTACACTTCCTGAGCAAAATGCCTTTACACTTGGTTACGCAATCTACTTCTTTGAATTGGCAATCGGTCTTTCAGGTTACCTTAACGCTGTTAACCCATTTGACCAACCAGGTGTTGAAGCCTACAAGAAAAACATGTTCGCTCTTCTTGGCAAACCAGGATTTGAAGAACTCAGTGCAGAACTTAACGCACGTTTGTAATAACATCACAATCTCTTCTCAATTGAGGAGGGATTTTTGTGTCTCCAATCTAAAGATATCTTTCATAAATCTAGAATATAGTTTGTGTATATTTTTTTGATTTGATAAAATATAGATATAAAATATATCAGGAGGAAAGATGATGTCGTCAATAATAAAAGATAGACAAGTCAATGTCAAGGTAAATTCAGCCAACTTTGAAGAAGCTAAAAAAGTATTCAAAGAAAATGGTTTAGATATTTCTTCAGCCTTTAATCAATTTGTTCAAGAAGTTGCCATCACGCATGCTCTGCCATTTAAAACAGAGGAAGAAAAAAGAAGGGATTGTATGATTGAGCAATTGAGTCAAAAATTTGACGAAAACTTGGATCAGATGGAATCAGATGGAGGTATCAATTTAGATGATGCTAGAAGAAGACTCTTTACTTAAATATCAAGTTCTTATTTCTGATGAAGTGTTCAAGCAACTTGAAAATATAAAAGACTATATTAGCAATGTCAAATTAAGTCCGCAGTCTGCAGAAAAAGTGATTGATACAATACTAAATGACTTAGAATCACTAAGTTTATTTCCTGAACGGGGGTTCTTAGTTTCAGAAAGAATAGGCAGAGAATTGTCGAAAATGAAGCAGGATAATCGCATTGCTCGTGGGCTAGTTGTAGGTTCTAAAAAATATTTAGCCCTATATTCAATAGACCATGAAGCCAAGGTTGTCAGAGTTCCTATTTTAGTTTCAAGTCATACGGACTGGATAAATCTCTTTTTCTAGATATCTATATCAAAATTTTTGATATTTTAAATATTATAAAATCACAATCTCTTCTCAATTGAGGAGGGATTTTTTGTGTAAATTCTTCCAAAAAATTTTCAAAATATTTTTCTGAAAGCGCTTGACAATATATATATATATATATATATATATATACTCGTGGTGCTAGTTGATAAAGAATCCCAAATTATAGAGCAATATAGCTCTTTCAAGCTCAGCTTGAATACCTGTTAAGGACCTAGCTGAAGGGTGTTCAATATTAAATTCTGAACACATTAC
>Ga0334887_1000159_pt1 | contig 113095 bp, 115 predicted proteins | sample GraSluR1_MG_10_FD_207217 | JGI IMG/M metagenome (GOLD analysis project Ga0334887, IMG submission 207217) | Sludge microbial communities from methane-producing bioreactor in Wageningen University, Netherlands - Granular Sludge_18_07-R1 | ecosystem: Engineered > Bioreactor > Anaerobic >...
TTACTGTATAGGTTTCGGGCAGTATTGGACTTTGTCTTGTGATGAAGACTTATCCGACCTAATTCAGCCTTGTATCTAGTTTCTGTTCGTCAGTTCAGGAGTTTGCGTCCGACTTCCTTCAGCCACAACCTCACGATTGCCACCTTGTCTTTCGCTAACAGTTCCTACTGCCAAGCCTGTAGTGGACTTTCACCACCAAGTTTTCACCCATGCAGGGCGCACACCAAAAAATCCTCAGCATCGAATAAAATGCTAAGGATTTTTTATGGATATTGAGTTAATATCGACCTATTTTAGTAATACAGAGTTAATAATTTCCAAGCCTTTTGTCAATTCTTCTTGGCTGATGGTCAAAGGGGGCAGTAGTCTAAGCACGTTTTTACCAGCTTTGATTGCTAAAAGATTTTGTACCTTCAACTCTTGAATTGTCTGTTGCAGCGTTTCTGGCGAATTTAACTCGATCCCCACCATCAAGCCTTTTCCTCGAACATCGAGGACTTTTTCAGATTTTTCACTCAATTTGATCAGTTCATCCAATAAATACTGGCCCTTAACAGCAACTTCTGCTAAAAATTCCGGCTGATTAATCTCACTAACTACAGTATCGGCCACCCTCATCGCCAGATTGTTCCCGCCAAAGGTCGTACCGTGAGAACCAGGGCCAAAAGCTTCAGCTAATTCGATCTTTCCTAGCATCGCACCTACTGGGATGCCGTTAGCCAAAGCCTTGGCGATCGTAATGATATCTGGTTCGATCTGATAAGCCTCAAACGCATAGAAGGTTCCTGTTCTTCCCATACCGGTTTGAATTTCATCAATGATCAATAAACTGCCATTTTCTTTACATAGTTTTGCGACTGACTGAAGCCATTCTTTATTCGCTGGTATGATTCCGCCTTCTCCTTGGATAACTTCCAACATGACTGCGGCCACGTTTTCATCTAATTGTTCCTTCAATGGAGCTAGTTCATTATAAGGAAGATAGTCAAATCCTTCGACGAGTGGAAAAAAGCCTGTTTGCAGCGCAGGCTGTCCCGTTGCACTCAAAGCCCCGTAAGTCCGTCCGTGGAATGATTGCTCAAAGCTAAGAATTTTCGAACGCCCAGTGGCCTTTCTAGCTAATTTAATCGCCGCTTCATTGGCCTCAGTTCCGCTATTACAAAAGAAAGCTAAATAATCCTTTCCCTTGGTCAATTTTTCAGCTACCTGCTCTTGCAGATGATTGGTATACAAGTTCGAGCTGTGCCAAATTTTATCTGCTTGCTCAGCCAATGCCTGCATCACTTTTGGATTGTTATGACCTAAATTTGTGACAGCGATTCCGCTCATAAAATCCAGATAGCTGTTTCCCTCTTGATCATACACATAGCTTCCTGAACCCTTAATTAGATCAATCGTGTCTCTTGCATAATTTGGAAACAAATGACTCATGCAAAGACCCCCTCCTTTACGATTACAGTACCTGCACATTCGATACAATTGGTAATATGAACTTCTGAAACACCATTTTCTAACGCATCGACAGCACTATTTAGTTTAGGGATCATGCCCCCAGTAATCACTTTCTCCGCTTTCAATTGCTCAACTTCATGGATTGATAGTTTTTCAAGCCATTGTTCGTCTTGCTTCACTCCTGGTACATCTGTCAACAAATACAATGCATCTGCTTCAAGGGCTTCAGCGATTTTACACGCAGTATCATCCGCATTGATATTAAGCCATTGGCCGTTTGCTGTCATTCCTAAAGGAGCGATAATCGGAATGTAATTCTTATGCAAAACCCCCTCAATGGCTGCAGGATTAATCTCGGTAATCTCACCAACGTAACCTAATTTTTCTTGATCAATAAACGTTCCTTGAATCATATTATCGCTAGAGGCATTAAGACCAATCGTTCCAAAACCTTGCTGTTGGAATAACGTTGTAATCGTCGGCTGCACCTGACCCATCAGAACCATTTGAGTAACCTTTAATGCTTGCTCTGTTGTGACACGTAACCCTTCATTGATCATTACAGGGATATTTAATCGCTCCATCATTTCCGTGATGTAGTATCCCCCGCCGTGAACAATAATGATTTCATGTCCGTGAGCCTGCCATGATTCAATTTGCTCAAAAAAATTATTTGTTAAATTATCACTGGCTACCCCACCGATTTTTACAACTATTTTACCCATGCTTTTCGCTCCTTATATGAATTTATTTTTCCACCAGAAAAATAAGTCGTTTCCCATGCCATATATCATTCCTCAAAATTTCTTGCTTTTTGTCTTGGAGGAACTGAGAACTTGAACTGTCGATCTGATATTTTTATGTGTGGTACAATGCGTTCACTTCAACGTATTTGTAGGTTAAATCACAACCCCAAGCCTGCCCGCTTTGCTCTCCGATATTCAGATCAACGGTAATATTGATTTTTTCTTTTTCTAAAGTCTGTTTCATGATGGTTTCGTCAAATTCTTGCGGCTGGCTGTTTTTCAACAGTTGCTGATCACCGATCCACATATCGATTTTTTCGGGATCAGTGTGTGAACCGGCATAGCCGACTGCGCAAATGATTCGTCCCCAATTAGGATCTTCTCCAAACATTGCGGTTTTTACTAAACTGGAGCCGACGACTTTTTTAGCGACTAAACGGGCTTCACTTCCGTTGAGCGCTCCGACCACTTGTGCTTCGATCAATTTAGTGGCTCCTTCGCCGTCTTTGGCAATCTTCTTTGCTAGCGTTTCACTAACTAGCTGAAACATCGCCACGAATTGTTCAAACGCTTTGGAATTTTTTTCGATCACTGGATTTTCTGCCAAGCCATTGGCTAAGACTAACACCATATCGTTGGTGGATGTATCCCCATCTACAGTGATCTGATTGAAGGTCGTTTCAGTTTTATCTGCTAAAATTTCCTGCAGCAATTCTTCTGAAATTTGAGCATCGGTTGTAATGAATGCCAGCATCGTCGCCATATTAGGATGAATCATCCCTGATCCTTTGGCTACACCCGCCATTGTTACCTGCTGACCATTGATTTCTTCAGTAATGACGATTTCCTTTGTCGCTGTGTCAGTTGTTAAAATGGCTTCATGAAAAGCATAGGGTTCTGGCTTTTCCAGATCGATATTGCTGATTCCTGCTTCGATGATTTCCATTGGCAGTTGTTTACCAATCACACCGGTTGAAGCAACAGCCACGCTTTCTTGCGGGATATTCAAATGTGTCCCTGTTATCGCCTGCATCTCTTTTGCATTTTCCAATCCTAGTTTTCCCGTGCAGGCATTGGCGATACCTGAGTTGACTACCACTGCCTGAATGGTGGTATCCTTCATTGCCTCTTTTGTAACAAAAATCGGTGCTGCCTTTACTTGATTTGTCGTATATACTGCCGCAGCATTGGCAGGAACTTCTGAATAAATGACTCCTAGATCTTTCTTCTCTTTTTTTAATCCTGCATGTAGGCCAGTGGCATAAAAGCCTTTGGGACTGGCAATCGTTCCATCTATGATTTGCATATTCTTCACACTCCGGCATTTTTTTATGGATAAATTGGTACTAGATTTAGTCCAGTAGTTTCTGGCCAACCTGCTAGATGATTTAGATTATGAACGGCTTGACCAGCTGCGCCCTTTACTAAATTATCCAAAACTGTAACAACAGTAACGATATTGGTCACTTCATTGTAAGCTACTCCAATATCACAGAAATTCGAACCGACGATCTGATGTAAGTTTGGGTAAACATCTTGATCTTGAACTCGGATAAATGGTTTTTCTTGATAGAAGGTTTGAAATAAATTTAAAACCTTTTCTTGTGTCAGTTTTTCCTTGCTGCGAGCATAGGTTGTAATGAAAATGCCGCGAGTCACTGGAATTAAGGAAGTCGAAAATTGGATTGCTGGAATGTTTTCGTTCCATTTTTTTAATTGCTGCATGATTTCTGGAATGTGCTGGTGGCTGTTCATTTTGTACAACGTCATATTTTCATTACTGTTAACAAAATGACTAGACTCCGATAAATTCTTGCCTGCGCCTGATAAACCAGATTTTGCATCAACGATAATTGAATCGCATTCGATAATTTCTTGCTGAACCAGCGGTGCCAAAGATAAAAGTGTTCCCGTAGCATAGCATCCAGGATTAGCGATTAATTTTGACGTAGGTTCTGCATAAAAATCAGCTAATCCGTAATGAGCGTTTTGTAATATTTCAAAGGGTGCACTTGAATTTTTATACCATTTTTCGTATTGCCCATCTGTTTTTAATCGAAAATCACCTGAAAGGTCAATAACTGGAAAATCTGCCTCTACAAAAGTTGTGGCGATCTCTTTAGAGATACCTGACGGTGTAGCGAAAAAAACTAAATCTGACTGCTCCATGATTTTTGTGGAATCAATTGGTTCCAGAGGAAGGTTCAACAATCGATTTAAATGCGGCAAATACTCATCAATATCTTTGCCATTTTGCGAATGACTGTGAATAGAACTAATCTCTACGTTAGGATGCTGCAATAGTATTCGGACCAGCTCGATCCCACTGTAGCCTGTCACTCCGATAATCGAAACTTTCAAATTAATCCCTCCTTTTTCTTCTGATGTTCAAGCCGTATATTATTCCATTAGCTTGGTGAACTTTTGGTGTGCCTGATTTTTTGTTCACTATATAAACCGCGAAAAGCGAAGCTGATATTCTTGGAATTGAATAATAATACGATTAGAAAGCTGCTATTTCTGACGATTATACGTGTAGTATTTATACAAGTCAATGGTTTTTTATAAATTATTTTGCATGTTTTAGTAAAAATATGCAAAATCTGCTTTTGAATATACAAAAATGGAGCAAACTCCCGCTTTCACGAGTGTTTGCTCCATTTGTCATGCTAGAACAAGCCGATAGCATTGCCCTTTTCATCAACATCCATATTTAAAGCGGCAGGCTTTTTAGGTAATCCCGGCATCGTCATGACGTCACCAGTCAGCGCTACGACAAATCCTGCGCCAATCTTCGGTACAAATTCGCGGATCGTCACATCAAAATCAATTGGAGCCCCTAATTTACTTGGGTCGTCTGATAATGAATACTGTGTCTTCGCCATGCAAATAGGCAAACGATCCCATCCATATTTCTTGAAGCTGGCCAATTGCTGCTGTGCTTTTTTACTATAGATAACTTCATTCCCGCCATAAATCTCGCGAACGATCGTTTCAACTTTTTCAGTTAAGTCATCATGTTCTCTGGTAAAGATTGAATGGAAATGATTTTTTTCATTTGCAATCGTCTCAACAACTGTCTTTGCTAAATCGATGCCGCCGTCAGGTCCTTTCTCCCAGACGCTAGCCAACTCGACCCTCACATCTTCTTGTTCGCAAAGTTCTTTTAATAGTGTAATTTCCTTGTCAGTGTCACTGATAAATTCGTTGATAGCAACAACTACTGGTAATCCATATTTGCGCATATTACGAATATGCTTGGCTAAATTGCTGAAGCCGTTTTTCAATGCATCAAGATTTTCCATACTTAAATCAGCTTTAGCCATTCCGCCATGCATCTTCAGTGCTCTGATAGTTGCAACGATCACTACAGCGTCGGGAGCTTTTCCTAAACTAGGAACTTTAATATCCAAGAATTTTTCCCCGCCAAGATCCGCACCAAAGCCCGCTTCTGTGACCACATAATCACCGCAGTGCAGAGCAGCTCGAGTTGCTAAAATACTATTACAGCCATGAGCGATATTCGCAAATGGTCCGCCATGCACAAACGCAGGGGTTTGATAAATGGTTTGAACCAAATTAGGTTTGATTGCGTCTTTAAGAACAAGCGCTAGTGCTCCTTCCACCTTCAAATCGCCGACTGTTACGGGCTCACGATCAAAGGTATAGGCAACAACGATATTTGATAAGCGCTGCTTCAAGTCTTCAATATCTGTTGCTAAACATAAAATTGCCATAATTTCACTGGCAACAGTAATATCAAAGCCGTCTTCGCGGGGAACTCCATTGATCGGACCGCCCAAGCCAACAGTGATATGGCGCAACTCACGGTCATTCAGATCAACAACCCGTTTCCAAATCACGCGCCGGGCATCGATGTTTAATTGATTTCCTTGATGGATATGATTATCCAGTAAAGCTGATAACGCATTATTTGCCGTTGTGATCGCGTGCATATCGCCAGTAAAGTGCAGATTAATATCTTCCATAGGTAAGACCTGTGCGTAGCCTCCACCAGTTGCGCCGCCTTTGATACCCATCACTGGTCCTAAAGAAGGCTCACGAAGAGCGATCACAGTCTTCTTGCCTATTTTATTTAAAGCATCGCCTAATCCAATCGTAACAGTTGATTTTCCTTCCCCTGCCGGCGTTGGATTGATTGATGTGACAAGAATCAATTTGCCTTCTGGATTTTCTTTCATTCGTTCTAAAGCATCAAACTCAATTTTTGCTTTGTATTTGCCATGCAATTCCAAATCATCAAAAGATAAGTTGATTTTTTCTGCGACCTCCGTAATTGGTGCTAAAGTCGTCGCTTGAGATATTTCGATATCAGTTTTCATAAAAACTCCCTTTCCCGAACGTTACTCAGAAAAATACACTTTTTTATTCGTTCCTTTTTATTATAACGAATTTTTTAAAGAAAAACACCACTTAGAATTATCAAACGTATTGATTCGCAATTTTTGTTTCCTTCACGTATAATAAAACCAGCAATTGCAAAGGGGTGTTGCGTAATGAATAGTGGCATTGTTAAATGGTTTGATGAAAAAAAAGGGTACGGTTTTATTGCCTATGATGAAAATCAAGAAGTTTTTGTTCACTTCACCGCGATTGAGGAAGATGGATTCAAAAGCTTGGATCCGGGTGACGAGGTTGATTTTGTAATTGTGGAGGGTGCTCGCGGGATGCAAGCAGCTCATGTAAAAAAGAAATAAACGAAAAGATCAGTCATGACTGATCTTTTCGTTTATTTCTCTGATTTCAATTTCTGGATAAAACGTTATAAAGTCTTTTATAAAGGCTTCTTTTCTTTTTTTACGCATAGCAAAATGGAAAGCTGCTCCGCTAAGTCCTTTTCGCTGGATAATCACCCCGTCTTTACACGGTGTTAAATAATCGATATGCTCCCGTAAAAGAGTCTCACGGCGCCAAACTCTTGCGTATCGGACACTTATACCGGTTTCGTCAATGTTCAAATAGCGATGAAGGCCGACAACAGCAAATAAAATGGCGATGCCGATCACAATATTACCCTGTAAATAAGGCCGTGTTTTCTCTAAGGTCAGAATCAAACCATAAAAAAGAACAATAAAGGTCAACGACCAATAAATAATGCTGATTGACAGCTCTGGTTGCCAAAAATAGCGTTTTGTCTTCATTCATATACTCCTACTCTTCTAAAAAAGGATGATCATTATGTTAAAAGTTTATACTGATGCGGCTACGAATACTCAAAAGAGCGGCGGCGGCATTCTTATTATTTCTGAAAAGCAAGAACAGCTTGCAATCTCACTGCCTGAAACCAACAATCATCAAGCAGAATTAGCAGTGATTCTCCATGCACTAACCTATTTGATCGACCAAAAGCTGAACGATCAAACGATTTTACTTTATTCTGATAGTAAAACTGCAATAAAAATTTTAGACCAAGGACAAACAAAAAACAAGCTCTTTCAGCCATATTTATCAGAGTTTAATGAATTAGCGCCGCAATTTCCCCTGCTGATTCTACAATGGATTCCAGAAGCAAAAAATAAAGGGGCGGACAATCTTGCCCGCCAAGGTTTGCGAAAATAACTATAAAACAGGTGATAATAAACGTGAGAAGCGCTGTTTGAAATTCAACCAGTGAGATTGATTGGCGATTATTTCATCTGTTAACAGAATACATTCCTTCATATCCTCTTCAAAGATAGTTCGGAATAGCTGTGCAATCGCTGGATCATAGATGAAGCTGCTGACCTCGAAGTTTAACTCATAGCTGCGGATATCTTGATTGGTTGAGCCGAAACTAGCCAGCTCATCATCAACGACAATCGTTTTGGAATGTAAAAAGCCGTCTGCGTAATGGTAAATTTTTACCCCTCGTTGATGGAAATAATTAGCATAATATTGAGTAGCTCGGTAAATGAATGGATGGTCTGGCATATTTGGAATCATGATTCTTACATCAATTCCTGATCGTACTGCAATTAAGATAGCAGAAATCATGGTCTCATCTGGTACAAGATACGGACTTTGAATCCAGACACTTTTTTCAGCTGCTAAGATCATGCGAACAAAGCCGTCTTTAATAATCTGTTCGCTGGAATCAGGACCATCGGCCACGATTTGCATTGGTACACCTTTTTCAATCTGCTTTTGCGGTAAAACAAAATATTCTGGTAAATAACTCATCCGATCGGCTTTGTTCGTGACAGAAGCATTCCAATCGCGAATAAAAATTTCCTGCAACGTGAAACTAGCTGTTCCCTCGATCCGACCGTGAGTATCGCGCCATCTTCCAAAGCGTTTAGATTCCCCGAGATACTGATCTCCGACATTAAAACCGCCTGTCCAACTAATCTGACCATCTACCACAACAATTTTTCGATGCAAATGATAATTTAAGCGTGTCTTAGCCAAAATGTTTCTTGAGGTAATAAAAGGCGCCACCTTGCCGCCATTTTTAATCAAGGTTGAAAAAAAGCTTTTATTTGTTTTTGGTGCCCCCCACGGATCATAGATCATTCGTACTTCCACGCCTTGAGCTGCCTTTTCCTCCAAAATCCGCATGAAGCGATTACCGATGCGGTCATTAAAGAAGGCGTAATATTCGACGTGAATCGTACTTTGCGCATTGCGCAAATCCTCAAATAAGCGTTCAAATTTCGCCGTTCCATCTAGGAAAAATTCTAACTCGTTACGGATTGCCAACGGTGATTCATCCAAATTTTTAAAATATTTCACCATGGCTGTCGCTGCTGGATACAATTGATCTGGTTCGTTGTGGTCGACATGACGATTGTCTTGCTGGATAATTTCATTAATCTCTTTAACTCGAGCCTCGTCATCTTGCTCGAAAAGATACATGGTTTCGCCGTCAATACCACGACCGCAAAAGGCATAAATTAAAAATCCGATGACTGGCAAAAAGATCAAGGTCAAAAGCCAGGCCCAAATTGTCGTGATATTCCGCGGTTTACGAAAAACAGTAATGATTGCCCCCACTAAGTTGACAATAAAAATAAATAAAATAATTTGCTCAATAATTCCCAAATGGTCCCCTCTTTTCAGAAAAATAATTCTCTCATTTGAATTATACCTAAACCGCCTTAGTAATAAAAGAAAGTTGCTATGGAATAGTCATATTCTCATAAAAAAAGGACAGCGTCACAAAGATGCTGTCCTTTAATTGGAAATTATGCTAACCAGTTGGCCACTTCTGCTAATGCATCAGCTAGACCTGCTGGATTTTTCCCACCGGCTTGAGCCATGTCTGGACGTCCACCGCCGCCGCCGCCGACTTTTGGCGCGATCGCTTTGATCAGATCGCCAGCCTTCAAGCCTTTTTCATTGGCTGCTGGACTCATGGCTGCTAGTAGATTCACTTTCTCCCCTTGAACGGTTCCAAGAACCAACACATCAGACAAAGCTTTTTGCTTCCATTGATCCGCTAGTTGACGCAATTGATTCATATCTTTTACGTTAACCTGAGCAGTAATCACGGTCGTGCCGTTGATTTCTTTGACATCCTTGAAGACGTCGCCTGCTTGTTGGTTCGCTAGTTTTGTCGCTAGTTGTTCATTTTCTTTTTGCAGCTCACGTAATTGCTGTTGCAATTGCTCGGTTTTGCTAACAACTTCTTTGATTTGTGGTGATTTCACGATTTGTGCCACTTGCATTAATTGTTCTTCTTCATCACGGAAAGCTTCATAGGCTTCTTTGCCGGTCAACGCTTCGATCCGACGTACGCCGGCACCGATACCTGATTCAGAGACAATCTTGAATAAGCCAATATCTTCTGTATTCGCTACATGCGTACCTCCGCATAGCTCGATCGACCAGTCGCCGATGTTTACTACACGTACATCATGTCCGTATTTTTCACCGAACAAGGCCATTGCGCCCATATTTTTCGCTGTGTCAATATCGGTTTCGATTGTTACCACAGGAATAGCTTCCCAAATTTTTTGGTTGACGATTTTTTCCATTTCTTTTAGTTCAACTGCTGTCACTTGACCGAAATGTGTAAAGTCAAAACGTAAATGCTTGTCCGTCACTAATGAACCGGCTTGGTTTGCATGATCGCCTAGCACTTCCTTCAAGGCTTTGTGTAGAACATGAGTCGCTGTATGATTTTTGATGATCTTATTGCGGTAAGCGGCATTGACTTGCAAAAAGTATTTTTCGCCTTCTTTTAATGATCCAAGGATTTCAACCGTGTGCAAAGCTTGGCCATTTGGTGCCTTTTGGACATCGGTAATATTAGCGATAATTTTACCTGCGCTATCAACAATAATTCCTTTATCGGCGATTTGTCCGCCCATTTCAGCATAAAATGGTGTTTCCGCAAAAATCAAACGCGCTTCGCCTTCTCCAACCATATCAACGATGGCATCATCTTTCAGGATAACAAGCAATTCACTTTCACTTTCCAAATGTTCATAGCCGACAAACTTGCTTGCTACTTTGATATCACCCAATAAAGCCGTTTGAACGCCCATTGATTTTTCTGTTGTACGAGCAGCCCGGGCACGTTCTTTTTGCGCCTGCATTTCTACTTCAAAGCCTTCATGATCGACCTTCAAGCCTTCATCTTCTGCGACTTCTTCCGTTAATTCTACAGGGAAACCAAACGTATCGTACAATTTGAAAATAACTTTTCCATCTAACGTGGTTTCATTTTTCGCTTTTAATTCAGCTAACACATCGTTCAGCATCGATAAACCGTCATTGATGGTTTCATGGAAACGTTCTTCTTCTGTCCGAACGACTTTTTCAATGAAAGCCTCCTGTTGCTTCACTTCTGGATAATAGCTCACCATGATTTCGCCGACAACAGGAACCAGCTTGTACAAGAACGCTTGATCAATACCTAATTTCTTACCGTGCATGACCGCACGACGTAATAAACGACGCAAAACATAGCCTCGGCCTTCATTTGAAGGTAATGCGCCGTCACCAATCGCAAAGGCTAAAGAACGGATATGATCCGCGATAACCTTGAAAGAAATATCCAATTGCTTATCAGCACCATATTTTTTGTCGCTTAACTCCTCTACTTTACCAATGATTGGTAAGAATAAATCAGTTTCGAAGTTGGTAGGGGCATCTTGGATGATGGAAACCATCCGTTCTAATCCCATCCCTGTATCAATATTTTGATGAGGCAATGGTTCATAAGTATCCTGTGGCGTATGGTTAAATTCTGAGAATACCAGATTCCAAATTTCTAGATAGCGTTCATTTTCGCCGCCAGGATAATTTTCTGGATCGTCTTCAGCTAAATCGTTGAAGGCTTCGCCGCGGTCATAGAAAATTTCTGAGTCGGGACCGCTTGGACCAGCGCCCAAATCCCAGAAGTTGTCTTCAATTTCAACCACGTGATCTGCTGGAATTCCGACTTCTTCTAACCAGATCCGTTTTGCTTCTTTATCTTCAGGATAAACCGTTACATACAATTTATCTGGATCAAAGCCGATCCAGTCAGGTGAAGTTAAGAATTCCCAAGCCCATTCAATGGCTTCCACTTTGAAATAATCACCGATCGAAAAATTTCCTAGCATTTCAAACATCGTATGATGACGCGCAGTTTTACCTACATTTTCAATATCATTTGTACGAATAGACTTTTGTGCATTGGCAATTCGTGGATTTTCTGGCACGACACTGCCGTCGAAGTATTTCTTCATCGTCGCAACCCCTGAATTGATCCATAGCAAGGTAGGATCGTTCACCGGTACTAATGACGCACTCGGTTCAATCATATGATTCTTGGTTTTAAAGAAATCTAAAAACATTTGGCGCACCTGTGCGCTTGATAATTTTTTCATCTGTTCTCCTCTTTTCTCAAAAAATAAAAACTACCACTGCAGTCAAGGACGAAAACTCGCGGTACCACCTTGATTGCAATGATAGTTTGATCATTACCTCTTCAGCTCGTTAACGCTGAGCAGCGTTGATTTTTCAATCAAAAAATGTCGGGAGCAATTCATTACACGCAACGTGCAGCTTTCAGCAATCGTGCACTTTCTGTGGAGGCGAAAATAATAAACCTTATCCTTTTAAGAGTATAGAAAAAAGTTTGTCAAAAGTCAAACTAGATCTTGATTAGAATTGCTTTACGATACAAATAATTACTTGGTGAGAGAATCTCCTCATGCATCATTGTTGTCGTATTGCTGTAATAACTAGATAGCGGCAGGAAATCAACAATTGGAATTCCAACAGGATTCTTCTTATTCGTCAGTTTTAATACACCGGGATCTTCGGTAATTTCAAAGCGTTCCATTGAGGTATCAAAGAATAAGCCGAACATATTCTCTTGTTCCATCATCTTCCGAACGTTCTTGCCGCGATAAGGATCAGTGACATTTAGATCATTGCCCCACCGAAATAGACGGCGGCTGCCTGCACCATTAACGTATTCCCACTGATCTTCTGTTAATAAATCAAAATTTTTCTTGCGAATTTTCTTTCGTAGACTGGTGTAGGTATGCTCTTCATGACTAAACACATAGTAGCTGTCTGAATGAGGGATCATTTCAATATACCAACGTCCTTCTTTTAATACGTTCTTAGGAAAAGACCAAGTCATGCTTTCTTCCGGCGTCAAATTTGGTGACAAGACATTTTTAATTTCCTCTTCATAGGTAGAAAATTGATCTGCTTCTCCTGAAAAACTCCCAGTTACCGAATCATAAACTCCCAAATAGTTTGTTCCCGCTGGTAAAGCATGACGCTGAACAAACATTGGCGGGATTTGTACTTTACGCAAACTTGTTGTTTTATCATTTATTAGTTCTCCTAAAGAATCAACATCAAAAAAGTTATATTGTCCGCGTAATTCTTCTGGGATCATTATTTCTGGAGAGTTCGGTGCGGTTTCCAACAATGACAGACCTTTTGTTCCTAAGTTCCAGCCTAAAATGGCATCTTTATTTCCTGGGATAAAGACAAATTCCTCTTCATCAATCAGCAACTGAAACGTCTGACATTTGATACCGTACAAATCAAAATCCTTTAATTCAATATCTGAAATCTTCATTAATGGATTGACAAAATGAAGCAAAAGCTGGCTTAACAAGGTACGTTTTTCTTTTGGATTCAGTCGCTTCCAATAGGACCAGTCTAATTGATCTAATAAGTTCATAAATCTTTCTGCCTCCTCCAACACTCATATGTTAGAATTATACCATTATCACAAAGAAATGAGGAAAAAGATGAAGGAAATTTTTGGAGCTTCACCAGAATTGCAGGCTGCTACCTTTTTTTTACGCTACCAGGTTTTTGTTTTGGAACAAAATATCTTGCCCGAATTGGAGTTTGATCAATTGGATACAGTGGATCGTCAATATCTCGTTTTCTTTGATGAGCAAATCCCCATCGCCACTGTACGCTATCAAAAATTAGATGAATCGACGTTGAATCCTGACCGTCTATGCGTCCATCCTGATTATCGCAATCAAGGTTTAGGGACAAAACTTCTAGCTCGGATTGAGTCACAGGCATTTTTCGAAGGCTGTCAGACGTCTGTTCTTTCGGCCGAACTTAGTGCGCAGGCTTTCTACGAGAAAATCGGCTATCGCGTTGTTTCGGATATCTTTGAAGAAGACGGTATTCCTTGTGTCAAAATGCAAAAAGAACTTGTATCGGATTAACAGATACAAGTTCTTTTAATAGTCATTTCTCTAAAGTTTTAAGAGTTTGAACGCTTTTTATTCTTACGTGCGCCACGTTCTTCTTGACGACGAGCTACACGACGTTTTTGTTTATTCGATTCAGAAATTGCGCGATCAATTTTTTTCTTGTAGCCAGGCTTAATTTTTTTCTTTGATTTTTTAACCAAACCAATTAGAGTTGGATCTAGCTCATCTTTTGATTTTTCGCGTTTCTTTCGACGATTACGATCATAAGTATCGATGATTTCCCCATTTTTGATCTCTTTTGGTTGGAAAGTCACGCCGAGATTTTCAATTAAATTAACATCGTTCTCATCGCTTGGACCATACAAAGTAATCGCCGTGCCAGACAAGCCGTTCCGACCTGTTCTGCCCACACGATGAATAAAGAAATCCAAATCTTGGGGAATCTCTGCGTTAATAACATGAGAAACCCCTTCAATGTCAATTCCTCGAGCAGCCAAGTCTGTTGCGACAACATATTGATAATCTAGATTTTGTACTTGGCGCATTACACGCTTCCGCTCTCGGGGTGAAATATCCCCGTGAATCTTCGCGACTTTTAACCCTTGTGATTTCAAATAATCACTGATCTCATCGACATGCTGTTTCGTATTGGCGAAAACAATCGCTAAATATGGATGACCAATCGTCAATAATTGATAAATCAAACGATTCTTGTCCTGTCCTTTAGTAGAAATGAGCCAATTTTCGATCGTATCGGAAATTACTGCTTTTGACTTAATTTCTTCAATCACAGGATTTTCCATGTATTTTAATAGGAAGGGACGTAATTTTTCTGGAATCGTTGCTGAGAAGACCAACATTTGTAAATGCTTCGGTAAACGACCAGCAATTTGATCGACTTCAGCTAAAAATCCCATATCCAAAGTCATATCCGCTTCGTCGACCACAAAATACTCTGCCGTATGGACTTTTAATGCTTGCTCATTCATCATATCTAAGATACGACCTGGGGTTCCGATAGCGACATGTGGTTGATGCGTCGCTAATTTGTCGATTTGCCGTTGCTTGTCAGTTCCGCCCACAAAATTGGTTACGCGGATTTCATTTGGTGAAAATTTTGCAATTTGAATGGCGGCTTGATAAATTTGCGTCGCTAGTTCGCGGCTTGGCGCTGTGATGACAATTTGAACCTCATCTTTAGCGGCGTCGATCTTATTCATTAATGGCAGCAAAAACGTATGGGTTTTTCCTGAACCTGTTTGTGACTGTCCGACAACATTTTTCCCTTTTTTAATTAAAGGAATTAATTTTTCTTGAACCGCTGTTGGTTCAGTAAAACCCTTATCCTTGATGGCTTCAAGAATAAACGGCTGGAAATTGAATGATTCAAAAGTTCGCATGTTATACCTCTTTCTTTAACGTACTAATCGTATACGTGTGACTCGCTTTATCATGGAATAGGCGGGTTTTTCTTCTTATGAGAGCATACAATAAGTTGAATAGAAATAAAAGTAAAATTCCTAAACTTAACAATCCTAATGTCGCATAAGCGATAAAGAGCGTGTGATTTACGGAAATTAAATGTGTCATTGTGTATTGAAAAATTTGCAGCAGCCCGAAGAAAAGAAAGTAAAGCGCAGAATACCGCAGGATCAGTCGGCTCAAACGAATATGCTTGTGTCCATCTTCGATAACTTGAATACGAACAACCTTTTTTCCAATGGTTTGACCGTTTAAGAGATAATTGATTAGCATAAAATAAACGATTACTTCAATGATGAACACCGGCATCGTATTACTTAAGATTTCACCGGCTTTAGGTGGTAATACATTTGATAGATAATTAATTATTGGACTAAACAAACCAATGATAAACCAATCGATCGCCAGTGCGACAAAACGTCTTATTATTGTAACCTGCCGTCCTTTCTCCAATGATTCTGAGTCCAGTTCACTTCGTGTTGGTAAAAAGAAAGTGAATAGTGGCGCACAAGCAAAGCCCAGTATTCCTCCTAATGTATTATGGAATAAGTCATTAACATCAAATAATCGATAAGGACGCGGATAAATAAAATACAGACCACTTAATTGTGTTAGCTCAAAAAATAGCGATAAGCAGAATCTTACCAAAATAGTTTTCCAAAATGAAAATTTAAAATAATAACGACAATATACGCCAAATGGAAAAAGTAGAAAAATATTAAACACAGGTTCCAAAAAGACGCTTTGTCTCATTGCTGGCAAATAGGTGCTTGGGTTATTCAATTGCAGTACCGTTTGATTCATGAAATTATGCCAAGATTGAAATAAATGAAGTTCATAACGCGGACCAGTCATCTGTGCTACCGTACTGACTTCAGGTAACGGCAAGATCACTAAATAATATGCGCATAACAAGTAAAAAACAAACGAATACAAGATCAGACTTCTCAGCTTGCCTAGTTCTCCATATTTTCGATAATAATAAATTAAAATAGGTGCAGTGATAAACATCGCCAAAAAAGGAAAAGTAAGCACCGCCACTTTAATCGGTAACGTGTAACTGTTCATAGATAGCTCCTTTGTTCAATTTACGTTCATAACTATTCAGCTGCAATAAGAGCAACAGCCTCATATAGCTCAGTTTAAAATATCTTCTTTCTAAATGCGAAGGAAAAGTCTCTATTTTATAGTAGTTACCATTTTTACCGCTGATGACAAATCTGATAGTAGCAATTTAGTAATTTGAAAACCTGTTAACTAAAAAAAGAATATTGTCGAAAAATCCTTATTCCTTCAATTTCTAATCATCAGGGATTTTTTCTAAATTGTGGTAAAATGAACACAAAATAAAAATTATATCAGATTTTTAAGGAGGTAAAAAAATGCTTAACCCGCTTTTTGCTTTTGGTGTTCCAGCGGCTTTGATGGTCGTTTATATAATTTTCTTTTTTGTCAAAAAAATGAAAAATAGTGATTACCGTCGCTTTGCGTTAACTTTGATCTCAGTTTTTTTAACGACTTTTAGCTATCAGGTGTATAACTACAGTCAAACGGTTGTTGCTTTGACGTCTTCAGAAAGTTTTCAAAAGAACTTTGGTTACAGTCAAGGGCGCCTGATAGTTCCTTTTGTACTAGGTGCGATTCTCACCATTATTAATGTGTATTACCTTTTTCGTCAGTTTAGAAAAAAAGAATAACAGGCTTATCCTGTTATTCTTCCAAATCAAAAAATTTAATTTTCACATTAGTTAAACGTTTCAAGGTATTCAAATCTAAGTTGACCCACTCTTTTGATGCAGGCTGATAATGATTTTCCTCAAATGACCGCTCAATTTCATTTAAAAGTTGCTCTGGTGTTCCAAAAAAGCTTTGATCCTTTTTCAGCAAGACACTAATCAGTGCTGGATTTTCTATTAAAAAATAATCCTCTTGATATTTATATAAAATAATTTGATAGGTCTTATTTGTAAGTTTGCAACGAATAGCGAATAATCCCTCAGATAAGTTGGGCATTCTTTCTAAAACTTCTTCGGGACTCAATATTTCACGATGTAGCATTTAGAGTTCCTCCTAACCAAAGAACATTATAGGAGAAAAAGAAGTTCACTGGAAATAAAACGTCTCAACTAAAGGATATTTTTATTTTTAATTTACTATTTTCATCTCTCATTTATGATAAATCCCACTCAGCGTAAAATCTTTTTAAAAATTCTTCCATAAAATGCATGCGCTTTTGTGCTTCTTTTTTTCCAGCTTGCGTGTTCATTGTAGCAGGCAGCTTAAACAATTTTTCATAAAAATGATTGATTACTGTACTTTTTTTGCGATATTCTTGTTTGCTTTTAAACTCTTGCGGCGCAGTGTTAGGATCATATAATGGACTTTGCGTATGGCCGCCATAATAAGCAGTTCGTAAAATGCCTATTGCGCCAAGTGCATCAATCCGGTCCGCGTCTTGCACGATCTGTCCAACTAAAGTTAGTTCAGCTTTTCCGTTTTCTATTTCTTTAGAAAAGGAAATGTTTTCAATGATTTTAAAAATTTCCTGTATTTCTTCGACAGAAAAACTAAGTTCTTTTAAAAACCTTTTAAGATCTTCTTGCGCCCTTGTCACATCTTCAACGACCTTATCGTCAATCACATCATGTAAATAACTAGCGGTTTCAATCATCAACGTATCTGTAACGCCTTCTTGTTCAGCCAAATTCTTAGCGATTTTAGCTACGCGCTGGACATGATAAAAATCATGTCCACTGCGATCAGCACCAAGTTTCTCTTTGGCATACTTACGAATTGCTTCTATTTTATTCGGCATCATTACGCGGCTTTCTTGGAGGGCGTTCGCCCCAATATTGAAACAGATCCGTTCTTATAGCGCCATTATACAATTTCCTTTTCTTTGTTGCTTTAGCCCCGTAAAATTCCTCAAATGCTAAATCACTGGTCAAAATGTATTTACTCCAGGTTTTCAATGGGCGGAAAACCTCTCCCATTTCACGATACAATACACGAACCTGTTCTTCTTCGCATAAACGTTCTCCGTATGGCGGATTTGCAACAATCACACCGTACTCTTTCTCTGTTTTAAAATCTTTAACCGCCTGCTGTTTAAATTGAATCGAATCACCTAATCCGATTTCTTCAGCATTTGCTTGAGCAATCTCAATCATCCGACCATTGATGTCAGAACCAGCAATATCTAACTCAATATCATAATCCGCTGCTTCATCCGCTACAGAACGAACTTTATCAAAGACAGCGGCATCAAACCAATCCCAGGCTTCACAGGCAAAATCACGATTGAATCCAGGCGCAATGTTGTGACCTATCAACGCAGCTTCAATACATAAAGTCCCTGATCCGCAAACCGGATCATAAAAAGGACGATCCTTTCGCCAATTTGTCAACATTACTAATGCCGCCGCCATATTTTCTTTTAATGGAGCGCCACCTTTTTCTAATCGATAGCCACGTTTAAATAAGCTTGGCCCAGTTGTATCTAAAGTTAATACGACATGATCCTTTAGTAAAGCAACCTCTAGCTGAAATAGCGCACCGGTTTCTGGTAGAGGCACTCGCGCTGGACGATGGTAGACTTCTCGTAGACGTTCAACGATTGCCTTTTTCGTGATTGATTGGCAATCAGGGACACTGTACAATTTTGATTTGATTGAACGTCCTGCCACTGGGAATTCAGCATCCATTGGCAGATAATCCTCCCAAGCAATCGCCTTAACCTTTTCAAATAATTCGTCAAACGTAAACGCGTCAAACTCCCCGACAATGATTTTCACGCGATCAGCAGTTCGCAGCCACAAATTTGCGGTAGCGATTGTTTCTAAATTTCCTTTAAACCGTGCCCGTCCATTTTCGACTTGGCAATCGATGCCTAAATTACGTAACTCTTTACCTACTAACGCTTCGATACCCGCAGCGGCAGTGGCAATTAAATTATACTCTTTCTCCATAATTGCTCCTTTATATAATAGTAGTAATAATTTTTTCCGATGTACGACGAATTAACCTTTTAAACTAACGTATCAATCGTATCAATTTTTTTCAAAAACTAAAAAAAATAGGTTTTATTCTCGTTTCGCATACGATTCAACTAAGTATGAAGAGGAACTCGCAGCTAGCTCAATTCAATGGATTGCTTTTTTCAAAGACCGAAAAAAGTTTTATTTTCGTACGCATACCATCCAACTAAATTACGCGTGTCGATATAAAGTTTTAAGCTTTCTTTTACCAGTCCAACTTTGAGCTCTGCGAAAAGTTGGACTGGCAGCTAATTCGTACTAAGGGATTAATTTTTTCAAAAAGCGAAAAAATTAGTTTTATCTTCATTTCGCATACCATTTTTCTAACCTGCTAAAGCAGGAAGAAAAACTGGCAAAAAAAGACCTTCACAACGCAAAGTTGGAAGGCACACCCTGAATTGCTGCAATTTTCTGTAAGCCATGTTTTGTACGACGACCAACTCAGGGAAGTGTGATCATCGTGGCAATCATCTATCTCCGACATAAATGCCGTCTCTTTCATCGTTCATTTCCTTAGAAAAAGCGCCCCTACCATAGTTTGGGTTGCTCGCTCGAGGGGTTTACCGCGTTCCACCATTTTGATTTCTCAAAATGCTTCGTCACTGTGGCACTTTCAAGAATACTCAGGCATAGATTACTCCTTAGCCTTTTTTTCTGCCGTTACTTCAAAAGAAGTACCTTAGCTTATGGTTTCGCTAAGCACGAACACTACAGACATCTCAGTCTGTGCGAGCATGGACTTTCCTCAGCCTGCTTAGTGCAAACCGCGATCACCCAAAAATTGCATCATTCAAATTTAAAATTGACGAGTTTTCTCAATATCGCTCTCATCTTGAGTATAGCTTTGACCAAAATCAGAAGGAGCTGTTTGGTTTGATGCCTGTTGATCAAGCTTTTTGCCAAACACTTCTCTTTCAAGATTGGATAAACGCTTCAAGATATCAAAGTTTGTAACAGCTGAACTTTTAGGCGCTGCTTCTTTCACACGTGAAGGAGCTGGCTGAGCTTTGGATAGTTGTTCAACTTTTGCTTTCAAGCGATCATTTTCTTCTCTTAGTGTTAATAATTCTTTGTTATAAGCTTCATAATCTTTAATTACATTGTCCAAAAATTCGTCGACCTCAATTGGATCATAACCACGCATTTTTGTTTTAAATTCTTGCTCCAAAATATCATTAGGAGTATAGATTACATTCGCCATTTTTCCACCTCATTAGCTCTTATCTTAATTTACTTTCCTATATATTCTAGCTGATAAACTTAAGGAAATCAAACACTATCCCCGAAGTCTGAGGAATTTTCTAAATCATCCATCGTAATTGTAAGCAAATCGTAGGGATTTTGTTCTTGAAATTTTTCTACATCAGCTAAAAAGAATTTGCTTTTACCAGGATACTCATTATCATATACTAACAATGCTGCCTCAGTGTGCTGCAGTAAAAAATTTACATGATTTTTAAATTGTTGAGGATTCTGATAGGGTTGATGACTGACCGAATCCACGTAATCCGCGGTTTGTACAAGCTCGCTCAAAAGTAATTGATTATGTTCTTTCCAGTTATTTCCAAACGCTTCAAATGGAAAAATAATCGCTAATTTTATTTCAGGATAATCTTGCTTCAATTCATTGACTACCTGCCCTGTCCAAATCTCTGTACCAAGACTACCGCTGATCATTACCCACTGAAGACCATTTTCGATCAAAGCCGTCAATTCTTTTTTTAAAACATTCTTAATGACTTGCACACGAGGGTCCTGTTCACTGAAGATTCCTAGCTCATAGCTCTGATATCCTGTTACGTATACTCGCTGTATTGTTTCATTCATTGCATTTTCCTTACTTTCACTTAAAAATAAAATATCTTTCAAAAAAATTTGCTATAATAGCAAACAGGAGTGTGATGAAATATGGCCTTTCACTACCCCAATGGTCAGCTCTTTTCACAAAAGAATCCACGAGAACGTTCATTACAAAAAGAAACAACGTTTGCTAATCGCGGTATGCGCTTTGAAGAAGCAATCAATCAAAGCAATGAATACTACTTAACCCATGATAAGGCAGTTGTCCATAAAAAGCCAACGCCACTTCAGATTGTTAAGGTCGATTATCCAAAACGGAGTGCCGCAGTTATTAAGGAAGCCTATTTCAGACAACCTTCCACAACTGATTATAATGGCGTTTATCAAGGATACTATTTAGATTTTGAAGCAAAGGAAACAAAAAACAAACGCTCTTTCCCGCTAAAGAATTTTCATCAGCATCAGATCACTCATATGCAGCAATGTCTGAAGCAAAGGGCGATTTGTTTTGTTCTACTTTGGTTTTCAAGCTTGAATCGTTGCTTTTTTCTTTCTGCTGAAGAACTGGTAAACTATTGGCAGAGTCAAGAAAATGGCAAAAAATCAATACCGCTAGAACACATAGAAACAGTTGGTATCGAGATCACACCGCAAATTGCTCCAAGAATCCCTTATTTAACAGCGGTGGAACAATATCTTGAAAAAAGGAGTTAATCAAATGGCTAATCCCTCACGTTCGCAGAAAAAAAAGCGGACCTCTCAAGGAAAGGAACCTAAACAAAAAAATAAAAAGAATCGTCATATTGGGCTGAAAATTGCGATCGCAATCGTTGGGCTGCTTTGCGTCGCATTACTCACTGGTATCGGCATCTTTTTCTACTATGTAAAAGATGCACCTGCTTTAAGTGAAAAAAAATTAGAAGCAACGGTCTCTTCTAAGCTTTTTGACAGTGATGGTAATATTTTTGAAGATCTTGGCGCCGAAAAGCGAGAAAAAGTCAGCGCAAATAAAATTCCGCAAGAATTAGATGATGCGATTGTTTCCGTCGAAGATCGTCGTTTTTTCAAGCACAACGGTGTGGATCCTGTCCGAATCGCCGGATCGGCCTTGCATAATCTAACCAACAAAGGTGGTCTTCAAGGTGGTAGTACCTTAACCCAACAACTGGTTAAGCTTTCCTTCTTTTCAACAACTACTGAAGAAGCCGATAAAACGTTGCGACGTAAAGCACAGGAAGCTTGGTTGGCTATCCAGCTAGAGAAAAAACACTCGAAACAAGAAATATTGACCTATTATATCAATAAGGTTTATATGGCAAATGGCTTGTATGGGATGGAGACAGCTGCTGAAACATATTTCGGTAAAGAATTACAGCACCTGACTATCGCGCAAACGGCATTATTGGCGGGTATGCCACAAGCACCTAATTCTTATGATCCCTATAAACATCCAGATGCTGCAAAAGAGCGTCGTGATACAGTGCTCTATACTATGCTTAATAATAAGAAAATCTCTCAAAAGGATTATGACGCGGCGATCAATGAACCGATTGATCAAGGCTTGTTACCTTTAGAAACAGATAATCAGGAACGTAAAGTTGCCGACAACTACGTCAAAGAAGTGATTGCCCAAGTTGAAGACAAAACGGGCAAAAATGTTTATACTGACGGATTAGATATCTATACGAATTTGGATACTGACGCACAGAATCATCTTTATTCGATTGTAAATGGGGATGAATATGTCCAATATCCTGATGAGGATTTACAAATAGCTGCTACCCTAATAGATAGTGAGACTGGTAAAGTGACTGCTCAGATTGGCGGTCGAAATATCGCTGATGACGTCTACTTAGGATTGAATCGTGCAGTAAGTACAAACCGTGATTTTGGTTCAACGGTTAAACCAATAACCGATTATGGTCCAGCTATAGAATATAAGCAAAAATCTACTGGGGAACGAATCGTCGATCAACCTTATTATTATGAAGGAACGAAGACAGCAGTTAAGAACTGGGACAATAGTTATCAAGGAAATATTACGTTGCGTCAGGCTCTGTATAATTCTCGAAATGTCCCAGCTGTGAAGCTTTTCAATGAAGTAGGACCAGAAAATGTATCGAAATTCTTGAAAAACTTGGGCATTCAATACAAAGAAATACAACAAGCGAATGCAATCTCAAGTAACACTGAGACACAAGATGGAACGAAATATGGCATTTCCACAGAAAAAATGGCAGCAGCTTATGCAGTCTTTGCGAATGGTGGAACCTATAATGAACCACTCTATATCAATAAAATTAAATATCAAGATGGTTCTGAACAAACCTTTGAAAACAAAGGAAAAAAAGCAATGGAACCTTACACAGCTTATATGATTACGGATATGCTAAAAGATGTAATTACAAAGGGTACCGGAACCTATGCACAGATTCCTAACCTTTTCCAAGCTGGCAAAACTGGAACGTCTAACTACACGGATGATGAATTAGCAAAGATTCCACATTATGGATCAATTTCGCCAGATGTAATGTTTACTGGGTATACTCCCCATTATTCTTTATCAATTTGGGCAGGCTATGATAAGCGACTGACGCCAATAACTTCACAATCTGAAAATATCGCACAGGATGTTTATCGTGAAATGATGAGTTATGTATCGCAAAATGTCTCAAATGAAGATTGGGTTATGCCAAATGATGTTCTTAGAATCGGAAATGAGCTTTACGTTAAAGGCGCTTCATCAGTTCCAGCGCCTAGCTATTCCTATCAAAGTTCTTATTACAGCAATAGCACTTTCAGCGAAACCACGAGTTCCAGCAGCAGTATAACATCGGAATCAAGTTTCTCTGAATCATCGACAGTGACTCCGCCGGCCAGCAGCAGTGTGCCACCTGCCAGTTCAAGTCCGACGCCAGCTTCATCTGCCGATCCGCAACCATCTCAGCCATCCTCTAGTAGTCAGCCGCCTACTCAGACCCCAGCTGTGCAAAATGAACAACAATAATTAATCAAAAAGAGCCGCTCGATCTATTTTCGAGCGGCTTTTAGTCTGTCTTTTCCTTCTTGGCACATATCTAATAAAGGGCAAATTTCACATTTTGGGGATCGAGCGGTACAATGATAGCGCCCAAAGAAAATTAAGGTATGATGGCTTTTGACCCATAAATCTTTCGGTATTTTACGCATCAAAGTCGCTTCGACTTCAGTTACAGAAGCGTTCAATTTGCAAATCCTTAAACGTTTGGTCACTCGTTCAACATGAGTATCAACCGCAATTGCAGGTACACCGAAAGCATCACCAAGAACCACGTTCGCTGTCTTTCGCCCAACTCCTGGTAATTTAATTAACTCCTCTCGAGAATTTGGTACCACGCCATCGTAATTATCTAGCAGCATCTGTGCACAAGCTTTGATATTCTTCGCCTTATTACGATACAAACCAATCATTTTGATTTTTTCAATAATATCTTCTATCGGCGCTTGAGCTAATGCCTCTGGTGTAGGATAAGCCTTAAAAAGTGCAGGTGTTGCCTTATTCACCGAAACATCTGTTGCCTGAGCGCTTAGAATGACTGCAATCAATAATTGGAAGGGAGAATCAGAATGGAGCTCTCCAACTGCGTCTGGAAACATGTCGTACATTCGCGATAAGGCTTCCATCGTTTTCTCTTTGCTAAGCATCGGGATCTTTCCTTTCTAACCAATTGTATAAAGAGACTTTCGGCAATTCTTCAGATTGCTTTTGGTCTTCGTCTTTTTGCAGTAGAATTTGTTTTCTTCGTCGTTGTTCTTCTTCTACCTGAGCTTTAGATCGAATGTTTTTCTTTTCCCAGCTTTGCAAGACCGTCTCAATATATTTGAAATTATAGGCTTGATTCAAGACGGCTTCTTGTAATGCCAATTCGATCAGTGATGGTGAATAATGGTCATCATTTAACCAGTAACCAATTTTTTGGTATTCAATTGGTGATAAGGGGCGTCCGAATTCCTGCTCAAAGGAGCGCAGCATTTTCTTTTGTGCTGCCAAGTCATTTTCTTCTTCCGCTTCAAAGCGTTGTTGTTCCTTCAGTACATCCAATTTTTCAAATGCTGGGAGTAAATTATAATGATCGCTATGTCTTCCCTGTTCATCTAATGTCGTCTCAAGGGAGACAAACTCCTTTTCAACAAGCGTATTCAAAGCCGCATAGATTTTTTCGGTCGTACTTCCCATATTTTGAGCAATTATGGTCAGATCAGGGAAATCTTCGCCAGCTTGGTGAGAGGCATAAAGTTGTAACCATAGCATAAACTCATTAGTGGTTAGCCCAAGTTTAGTATAATTTTGCAAAAGCAGATTGGAGATTGTCGTCTCTCCGCCTGACAAATATTCTTTCAATGAAATCATTAGAAATCCTCCGTTCACTTTTTTAGTTTACACTAAAAAAAGAGGAAGTCCAATACTAGCGAATAGTTCTTAATAAGCAAAAAAACAGGAAGGTCTCCCTTCCTGTTTTTGGCTCTATTCTGCTTCAGCTAACGCCGCTTGCGCTAAGATATTCAAGTAATTCCACGGACGGTCAAAATGAGGCTGGAAGAAGAAATCTTGTAAAGCTAAATCTTCCAACGTCATTCCATTTTGGATCGCTACTGATAAGGTGTTGGCTGATTGAGTGATATCATACTTTGATAGGAATTGAGCACCCAAAATCTTATTGGTACCTTTTTCTGAGACGATTTCCATTAAGACTTTTTCCGTTGTCGGCATAAACTCTGGACGATAATTGTCCTCGATCACTGTGACGTTCGCATCAATTCCATTTAAGGCAGCACTTTCTTTTGTCAATCCAGTTGAACCGATTGTCCAGCCAAATAAATAAAGTCCTGATGTTCCTTGTGTTCCGCGATACTTCATTTTTTGTTCCACTAAATTTTGACCAACTAACATTCCCTGACGTACAGCATTGGTTGCTAGTGGAATATATTGATCTTGACCTGTTGGATTATAGTGAACAACTGTTGAATCACCAGCTGAGAAAATATCTGGATCGCTTGATTGCATGTATTCATTCACCTTGATTGCACCACTTGGCAACATATCAACTTTTCCTTTAAGCAATTCTGTATTCGGACGGAAGCCTACACATAAGATTACCATGTCAGCCTCGAATTCTTTACTTGCTGTCACGACTTTTTTAACAGTACCCGTTTCGTCAGCCACAAATTCTTCAACATTTTCTCCTAGAGCTAGTGTAACACCACGATCAACCAGTTCTTTTTCTAAACGACTTGTAAAAGGTTCATCCAAGTATTTATTCAAGATTCGCGATAATCCATCAATCAATGTTACCTCTTTACCAGATTCAGCGAATGCTTCAACTAATTCGATTCCAATGTAACCGCCGCCGACAACAACAACTTTTTTCGCATCTTTAGCTTGCTCAATGATGACATTTGCTTGATTATAGTTTTTACATAAAAGAATATTCTCAGAATCGATTCCTTTAATTGGCGGAATAATCGGCCAAGAACCTGTTGTCACGACTAATTTATCATAATCAACGATTTTTTCTTCATTGGTTTTTAAATCTTTTGCTGTTACTTTTTTTGTATCTGTATCAATGTTTGTTACATCGTGTTCCATGTTCACTTTTGCACCTAAAGAGGCAAGCTCCTCAGGGTTAGAATAAAATAAACCTGCTGGATCTTTGACAACTCCACCCACGTATAAAGCGATTCCACAAGATAAGAAAGAAACGTTATCGTTCCGTTCAAAGACTGTCACCTCTGCATCTGGGTGATTTGTTAAAATATTTTTAACAGCCGCGGTACCGGCATGTGTACATCCTACTACTACTACTTTCATTGTCATCCCACTTTCGTTGATTCTTTATTTGTTTGCAATCTTTTGCACAAGGACAGTATAACAGATTTTATATTCTGTCTAAATTATTTTGCTCACAAACACACACTTTTCTTTTGATGTAGGAAATTTTGTAAACGCGTTTAGAGATTCATTCGATAAAAATATTATGTAAACTTTCCCGATTATGTAATTGAAGCTTTCTAATATTAAATCGTAAAAAAACTGAGAAGAAAAAATTCTCCTCAGTTCAATTAATCTGATTATTATAATTCGTTGAAAGTATTTACTACATTATCAACAGTGAACCCGAATTGTTCTAACACAAAATCGCCAGGTGCAGAAGCGCCGAAGTGATCAATACCAATCATCTTACCTTCTGACCCAATGTAACGTTCCCAGCCAAACGGAGACGCTGCTTCGATCGCTACACGTTTTGTCACTGCTTTTGGTAAAACAGATTCTTTATATACTTCATCTTGAGCTTCGAATAGATCAAAGCTTGGGAGAGAAACAACAGAAACATCTTTTCCTTGAGCTTTCAATTCTTTTTGTGCTTGAACAGCTAAGTTCACTTCAGAACCAGTTGCGATTAGGATACCTTCGGGTGTATCTGACTCAGCTTTAGAAATCACATAACCACCTTTAGAAACGCCTTCTTTAGCCATTTCTTTACTATTTGGTAAGACTGGCAAGTTTTGACGGCTTAAGACTAAGATTGTTGGTTTGTTATTTGTTTCTAATGCTTGAATCCAGGCAGCAGAAGTTTCATTGCCGTCTGCTGGACGAATCACTTGGACATTCGGCATGCAGCGAACACTAGCTAATTGTTCGATTGGTTCATGAGTTGGACCATCCTCACCAACAGCTACTGAATCATGTGTCAATACGTAAATGACAGGTAAGTTCTGAATCGCTGACATCCGAACTGCTGGACGTAAGTAATCTGTAAATACAAAGAATGTTCCTCCATATACGCGTGTTCCGCCATGTAAATGAATTCCATTCATGGCGCTAGCCATCGCAAATTCACGCACACCAAACCAAATGTTACGGCCTTCATAAGAACCAGGTTGGAATTCTTTTTCATCAGCGATAGTTGTATTGTTTGAACCAGATAAATCAGCTGAACCGCCCCATACATTAGGAACAGCTTTGGCGATTGCTTGAATCGCATCTTTGCTTGATACACGGCTTGCTTGTGCTGTACCTTCTTCATAAACTGGTAAAGCTTCTTCCCAGTTTGCAGGAAGTTCGTCGGCAAAGGCCGCCTTGAATTGTTTTGCTAATTCAGGATGTGCTTTTTCGTAGTTTGCGAACATCGCATCCCATTTTGCTTCTGTTTTAGCACCTTTATCGTTGATTTCTTCCTTGAACCGTTTCGCCACTTCTTCAGGCACGGTGAAATCAGGATATTCCCAACCGTAAACAGCTTTCGCAGCATCGATTCCATCTTTTCCGATTGGAGCACCGTGAACTGCTGATGTGCCCTCTTTTGGTGAACCAAAACCAATGACTGTTTTAATCTCGATCAATGATGGTTTCTCTGTTTCAGCTTTCGCTTCATCAATTGCTTTAGAAATGGCCTCTAAATCATTGCCATCCTTAACTAAGATATGCTGCCAACCATATGCTTCGTACCGTGCACCGACATTTTCAGTGAAAGCTTTCGATGTTGGTCCATCTAAAGAGATATCATTTGAATCATATAAAACGATTAGTTTACCCAATTTCATGTGTCCGGCCATAGAGCTAGCTTCAGCGGAAACACCTTCCATCAAATCGCCATCGCCACATAATGCGTAAGTATAATGATCCATTACATTGAAGCTATCGCGATTATAAGTGGCTGCTAAATGTGCTTCAGCCATCGCCATACCAACAGAAGTTGAAATACCTTGACCTAGAGGACCTGAAGTCGCTTCAACACCATCTGTATGCTGATATTCAGGATGTCCTGGTGTCTTGCTTTCCCATTGACGGAAGTTTTTCAAATCGTCAATCGTCACTTGGTAGCCTGCTAAGTGCAACAAGCTGTATAACATTGCTGAACCATGACCTGCTGATAAAATAAAGCGGTCACGGTTAGGCCAATTTAATGAAGTTGCTGGATTGACATTCAAATGCTTCGTCCATAAAGCATAAGCCATTGGAGCCGCACCCATTGGTAAACCTGGATGTCCTGAGTTTGCCTTTTGAATTGCTTCAATACTTAACGTTCTGATTGTGTTTACACCTAGTTGATCGATTTTGTCGAACAAATTAGTTCCTCCTTTTTGGTCATAAATACTTTAATTACAGATTCATTGTAACCGATTTATTTTAACATTTCAATCACTTAACCAGTAAAAGATTTATTTTCTATTGTGCAGACCCTTTTCTTTCTGAATCTTTTTTAACTTCTCTGGCGTGACATCATTTCCTTTTGGATCGACGACTTTCATTCCTTCGATGTGATGGCGCATTCCGCTACGAAACGAAGCAATGTATTCTTCTCTTAAGACCTTCTGCTCATGAGCTTCAGCGTCCGTTAATCCGACTGTCTTCTTTTTTTTAGCTAGTTCATTAATGCGTGCGATAGTTTCATCGTTAATCATCTTGAGCACCTCTTTTCCCCTTCTAATTATACATAAAAAAAAATAAGTTGAAAGTACCAAGAAATACGAACGCTTGTTTGATTTGTTTGAATAACTATGCTACACTAAAAAAAACGAAAGAAGGTGCGGGCATTGGCAAAAAGAACGGAAACAAAACAATTAGAAGTTTTACGTTTCATTCATGAACGCGTTGAAGATAAAGGTTATCCACCCACTGTTAGAGAAATAGGAGAGGCTGTGAATCTTTCATCTACTTCTACAGTTCATGGTCATTTATCCAGATTAGAAAAAAAAGGATGGATCCAACGCGACCCAACAAAACCAAGAGCAATTGAATTAACCATTACTGGATTAGAAAAAATCGGGGTGGCTCCGCAAGTCATACCTATGTTAGGGGTCGTTACCGCTGGTGAACCTATTTTAGCAGTAGAAGAAGCTTCAGACTTCTTTCCAGTTCCCCCAGATCTATCAAGCGAAGAAGGCAGCTTGTTTATGCTGACGATTCGCGGAGAAAGTATGATCAACGCTGGAATTTATGACGGCGATCACGTCATTGTCAGAAAACAATCAACAGCGACTAATGGTGAGATTGTGATCGCTATGACGGATGAGAATGAAGCAACCTGTAAGAGATTTTATCGCGAAGCTGATCACATTCGTTTACAACCTGAAAATGATGAGTTAGCACCATTGATTTACGATAATGTTTCTATTCTTGGAAAAGTTGTCGGATTGTACCGTAACCATATTTATTAATCGGAATTGCATTCCGATTATTTTTTTCTTTACAAAACGAACAAACATTCGTATAATAGATATACAAACACACGTTCGCGTATTTATATATAGGAGTGATTATTGATGAAAGCAGTAAGAAGATTTGGTTTGATTATCGCTGTATTGTTGCTAGGATTATTGATCGGTAAGTTAGGTTCTTTAGCTACGGTTGTTATTTTCTCTGGTTTGTTTCTTGTCTGGTTCATGTTGTGGGATGAACGTAAGTATGCACAGCACTATGCTGAACGTCACTACGATGAAGAAGAGTTCGAAGAAGAACAATACTATAAGGAACCAGCCGAAGATTTCTACTACGTGACTTACGATCATCAGTATCACAAGTCCGCATAAATTATTTTACAAGCTGCTAGATTCTCATCTGGTAGCTTTTTTTGCGTTACATTTGAAAGTGAACACAAAAAAGAGTTGAAGAAATTCTTCAACTCAAATTTTTCTAATAGTCCATCAAAGTTAAGATATCATACCCTTGAATTTTATCGCGACCATGTAATTCTTCTAATTCAATTAAGAAAGCACAACCAACTACAATGCCACCCAGCTTTTCAACTAGTTCGATCGTTGCCTTGATTGTTCCGCCAGTTGCTAACAGGTCATCAGTAATTAATACGCGCTGACCAGGTTGGATTGCATCGCTATGAATCGTTAACGTGTCCATTCCGTATTCTTTTTCATATTCTACCTCAATTACTTCACGAGGCAATTTGCCAGGTTTTCGAACAGGTGCAAAACCTAATCCTAGTTCAAATGCCACTGGACATCCTACGATAAAGCCTCGAGCTTCCGGTCCAACAACCATATCAATTTGTTTTTCTTTCGCGTAATTAACAATCTGTTTTGTTGCTTCCCGATAGGCTTCACCATCTGCCATAAGTGGTGAAATATCACGGAAAACAATCCCTTCTTTTGGATAATCTGGGATACTAGCAATATAGTCTTTCAAATTCATCTCGGTATTTCCTCCTAGCCTTTCAGCCAATTTCTAATTGTTTGAATATCATTCATTAATAAAAATTCTTCACTATCAATTCGAGCTATGCGTTTTTGATAAATCTCACTTTCTTCAAAAGCTCGATTTTGTGGAGCTTCTACCATTTGTAAAACGCCGTCGTCTATTGTAACAAATTTTAGCTCAGAAAACACGTGAATCATGAATACTAATAACTTTTCCGGGATTCTTAAGTAATTCGACACAACTTTCAGCTTAAAACGAATGTCTACTCGCGGTTGTTTTCGGAAAAATTGATAAAGCTTTGCAAATTGATCGCGCTTAGGCAATCCATTCAAATAAGCTTCGTCAGGACTGTACAGATATAAATAAATTCGCGTAAAGCTTCCTTCGTTTGCAATTTCTTTCAATAAATCTTTTTGATCAGGACAATCAAGTACGACTAACTGATCATAGTCTGACCAGGTAATTGTCGGATCGTATAAAGTTACTGTTTTTTGCAACTCTTTTGTAAAATATTTCTGACTTTTCGTTTGAAAAGCTAAATAAAGAATTCGATCACCCTCGATATTTTGATCCCAGGTATATTTCGCCCGGCGATCAATTACCTGTAAGCCATCAGAAGCAAAATCGACCAAACGAAATTGGACTTTTTTCTGTCCGTTCCATTCATTGATTTCTAAGTCACCGACAAATCTAGTATCTGGCTGTTGAATTTCTTCGCTCTCGTCACCAAAACCAAAGCCAATCGCATCTATTTGACTATCTTCATTTTTCACTGAGAATTTAACATGTTGCTGATCGCTGCCGATACGCTTGAATAGATTGATATTTCCTTCGATTAAAAAATGCGGTGCTGGATTATCCGTTCCAAAAGGCGCTAGCTGTTTTAATTCCTCAACAAATTTCAGATTAATTGCAGATAAAGGTAAAACTTCATCAATTAATAAGGAAGTGCCTTTGCTTAAATCGATCTGCTCAGCAGAAATATAGTCATTCATCATTTTTCGAAGAACAGGGATATTCTCTGCTGGCATAGTCAATCCTATGGCTGCTGCGTGTCCTCCAAAATGAGTAAATTCAGAACGCATCGTATTTAGCATACCAAATAAATCTAAAGCTTCGATACTTCGACCAGAACCCTTTGCAACGCCATTCTCATCAATAGATAAAATGATTGTCGGGTGTCCCGTCTGTTTTAAAATATTTCCTGCTACGATTCCTAAAACACCAGGATTCCACCCTTTTGCTGCAATCAAATGAACAGCATCCTCTGGATTCACTAGCGCAGTTGCTTCGGAAGTTATATCCTGCACGATTTGCTTTCGCTCATCGTTGATCTGGTTCAATTTTTCAGCTAACTGATGTGCGACCTCTTCATCAAACGTTGTCATTAACTCGACAGCAGGATTAGGATCACCTAAGCGTCCAATGGCATTCAATCTTGGTCCAACACTGAAACCAATACTTGTCTCGTCCACCTTTTGCAAATCAACACTGCTGATCTTCAGTAATTCTAATAATCCCAAACGCTGTGTTTGCTTAATTGCCTGCAAACCTAGTTTTACAAGATTTCGATTCTCTCCAGTCATTGAAACTAAATCTGCAACTGTTCCAATCGTGACTAGATCTAACATCTCTAACGGTACCTCTTCTAATAAAGCAGTCGCTAATTTAAAGGCAACGCCTGCACCGGCCAACTCTCCAAATGGATAATGCCCATCTGGATGTCGCGGATGGACAATACAATAGGCATCCGGTAAAACTGGCGGCATCTCATGGTGGTCTGTAATAATCACATCAGCACCCTGTGAATTTGCGAAATCAATGGCCTCGTTACCTGCAACGCCATTATCAACTGTAATAATTAATTGAATTCCTTCATTTATTTTCTCGGCAAAAAGCTCTTTATTAGGTCCGTAACCATGAATAAATCGATTCGGCAACACATAGTGAACATCAGCTCCGATCATCTCCAATGTTTCTAACATGATCGAAGTGCTCGTAATTCCATCTGCATCATAGTCGCCGTAAATCAAAATCCGTTGCCCTTCCATGATAGCGTTTTGAATTCGTTCTACCGCTTTGTCCATGTCGTGCATCAGAAATGGATCATGCAAATCATCAATATTTGCTTTTATTAACTGCGAAAAATCATCTGTTGTATGTATATTTCGATTCCATAAAAGTTCTGCAAATGTTTCGCTATATCCCTGACTCACCATTTCTTCTTTAAAGGTAGAATCAATCGGACTCGTGCTTCTAATTTGCCAATCGAAGTTTGCTTTTTTCACTCTATCACTTCCCAACCGTATTAGTATAGCAAAAAAGAAACAGACAAGAAAGAGAAGAAGACCTTAGTTTTTTTCTAACTAAGGTCTTCTTCTCTTAATCGTAATAATCAATCGGATGAGTTTCCTTCTTTTCGGACTGCGAACTTTGCATTGCAGCTAACGCATCATCTTTTTCCTTTAAAAGACTTTCGTAGTTAGCTTTCAGCACTGCCATTTCATTTTCTTGCTCACGTTGAAAAGCCGCTTTTTCTTCCGCTAGTTTTTGTTCATTATTCGCTTCGTAGCTTTGAATCGACTCTTTCAACTGTTTGATTTCTTTTCGCTGTTGAAAGAAAGTAGCTCCTGAGGTTAATAAAACAACCAAAGCCCCTATCAAGGCTGAGCCGATAATCACTAAAACTAGAGAAAGATAAATTTTTTTGATCAAGAAATTGACTGGAACTTCTTGGCTATTGGAAAGTGCGAAGATCACAATCACTAAAACTAAAATGAATCCTAAAAAAACTTTCCATTGCTTTTTCATTTTGCTTTCCTACTTCCTATTAAACAGACCGCCCGCTAAAAAATCTCCAATATGAGGGAATAAGCCGTAAAAAATACTAGCCCCTTCCATGATAAATGGGCGATTGATCTCGCGGGTGGGTTTCCCCATTTTATTTACGATCGTTTTGGCTAGTTTATGCGGATCTAAAACGATCCCCCCTAAGTTTTCCAAGTAACTGCCGCTTGGGTCAGCCTTGTCGAAGAATTCTGTAGCAATTGGTCCCGGATTAATAGTCGTAACATAAACATTTGCAGGCCGAAGCTCTAGCCGTAAAGCATTAGAAAAACCCAGTACCGCGAATTTTGTTGCCGAATAAACTGTTGATTTTGGCGTTGCCATTTTCGCTGCCATAGATGCCACGTTAAAAATATGCCCAGACTTATTATTAACCATTGAAATAGCAATTTTTTGTGTAAAATACATAATCCCTAAAACGTTGACTTCAAACATATTTTTTGCTACATCTAGGTCAAAATCGACAAAATTGTCAAACAAACCAAATCCTGCATTGTTCACCAAAACATCCACATCACCAACTTCAGCGGCGATTTTTTCGATCACTGCCTCCACGCTATCTGGATCAGCAATGTCTAGTTGAAAAGCATAGGCGTCTTTGCCGCTCAATTCACTGCAGCGTTCTCTAACCTGTCCGATCAAATTAATCCGGCGAGCACAAGTGACAACAATTGCTCCGCGTTTAGCTGCTTCATAACAAACTTGTTCACCTAATCCAGCAGAACCTCCAGTTACCACAACTACTTTATCGGTTAAATCCATTTAGTTTCCTTCTCTCTGTGTAAAATATATTGCGTGTTTTTATGAAAATGGAATATCAATGATATCGAAATCCTTGGCAATTTGTGTATTTGGAAAGATATCGCGAGCCTCTTCTTCCAATTCCTTCGCTTCTTTGGCAAGGTATCTTGCAGAAATATGTGTCAACATCAGTTTTTTTGCTTTCGCTTCTTTGGCAATAGTTGCCGCTTGATGAGTTGTAGAATGAAAGTAAGCTCGCGCAAGTTTTGCTTCATTTTTATTAAAAGTACTTTCATGGACGATCACATCGCTATCTTTAGCAAATTCACTTGATTTACTCGTGAATCGTGTATCACCAAAAATTGTTACGATCCTTCCCTTTTTGCTTTCTCCCACAAAGTCTTGTCCGTTGATTTCCCGTCCGTCTGAAAGAGTTACCTTTTGACCTTGCTTCAACTTTCCGTATATTGGACCAGCAGGAATACCTAGTGCAACCAATTTTTCTACAAGAAGCATGCCTTCATGATCTGCCTCCTTCACACGGAAGCCATAACTGTCAATCCCATGATCCAGTAACATACATTCAACCGTAAATTGCTTGTCCTTAAAAATGATACCTTCACTCAGTTCAACAAACTGTAAAGGATAAGCCAAACGAGTTTTCGTAACCTGCAAAGATGTTCGCACATAATTTTCTAGTCCGGCTGGACCATAAATTATAATGGGTTCTTCACCGCCTTGAAAGGAACGACTGCTTAATAAACCAGGCAAACCAAAGATATGATCACCATGCAAATGAGAAATAAATATTTTCTCAATTTTGCGTGGTTTAATATTTGTTCGTAAAATCTGCATTTGGGTTCCTTCTCCGCAATCAAATAGCCAGATTGCATTACGTTCATCCAACAATTTCAAAGCCAAACCGCTGACATTCCGATGTTTCGCAGGTACTCCCGCACCTGTTCCTAAAAATTCTAATTCCATAATTTCCCTGACTTTCTATCAAATTAATCTTATTTTAGAAGAAAGTCCTACTTAGTGCAATCTAATAAAGGAAATCTTTCTCTGCTTTAGCTTACTCTTGTGAATTTTTATCATTCTCTGCTTCTTCAGATTCATTTGATTTTTTAGCCATTTCTTGTGCCTTTTTCACTTCATTTTCTACTTCTTCATAATCAAGACGAGTGATTTCGCCCCCTAATTCCATCATGATTAACTGGTTTAATGGACGATTGTCCTCTTCTTCAGCAATCAAAAGTAGTGCAGTATCACCTTCACCGATCTTATCGACTAAAAATTCAAAAACTCCAGTAGCATCTCGAACTTCCTTAGCATCCTGTGTCGCACCAATCATGCCACCGGTAAACCAGCCTAATAAAATCCCCACCGGACCACCAAGAATACCGACCATCATACCGATTAAGCCACCAGTTGAACTTTTATTGCTACCAGTAAAATCCAAAAAGTCTTCAATCTCAAATTTGTGCTCTCCGTCGTTCGAATGATGGACGACCGCCATTTGCTCACCCTTAAAAGATTTGTTCATGTGAAGACGCTTTGCCTTTGAAAAGGCTTCATAAGCTTTTGATTCTACATCGAAGTTCATAATTATTACACGTTTTTCCATTATTTTTCGCTCCCTTATTCTTTTAATCCTAGTGTAGCAAGAAATGAATTTTTTGGAAAATAGAATGAGTTTAAATGATCATAATTTAGTTATGTAAACTAGATAAAGCGATTAAAAAAGACCATAGTCAAATACCTGAAAAAGGAATTTGTCTACAGCCTTAATAAAAATTAATTTCCAGTTTTTATTTCTTCCATAATTCGGTCATCAACAATATAGTGATCAAAAAAGACTTTAGACAGCTGATAGCCTTCGCCCCAATTTGTGCGAATCACGTCATATTCAACACCGTCAATTTTTAGCTTGTTTCTTAAATGTTTGATAATCGTTGATAAACGTGTCATGTGACTAGCTGAATCGCTGTCACCCCAGATTTTGACTGCCAAATCATTTCGGCTGATCGGTGCATCTTTAGTCGAAATCAATGTACTTAACATCTCACGTTCTGATCGTGTTAAATTCCATAAAGGAATCGGACGTTTTTCATGTTCATCTTCCTCTTGTTTTCCGCGCATACCAAATCCAATTGAATAAACAGATTCTTTCAATGTTTTCTCAGCAAGCTTCTCTCTTAACCCGCTAAGTGTTTCATCTTCAAGTAACCATTCATCGACACCTTTTGACTCCCAATCTGCTTTTTCTTCTTTTTGAGGCATCCGATCAGTCTCTCTAATGATCGTGAATTTCTCGCCGACCTCCTCAAGAATAATTGTTAATTCTTGATCGGAAATCGTTTCGCTAACGATTAGAACATCAAAAAAGCTCATTACTTCTAATGGTACTTGTTTTGTTTGAAGCATGGTTAATAATTTTGCTGAGCTTAAAACTTCAATATTTAAGCGTTGTAGCTTTTCAACTAAAGGTCTCTCCACTAAGATATTGTGCGTTAAAATTAATACTTGCATCACATTATTCCCCTTTTTTATTATTAAAAATAAGTTTCCGAACAGTTGGCTAGGAAAGTTTTATTAATTAACAATATAATTATTACTTGTTACAAGGTTAGTTTACACCGGCTGAGGCTTCGGCGCTACCCAAAAGCTTATAATTCAGTAATCACAATTAGAATTATTGATAAAAATTTTGGGTTAAAAAAACTTTTCCTAGATAAAATAATTCAATTATCATTTTTAAACAACACTTTTTTCGATCGTTCATAAAAATTTAGAACAAATAACAGCTGTCATTCAAATTGATTCTAATTAACAAAATAAATTCTTTTATATCTCCCATATTGTTCCTAATGCTGAAAAAATAAGATTTAATCATTTTACTTTACACATTTATTTCTCAACTAATATTTCATAACTGATTTAGCTGGATAAGAATATTTAATATTAATTCGTTTTTAAAACCACAAAAAAATATCGATTATTAACATTAAAAATAACACGCATTTTCTATAGAATTGTTCTCTCATTGTTTTTTAAACAATTCAAAATTCTTCAATCAATAATTTCTCTTAAAGATAAATTAATAAATGGCAATATCTTTGACATCGATTTTCTTTGTTCTTCTAGAAAAGTCATACTTATTTACAATTAAAAGCACTTTCTTTTTGCTTTTATCATACAAAAAAATACCGCAAAATAAATTGCGGTACAACTTAAAATTAATTACGATTTTATTTTTAGTCTACAAATTCAAATTCAAATTTGTCGATACGAACAAGATCACCATCTTTGGCTCCGCGAGCTCTTAAAGCTTCGTCGACTCCCATTGATCGAAGTTGACGAGCAAAGCGCATTACTGTCTCATCATGATCAAAGTTCGTCATCTTAAAGAGTTTTTCCAATTTTTCTCCACTAAGTACCCAAGTTGCATCAGGTTCACGTGTAATGGTAAATTCTGGTTCATTCGATTGGAAGCCGTAGTTTACAGTATCCTCTTCTACTTCTTCGTCATACAACAAGAATTCTGGTGTCACTTCTAATAGATCCGCCGTCGCATTTAGCAAATTATCTAATCCCTGCTTTGTAATTGCTGAGATTGCAAAAACAGGAATATCATCAGCAAATTCATCTTTCTTATCCTTCTTCAAAGCATCTTTAAACTTCTTCAAGTTTTCTTCAGCGTTTGGCATATCCATTTTATTAGCAACGATAATTTGTGGACGCTCTAACAAACGCAAATTATGTGAACCTAACTCTTTATTAATTGCTTGATAGTCTTCGTATGGCTCGCGCCCTTCCATTCCGCTCATATCAATCACGTGCAAAATAACCCGTGTGCGCTCAATGTGTCGCAGAAATTGAGTTCCTAAGCCAACGCCTTGCGAGGCACCCTCGATCAAGCCGGGTAAGTCGGCAGCAGCAAAACTGCGACCATCACTGGTTGTTACCATACCTAAATTAGGTACTAACGTAGTGAAATGATACGCGCCAATTTTCGGACGTGCAGACGAAATCACTGACAGGATCGTTGACTTTCCAACTGATGGAAAACCGACTAAACCAACATCAGCTAGGACCTTCAATTCTAATTCAATGTTGCGTTCTTGTCCGGGCTCACCATTTTCAGCAAGCTCAGGCGCAGGATTTCTCGGTGAAGCAAAACGTGTGTTGCCACGGCCGCCGCGTCCGCCATGAGCAACAATCAGTTCTTGGCCATTTTCGATTAAATCACCAATTAAAGCTCCCGTATCAGCATCACGAACAGTTGTGCCTGGGGGAACGCTGACGTAAGTATCTTCAGCCCCACGACCATGCATTCCTTTGCTCATGCCATTTTCGCCTGGAGTAGCTCTAAAATGACGATTGTAACGAAAGTCCATCAGTGTACGCAATCCTTCATCCACTACTAAGATGACATCGCCGCCACGTCCGCCGTCACCTCCAGCTGGCCCACCATCTGGCACATATTTTTCACGACGAAAGGCGACCATCCCATCTCCGCCCTTACCGGCTTTGACATCGATCGTTACTTGATCTAAAAACATGGACATTTTCGTGTCCTCCTTATCTCTTTATTCTATTGACTAATGAATCTCCACATAAACAAAGTCTCGTTTATTGTAGCTAGATTAACTGAAAAAGTCCATTCTTATTGATAGAAGCTTAAAAAAAAATTGGTGCTTTCAATTTTTTTAGTAGTTTTCTGTTAAAAATTTTCTCAGGTAATATCTTTTGACAAAAAAATTGATGCGTTGCACAATAAAAATGTAAGGCGTCAAGCTTTGCTTGATATAAAAAAGGAGGAACTTTTGGTTATGACAGTAAAAGTAGGTATTAATGGATTTGGACGTATTGGTCGTTTAGCTTTCCGTCGAATTAAAGAAGTATCTGACGATATTGAAGTAGTAGCAATCAACGACTTAACAAGTCCTACAATGTTGGCACAATTATTACAATTTGATTCAACACATGGCACATATCCTGGCACAGTTACTGCGACAGAAGATTCAATCGTTGTTGACGGCGAAAAAACTCGTGTATATGCTGAACCAGATGCAAGTAAAATCCCATGGGTAAAAGAAAATGGCGTAGATATCGTGCTTGAATGTACTGGCTTCTATACTTCAGAAGAAAAAGCACAAGCACACATTGACGCAGGTGTAAAACGTGTGGTTATCTCAGCTCCTGCTGGACAAATGAAAACAATCGTATACAACGTAAATGATGACACTTTGGACTCAAATGACAAAATCATTTCAGCTGGTTCTTGTACAACAAACTGTCTAGCTCCTATGGCTTACTTCTTAAATGAAGAATTCGGTATCGAAGTTGGTACAATGACTACCGTTCATGCATACACTTCAACTCAAATGTTATTAGATGGACCAGTTAAGGGCGGTAACTTACGTGCTGCACGTTCAGCTGCTGATAATACGATCCCACATTCAACTGGTGCTGCTAAAGCAATTGGTTTGGTAATTCCAGAATTGAACGGAAAATTACAAGGACATGCGCAACGTGTTCCCGTTGTTGACGGTTCATTGACAGAATTGGTTTCAGTTCTTAAAACAAAAGTTACTGCTGACCAAGTGAACGAAGCGATCAAGAAACATACAGTTGACAACCCATCATTCGGCTACGATGATCGTGAAATCGTATCTGGTGACGTCATCGGAACAACACAAGGATCAATCTTTGACCCAACTCAAACAGAAGTAACTTCTGCCGGCGACTATCAATTAGTTAAGACAGTTGCTTGGTATGACAACGAATACGGCTTCACCTGCCAAATGATTCGTTTGCTAGAAAAATTTGCAAACCTATAAAATTCAAATAGTTTTTTAAGGAGATCATTTTCGATCTCCTTTTTTTATGCTCGTTTCTATGAATTTTTTGAAGTAAAAGTCACCTTTTTTTCATAGGAACTATGTTAAAAGTTTGTTATCATAGGAATGATAATAAGTTTGAAAAGGAGAATTATATGCAATTCAAAAAAATAATGATCGGTGCAAGCTTAGCCTTGTCAATTGGGCTATTTGCGGCTTGTGGCAACGATACTGCTACGAAAGATACAAAAGAAAGTGCAACAAAAACAACAGAATCCAGTGTAGATTTAAATAAATTGGATCTGCCTCAGCTCAACGACAAAGTCACTGATGATGAATACTTAGTTGAACTTGTTACAACTGAAGGAAACGTAAAAATTAAACTTTTCCCAGAACAAGCACCAAAAGCAGTAGAAAATTTTGTGAAGCACGCTAAGGATGGGTACTACAAAGACACTCCTTTTCATCGCGTGATCAAAGACTTTATGATTCAAGGCGGTGATCCAAAAGGTGATGGCACTGGCGGAGAAAGTATTTGGAAAAAAGGCTTCAAAACAGAAGATTCCAATCAACTTTATAATATCCGTGGTGCCCTTTCAATGGCTCGTGCAGAGTCACGCAGCAGCAATGGCAGTCAGTTTTTTATTGTAACTAATAACGAAGATCAAAGCGATGGTTTGGCGATTCAATACTATCCTGAGAAAATCATTGAAGCCTATAAAAAAGGTGGCGCGCCACAACTTGATGGCGAGTATACCGTATTTGGACAAGTCACTGAAGGTATGGATGTAGTCGATAAGATCGCTAGCGGCGAAGTGAAAGATAATGGTTCCGGAGAGAAATCTACACCTACAGAACCAGTCAAAGTTACTGAAGTGAAGGTTTTGCAAGAACCTAAGAAGTAGTCAAAAAGAACCGAATTTTCTCGAAGGAGAATTCGGTTCTTTTTTAAATTATTTTTTTTGTTCCTTATCGCCAACAATAAAGGTAAATTCACATTCTGTTACAGTCTTATCCTCCACTGTCGCCCATGCTTTGGCAGTTCCCACCGGGCCTTTGACCTTTTGAATATCAAAATTCAAGAATAAGGTATCGCCTGGACGTACGAATTCCAAAAAATGTGCTTTATTGATGCCGCCGATATACGCAGTCTTCCCTTCGAATGCTGCTGATTTCAGAATTAATAATGATCCTGCTTGTGCCAACGCTTCAACAATCAGTGTGCCGGGCATGATTGGTTCACCTGGGAAATATCCTTGGAAAAAATCTTCATTCATCGTTAAATTTTTCATCGCTGTGATATGCTTTTCATCTTCAAATTCTGTGACTGCATCTAAATAATAAATGGGAAAGCGATTCGGAATCGCAGCCATGATTTCTTCGACATTCATAATTTTTTTCATTTTGCACCTCTATGAATATTTTATTTGATTATCAAACTATCATATTCTTGCAGTTTAATCAAGACGTATTGGAATAATCAAAAAAATAGTTTGACAATCAAAGCTTTTTCCAACATAATGAGAGCATATTATTTTTTATATTATTTAGGAGTGTGTCATTTAATGTCTATTTTAACGGGAAAAAAAATTATCGTGACAGGCGTAGCCAATAAAAAAAGTATTGCTTGGGGATGTGCCAAAGCGATCGCTGAACAAGGCGCGGAAATCATTTATACTTATCAAAACGATCGAATGAAGAAAAATTTAGTCAAGTTAGTTGGCGAAGATGCAAATATGTTTGAACTTGATGTTGCTAGTGATGAAAAAATTGAGGCTGCTTTTTCTTTGATCAAAGAGAAATTTGGTTCGATCGATGGTTTGGTCCATTCGATTGCTTTTGCCAACAAAGAAGAATTATCTGGCAATGTAACAGAGATCACTCGCGACGGCTTCCAACTAGCTCAAGACATCAGTGCTTATTCGTTATTAGCTGTCTCTAAATATGCTGCTCCATTGATGACTGATGGCGGAAGCATCGTGACAATGACTTACATGGGATCTGAGCGTTCGATCCCTAACTACAACATGATGGGCATTGCCAAAGCTGCTTTAGAAGCAGAAGTTCGCTACTTAGCAACAGAACTTGCGCCGAAAAATATTCGTGTTAATGCGATCTCTGCTGGAGCAATCAAAACATTAGCTGTAACTGGCGTGAAGGACTACCAATCATTATTGAGCTTATCCGAAGAACGTACACCTGATAAAGTCGCTGTAACAATCGAAGAAGTTGGAAACTCATGTGCTTTCTTACTTAGTCCATTAGCGACAGGTATCATTGGAGACGTCATCTATGTCGACAAAGGCGTTCACTTAAGCTAAACAATATCAAAAAATCGCCGTTCTCCATGAACGACGATTTTTTTTTAATTTATTAGACTTCAAAAATCCAACCATCCGGCGCTTCAACATCACCAAACTGAATACCTACCAGCTCATCGTACAATTTCTTCGTTACGGGCCCCACTTCTGTCTCACTATAAAAGACATGGAAATCATCGCCATTTTGAATTCCGGCAATCGGTGCGATAATCGCCGCAGTTCCGCAAGCTCCAGCTTCTGCAAATTTATCCAATTCATCCAAGCGAACATCTCCTTCGATTGCCTCTAAACCAAAGCGTTCACTAGAAAGATACAGCAAGGAGTATTTCGTAATGCTTGGCAGAATCGATGGAGATTTTGGTGTGACAAATTGATTATCCCTTGTAATTCCGAAAAAGTTTGCTGATCCGACTTCTTCAATCTTTGTATGCGTTGCTGGGTCTAAATAAATACAATCCGAAAAATTACGGTCGTGTGCGATTTGACCAGGCAATAAACTCGCCGCATAATTTCCGCCTACCTTCGCTGCTCCAGTTCCAAATGGTGCGGCTCTATCATATTCGGAAACAATGAAATTGCTTGGTGCTAATCCACCTTTAAAATACGGCCCAACTGGCATACAAAATACGCCAAATATATATTCTGGTGCAGGAACGATCCCAATATTTGGACCTACGCCAATTAAATAAGGGCGTAGATATAAAGTTGCTCCAGTACCATACGGAGGTACATATTCTTCATTAGCATTTACAACTTGTTTCACTGCATCGATAAACTTGTCTTCTGGAACGGCTGGCATCTGAAGACGTTCAGCACTCTTATTCAAACGTTTTGAGTTCTCATCTGGTCGGAATAAATTAATTTTTCCATCCTTTCGACGATATGCCTTTAATCCTTCAAAACATTCTTGACCATAATGGAGACATGTCGAGCCTTCATTAATGGTGATGGTGTTATCCTCTGTTAATACGCCATCATCCCATTGCCCATTTTTCCAATGAGAAATATAGCGGAAAGGTGTCTTGATATAATCAAAGCCTAACTCTTCCCATTTTATATTCACCATTCTATCATCTCCTTCTTATTTAAATGTTAGTCTATCACTTTCTTTCATCGTTGTCATGATTTTTTTCAATAAAAAGAAAATGAAGGTTTGTTTTCCCTAGTCGACAGAAAAGCGAAAGATTGTTACACTATTTTTATTAATCTAATGGGAGTGGCTTATGGTTTTATTTACAACACAAACAGTGGATTCCAGCACTACCAATGTTGTCGATCAGGCGACGGAACAATTGTCAGCTTGGCAAAAATATTGGCAATCGATTGATTGGGATCACGTTTTTTCAGTTTTAATTCAAAAAGGCATGACAATTATTGCTGTTTTGATTCTATTTTATCTAATTAGAAAAATCGGAAGCTTTTTGATCAATCAATCTTTTGATCGGCAGAAAAAGAAAATGGCAGATAATGCCACTCGAGTTGAAACAATCCATGCTTTGTCAATGAACGTCTTTTCTTACACACTCTTTTTCTTTTTCCTTTATTCGATTTTGGATACGCTTGGTATTCCTGTGGGTTCACTATTAGCGGGTGCCGGAATTGCCGGAATTGCCATAGGTTTGGGAGCACAAGGGTTCACTAATGATATAATCACTGGTTTTTTCATTATTATGGAACAACAGATCGATGTCGGTGACTATATTCGATTGACCGATCTGCAAATTGAGGGAACAGTCACCTCTGTTGGTATTCGTATGCTGCAAATGAAATCTGCAGATGGAACTGTTCATTTTATACCTAATCGCAACATTACAACCATCAGCAATCTTTCTCGTGCCCATATGCAAGTAAAGGTTGATATTCGCATCCAACCAGACGAAGGATATGATAAGATTATCCACTTGATTGATGAAACGAATCAAAAGCTTTCCGACGAGTTTAAGGATGAGATTTTTGATGGACCTACTCTATTCGGAATGGTTGACTTAGGCAATAGCAACTATGCAATTCGAACAATTCTGTATGTAACAAATGGAAAACAATACAAGCTGCAGGAAGAATTTTTATCTGCTTATGTCCAAACCTTGACTCAAAACGGTTTTAGTATTCCCAATAATCCAGTTGCGTATGGAAAATAAAAAGAAGTTCGCTCCATGATAAATTCATGGAATGAACTTCTTTTTTATTGATCAAATGGATACCCATATTTTTCCCGATAACCATAATACCCTAAACGATATAAATCAACTTCTTTTTTCGCTTCAATCAGACTATCTCCGATTAATTGTAAGACAAACTCAGTAAAATCTAACGCTGCTGTTCCGTTTGCTGTAACAAGATTTCGATCACTGACGGCCTGCCTTTCTATAAAGTTCTCAGGAGACCGATAGTTTTGAAAATCCTGCCACGAAACACGACTATTTCCTGTATGCTTATACCCTTCTAAAAAACCATGAAAAGCAAGATAATCTACTGCACCACAAATCCCAGCAACTGGTAAATTATTGTTTAGCTGTTTTTCGATCATTCGATAAAGTTCTTGATTTTGAATATTCCAAGAATCACCGCCAATCAAAACAAGCAAATGATGCATCTGATCAATTTCTGAAAAATTTAGATCAACTGTTGTTTGCAATCCACCGATTGAATGTACCAGAGGTAAATTTGAAGCAGTCTGGATTTGCCAATCGTCTCTTTGATTCAGCAGACTCAACAGATACGCTGCTTCCCAATCAGCATATTGATCTAACAAAACAAATAGGGCCGTTTTCACACTATCTCTCCTCTCCACTTTGTTGAATACTTTCAGTTTAACAAAATTGGAGTAGGAAATCTTCCAGAATTGACTAGCTTATGGCTTTTTTACCAACTCGCTTTTTTAACACCGGGAATTTGCCCCTTATGAGCTAATTCACGAAATTTGATTCGTGACATACCGAATTTTCGCATGTAGCCTCTTGGTCGGCCATCGATTAAATCACGGGACTTTAATCGATTAGGATTTGAATCCCGGGGTAATTTTGCTAATCCCTCGTAATCTCTAGCAGCTTTTAATTTTAGACGTTCTTCAGCGTAACGTTCAATCAAAGCTTGTTGCTTTTGCATCTTAATAATTTTAGATTTTTTTGCCATTGATTTCTCCTATTTTTTATTCAATCAAGCTTAACCGTAATGGTTACTGTTTAAACACTTGATTAAAATAGCATGCCTATTGCCGAATGTCAATTTATCTGTATCCATCATTTAAAAAGCTAAGAGATTTATTTCACACAAAAAGAACAGACTCCACTTTAAGTACTTGCTTAGAGTCTGTTCTATATAAAATTCAGTTTTTTAGTTAGTTTGATGAATTCGCGTGAAAAATTAATTGAGTTTCAGGATTTTTCCGCTGAAAAGCATGAAAGGTATAATTTACCGCCTTTAAAATTTCTCTACGTGTTACGATTCCACAGAATACCCCGTTGTGATCCAACACAGGTAAGAAAGAAGCATCTACTAATAAATGTAAAATGTCTTCTAGTTCGGCATCTGGGCGCATCACTGCAACATCTGTTTTCATGACATCCGCAACAGTTAACTCTTCCAAATTGGATGTATCAATACCATCGATCCCTAACATTTTTTTTACAATGTCATTCAAGCTCAATAAACCAACAAAATGATCCTCTTTATCTAAAACTGGAATCGTTGAATATCCAGCCTGCGACAACAGCAGTAACGCATGCTCTAATGGATGTTCCTTCATCACATTTGCAACATTTTCTGCCGGAATCATCATGGTTTCCTCATGTTCCATCATTAATTGTTCAATTGCGGGACTAATCATATGACGCCTCCGTTCTAATATCTTCACCTTATTTTACCGTAACGGCAAAAAGAAAGCGGTATTTCACCAAAAATTTAATAAAAATTAGGAACTAACGTTCAAAGGTTGCAGCTAACTCTTCAATCGGTTGATGGGCACGATTATAGTATTGAATACGATATTCATTGTTCTCGCTGTCAATGATCGCATAACTTGGGATACGCACAGGTCCACGTGGCTGTGAGATACTACCAGGATTTACGAATAAAATATTTTTATCAAGCTCCGCTACTGCTTGGTGGATATGTCCAAACAAAGCAATATTCGCTCCCGCCTCTTGAGCTTGTAAAGAAAGCATCGTAAGTCCAAAACGTACATTTGATAAATGTCCATGAGTCATGTAAATAACATCATCACCGATTGAAACAACTTGTTCCTTTTTATATCCAGGATCATAATCACAATTTCCAGTAACGACCGTGAAATGTTCCCATAGCTCATCATTTGCTTTCAATTCTGAGTCACCGCAATGAAACATATGATCGACCCTATCAACATAGCGATTAACGATCTCAACTAAGATGTTGCGATCACCGTGGTTATCACTAACGATTAAATACTTCATTTATTCCCCTCCAGCCATTCTTTCCAAGTTCTTTCTAATTCTTTGACTGCCATCCCACGATGACTGATTTTATTCTTTTCTTCAGAGGTCAATTCAGCAGATGTTTTATCATAGCCAGGAACAATAAATAATGGGTCATAGCCGAAACCATTATCTCCTTGTGGAATTCGCGCGATTCGGCCATCCCAATCCGCCTCCACCACTAGGCTTTCCTTTTGTGGTGCCGCAAAGACCAAGGTGCAGTGGAAGTGTGCAGTTCTTTGCTCATCAGGAACATTCGTTAATTCATGAAGTAGCTTCGCATTATTTGCGGCGTCACTTTTTCGTTCTCCAGCAAAACGAGCAGAAAAAATTCCAGGCATACCATTTAGCGCATCAACGACTAAACCAGAATCATCCGCTAAGACCGGCTGCTGTAAAAGCTGTGCAATCGTTTCTGCTTTCAATCGAGCATTTTCTTCGAAGGTTGTTCCTGTTTCTTCGACATCTGGCAAATCAGGATAATCTAATAGTGTTTTGATTTGATAGCCTTCCTTTGCGAATAAAGCCGCAAATTCTTTAGCCTTTCCTGGATTACGTGTAGCAATTACGATTGTTTTTTTTTCTATTTCTACTGCTTCGAAAAGAGCTTCCTTTTGATAAGCTATTAATTCAGCAATTCCGGCTTTGCCATGTAAAATCAACGCGTTCAACTCATCATCATTGAAAGTAGCTTCTTCACCGGTACCCTGAATCTCCACGAAACGGCCAGATTCAGTCATTACGAGATTCATATCAACTGCAGCCGAAGAGTCTTCTAGATAGTCTAAATCAGTCACGACAGTTCCATCTGGTAGCATTCCGACACTAATTGCCGCTAAATGTTCTTTAATTGGATCTTCTGCTAGTTCACCACTGGCTAACAATTTGTTAACAGCTAAACGCAAGGCGACGAATCCACCAGTAATGCTGGCTGTTCTCGTACCACCATCAGCTTGGATGACATCACAGTCCACAATGATACTGCGTTCACCCAATTTTTCTAAATCAATCACGGCACGTAAAGAACGTCCGATTAAACGTTGAATCTCCATCGTCCGTCCTGATAGTTTTCCCTTTGCGCTTTCACGCCTATTTCGCGTATTAGTTGCCCTTGGGAGCATACTGTACTCAGCTGTCACCCAACCGGATCCACTGCCACGTAAAAACGGCGGAACTGAATCTTCTAGTGTTGCTGAACAAATTACTTTGGTGTCGCCAAAAGAAATGACGACTGATCCTTCAGGATGTTTAAAAACATTCGTTTCAATCTTAATCGGCCGTAATTGCTGGACCGCTCTTCCATCATGTCGCAAGTTATTCTCCTCCTAAATCAATGTGTGTCACATTCAAATTCGTAATATCTAACCATTCACCAGCGATATCTTTAAACATCTTAGGTGAGCCGGTTGTGTAAAAAGATCTCGATTTTGTTTCAACTTGTTCATAATTATTCAAATTGAAATAATCCAATAATGTACTAACATCATTAACGGTTTCCGCCCCAGAATCAATTAATGTCACCTGTTGACCAATCACATTCTGAATAATTGGGCGTAATAATGGGTAATGGGTACATCCTAAGATTAATGTATCCAATTTTTCTTTTTTTAAAGGCGCCAGTGTTTGCGAAACAATTTTTTTCGCTACTGAGCTATTAAACTGATTACTTTCCACAATCGGAACAAATTTCGGACAAGCCAGACTGGATACATAAGTGTCCGGTGCTTTTTCTTGCAGCTCATGTTTATAAGAACCACTTTTGACCGTTCCTAATGTTCCGATAATTCCAATACGTCCTGTGTTACTGGCTTTTAATGCTGCGCGCGAACCAGGTTGTATCACACCAATCACAGGAATATCAACAGCCTTTTTGATTTCATCTAACGCTACCGCCGTTGCAGTGTTGCAGGCGATCACAAGCATCTTTATATTTTTCTTCAATAAAAAACGAGTCATCTGCCAGGTAAACTCAATGACTTGCTCGGCTGGTCGAGGACCATACGGACAACGAGCCGTATCTCCAAGATATAAGATTTCTTCATTAGGTAGCTGACGCATGGCTTCCTTGACTACCGTCAAACCGCCTACGCCAGAATCAATAAATCCAATTGGTCTTTCATTTGACAAAACGCTCATCCTATCTTGTTACAAGTTTCATCTTATTTTCCACTTTTTAACGAAATATTTCAAGCCCTAGAACCCCGACTTATAAAAAGCGTTTTCTTTTGAATGAATAACAATTAATGCTACACTAATTCTGAGAGAGGTGGATGAAAATGGATAAAAAAGAACTAACTGAAAACATGGGGAAAGTTTCTGCTGGTGATCGTAATCAAGATCCTGCAATCAAAGCAACCGAAGAGGAAACAGAGAAAAAGAAGGAAAATCGCAAAGACGAACATGAGCCTAGTGTTTTAGAAAAACTGGGAAAAACGGAAGCCGGCGCTATCTATGAAGATCCAGCTATGAAAGAAACTGAACGTAAAACAGAAAAAGAAAAAGAATAGAAAAAGTGAGGCTCTCATTCTTTGAGAAGAGCCTCACTTTTTTAATAGTTATATTTACTTGTTTCTAACAGATTTGAAACCACTGATAATAAATAGCAAACAACAAAATACATAGCTGTCATAGCAATGAACATCGGTATGACGTAATTGGTATTCTGTCCATAAATGATTTTCGCATTATGAGTCAGCTCTGGCAGTGAAATAATCACAGCCAACGATGTGTCTTTAATTAGAGAAATCAACTGACTCAAAATAGCCGGCAACATGGATTTGAAGGCTTGCGGCATAACTATCATGGTCAAGGTTTGGACATAAGTTAAACCAGATGACATTCCCGCTTCTGTTTGTCCAGACGGAACAGCATTTAATCCGGCACGGAAAATTTCAGATAACATCGCTGATTCAAAAATGGTCAGTGCAGCAACCGCTGCCCAGAAAATATTCAGTTTGATTCCAATTTGTGGTAAGGCAAAATACGTGAAAAAGATGATTAGTAATAATGGTAAATTACGAATAATATCAACGATTATGCCTACAACCTTTGAAAGTATCGGAATGTTACTGTAACGAACAGTTCCAGCGATTCCCCCAAGTATCATACTAAAAATAATCGAAACAACTGAAACTTGAATCGTCACCCACAGCCCATCCAAAAGGAATCGTAAATTAATCCATGAAAAAGCATCACTCATTATTTTTTACCCCTTCCTTTTTAGGCATTTGACCAATGCTTATCTAAATAGTTCATCAGATAAGACAATGGCAGTGTTAAAACTAAATAAAACAGACCAACGATAATGTACGTATCAAACGTATTAAAAGTCGTACTGGCAATCAAATCGCCTTGATACATTAAATCTAACCCAGCAACCATTGCCAAAATTGAAGAATTTTTGATTAAATTGATAAATTGATTTCCTAATGGTGGCACCACAATTTTAAACGCTTGCGGCAAAACAATGTAACGCATTGTTTCAGAATAAGAAAAACCTGAAGAGAGTCCTGCCTCCATCTGCCCCTTTGGAACTGTTTGGATGCCAGAACGGACTGTCTCCGCTATAAATGCCGAGGTATAAATCGTTAAACCGATTGTTCCTGCTTGAAAACCATCAAAGCTATAAAAATACATCGGTGCTACAACGTAAAAGAACATCACGATGATCAGCAAAGGAATATTTCGGAAAAACGCGACATAAGCCTTTGCTAGACTCCGAATAATCCGATTATGAGACAATTGCAGGATTGCCATTATCGTTCCAATAATTAGACTAAAAACTAGCGCCAATAAACTTGCATAGATTGTATACTTAAATCCACTGACAAAATCAGCTGAAAATGTTTGAAATAATTGTGTCATTAGAACTGCGCCCCCTTTTTCGCACGACCATCTGCATCTTTAGGGAACCATTTTTCGAAAATTTTATTGTACGTACCATTATCATGCATTTTATGAAGTGCTTGATTAACTTCTTTTAAGAACTCATCTTGCCCTTTATTGATAGCAATCCCATATGGTTCATTCGTGAATGTGCCACCAGTCAATTCATAATGATCATTTTCTGATGCCATCCCTAGTAAGATTGCATTATCTGTTGTCATCGCCTGACCTTGCCCAGATTGCAAAGCGGTAAATGCTTCCGCATAGTTTTCTAATTCAAGAATTTTGGCCTCTGGTGCATGTTTGCGAATGTTTATGGTTGAAGTCGATCCTTTTACTGCCAATACCGTATCTTTAGCTGTTAGATCTTTGATGTTTTTAATGTGACTTCCTTTTTTTACCAACAAAGATTGCCCTGCATCAAAATAGATGTCTGAAAAATCAACTTCTTTTTTACGATCTTCCGTAATTGTCATGGTAGCGATAATTGCATCGATGTTCCCATTTTTAAGTAATGGAATCCGCGTCTTCGAAGTCACTTCAACAAATTCAGCCTTGCCGTCCTTGCCAAGAATTTCTTTCGTGATCGCTTTAGCTATATCTATGTCAAAGCCTTCAACTTTTCGCGTTTTTATGTCCATCATGCCGAACAAACGTGTGTCGTACTTCACGCCCCACGTGATCGTTGGTTCATCTTTGATTCGCGTCGCGATATTTTCATTTGCGACGCTTTCTCCTTTACATCCTGACAACACTATTACAAGCAGCAATGGAAGAAATAGTAAGGAGAACATTCTTTTTAACTTCGACATAAACTGCCTCCTAATGATTAATTACTTTGCTAACAAATTGTTGTGCTCGGACCTCTTGTGGTTTTTCAAAGAACCCTTTGACATCCCGTGTATCTTCTAAGACTTCGCCGTCTGCCATGAAAATGATCCGATCCGCTACTTCTTTAGCAAATCCCATTTCATGAGTTACGACGATCATTGACATGCCATCGCGAGCAATTTTCTTCATAACATTCAGCACGTCACCAATCATCTCTGGATCGAGTGCCGATGTTGGCTCATCAAAAAGCAGCAAGTCGGGATTCATCGCTAAACCACGGGCGATGGCGATCCGTTGTTGCTGTCCTCCAGATAACATGGAAGGATATGAATCCTTCTTATCTAACATATCCACTCTATCTAACAGTTTCTCAGCAGCCTTTGTTGCTTCCTCTGGCGACTGCTTTAAGACTTTGATTGGCGCTAACGTAATATTTTCTAACGCGGTTTTATTAGGATAGAGATTAAAATGTTGAAAAACCATTCCAATGTTTTTCCGAATATCTTTTAATTTTACTTCTTTACTATGGAGATTCTTATTATTTACGAGCAACTCTCCAGAAGAAATATCTTCTAGTCCATTAATGCATCGAAGCATTGTGCTCTTTCCTGATCCAGATGGTCCGATCACCACGACGACTTCGCCCTTTTCAAAGGACAAGTTAATCTTTTTTAAGGCATGAAACTTCCCATAGTATTTTTCCACATGCTTAAATTCAACCATTGGCATGTCTTACCACCTCATTTTCCTTATCGTTCTCTAATTTTTCCAATGTGAGCTTAATTATAAGCTAAGTTTTTTTACTTTGTAAAGAAAAAAACTCAATGTTCGAAAAAAATATTTCAATATTTTCCACTTTCATGTAACGTTTATTAACATCAATAAGGTTTTGATTAGGATAAAAAATAGTGATATGAGTTGTCATGTTTGAAAAAAAAAGGTAGTATTTGAAGAGACTATTGAAAGAATTTTTACGAAAAGGTGAGTTAATGAAAAATACCATTTTGACTGGAGATCGTCCAACTGGACAATTACATTTAGGCCACTATGTTGGCTCGTTGAAAAATCGTGTACGAATGCAAGAAGACCCTGAAAACGAGCTATTTATTATGATAGCTGATATGCAAGCTTTGACTGATAATGCGAAGAACCCTGAAAAAGTTTCCTCTAATGTTTTACAGGTTGCGCTTGATTACATGGCAGTAGGTTTGGACCCTAAACGCTCCACTCTCTTTATTCAATCGCAAATTCCTGAATTAGCAGAACTGACGATGTACTATTTAAACTTAGTGAGCGTCGGACGTGTTCGGCGTAACCCAACAGTTAAATCAGAAATCGAGCAAAAGAAATTTGGAGAAAGCGTTCCTACAGGTTTCTTCATTTATCCTGTATCTCAAGCGTCAGATATTACAGCGTTTAAAGCAAATCTTGTTCCAGTAGGCGAAGATCAAAAACCTATGTTGGAGCAAACACAAGAAATTGTTCAAAGTTTCAATCATACTTACGGCGATGTACTTGTCGAACCAAAAGGCGTTTTTCCAGAAAAAGGTCAAGGGCGTTTACCAGGTATTGACGGAAATGGCAAAATGAGTAAATCGTTGGGCAACGGTATTTACTTAGCCGATTCTGCTGATGTTCTAGCAAAAAAAGTTATGAGTATGTATACCGATCCAAATCACATTCATGTGGAAGATCCAGGCCAAGTTGAAGGCAATATGGTTTTCACCTACTTAGATGTTTTCGGTAAGGACAAAGAAAAAATTGCTGAGCTTAAAGAAAACTACCGTCGCGGTGGACTTGGCGACGTTAAAATCAAACGTTATTTAATAGATGTCTTAGAAGCTGAATTCGGACCGATTCGCGCACGTCGGGAGGAGTTTGCTAAAGATCCAGATGCGATCATGCAAATGTTGAAAGAAGGTAGCGAAAAGGCACAAGCTGTTGCTGCTGAAACTTTGGCTGAAGTGAAGCGAGCGATGGGCATCAATTATTTTGGCTAATATGAAAAGCACTCGGATTAAAATTTCGAGTGCTTTTTTATACGATTCATTTCTTGTTTTTCGGTTTAATGATAGAAATCAAAACGACCTTTCGCCATTACTTCTTTAACACCGCCTGTTTCAAATAGCGAGCGATCCATAATCGCTTTTTTGATAAATGATGCAGGATAAGCTGTTACTTCTGTGCTACCCACGACCCCAAAGGCATGTGTGTTCCCAATCGACGCGACAGACCCTAATGATTTGAATGAAAATGGCTTACTTGGCTCACCTTTTAGTTGATTCAAAATATCCTTGCCAGCGTATGAACCCATTTTCAACGCAATTTGTGCAGTCGTTGGATAAGGTCGGTTACTTGCTGGATCCATCACTGCTGAGACATCTCCCAGTAAATAGACGTCATCGTGATTTGGATCAGTTAAATTTGGCTTGACCATCACACGGCCGCGGCGTTCCTCGAAGCCCGAATCTCCTACTACATGACTTCCGCTAACTCCAGTCGTCCAAATAATCGTTTTGGCTTTAAGTGCAACAAGATCATTTTCATCGTCTCTTGAATTTTGATAAATAACTGCGCCTGGTTCAACCTTTCTGATAGGTTTACCAGTCAATAATTTAACATCCCATTTATCTAGATATTTTAAACAGTACTGCCCCAACTTATCACTAAACATTGGCAAAATCTTATCAACGGCTTCTACGCAATAAATTTGGATGTCACTAGGTTTGACACCAGCTATATCTGCGAAATTTTTACTACCTTCAACTAATGCTCCGACCAGTTCAATTCCTGTAAAGCCCGCGCCGCAAACAACGATTCGTAAATATTCTTCATTTTGAGTTTCTTTATAATTCTTCATTTGTTCTAGAATATGTTTATGAACTTGATCAGCAGTTTTCACATCTACCATTTCAAGGGAGTTTTCCTTTACACCAGGGATGCCAAACGATTCAGATTGAAACCCTAGAGCTACAATCAAGTAGTCGTAATTCAGCGTTTGATTTTCTAAGTAAACTTTTTTTTGATCCGCATCAATTTTTTCTACTGTATCTTGAATAAAAGTTGTTTTATTGGGATTGACCACATCTTTTATACTATAGCAAATTTTTTCATCTGGTTGCGTACCAGCTGCAACTTCATGGAGACTTGTTGACTCATAGTGATAATCATTCCGATCAACTAAAGAAATATGGATATCTGCTCCAGATTTTTGTAATACATGCAAAGCCCGCAATCCTGCGTAACCCGCGCCTAATATAGCGATTTCTTTCATTTTTTGTTTCCTCCTTATTCGTCTTTAATAAATTATTTCTCAGAAAAAAATTAGTCCGATTCGAATCCTGTATATCAATCTATACTTCGCATCGTCTATTCTTGAGCTAGCTCGTGTGTCAGTTCAAATTTTTCTGACGTAAATATTCGAACTGACAAAATTAAATTGATCTCTTTTTAAAATAGAAACGTCAATGCAAAGCTAATCATTTGTGTAGCAGCCCCAACTGCTAAGATTCTAACTGCGCAAATGAACGTTTCACGCTTAACTTGCTTTGTAAGAAATATTTGAACCTGTTTGTTAATAAACGGTGCGGCTATAAAGGTACCCAGCATAGACCATGGTGCAACTTCAATTAACACCGAAATAAGAATAGCTAGAAAAGCGATGACATTCATCCCTACAAATAAATGAAGTGCCTGTTGCTTTCCTAAATAATGAACCAAAGTAAAGCGATTGTTCTTTTCGTCTTCTTCTAAATCACAGATATTGTTTGCCAACATTAAATTTGCAATCCACAACGTATTTGGTAACGAAATCAGAAAAACTCCACCTAAATTAGTAAAGTTCCACTGAAATACTTCATACGTATTCAGATAGACACACAAAAGTGTAATCATAAACCCCATTGTTAAACCAGAAAAAACTTCACCTAATGGCAGACTGGATAATGGTCTTGGACCAGACGAGTAAAAAATTCCAACCCCATAGCAAAATAACCCCATCAATAAAAAAGGCCATCCGACTAAGAAAGACAAACCGATTCCAATCAGTGCCGAAACAATGATCATTCCAATCATCATTCGGAAAACAATTGTTAAATCTAAATTCTCTCTTCCAATGATATTGGTTTTTTCTCGATAGTCGTGAATTTCCGTCGCATGGTGATAGTCATTGTAATTATCCAGAATATCGACAGCCATATTAAAAATGAACATCGCGATAAAATACAACAGGACTAAACCTAAATGAAGTTTGTGAAAATTATACAGGCTAAAACAAATCCCAATAAAAAAAGGCAGGACACTCGCGGTTTTCGCTTTAAATTCCACGAGTTCCAAGAAAACGGTTAAATTCATTTCACCCAACTTTCTTAAATTTCTTTTCGTATTTATTATGCTATTTTTATACTTTTTCTTCAAAAGATTTGCTTGTCAATCATACGTGTCCTTTCAATAAACATTCATTAAGCATTCTAGTAGTCATTAATAGCGCTATGCGCTAAAATATAAATGAAAACGTTGTAAGAAGGAGTTCCCATGCTAGATTATTGGAATGAATATCCCAAAATACAGGAAAATCTAATTCAAGTTAAGAAATTGATCTCACAAAGACTTGTTATTAATAATAAATCGATTGAAGAGGCCATCACAAAATTTTCTTCTACAGGAGGAAAAATGATTCGTCCGGCACTCTTCTTTCTTTTCGCTGATTTTGGAGAAAAAAAAGACTACGAACAATTAATAAAAGTCGCAGCTTCGCTTGAATTGCTGCATTCTGCTACGCTTGTCCATGATGATATTATTGATGACTCTCCTACACGTCGAGGAATGCCCTCGATCCAAACACGCTTTGGAAAAGACGTCGCTGTTTACACTGGAGATTTTATGTATACTAGTTACTTTGAATTACTCGCCGAATGTATGAGTCATACTCCTTTTCTATTGAAAAACGCTCAAGCAATGAAAAAAGTTCTTCGGGGCGAATTGACACAGATGACTTGTACATTTAATCCCGATCAAACTGTCAACGATTATTTACGGAACATCAATGGGAAAACGGCTGAACTTATTCGTCTTAGTTGTCATGAAGGCGCCTATTTTGGTGGCGCTGATAAAATCTTACAGGCTCGATCAAAACGGATAGGATCGGCTATTGGTTTAGCCTTTCAAGTTTATGACGACATTTTGAATTTTTCCTTAGTATTAGGAAATAACCAAAAACCTATTTTAACTGATGTACAACAAGGTATTTTTACTTTACCTTTATTGATTGCTCGAGATAGTCAGCCTACTGTTATTCGACCTTTCCTAGAAAAGCCTGAAACATTATCACGTAATGATTTGATACAATTGGCTTATTATGTAGAAAGTTTCGGCGGAATAGCTGGCTCACTTGATTTTGCTCAGAAACTAACGAAAAAGGCGTTAGCGGAAATACATGAATTACCCGATACCAAAAGCAAAGAGGTTCTAAGACATGTTTCTATGCAATTATTAGAAAGAACCTATTAAAAATTTGCTGTCTTTTCTGAATAAACGGTTCAAAGCTCTTAATTCGAGAGCTTTTTCTTATAGGTCGTATAAAGAGAGCTATCTCTTCCTTTTTTCTCATGGTAAAATGAAAACGGAGAAAGCATAAGGAGCTACGATATATGAACACTCATGAACTTTATAAAAAATTGGAACTCTCACCAGTAATAGCAGCCGCAAAAAATGAACAAGAACTCGAAGCTGCGCTGAAGTCTGAAGCTGAGGTTATTTTTATCCTTCAATCGCACTTGATGGAGTTAGCTGAACTCTCTCAAAAAATCAAAACGAGTAAGAAAGCCGCGATCCTTCATGCTGATTTAGTCAAAGGGCTGTCTTCAGATGAAAAAGCCATTGACTATATAAAAAAAGCTACCTCATTTGATGGAATCATTTCAACAAAACCAGCAATCATTCGTCATGCTAAAAAGCATCAATTATTAGCTATTCAGCGTTTTTTTTTACTAGATTCTTCTGCTTTAGAGAATGTGGAACGACAACTGAAATACACTGAAGCAGATTTAGTAGAGGTTCTTCCCAATGTCTCTCCAAAAATTATTAGACAGCTCGTTCATCATTCAAAAAAACCATTGATTGTCGGTGGCTTGATTCGAGACAAAGAAGATATTATGGGAGCTTTAGGTGCAGGAAGCCTCGCTGTATCAACAACAGCAAGTGCAATTTGGTCAATTTAACGATTGTTGATTTTTTCTAAAGGTGTTATAATACAGATAAGTTAATAACTGCTAGAGATAAAAAGAGTATAGCGGCAAACGTCAACAAACATTGGCGTTTGTTCCCTATACTCTTTTTTCATGCGCGTTGGAGGAGATATAACGGGAGCTGTTGACTCTATTATTGGGAGGGAAATCTATTATGTACGACGTAATTGTAATTGGATGTGGTATTGTGGGTGCTGCCACTGCCTATGAATTGAGTAAGTATCAACTAAAAACTTTAATTTTAGAGGCTGAAAATGATGTTAGCCTAGGTGCCACTAGGGCTAATAGTGCAATCATGCATGCTGGCTTCGACCCAGAACCAGGTTCACTGATGGCAAGACTAAATGTTGAAGGTGCTGAACGGGCAAAAGAACTCTGTAAAAAACTTTCTGTGCATTATGACCAAATTGGTTCTCTTGTAGTCGCCTTTTCGGAGGAGGAACTCGCACTTATCAAAACACTCTATGATCGTGGCGTAAAAAATGGCGTGAAAGATCTTGAGCTTTTAAATCAAGAAGAGCTTTTAAAAAAAGAACCGAACCTTTCGCACGAGAGCTTAGGCGCTCTTTATGCTCCCACTGCGGCAATCGTAAATCCGTGGGAATTTTGCCTTGCTTTAGCCGAAACTGCTGTTAAAAATGATGTAGAGATTGCTTTGAATAATCGCGTAACAGACATCAAGAAACTTGATGATGGCTATGAAATTACCACCACCAAATCGACTTATCAAACAAAATATGTTTTTAATGCTGCTGGTGTTCACTCGGATGATATTCATAACCTGATTGCTGAACCGAATTTCGAAATTACACCAAAACGTGGTGAATATTACCTGTTGGATAAATCAGAAGGTAAGGTGGTTAATCATGTAATTTTCCAATGTCCATCTAGCGTCGGAAAAGGTGTATTGATTAGCCCAACGGTTCATGGAAATTTAGTCGTCGGCCCTAACTCAGAAGCCGTCTCACACAATGATTTGGATACTGGAAGAGATACTGGAAATACGTCGGCAGGTTTAAGGTCTGTTGCAGAATTAGCCAGAAAATCGGTACCCGATCTTAATTTACGGCAATCGATTCGAAACTTTTCGGGAGTTCGAGCGAATAATTCTACTGGAGATTTTGTTTTACAGGAAGCTGACTTTGGCTTTATCGATTTGGCTGGAGTCAAATCCCCTGGTCTCACCTCTGCGCCAGCTATTGCACTATACGGAATAGAAATGTTGGAAAAATCTGTTAATAAAAAATTTACTCTAAAGAATACCTTTATTGATTCTCGTGAAAAAATAGTTTTTCAAGAATTGGATTCTGCTGAAAAAAACACTGTTATCTCAAAAAATAATGATTACGGTAGAATTGTTTGTCGTTGTGAAACCGTTACAGAAGGTGAAATCAGAGCGGCAGCACAGTCGCCTATCTCTCCTGTCTCTGTAGACGGAATCAAGCGGAGATGCAATGCTGGAATGGGACGATGCCAAGGAGGTTTTTGTGGTCCTAGAGTCGTCGAGATTTTAGCTGACGAACTGAACAAATCACCTTTGGATATCCTGCAAGACCGTGAAGGCAGCTATATCTTAGTCGAAGCAACGAAAGGAGGACACTGATATGCATGACTTGATCGTAATTGGAGGTGGCCCTGCGGGATTAGCAGCGGCAGTCGCGGCTTACGAAAATGGTGTCAAAGATATTTTGATTATTGAACGAGATCAACGACTAGGTGGTATTTTGAATCAATGTATCCATAATGGTTTTGGTCTCTACTATTTTAAAGAGGAACTTACTGGTCCTGAATATGCAGCGCGCTTCATTGAAAAAATTCAAGAAACTGATATAAAGGTTTTATTAGATACGATGGTTTTAGAAGTAACAGAAGAAAAGGAAGTTCACATTGTTAATAAGGAAAATGGCTATCAAATCTTAAACACTAAAGCTTTAATCTTTGCAATGGGCTGCCGGGAACGAACACGCGGTGCTATTGGTATTGCTGGAAGCCGACCAGCTGGCGTTTATACTGCTGGGTCTGCCCAACGATATGTCAATATGGAAGGATACCTTGTTGGGAAAAAGGTTATTATCTTAGGTTCAGGTGATATTGGCTTAATTATGGCACGGCGAATGACGTTAGAAGGAGCTGAAGTTTTAGCTTGTGTTGAAGTCATGCCCTATTCCGGCGGGTTAACTAGAAATATCGTTCAATGTTTGGATGATTATGATATCCCTTTATATCTTTCTCATACGATCACGGAAATTCGTGGGAAGAATCGCGTCGAACAAGTTGTTGTTTCAGAAGTGGATGAAAAACGACAGCCGATTTCTGGAACAGAACAAACCTTTGATTGTGACACGATTTTATTATCGGTTGGGTTAATTCCTGAAAACGAACTAAGTCGTGATGCCAATCTAAACTTAGATAACAAAACCAACGGGCCTTTCGTTTACGAAAATATGGAAACTTCTGTCCCCGGTATTTTCGCCTGTGGCAATGTCGTACACGTCCATGATTTGGTTGACTTTGTTACCGCAGAAAGTATCAGAGCTGGCTCAGCCGCCGCTGATTATATTTTAGACCAAGAAAAGAATCTAACAAAATGCTTATCCGTCAAAAATGGCGATCATGTCACTTACGTTGTTCCCCAACAAATTCGAGATGAAAATGTGGATCGTAAAGTCGAAGTCTTTTTCCGAGTCAACAAAGTATTTGATGACAGTCAGATTTTGATCAAATCACAGGGAGAAATCTTGGCGAAGCAAAAGAAAAGCTATATTGTTCCTGGTGAGATGGAAAAAATAAAATTATCTAAAAAAGTTTTAGATAAAGTCCAAAACGGTGATTTGGAAATTTGTGTGGAGGAGGTGTCAAAAGGATGAAAAACTTTATCTGCATCATGTGTCCAAAAGGCTGCCACTTAACTGTTGATGAAGCGAATGATTACCAAGTTAGCGGACACAGCTGTAACAAAGGCGTAAAATACGGCAAAGCCGAAGCAACGAATCCTATTCGTGTCGTGACCTCCACTGTTCGCGTAGAAGGCGGTGATGCGCACCTTTGTTCTGTTAAAACAGCGGACGGTATCCCTAAAAAGTTAGTCCTGGAGGCTATGAAAGAAATCAATAGTGTTCAACTACAGGCACCAGTCAAAATTGGCGATATCGCTATTAAAAACTTATTAGATACCGGTATCGATGTTGTTACTACAAGTGAAATGAAATCGGCTTAAAAATTCCTTTCAAATAGCTAAAACACCCCTCAAAAGTACATTTTGAGGGGTGTTTGCTAAGCAGGATTCACTTATTAGCGAATGACTGCTTGAAATTTTTCTTCTAAATTTTTAATAACCTTACTCATCATGCGATTGATTTCTTCATCCGTCAATGTTGCTTCAGGATTTGCGAAAGTTAGATTATAAGCCATTGATTTTTTGCCAGCTTCGATATTTTCACCTTGATAGACATCAAAAACTTGTAATTTTGTTAAGAACTTGCCAGCAGATTTACGAATTATTTCTGCAATCTCTGCATTCGTACTTGTTTCCTCTACTAGCATTGCAATATCACGACTTACGGCAGGATATTTTGATACAGCTTCAAATATAAGCGGTGATCTTTCTTGGGTAAGCATTGCTTCCAAATTCAGCTCTGCCACAAAAGCCGACTTCAACTCATAGCTTGCAGCCGTTTTAGGATGAACTTGACCAACAAAACCAATCAATTCTTCCCCTAAATAGATTCCCGCTGTTTGTCCAGGATGCATCTCAGGCATTTGCAAAGCTTGATAAGAGATTTCTTCGGCTAGACCCAACCCTTCGACTAGCTCTTCAACCATTCCTTTAATTGCAAAATAATCGCAAGCTTCTGCTTTTCCGGCCCAAGACTTACCAACAACATTCCCAGTTACAGCAAGTGCCACATGATTTTGTTCAATTGGCAAATCTTTTTTTGGATCGTTATTTTGATAGAAAACATGACCAATCTCATAAAAGGCCACATCGTTATTTTTACGTGCGACATTATAAGATAAATCTTCAAGCAAACCGCTGATTAAATTCAAGCGCATCGTTGATCGTTCTTCACTCATGGGCCAAGCCACACGAGTCACTTTGCTTTCATTTAGTAGGAACTGTTGCGCCTTTTCTTCTGTTGTTAAAGCATAGCTGATAGCCTCTGATAACCCAGCACCTTCTAAAAGACTCCGAACTTTTCTAACCGATTTTTGTGCATCAGTTAAGAATCCAGCAACTGTCTGCCCTTCTGGCAAGGTAGATGGTAAGTTATTGTAACCGTAAATGCGGGCGATCTCTTCCATCAAGTCCGCTTCAATTCGAATATCCCAACGTCGTGGAGGTACACTGACTGTTGTAATATCTTTGCTAACCTTTGTTTCGAAACCTAGTGCCTCAAAAATAGCATTGATCTGATCTTGCGTTAATTTCGTTCCTAAGAAATGGTTCACGTTTTCCAAAGTTGTACTCACTTCTACATTCTTCGGATGAACTTCACTCCCCTTAACGGAACCCTGTAAAACCTTGCCGCCAGCTAATTCTGCGATCATTGCCGCCGCAACTTCGCCTGCTAAGCTGATTTCACCTTGGTTGATGCCTTTTTCGAAACGCATAGAAGATTCGCTGCGCAAGTTATAGCTTTGTGATGTGCGACGAACGAGAGTTTGATCGAACATCGCCATTTCTAACGCGACTGTAGTTGTTTCATCAGAGATTTCTGAATCTAATCCACCCATTACTCCTGCCAAAGCAACTGGAATATCCCCATTAGTAATAACAATGTTTTCCGGATTCAATATCCGTTCAACGCTGTCTAATGTTGTGAAATGTTCGTTATCTTTCGCACGACGAACGAGGATTTCTTTGCTGCCTAGTTTATCATAGTCAAAAGCATGTAAAGGTTGGCCAAACAATAATAAGATATAATTTGTCACATCAACGACATTACTAATTGGGCGGATTCCTTCATTCATTAAACGATTTTGCAGCCATTGTGGGCTTGGTCCGATCTTCACATCTTCAATGATCCGAATTTCATAATGAGGGGCATCCTTTTCATCTGTTACAGAAACACTAATTTTATCACTAGCCTTCTTCTCAGCTTCTTTTAATTCCACTGGAGGGAAATTTACTTTCTTATTATAGATTGCCGCAACTTCATGAGCAACTCCACGAATACTTAAGGCATCTGCCCGGTTGGGTGTGATAGATAAATCGATAATTGTATCGTCCATCTCTAGATACGGAAAAACCGGCTCACCAGCAATGGCATCTTGCGGCAAGTAGTAAATTCCTTCAGAATACTCTTTCGGAATCACCGAGTCACTATAGCCGAGTTCCTGTAATGAACAAATCATTCCGTTAGAAACTTGACCACGCATTTTGCCTTTTTTAATTTTTACATTGCCAGCAATTCGAGAACCTGGTAAGGCGACGATCACTTTAACGCCAGCCTTGATATTTGGTGCACCGCACACAATCTGTGATAATTCTTCTTCACCAACATTGACTTGGCAAATTGAAAGATGATCAGAATCTGGATGAGGTATACATTCTTTTACATCACCGACCACGATTTTTTTCAGTCCGGCTTCTGGTGATTCCAGACCTTCTACTTCAATTCCTGTTAATGAAAGACGATCCGCCAAATCCTTCGGTGCAACATCTTTTACATCGACGTATTCATTTAACCACTTATATGAAACTAACATTGCTACTTACTCCCCCTTGAATTGTTCCAAGAAACGAACATCGTTTGAATAAAAATTTCGAATATCATTGACACCGTAACGCAGCATTGCGATTCGGTCTGGTCCTAAACCAAAAGCAAAACCTGAATACTCTTTTGAATCAATTCCAGACATTTCCAATACATCCGGATGAACCATACCGGCTCCGAGAATCTCAATCCAGCCTGTATGTTTGCAGACATTACAGCCCTTACCGCCACACTTGAAACAGCTCACATCGACTTCAACGGATGGTTCAGTAAAAGGAAAATAACTTGGTCGTAAACGGATATTACGATCAGCGCCAAATAATTCCTTTAATAATACCTCGAGGGTCCCCTTCAAGTCTCCCATGGTGATGCCCTTATCAACGACTAGTCCTTCAATTTGATGGAATTGATGGCTGTGAGTGGCGTCATCGGTATCTCGACGGAATACTTTCCCCGGAGAGATCATTCGTAATGCTCCTTTAGAAAAGTCATGTTTTTCCATCGTACGAGCTTGTACTGGCGAAGTATGGGTACGCAATAATAGATCATCAGAAATATAGAATGTGTCTTGCATATCACGTGCCGGATGATCCTTTGGCAAATTCATTCGTTCAAAATTATAGTGATCCGATTCAACCTCTGTTCCTTCAATTACTTGATACCCCATACCAACAAATGTATCTTCAATCTCTTCCATAATTTGAGTCAGCACATGGCGCGAACCATGAGGGACTTGCTTTCCTGGTAAAGTAACATCTAAAGCTTCTTCTGACAGCTTTTTTTCTAAAGCAAGCTCTGTTAGCTCGGCTTTTCGTTTTTCTACTGCACTCTTCAACATGTCACGGATTTCATTGGCAAACGCACCAACTTTTGGACGTTCCTCCGCTGAAAGATCACGCATTCCACGTAATACCTCAGTGATCGGCCCTTTTTTTCCTAGCGTTTCTACACGAATTGTCTCTACAGCAGCAAGCTCTTTTGCCGCTTCAATTTTGGCTAACGTCTGACTTTTCAATTCTTCTAATTGTTCTTGTAAACTCATTGTTTTCTTCCTTTCCCTATTGCTAAAGTGAGAACAACTCACTTGTATCCGATGATTGATTCAAAAATAATTAAAAAACAAAAAAAGACCTCGTTCCAACAAAGGAACGAGGTCTCGCGATACCATCCTAATTCGCCAATTGAATTGACGCTCTTCACACTTTAACGGCTATGCCGGTCTTTCGACAAGCTCCAGAAGTGAACTTCATCTTTTTCTTTCTTAGTCTGCTTCCAGTCAGTGACAGACACTCCCTTTAAGACGTAAAAAGACTACTCTTTTCTATCAACGCTTTTTAAACTATTCAATTGACTAATCCAATACTACAAGAAATTTAAAGATTTATCAACTACATTCTTCGTTTGTAATCCAAGTGTCGCCCCAGCGATGAATCTCATTCATCACATTTTTCAAAGCTTCGCCTTTTTCCGTTAGACAATAATCCATGCGCTTTTGGCTTCCACAAGCAACCACACGTCCAACAATGCCTTCTGATTCAAGTTCTTTTAGTCGTTCTGTTAGCACTCGGTCACTGACATCGGAAATCTTCGCAGCAATATCGACAAATCTTTGAGGCCCGCCTTCTAACAATACATCAATAATCAAACCGTTCCATTTTTTTCCTAAAATTTGAAAGCCTTTCTCAAATTTCGGACAGAGTGAAAAGTCCATTACTTCTACTTGTTCCATAATTCTCACCTCGATAGACAGAGTATAGCACATCACTTACCTTTTATAAGTACATCTTGCCTACCTCTAAAAAGTTTTTAACAAATCTATTGTCTTCTTCCCTCGTAGAAAGACGAGATAGGCAGCCTTAACTGGTTTTTGTTTAGCCTTCTCCAAAGCATCCTTATACAAATGCAATTGTCCACGGTAACGATCTATTAATTGTTTTTCTCTTTCAGGAGTATAATAATCCGTCTTCAAATCATATAAAAAGATTTTGTCATCAAATTCTAAATAACCATCAATGATCCCATGAATAAGAATCTCATCTTGGTTTTGATAGTCTTTGAATAATTGATCTGCTGGTAACAGCATCGCAAAAGGTTCTTCACGATGTAAATGGTCAGCATTTTTAATAACAAAATTTCCCACATCAGAATTCAAAAAATGCATAATATTATTGATCGAAATTTTATCAGCGATCTCCTGTGTCAGGGTTTTGCGTTTAACCAAATCATTGATCAAATCTTCAATCATTTTTTTCTCTAGATTTTCATGTAGTGGCAGCAGCTGCATCACTAAATGAGTTGCCGTTCCGATTTCTGAAGCAGATATTTCTTTTTTAGTAGCTAAAAACTTGGGCTCACCTAACTCAGTTTCGGTAAAACGATATTGTGTTTGTGTTGGTGAAAGGTCCATAGTTTCCCGATTATCGGGATCATCATACAATCGTTTTAACTCTGAGACTGACTGATAACTGGTTGTCTTTGTTGCCTCAGGATAAAGGTATTTGAACAATAATCGCTGCTTTAAAGGTTGAATATTGATCGCTCCTTGCGGGATTTCCAGCGTTTTAATTTCTGGAAGATACCCCTGCACCGTTTCGGCAATAAGTTGAGGATCGACAAAATCTACTTTAAATTTCGCTGGATGTTTTTTGATTTCAGGAAGTTGATTGACTACATATTCCTTTTGGTAATTGTCCATCAGTGGATGCCTGAATAGCGTCATCCCCACCCAATCAAAGAAACTATCATTCTGTCCATTTCGCAGCCCCGCATCTAAGACTAGATTTTCATTCAATGCTGCTTTACTCCATGTTTTGTAGGCAGAAGCTTCGTCATCATAAGAACCAACAAGGTACAGCTTTTGTTCTGCTCGCGTTAGAGCAACGTACAATTTTCGCATTTCCTCAGATAGTAATTTATTTAGATTTTTTTGTTTAACCGTCTGGAAGAGTAACGTGTCTTTTCGAATACGATCTTCTGGTGTCAACAGTTTTACGCCCAGACCCAATCGTTCATCAAAAACATAATTCCTTCGAGTATCCTGTACATTAAAGCTTTTACTCATATCCATTAAAAAAACAATCGGAAATTCAAGACCTTTGCTTCCATGAATCGTCATTACGCGGACTGCATCCTGTGCTTCTTCTGTTGGCGGTTCTCCTAAATCTTTATCTTTTTCCTGCATTTTCTCAATAAACCGAATAAATTGATACAACCCACGAAAACTACTGCGTTCATAATCTTTTGCTCGTTCAATCAAAGCTAGTAAATTAGCATGACGTTGTTGTCCAGCAGGCATTCCTAACACATAGTCTAGATAAGCCGTCTCATCATAAATTTTTACTAATAAATCGGCTAATGCTTCTCGCCGTGCAAACTCACGCCAGTCATTTAATTGCGAAAGAAAATCCGATAATTTCTTAGCAGTAGCATCCTCCTTGTTCTGAATATAAGCCTTAACTGCTTGATAATACTCTTTTTGCGGCAACGCCAGTCGAACCTGAGCCAACTCTTCTTCTTGTAATCCAACAATCGGTGAGCGTAAGACTGCAGCAAGTGGGATATCCTGATACGGATTATCAATGATTTGTAACAAAGAAATCATCACTCGCAGTTCAGTCGATTGAAAATAATTTTGTGTATCACTGATCGAAAGCGGGATTCCCAACCGCTTAAATACTTCCAAAATTGTCAAATTATTATTTTTTGTTGGCGTCAGCAAGACGATATCCTCATAGCGCGCTGGTCTCATCGCTTTGTCTTTTTTATCATAAATTTCAAAACCATGATCAATCAACTCGCGAATTTTCGCAGCAGTCATAAAAATTTCACCCATGGCTTTGTCTTCAATCCATTCAGGCACGTCACCATTCTTCTGGTAAATTAATAATTCAGGTGCGAAGTTTTCAGTTTCAGGAAATGCCGTAAAGCCATTAATCAATTCCGCCTGTTTATCGTACTCAATTTGTCCAACCGACTGATCCATTAATTGACTGAAAACTAAATTCGTGAAGTCCAAGACTTCCTTACGGGAACGAAAGTTTTCTGCCAAAATTATCCGTCGTCCACCGTCTTCATCAGCAAAATCATGATATTTTTGGATAAAAAGTGTCGGATCAGCTAAACGGAAACCATAAATTGATTGTTTAACATCCCCTACCATAAATAGATTACCTGGTTCCACGGTACTAAGTTGCTGCAAGATCGTCTCCTGAAGTTGATTAATATCTTGGTATTCGTCAACTAAAACCTCCGTAAATCGGCGACGATAGTAAGTCTCTGCTGGTTTACTACCATTAACGTCAGTTCGGAGTATTTGTAAGGTAAAATGCTCTAAATCATTAAAATCTAGCATGCCTTTTTCTCGTTTTTTTGCTGAGTATTCTTCAATAAAACGTTTTTCTACCCGGACAAGTTCATCCACGATCGGTAAAGCTTCTTGCAATCGTTCTACTTGTTCTTCTGGTGAAACAGTAAAATACATTTCCTTAATCTTTGTTAGCATTTGTTTTGCTTGATCTCGATAATTTTTACATTCAACAATTACGTCACCATAGAGCTCCTTAATTTCCTTTTTTCGTGGCGATGGATAGGTAGTGAATTTAAGCTGTTCAAAGATGGTGTAGGTAGCATCTAAATCGTCTCCGATTAATAATTCTTCGATCTGTTGCGTGATAAGCTGCTCATTTTGAGCTAACTCAGTGATTTTTTGTAATTCCTCTGTACCTTGACTAGCAGCAATCATCCATTGATATGTTTGCTTGATTTCTTGTAAACTATTCAGGACTTGTGGACGAATCAACTTACGATATAACTCGGAATCAACTAAATTCTCCACGCGATAATTTTCTACTAAGCCATCCAACCAATCGAAAGGTTCAGGATTTGCACGAGCAAACTCATACATCGAGAGAATCAAATCCTCTAAGCCGCTATCGCTGCGGTCATTTGAAAAGTTCTCCGTCAACCGGTAAAAGATTTCTTGATTTTCCTCATAGAAAGTTTCTCGCAGCTCGTCCCAAACATCTTCTTTTAACAAAATTGTCTCTGTGTCATCTGTCAGCATTCGGTAACTCGGATCTAAGTCAATCAAATAGAAAAAACGTTGAATGACTTTCGAACAAAAGGAATGCAATGTTGAAATGTTTGCCATCGGTAACAAAGTTAATTGATGAGTAAAATGATTCTTTAATTTTTGATCTGTTTCCTCATTGATCGCCTCTTGCAATGCTGATTGAATTCGTTCCTTCATTTCGGTGGCAGCAGCTTCAGTAAAGGTAACAACTAAAAGTTGATCAACTGAAAGCTGCTGGCGCTTGATTTTTTCGATCACACGCCGCACCAGAACTGCTGTTTTCCCTGAGCCGGCAGAAGCCGAAACCAAAAGATTGGTTCCTTGATCATAAATAGCTTGCCACTGAGAATCAGTGTACATTTCATTTGGAGCTTTAGGAGGGATTGAAAAATTAATTGTCATGTAGTTCTTCCTCCATTCGTTTCAAGACTTCTTCCTTCGAAAGTTTTTCTAGACGATGATAATTATTTTCCTTCAACATCGCATCAAATTTGCAAACACTCCGGAAAGGACAGTATTGACACGCAATCCGTTGGTTATCCTTGTAAGTTGGATTTAATTTTATCTCACCAGAAACAATTTGGTTTCCGGCCTTTTGAATTTTTTCTCGATTGTATTGACGCAAAATATCAATTTCAGATAGGTCGTAAAACTTATCTTTAGATTGCGACACGATGACTGTTTGTCCATTTTTATCTTTTTTAATTGGAAATAAAAGAGAGCTCTCTTTTTCTTGTAAACTTTGATCTAATTGATCGTAAAGCTCAGGCTCCTTCGCAAATAATCCGTCATATTGATAGGCCTTCAGCATATCTTTCTCAATACTTTTAGAGTCTTTTAAAACTGGATTATGGACATGCAGATAATAAGCTCCCGCTGGTTTGATTTCCTTACCTTTAGCTTCACTAAAATCAGTCACCGCAACATCCAAGTAAGTAATCAATTGTAACGCGATGCCATAGTACGCATCAGCAACATTAAAACTATGAGGACTTGATTTGTAGTCAATCACGCTAAGCCAATCACTCTCATTACTTTCAAGCTGATCTAGGCGATCAATTTTCCCCCGAATTGCAACTTTTCCACCATTTGATAATGGCAGGTTGATACCGGGGATTCCCTTTTGTCCTCCAATAGAACCAAAAATAATTTCCGTTTGTTGCGGTTCAAATTTCGTTCGTGTTCCTTGCTGGACTAAACCCCAGCTAACCTTTTGGATTGTTCGTGACAATTGATAGCGAATATAATTCATTCGTGCCGAACTTGATAGAATCGCAAATTTCAATTCGCCGAAGATTTTCTTCAATACTTCATCAGCCAATTGATTACGTTCTGCTTCATTCAATTCAGCCAAACGAAGTCCTTGTTCCTTTAGTATGCGGAAGAAATGATCTAACGCTTCGTGGTAAAAATCTCCAGCAGCAGCCGGTGTTAATCCGTAGACAGTCCGCTCTTTTAATCCAAGACCAAAATTTGCGAAATACTTGTACTGGCAATTATAAAAATTCTCGATTCGAGAAACTGAAACATAGAGATTTTTTCCATATAACTGTTCTGCTGTTTCGGGTAAAAGATCTCGAGGGACATTAAGATCCTGGAGACTCTTAAAGACACGCTGAGCCATTGGAGCTAGTGAACTATTTTGAATAAACTTCTGAAGCTCCCGCCAAGCTGGTAAGAACGCTCGATTTTCATCTTGTGCGTAACGATTCAAAGCAATCAGATCCGAAAGTAATGTCCGCATAGAACCTAAATGATCCTCAGGCGCGCTTGTTAGTCTTAATGGCTGATTTTCTTTGACTGGTATATTCAATCCTTGACTTAATTGTCTTAAGAAAGATGAGATCTCCAATTTTTTTTCGCCATCCACCGTTGTGGAAACACTTAAATACAGTTTTTCAGTTGCAGATAGAAAGACCGAATAAGCTAAGAATGGTTCACGATTCACTTTAGAGCTATTGCTTTCAGGCAAAAATTTCCCTTCTGGTAGATTTTGATTAAAAGCGGAGCGCTCTTCCGCCGACAATAATCCCTTATCATCGAAGCGAGCCGGAAAGTCATTATTGTTTAGTCCAATTGCAAAGGTGACTTTCATTTGATCCACCCGTGCCAGCTCTAAATCATTCACTCGAACTTGATCAATCGCTGTTGGAATTTTTCCGTAAGTTAAATTCATTAACCCAGCCAAGAAGATATCTTGAAAAATTTCCCAATCAAATGCATCTGCCCCGTAAATCAATACATATTCGTCTAAAAGATCAAGCAAAGCTTGCCATGTTTGCTCATGATTACGAGCCTTATCAAGATTTCCTTTAGCAACTTCCTGATCGCGCCAAAATAACAATTGACGCTTCACACCACTTTCTTCTAGAAAATGATAAAAAGTTGCCGCTGCTGTAAGTCCATTCTCTGCTCCCTTAATTTTCTCGAAGAATGCTGGCAATAATTGCTGTACAGAACGGCGAACGTCATTTGTTGTTTCCTCTAGTTGTTTCGCATCATTAAAGACGTCTGCTTCAAAGTCGTAATCAACGAACTCCCAATCTGCGGATCTTGTCCAAGCACTCCCGCGAAAGTTGTAAGCTAGACAAACATTTTCTGTTTGATCAATCTTTTCTCTATATTTCTGCTGCGCTAAATACCACGTTTCTGGCTGCCAATCAAAGGGAGCAAAAAGTTCTGTTCGCAGCATTCGAAAAACATCATTAATTCGATAATTATAATTGTCGATTAAAAACAACGCTTGTAAGAATTCAATCAATGGATGTGCCGCCATTTCCTGTGTTTCATCTAAGTAAAAAGGAATAGCCATTTTTTGAAACAAATCAGGCAAAACGCTATTATAAACGTTCGGATTTCGCATCAAAATTTGAATATCTTTATAGCGGTATTTTTCATCCCTGACTAAACGTCGAATCTCTTCGCCAATCTTGCGGATTTCTTCTGCAACTGTAGCATATTTCGTTAGCTTAAGTTGATTTGTTTGGGATAAATCAACTTTTTTCTGATTTGCCCAAAAATCACCGATCTGATTGAAAACAGTTTGATTCATTCGCGCAAATTGATCAGGACGAACAGGTATTTGTTGTGCATCCGCACTGCGTTTTAACTGAAAATACGTTTTTCCAGGATCAGCAAATAAATTCAATGGATTTGGTTCTTCATTTGGATAAGGCCGATCTAATTCCAGCGACACAAATAGCTCTCCACAACTCATCAACGTATTCAGCACACTTAACTCACGAGCATTAAAGCGCGTAAAGCCACTAACGATAAAAAGAGTATTGGAAAGATTTTGCTCACTCAAATAAGCTTGTAATAGCAGCAAAGTATCATCATTCGTTACCTGATAATTTAGCAAGGCTTCTTCGTAGGCGGCAAATACCTTCTTCAAGTCCTGCAATTTTAATACCTGATCTATGTCGTTTCCATTTTCATCTAAATCTTCAACTGTAACATTCCCAATTTGCATTTCTTGATAGAAGCTAACTAATTGCTGAATAAAACCAGTCTTATTTACTTCTCCGCGAAAAATCGTTAATTCCTCTCGCCGCTCATGGAGAATTTTCCTTAAAATCATTGCATTACCAGCTTCAGACAACACATTCCCTGGTATCTGACCATCACGTTGTAAAAAGAACCAAGCCAGACGTTGAAAACTAAAAACTTGCGTGCGAATTGTACTAAATTCCACATTTTTAGTATTCTGTTTCATTGCTGATAAAAGACTGATTTCTTGTTCGAATTTATTGTAATTGGGGACTAAGAAAAACACACGATTCGTCGGATCTTGCTCTAACCAAGCTTGCGCCTTCTGAACCATACGTTCTTTCGCGTCATTTTGTCCAGCACCTAACAAAAATTGTAATGGCATCGTTTCCCCTCATTTCTTCAAATTATGTTACCTATATATTATAACAGTTCATTTAAATCTTCGCATGATTGAAACAAGTCTGTAAAGCAACCACAGGGGGACTATTTTCAAAATAAAATATTTTACTAATCAAGGAACACTTCAAAAAAATAATTTAGATACAATAGGCATATATCTTTATTGCTATTATCGAAACTGACAAAAAAGACTAGCAGTTTTGCTAGTCCACAGTGCCAAATCGATCTAACGGCCAGAAAACAAATTTTACATCAGCCATTATATTTTTTTCTTTGATCATTCCAATAATCCGACTATCTTTTGAAATCCGACGATTATCACCCAAAACAAATAACTCTCCTTCAGGAACTTTTTCTGCTCCAAACAGGTCATTTAAAGTGAAGTCAGAGGTCAATGGTTGATCATCTTCTAATTCCCCTTTAAACTCATCTAAATATGGTTCTTCATACTCTTTGCCATTGATGTAGAGTTCATCATTTTTGTACTCGATGGTATCTCCAGGTAAACCAATAACACGTTTGATATAGTTTTTCCCTGGATCATCTGGTGCTGGAAAAGTCACAATATCAAAACGCTTGATCTCCGTATTTTTTAAAGCAATGACACGCTCACCATCAATCAGCGTCGGATCCATTGAATCCCCTTTAACGACTACAGGAGTAAAAACAAAATGACGCAATCCAATCAAAATTGCTCCCAGTATTAAAAACCAAAGAACAGTTTTGCCTATCTCTTTCATATTCATTTGTGAGCCTCCATCTATTTACATTCATAATAATAGTTTATCATATTGTTACCTGTTTAATCGTAGCTATCTACTCCCCTATAAAAAAATTAATTTTTTTCGCGAGCATATTTCTTTCCTTACTTTTAGTAAGATGATAAAGTAGTTTTTGTCAACAAGAACAAAACAAGAAAAGGTGGAAATTATTATGTCACAATTTTTAGAATCATTGAAGGATCGTCGTTCATTTTACTCATTAGGACATGACGTTAAATTATCTGAAGAAGAAATCACAACATTAATTAAAGATGCTGTTAAAAATAGCCCAACGGCTTTTAATGCACAATCACCTCGTGCGGTGATTCTATTTGGAAACGCTCATGAAAAATTATGGAATATCGTAGAAGAAGCTTTGAAGCCGTTAACTCCAGCAGAAGCTTTTCCTAACACACAAGCTAAAATTGCCAGCTTCCGTAACGCTTACGGAACTGTTATGTTCTTTAAAGAAACAGATACTGTGAAAAATTTGCAAGAACAATTTGCCTTGTATGCTGATAATTTCCCTGACTGGGCTGAACAATCAAATGGTATTGCAACAGCAAATACCTGGACTGCATTAAACTCTGCAGGACTAGGTGCAAACCTACAACATTACAATCCAGTGATTGACGATGCTGTTGCTGAAGAATGGAATATTCCAGCTAATTGGCAATTACGTTCTCAATTAGTTTTTGGCTCTAAAGAAGGCGAAGCCAACGAAAAAGAATTCCTAGCTGATGACGAACGTTTCCGCGTTTTCCATTAATTCGCAATAAATAAAAAATAGGCAATGCTGATTTTGTTTCAGCGTTGCCTATTTATTTTCCATTTTTGTCTTGATCATCCTTAGTCAAGATTTCTAATGTGCTGCCTTCATTGAGGTGCGTCGAGAGGAAAACAACAAGCTCAGTTAATGGATAATCAAAAGTTAAAATCGGTCCGCGACGCTGTTTACGAAAATAATTAAGTTTGATTAATCCATTATCTTCTTGAAACAAAACCACCCGCTCGATTTCATTTAACGGAATTCCGCGATTGTCCAACCCAAAAAGAACTAAACTTTCTTCTGTAAATCCCTTTTTGTCCAACAAAAAACTTAACATTACTAATGCAGCTAAAATCGTTTGTGTACGCCCATTTATATCTTGCCAACTACTAAATCCGATCCATACAATCAACAGCGCCAAGAAAACATAAAATGGATATTGCTTGCGACGTTTAAAAACCGGAATAACGATATCCTTGCGTGCCACCCATAAAAAGACATACAAAACAACCGTAAAAATTCCCAATAACAATGTTAATATATTCAAAAGAACCGCCTTCTAACTTGGAATGAAATTAGAATATTTTACCACGACCATGTTAGATTTGTCATCTCGTTGCTCTTGATCTACCTCTTCGCATTGGTTAATACGAACCACTGCGCAATTCGTCATTTTTGAAATGACTTCGCCTTCTACACATTCTTCGAAACCAATCGGATGGCAACGATAATTTCTTCCAAGCTCAATTTCTTCTTCATTCATAAGTAAGCCCTCCAGTATCGACATTCATTTGTTCGTCTAGCTTTTGGATCAATGTTATTCGCATTATACCGAAGTATGGAATGGTTTACAATCGAATTTTTCACTTCATTAGCAAAAAGACGTCAAATCGGGTAAAATTATTAGTAAGGAGTGATATTTTATGTCAAATTTTATTGATTCGATTAAAAAGTATGGATATTTGAGAAGCGTTTGTTATCTCATCCTTGGAATCGCTATATTATTCTCGCCACGAAGCGTCTTTAGGGGAATTATCTACATCATTTTCTTCTATTTATTAATTTTTGGAATTTTACAGATTATCCGCGGCTTGAGAACAAAAAAATATACAGGAAACATCGGATTTGAGACGACTAGTGGTATTATGCGAGTGCTTGTCGCTTTTGTCGTTCTTTGGTTCTCTAAAGGGATTGTCAGTATTTTGCCAATGTTTTTAGGATTCATTATCCTGATATTTGCAATTAGTCAATTCATGCAAAGTTGGACTGCTAAACGCGATGGCTTTCCTGTTACAGGTCAGATCATCTATAGCGCCCTAATGATCATTGCTGGTTTTTTCCTTTTATTTAATCCATTTAGCAGCATGATGATTCTTTTTCAACTATTTGGGTTTCTACTTATCACCATGGCCGTTTCAGAATTCATCAATGCCCGCCGCTTCACACGATAAATGATTGTTTCTATTAAAAGAAACAATTATACTAAAGCTATCAAAAAAGCGAGGTTATTATGAACACTGCAAATGAACTTTATCAATTTACCAAAACATACGGAATTAATTATAATACAAGTGAAGACAAAGGCACTCAGTTGTTTAACAATTTTCTTCACGCATTTCCTAAAACAACCTTTTCCTTTTCTTTTATTGGTTTCCACAAATATGAAAACCTAAAGAAACAGGAGGGTTTGAGTGCTTATGGAATTTCCGGCAATACACTATATGTGTTAAGTAAGCAAAAAGCATATAAATACAATCTTTATCAATGCAAAGAAATCCGCGGTAAAAAGAAATTAAATGGTATTCGACTGTCTTTAATTTTTGATAATGAAGTTATCAAAATTAATTTGGGATTTGCGGATGGAAATATTGTCTTAGCAGCTTTGAAAAGGGCTGGAAAAAAATAGGCGAGACAATTTAGTTGAAGAATTGAAAAACTAGCGTTATAATTCTTTCTGTTCTCATTGGGATATGGCCAAACTGGTAAGGCGCCTGACTCTGAATCAGGTAAGTGTAGGTTCGAGCCCTACTATCCCAATAAAAAAGTTTTTGCTTCTATCGAGGCAAAAACTTTTTTTATTATAAATATATCGATTTAAGACCTCACTACCATAACATTGCAGTTGGCGTGGTTTACTACATATGCTGTCGTAGAACCGACTATCGCCTGTTCTACTGCACCTCTGCCTGTTGCCCCCAACATTATAAGATCTACTTGATTTTCCAACGCGTAATCAATAATCTTACGTTTAGGATTACCTGAATCAATCTTTGTTTCATAGTCTAAACGACTCACTTTGGAATTAGCAACTAATTGCTCCAATTCAATTTCAGCATTATTTAGATGAAATTTAAGAGCATCATTGATAAACGCTGGATCACCGATTGAAAATTTGAAATCAACTACAGTAAGTATAAAGAGCTTCGCATCATTTCGTTCAGCTACATTTAGCGCTTCATTAAATGCGTTTGTTGATGAGGTTGAACCATCTACTGCGACAAGTATTTTTTTATAACTTTCTTTCATTGATAACGCCTCCCTTTTCTTCATTATACATCATCTATATCTTTTAAGAAAAATAAAGGCTAAACCCTCATTACAAATATTTTTAGGTTATTTACTTAAATAAATAATTTATTTAGATTTATCCCTAATAATTTTATGGTAAAATAAATTGAGCAGAAACTTCCTAATTAGCTTATATATCTTTGCTTTTAGGTTTGTTGCTCTTTTTTCGCTTACTAACCCTCTTGTTTTTTTATTGCTTTTAGTCTAATATGATTAAAACAAAATGAGAGGTGAGTAGATGGATAATCGTATAACACAAACCAATAGTTTTTCAGACGGAGTCAAGGCTTGTTTACCCACAGTCATGGGATATCTAGGTATAGGTATTGCGATGGGTATCGTGGGGAAATCTGCTCATTTAGCCATTTGGCAAATTTTTATGATGTCTACCTTAGTATACGCTGGAAGTGCTCAGTTTATCTTATGTGGATTGCTTTTGTTAAGTGCCCCCATTCTATCAATCGTATTCACTGTTTTTCTTGTGAATCTCCGACATTTACTCATGAGTCTTTCTGTTGCTCATTACTTCAAGGAGGACTCTTTACTAAATGGGATTGCGATCGGAACCTTATTAACCGATGAATCTTACGGTGTATTAATGACTACTCTAGCACAAGAAAAGAAAGTCTCAAGTAACTGGATGCACGGATTAAATTTAACCGCTTACCTTGTATGGATACTTTCAACTGTGATTGGTGCATTATTAGGCAATTTCATTCCTGATCCTACGATATTCGGATTCGACTTTGCATTAACTGCGATGTTTTTAGGCCTATTTCTCTTTCAGATTCAATTACCTTTAATGAAACAAAAAAACAAGACGATAACTATTTTAATAGTTACAATCATCAGTCTTTTTCTTCTGATGCGGTTTATATCTGCTGAATTATCTGTCATTTTAGCAACACTTTCTGGTTGCTTCACGGGGGTGTTGATGAAGGATGAATAATAATTATTATCTGCTTACACTTTTGGGCTGTGCTATAGTTACTTGGGTGCCACGAGTCTTACCTTTTATACTTACTAAGGCAATCACTTTACCGCCTATACTTGAAAAATTTTTAAGCTATCTTCCTATGACGATATTAACAGCATTACTAATGCAAAGTCTTCTAAATTATCAAGCGGGGCATTTTCCAACTTTGCGTTTCCCCGAAGTCCTTGCTTGTATACCTGCGTTGATCGTTGGAATTCGAACCAAGGATCTTATGAAAATTGTCTTAACAGGTGTTTTAGGAATTGCACTTTTGAGGTGGATTTAAATTACAACTGTTATAGAGCTTAATTCTGGTTTCACTTACATCAATGATGTAATATATAACAAAATAATAGAAAAGGAGTAATTCTCATGAAAAAGATTGCTGGATATTTCTTTGAAAAACCATTGGTATTAGACAACAAAAAATCGTTTGAAATTCATCTTCCAACGGATACTTTATATGAAGGAAACGAGCATATAATTAAATCTAACCAGCAAATACTTTGTGAAATAAGCAAAAAATATGAATACTCAATCGATAGCCTTCATAGCTTTTTTGTAATTTCCGAAATAACTGATGCTGAATAGCGAAATTTTCAACTTACAATGTTAGACTTTTAAGGAGTGGTATGACCCACTCCTTTTTCAGGTATCAATTTTCTAAAAGGTGAGTGTTTATCACAGAGGATTATTAATCAGCTATATACCTCAACTTTAAACCTATATTTGATGATATAAATATAGCTTTCAAAAGTTAGTTGAGAAAATCTAACTCTTGAAAGCTACTCAAATATCTATTTAAATTCTTTGATTACTGTCCGTACCAACCTATTCCTTCATTACGCCAGCCATGCTTTATCAGATTATTCCGCTCACTTTGAAGAAGTGTATAATGATGTGCACCTGCTTTAGCATTTGGATTATACAAACGGTAAAGTGGCTTGCTTCCACCAGAATACCAGCTAATCCCTTCGTAACGCCAACCCTTTTTGATTAAATCATTTTTTTCGTATGCGTGCGGTGTGTAATGATGATCGCCAGCGTTAGGATTGTATAATCGATAAACAGGGGTTCCGCTTTTAGGCGCTTGCCAACCGATGCCTTCATACCGCCACCCCGCCTTTTTGACTGTATCACGTTCGGCGACACTCGCTGTATAAAAATGTTCGCCGCTATTCGGATTGTACAAACGATACATTGCATTGGTTTGAACAGGTTGTGGTGTTGATGTACTACTACCAGTATCATATTGTGTTAAGTTGTAACTCTGAATAATACTATTCAATGTACTGCCATAATTTGGTGCTGTCGCATATCTTCCAGTTAACCACGCAGTCGCATCTTTGTATGACTTTGTGTTACTCTTCCACGCGCCTGAGTAATAGTAATTACCAGATGAAAAAGAAGTAGTTTTGAGGATCGTTACATTATCACCCAAAGATTCTTTATAAGAAGGATATTTTCTAAACTTAGCATCAATCCAATACCAACCTTCTTTTTCACTCCATTCTTGTGTTTTCATCGTTACTGATTGTCCATTGTAGGTTCCTTTGATGCCAAATAAATTATAGTTAGGAGCTTTTGAAAGCGTACTACTCCCCCAACCGCTTTCAACAATTGCTTGTGCAATCATTACTGAAGCATATAAGTTATTTGCGCTTGCTAATGTCTTAGCAGACGGAGCTATTTGATTGATAAAAGCTTGTTGTGTATTCACAGCTGATCGTGCACTTCTAAACGCAGGCGGTTCTAAAGTAAAATCCTCAAATCGAACTGGATGATGAAATTGTAAGTTTCCTTGAGCATCGTATTCCTCTTCATCTACCGCGCCGCTTTCACTACTTGACTCGGTTTGTTCATTCGAAGACGATGTCGTATCTGAGTTCACTAATCCAGAATCAGCTTCTTGTGAAATTGAATCGTCCGTTTTTACTGTAGAACTAGAAGAATTGATAGTACTTGAACTCTCCTGTATACTGGTAAAGTCTGTTTTTTCTTCTCCATAAGCAACTAAGGTCGAGGTTCCAAAACTTCCTAGCAACATCACACTACATAATAGCTTTTTATAATCCATGTCATCCCCCTGTTTTAACCATTAATTAACGATTACATTTAATATTTTATTTCTTACCTCTCTTTATATAAAGTAACAAAAATTAATCACAATGTAAAATTCTTTTATTTAGTATTGGATCGTAAAAATTGTTAAATAACAATGTTTTTCCAGTTTCTTTGATTTTTTTAAAATTAAAGGAAGAACATAACTGTCAAAAAACATGTATTAATAAGAATCTTTGAATGAAAATTAAAATGGTATTTTCTCATTAATAAAGCTAATTGTTTCTCATTTTATTGTTATTTATTGGAGTCCGTATTCTGATATAATCATTTATGAGGGAGGGGAGTTCATGGATATTGGTGATGCAGTATCATGGATCATTTATTTGATCTTTTTTTTAATGACTATCATCTATTTTTACTTATTCAAAAAAGATCGAGTATTGATTCATTTATATTTTTCTTTGACCCCGACTTTTTTGTGCATTTATTTACTTATGAATTATCATCATTACCAACCAGTTGAAGGAGCTTGGACATTAGCCTTTTTAATGTTTATATCACTTGTCACTTTTATGGTATATTGGATGATCTACACCTTTTTCAAACACCATGATTGATGTCTTTGTGTGAATCTTTCATAAATAATTCGTAATTTTTTTCATTAGTAGTATGCTATAATAAAGCTTGTTTATTCTAACCAATTTGAAGGAGCTTTGTTATGGCGCTTTTACTAACATTACTATTCGATCTCTTGATGATTATCTTGTTCCTGTTTAGAATGATTAAAGGTGATCAAATTATTTTTATCGTCAGTATCATTTTACAGGGCCTAATTTTTATCGATTTACTAGCAGTTGTGCTTCTGGGTGGATCAAAAAAACCAAAAACAGTTGATGTTGATATAACTGAAATGACACGAAGACAATCGCGTCAATCCACCAGCCCTAAACGCGGAGGTTTTTTCTCAAAATTTTCTTGCGTTGTCGCTTTGCTGTTACTGGCATATTACATCTATTCTGTCATTTATCTATTTATTTAACTAATCAAGACACCGACATTTTGTTGGTGTTTTTTTTGTAATCAGTTTTCTAATAGTGTATTATTTTTTCTGATTTTGATTTAACTGCTATAGTTCTAAATCATGGTTAATTTTGAATCTTACGCTCCTACTATTTTCTTTCAAAAACAATAAAAGAGACCTAATTTACATAGTTAGGTCCCAAAAAATTACAATTTCTTCTTATTAAAAATTTGTATACTGAGTAAAGTTGCCAGTGCAAAAAATAGAATACTTATTAGTATCGCTGGCAAGTATTTTTGAATATCTACTGTTACTTGCAGGAAGTTAAGGTTTTGTGTGACCAGCGAGATCGGATTGTAGTATTTCAGCTTATCAAATAGATTGATTAAGACTAAAATCACAATTATACCGCCAGTCAAAAGCAACCCTTCATAACTATTCCGCATAATGGTTGATGATAAAAGAACAAGGCTTAGTAATAATAAACCAAAAATCCACAGTGGAAAAACAGCTTGAAAGAGCTGTGTGCTCTTATTATCTGGAAAATAATACGCCGTGTAGCCCCAGGTAACAAGAAAAGTCAGCAGAAAACAAATGCTCCATTGAAAAACCAAACTAATCATTTTCCCAACAATAATTACCCAACGGCGCAATCCTTTCGTCACTAAATTAATAAGAGTTCCTTTATTAATCTCGTTGTTGACCGTGCCACTAAACATCAAAGCTAAAACGATCATCCCGATTTGCGTAAGATTCTTAAAAAACTGCGTCCAAGAATCGATAGATGTGGGTTTGGGAATTGTACTAGCCATCGCATCGCCAATTGTCATCTTTACAATTTCTGGTGTTAGTTTTGCTAGCAATGGATTCATTAAACCAAAAATGAGAAAAATAATGACTAGAATCAAAAAGCGTGATGTTCGCCAACATTCAAAAAATTCCTTTTTTGTGAAAAAATACAAATTCTTCATTGAACCACCTCCAAGAAAATCGTTTCAAGTGATGGATCAATCTTTTTAATTGTATTAGGGAAAATCTGATGGCTTTCAAACAATCGGAAAACCAATGCTGCTACTTCTTCATAATCCTGTTTATACGACAAAATAAGTAAGTTCTTTGATGGATCAAAGGTAAAGTCATTCAGAATATCTTCGTTTCTTAATTCTGTCAATTTGGTTGTAAATACCCCTAGATCAGCCTCATGTGAAAATTCAATTTCTATCTGATTTTTAGCATATTGATGCTTTAATTCATCCAATGAACCGCTAACCGCCAGTCTTCCTTGATCTAAAATACCGACATAATCACAAATTCGTTCGACATCACCCAAAATATGGGTAGAAAACAAAATGGTTATCCGCCCCCTTAGGTTCGCCAACATTTCTAGAAAGTCATTCCGGCCGCTTGGATCTAAGGCCGAAGTTGGCTCATCACAGATCAATAATTTAGGGTCGTTTAATAAAGCTTGAGCGATTCCCAAGCGCTGTTTCATTCCTCTTGAATAACCTTTAATTTTACGTTTATCCAGCTTTAAGCCCACCAATGATAGAATCTCAGGAACTTTTTCTTTTAATTGCTTTTTTGATAAACCAGTGATCTCTCCGCAAAATCTTAAATATTCTTGAGCAGACATATAATCATAGAATTCTGGAACATCTGGTAAGTACCCAGTCAAATGATTTGTTTGATTATCGCCAAAAACTACAGGCAACTCGTTAACTAGAATTTCTCCACTAGTCATCTCCTCTAAACCTAAAATCATTTTCATCGTCGTTGTTTTTCCAGCTCCGTTTTCTCCCACAAAACCGAAAATCGAGCCAGTGGGTACCGTTAGATTTAAATTATCTAAGACTTTTTTTGACCCAAACCTTTTGGTGACCTGCTTCAGCTCTAGAATGCTCATTGATCCTCCTCTTTTCCAAAAACAAAATAGATCACCGGACCAATAATTTGAATCAAGATAACGATTAATAACCAAACAGCTCGATTGCCAAAACGATAATGCGGGTGCTTCAAGACATGTCGAACCGCGGCGATCACTAAGATCAACTCCAAAAGAACTAGTGGAATAAAAATAGGGAGATTCTCTTTAAAAAAATCAAAATTATTCATTCTCAGTCACATCCTGCTCTCTAATAGATCGAAGTTTAGTAAAAATTTCTTGCACTTGCTCCTGATCCTCGAACTGTGCAAACGTAGGATTATCTATTACCATTTCCAACAACCCCACTTTGACCTTCATTGAATCTCTTGGTAACTGATTTCCAATTTCTAAGTGTTCAAGCCATTCATCGATTTGATCAAAGTAATCATCACCATGAAGAACAACCGGAAATGTTGTTCCTTGTAAAATCTCAACAAATGCCTGTAACATCTCAAGTGCGGCAGTCTCATCTTCCATTTGTGCATAGCCAAAAGTGGCCGATAATTGAAAATTCATCAACGCAACAGGGTGCATCTCTTTAAAATTGAACAATTTTGCGAAGCTCTTACCTCTCGAAACGGTCTCAGAAAACTTATCAGGGTCATCAATCACCAGTTGAAGATAATTAGTTAAGAAGCTTAAAAAGACAGTCGTATATTGATAAATAGCGCTTTGAAGCGTGAGAACAGCCTTTTTTGATTCACCTTTCTGCTGTTGAGCTGCAGCGATTAAGCTTTCGATTGGAAATAAAACGGGAACCTGATCTCCAAGAATCGATAAAACTTGATCAAACTCCTGTAAATTAAGAGCTGTATAGGCCTCATATTTTAATGCTTGTGTAATTAAATCTGGATCTTTTGCTTGTGTTCGAACATGAATGAATAAATCCTGTGCTTCTTTGGTATACGTTTTAATTTTTTCCTCTCCTGGAAGTAAATCTGCATGATTCAATAAAAACATTCCCATTTGTAAAACGAATGGATAGCAAGAATAATAACGCCGAACAAAACTACGAATGGTTGCTAAAACATCCTCTGGTGATTTTGTTTCTAATGACTCCTTCAACCTCGCATAAATACGTTGAATCTCGTGATTATCTAATTGCGGTTCATAGGTTAGCAGTGAATCGATCGTGATATCAAAATACGCCGCCAAAAGCGGAAGTAAAGTAATATCAGGATAGGTTTGGCCGGTCTCCCATTTTGATACTGAGGCCTTCGAAACTCCTATAAAATTAGCTAACTCCTGTTGAGTCACCTTTTTTTCCTTACGCTTCTCCATTATGATTGGTCCGATATTCATTTCCACCTTTATCTCCCCTTTCATCTTTATTTTAGAATGACTTATAAAAGAAAACAATGGAGTTGTAGTTAACTTGTACGGTTAAAAATCAACTCATGAGAAACAAAAAAATCAGAGCAGTATCCTCTGATTCTTCGTTTACTATTATTTTTTGTATTCAGAATTTAATTGATTTATTTTTTTGCTAAGCTTCTTAGGTAGGTATGCTAACAAAGCTAAGAAAATTCCCGCAACTGTTAATTCCAATAACAGAGCTCCAGAAACTCCCTTTAAAGCAATTTCAGAAGCCATAAAAGCATAAATAAAGCTGGCCGGCATCATTGTCATAAAGGAGATCAAACTGAATTTTTTTACACTCATCGGTGTCATGGCATAGGCGTAGCTTTGGATTGCAAAAGGAAAAACGGGAACCAAACGTGTGAAAATTAAAAATGAGATACCATTCTCTCTAACGCCCTTTTCAATTTTTTGAAAAGTTGGGTCATTACCAAAACGCTTCAATATATACTCTCTTGCGATGTATTTTCCAATAATAAAGGAGATGCTAGCACCAAGTGATGCACCAATAATTGTTAATAGTCCGCCAAGAAGTCCGCCATAAGCTAGTCCACCAACAATCGCTAGAAACTGTCCCGGTAAAAGAAACACAGCGACAATGACTGAAAGTAAAATAAAAATCACGTAACCCTGCCAGCCAAGTGCTTCTAAGTAGGCTCTTAAACTGGAAATATCCGTCAGAAAATCAACTAAACCAAACTTGTAGGCCAAAAATATTCCTAACAAAATAAAAGCAATAAAGACGATAATCTTTTTCACATGTGCTCCCTTCTTTTGAATCAGATTCAATATTTGCTTTTAGTCCTCTTTTTTAAACGCTAATGTCATTCGCTTAATCACTAGCTGATTGAATTCAGCTATATCCAAAATTTTTTTAGGCATTTTTATAGAATAGTCAGATTTATCAGTCAGTGTCATTCGCCCTTTAGTAAGAGTCAACTGATTTTTTGATAGATTGTATCGCTCTTGGCTGAATAACTCCGGACGCTCTAAGTAGACAGCTGTAGTCATATCCCAATTACAAAAACCGCTGAAACCAAATACCTTTTCATTCCATTTAATCCAGTTTTCCAATGTCTGATGAATCCATTTCAATGTGTCTTGATTAATTGTTGTTTCAACTAAAGTTAAAAACTGATTCATCTCATGTCGCGAAAAGAATGCTTCCGAGGTCATGTGTCCATTCATGATTGTAAGGTTCGTTTGACTCAATAAGACACTTTTTGCAGCATCAGGATCACAAGAAAAATTTAACTCGGTGACTAAGCGATGATTCACCTTTAGTGGTTCGATTGTTCCTCCCATCAGGACAACCTCTTGAACCTTCTTAAAAAAATTCGGGTCTATTCTCAGTGCTTCAGACAAGTTTGTTAATGCGCCGGTTGCAAGGATGGTTATTTCATTTGGATAGAGATTGACTTGTTTGACTAGATACTCTGCTTGATTTGCTGAATAATAATCAAAAGATAGCGTCAAACGCTGTTGGAGTTCCTTTGTCATTTTTTCAACTTCTTCAAGTGATCCGTTCCCATAGGTTAAAGTTACACCAAGTAAGTCAATCGTTGGTGCCCCTAACAAATAAAGAAGCGTTAATCCGTCATCCACATCATGATCCGCTAAGCCAAATGTATTGTCACAATCAAAAATGACTTTTCTCATTTAATAATCCTCGATTTTCCTCTAACCAATACATCAAATATTGATTTTCTTTTTTTAGATCATGTTGAAGCATTTTTAAATCTTCAGGATAATCAACATCCTGTAACGGAGACAAAAAATCCACCTGATAATCTGTTAAATGCTGCAACGTTTGTTTCAATACTTCACTTTTCCCCCAAGAGATATTCGTTTCAAAAATCGGTGTTAAATCAATGGATTGTGTACAGCCTACTAAATAGTAGCCACCATCTGGTGAGGGGCCGAAAACAATCTCACACATCTGATGGAATGCAGATTGAATAATTGTCGTATCTAAATTTGGGATGTCACTGCCTGTTAGTACCACTTTTTCATAACCTTTTGCAAAAACAAGCTTGATCGCGTGATTCATTCGCTGCCCAATTGTCGCACCATGCTGCTGAAAAGAATGGAAGTTTTTTGGTAGTGCAGAAAGTAAGGACGCTGGATCTCCTTCATCCGAATACGCCAAGTATAAATCTATACCACATTCATTTAACCCTTCAAATTTTTGAAAACTATCCAGTAAAATTTCCTGTTGAACTTGGCATGCTTCTTCTCCGCTGAGCAAGCTTTGCAGACGCGTTTTAACTTTATTTGGTACAGGAACACGAGTAAATAAAATATAGGCACATTTATTCAAAGACTTGCTCCTTTAAGGCATGACGTAAGAAATCTTCTGCTAAATAGCTAGAAACTTTCTCGAAAATTTCCTGATTTTTTAATTGCTTCGTATCCTTTTGATAGCTGTCAAAAGCCATTGCCGACCAAGACAATGCACGTAGCATTAGATAAGGATGGTAAATCCTAAGGGCCTCTTCAAATGTGGCTACGTCAACATGCGTTTCAGCTAGATAATCAGATAAAAAATCTCGTTTTGCTCTTTGGGTTAAAATTAAATTGCTCCGCCAAAGAGTGGTCGTTGAAGCCAAGAATTGTGAAATATCCTGGACAGGATGACTGATGACTGGCTTCTCCCAATCGATTAAAAATCCTTGCTTCCCAATAATGAAATTATGGGAATTCACTTCAGTATTGTTAATACACCATTGATCCAAATCAATAAAAAATTTCTGTTTATGAATATTTTTTTGACAATCATCCAAAGCACTTGCCAGTTGCTTTTGAGCCTGTAATGGAACAAATTCACTTTTTAGCACCGGCTCTAACAGCTTTTGACACTCAGTTACTCGGGCAGATAAAATGGTAGATTTTTCCTTTACAAAAATCTTCTCAGCAGTTTCATCAATTGGTTGTTTATGAATTCGACCAAAAATTTTGGAAGCCTCTAATAAATCCTTGTGATAATCTAACGGTTCACCAAGTAAAAACTCCATAATCAATAAACCTTGATCAAAGCTTTGACGGCTGTCATCAACATAATATACTTTGGGTGTTCGTCCCGTCCGTTCAAGCCACTTTAGCGCCTGATATTCATAACGAATCTGGTTGTCTAAATGTAGTTGACTACCGTAGTTCAAACGAAATACATATCGGCTTTTTTCATCCGAGATCAAAAAATTTTGATTGTATTCACCCTGTGCTAAGAATTTGACTGTATAAGGTCCTTGTAGTCGCAATTTTTTAGTAAGTTGATTTTTTTCTATATAGAGCTGAATCTTTTCTAACATCAATGGCTCCTTCCTATTTATAATAGCGTTCCGCTAATTTTTCTGGTGACATTCCTAATAAATAGAGCAATTTTATTTTATGCATACGTAAATGTACTTTGAGTTTTCCTTTTCGAAACCTTCGGGCAGATGTGGTTATTGTCACGGGTAGATAATAGAATTTTCCGAGTTTTCTCAATCGGCGACTCAACCGCCAGTCTTCCATTAATGGAACAGTTTCAAACCCGCCAGCCCGCTCATAGTTTTCGCGTGTCGTAAATAGACCCTGATCACCAAAGATCAGCCCAAGATACTTTGCACGCAAAGTTGAAGTTCTAGCTAAATAACGATAAAAGAGCTCAGTTGAATCAAATGAAAGCTTTAAAAAGCCGGCGCTATTGTTTTTATTAGCTACAGCTCGATGAATCTGCGCCAAAATATCTGATTGGTTGTCTAAACGACTGTCACTATGTAAAAACCATAAGATTTCACCGCGGCTTTTCTCTGCCCCTAATTTTAATTGAGCCCCCCGATTCCCCTGCTTTAATTGGTAAACTTTTGCATAATCACTCGCAATCGCAATCGTTGCATCTTGACTGCCACCATCAACTACGATAATTTCAAAAGGAATCTTCTTTTCTAGCTGATTTAGTTGTCGCAATAAGTTTTCAAGATTCGTTTCTTCATTTAATGTGGGAATAATAATAGAAATCAACATTCCATCACCTGTAAAATCTCATTGAAGGTTAAGAAGATTTTTTCTCCGGCAACGAGCTTTTCAGATACATTTGTGAACATACAGATTGTTGCTCCAATTCTAATTTCAGATCTTTGACCGTTAGGTGTCCACTCGCTAAATTCCACAAATGCTGGGATGCCAGCGCCAGCGATCTTTTCAATCGTAAATTCTGTCCCAGATGGAATAAAAAGAACCGCATCTCCATGGATACTCGCTGGATTTTGAACAGTAATTTCTGCATCTTCCATCTGGAATTTATGACCATTGACTGTTCCAGAAATAAAATTCGTTTCTCCCATTGCTTTAGCAACTTTTCGATTCTCGGGAAAAAAATAAATTTCTTTTGGTTCACCAATTTGCTGAATTGCCCCTTCCAAAAGAACGACCATGCGATCCGCTAATTGAAAGGCCTCGTCACGATCATGAGTCACTAAGATAATACTAAAGTGATAAGTCTCCTTCAGCCGTCGCAAATAATCCCGCATAGCGCTTCTTAAGTGTCCATCTAGATTGGCAAAAGGTTCATCTAATAATAACAACTTTGGCTCTAAAACGATCGCTCGTGCTAACGCAACCCGTTGTTTTTGTCCTCCGGATAATTGATCAGGAAACTGTCGCTCTAATCTCTTTAAATCGAATACCTCTAAAATTTTATTTACTTTTTGTTTTATTTCCAGCTTTGAAGACTTGCGCGCTTTAAGGCCAAAACCGATATTATCAATCACATTCATATGTGGAAATAACCAAAAATCTTGAAAAACTAACACGGTGCTTTCCTGTGAGAATCCCTCAGTGAAATCAATCGTTCCTCCTTCAACTGGCTGAATTCCCGCAATCATTTTAAGCAAACTGGTTTTACCAACACCAGAAGGACCAAAAAGTGCAATCGTTTCGCTATCCTGAACATCGAAAGATAAATCATGCAGTATTTCTTTTTTTCCATAGGTTAGCTGTACGTTTCTGACGCTTAACCCCATTGTTCATTCCTCCAATTACTTTTTTCAAAATAAATACGCCTAGCCAGGTACAGCCTAGAAAAACTAAGCTATAGGACGAAGCTAATCCGAAACGCCCATTATTAGCATATGGTAGCAGCAACAGCGGTAGTGTGACGATACGACCCCCACCAATAAAAAAGGTTGGTAGATACTGACTGAAAGAGACAATAAACACAAGTCCAGCAGCTGTACTCACACCCGTTCTTAGCAGAGGCCAAGTAATCTGCCAAAAAGTCATCCAAGGACCCGCCCCTAAGCTTCGCGCCGTCAAATTGTATCCCTCGCCTAACTGTCGATAGCTTTCTAGCAGGAGCTGCATGGCATAAGGTAAACACAAATAGGTATGAATCAGAATAATACCGAAAAAAGTTCCTGTTAGTCGTAATTGCAAAAAAAGAACCTGACTTGAAGTGATAATTGCAATAGCAGGCAAAATCAATGGAAGATAAATAATCACTTCTACCAAACGCTGTGACAGCCTTTTCTGAAACGCCAGATAGTTCGCTGCCGGCAAAGCAATCGCAATGCTAACGAGGGTTGTTGCAAGTCCAATCATCAAACTATTAATAATTGCCGGAAAAAAATTGGGTTCTTTGACCATTTGTCTTACGATTTTTAGATCCATTGCCTGTGGAAAGACAGCCGGGTACATCCATTTATCACTAAAGGACCATAGAACTAAAATGAATACAGGAAACAAGACGGCCAGCGCAGAAAATACCAACAAAAGATAGGACTTCTTTGATAAAAGTTTCATGTGGTTTTTCTCCCTCCTGGCAAAAAATTACTAATGGTCAAAATAAGTAACGTAACTGCTAAGCAAAATCCTGAAATAATTAGGTTCAAGGCAAAAGCCAGAGGACGTGTAGTCAAATCTGCCTGAGTAAACAGATCATAAGCAGTCAAAGCCACGGTTTGATTACTTGGGCTTCCCAACAGATAAGGTACTTCAAATGAAGCAAATGTAAAACAAAATAAGATAATAAATAAAGTTGCCAATGTTTTTTGAATCATCGGTAAAACAATCGTGAAAAAGATTCGCGTATTTGACGCACCTAAATTTCTAGCAACCTCAATGTAACCTAACTGGATTTGCTGCAAAATTGCTAAAATACTCACCGCAACATAAGGAATTTCCTTGTATAAAAAAACTAAAATAATTCCTACCCCTTTAGAGTCATGGACGAATAAGGGAAATTGACCGATTTCTTGAATCAATCCCAGTTGAAACAGTATACGAGAAATTATTCCAGATTGACTAATCAACTGTAGCATCATCAAGCCCACAATAATATGCGGTAAAGAAATCGGTAGACTGATAATTTTATGTAGCCATGAACTTTTTACTTTTAATAGAAGAAACGCGACAGCCGTCCCAAGTAGCAATGACAAAAAAGTCGCAGTCAGCGCCAAATAGCAGCTGTATACAAGCGACTTTTGAAAAAAAGGATCGGTTAAAACCTGTTGGAAATTTGCTAATGTGATTTCTTTAAGACCAATCAACGGGTAATAACCCAAACTAATTTGCAGCCCTTTAAACAGCGCTGCGATAATCACAACGCTGTTTAACAAAATAAAAGGCAAAACGAGTATTTTTTTTCTATTCATGTAAAACATGCTCTTTCCATAACGCTTCAATTATTGGGATTTTCTCTGCTTGAACCTCGGGAATTTGTTTTTCCTGCATTTTCTCAAGGGAAAGCACTCCTTGATTTTTATACAAATCGGTTAATTTTTGATTTTTTTCATCTGATAATTTTTCAGAGTCAAAAGGTGGAATGCTGTAGCCATACTTGGCCTCCGCTTTTTTTAGCTGCGCAGACTCACTTGTCATTTCATTAATCAAAACTAATGCTGCTGCTTTGTCTTTAGAAGTATCAGCAATCGCTAAGTAACTTTGATTTGCGATCGTTCCTTTATCAAACAAGAATGATTCAGTTGTTGCTTTAAATTCATTATCGCTACGTTTTTCTGCTACATGCATCTGAGCATAGCTGTAGCTCATATCAATTTGTCCGGCCGCAAACATTTGATCTAATTCGGCAGTTGTGGTCGGATAGGTTTTTCCTTGCTGCCATAAATAAGGTTTGATTTCATTTAAGTAATCTAGACCTGGTTTAATAACCTGATATAACTCTTCCTTGTTGGCTTTCGCCTTTTCAACTTTATCATAGCCGACAATATCGCAGATAATATTACGAACAAAAGCGCTGCCAGTGAATTCTGGTGGAGCCGTGTAGGTGATTTTCCCAGGATTTTCCTTCGCGTAGGCTAACAAAGCTTGAGTATCTGTCGGAAATCCTTCTTTGAATTTTTCTTTATCTCCAGCAAAAACTAATTGTGCACTGCCATATGGAACTTCGTAGCCGTTAATTTTGACACCGAAGTCATATTTTGAATTATGTCCATCAACGTCCATCAGCTTTTCAAAGCTTTCGACATTTTTCGTGATGGGACCATAAAGCAGTTTTGCTTGTTTTGCCGTATAAAAATTTTCACCATTGATCCACATAACATCAATATCACCTGATTTTGTGCCGGCTTCTTTCTCCGTTGTCAGCTTATTCAAGATCTGATCAATGTCCATCGGAACTCGTTTTACGGTAATATCATATTTTTCTTTCATGGCTGGGGTAACCACTTCATCGACCCATGCATTGGCCTTTTCATCGCCGCCATATCCGTAAAAGGTCACTGTTTCACCTTTGCCTTTTTTTACTGCCTCAGAAAAGCTACTAATAGAATCTGTTGTTTTCGTTTCTTTTGTTTCACTGGTCTTACAGGCAGCTAGAGAAAAAAGCATCCCTGCTGTCAGTAGACCGATTAACCATTTCTTCATTATTTGCTCCTATGCTTTTGTGACTATTTTTTTTGATTGATAACGATTCTTCCAAGCTCGTATCGGATTATCTAGTGGATGCGCAGGACTTTTGTCGTCTTTATGTATTACCTCTCCAAAGATCAAATCCAATAAATGCCAAGCCTCACCCCCGCCAAGAATCATGGCTGAAGTACAGCTGGAACAATAGGTAACAATATGATCAGTTTTAAAATCTTGCACACGCTTGGCTGCAAAATCCTTCGCGAGATTCGGATTAGAAACGCCACACATCCCACCCATTCCGCAGCAGAGGGTGTTTTTTCCCGACAAACGATTTTTCTGGACCTGATAGCCTAACTGCTCCAATAGATAGCGAACCGCTTGATGAATCTCCGTCATTTCCTTCGTTGGACAGGAATCTTGGATAGAAAAAACAACATCACTTGTTTTCCCTTTTCCGATAGCTTCCTTTGGTAATCCTAACTCGGCCATCTTTACCCATAACGAGGATGTAGGAAATTGATTTTGAAGAGTCATTGTTTTTATGCACCCTTGGCATGCAACGATCAATTCATCAATTCCAGCCTTGTGGACCTGTTCTGATAGTTGTCCAAAGCGCTGCTGAAACAATTGCTCCTGACCGATCATCCGAGTCGGTTTGCCGCAACAACCTTGGATAACAGCTAAATCAGGATAAAAACCTTTTAAATAATCGATGATTTGTGCGACTTGCTTCGGACTGCTAGAGCTTAGAGAACAGCCTGCCATAAAACCATATTTCATTTTTCTTCTCCTCGATTCACAGCCGTAAATAATTTGCTTGTTGATAGTTTTTGATGCATTTCGACGCTTTTGAGCTGTTTAAGCGGTAATCCTTCCTTGATTAAATCTTGACGCATCGCTAAAAAGGCTTCGTCTAATTTCAGTTTTAACGGACAAACAACTGTACAGCGACCGCACAACATACAGGAGTATGGAACGATTGGTTCTAAGCCTTCTGCTAAAAATTGCTGAAACAGCTTTTTAGGATCATCACAATACTGCTGCAAAAAGAGACAATCTTTCATGCACCGTTGACAACTGGTACAATTTTCCGCGATTAAGCGAGCCATTTCAATTGTTCCCTTCGAATAATCCATTAAACAAACTCCTTTTTTAGCAAAACGATCACTAGTTGCAGTAAGAAACCAATAAGGATTATTCCGCTCACTAGATAATAAATGGGTATTACTTGCAAGGTGATTGTTGTCTGCCAAATTAGAAAAATAATCGCTATCATTAACAACAACAGTGATTCTAGACTTTTTTTCTTTCTTACTACTAAAAAGGCAACAATCGTTAACAAGACCGGCAGCAAAAACAATTTGCTGCCGAACAGACTTGCATCCACTTTATGAGAATAAAAGGAAACATTCCGCATAAAACCTAAATGATTACGGTAGAGATCATTCATCAGATAAATTCCATAGATCAATCCAAATTGAATGATGTGCAAAAAATAGCGAAAGATCTTCATTAGTTCAGAGTTTTCACCTTGTCTTTATCTCTTGGGTCGCCAACTTGAACAGGGTATTTGCTTGGGTCCTTCTGGTGAGCTTTATCCCAATCATACCAGCCGCCATCAAAAAGACGAACGTCCTTAAAGCCTTCTTGTTTGGCAATAAAGAACGCCGTAGCCGCACGCCAGCCAGTACCGCAATAAAAAGCAACTTCTTTATCTGGAGTGATGCCCCATTTTTCCCAAGCATCAAAGATTTTCGTTGGCTCCTTCACTGTGCCATCGTTGTTCATTAATTGAGCAACATCAGCACTCGTTTTGCTTGATTTCGCGTACACGGCACCTTCTGGCTCACCCGCATTTTCAATGTAGTCATAGCCGCTTGTTTTTCCAGTAAATTCTTTCCATGAACGAATACTTGCTAGAACCAGATCAGGATTTTTTTCTTTCGCACCTAATAAATCGTCAGAGGTTGAGATCAGGTATTCAGGACGTCCAGGAACAGCTGCACCAAAATCTTTTGCAGCTTCGGCATCTTGGTTCCCTTTTTCTACTTTGTAATCAGCTTTCTCCCAAGCCTTCAATCCGCCATCAAGAATTTTTACTTGATCGACACCTAACCAGTAAGCAACAAAGGCTACACGTGCTGCCGCATTGATATCACTAGAATAGACGACTACTGGTGTGGTCTTTGTCACACCGCGTTTCAAGAAGACTTCCTTGCAGGTTTCCGCATCTAAAATATTCCAATTGTTTTCTTCAGTTTCGATTTCCATCGTGTCGATATGCAATGCGCCTGGGATATGAGCTTTTTTATAATCTTTCCCTTCGCCGTAAGAAGCCTCAATTACTACGGTCTTATCATTGTCTTTCATCTGCTTATTCAACCATTTTGCATCCACAAAAAAATCATCCTTCTTAATATCTTTACTGTCTACCAAACGTTGAACTTTGTTCGTCTTCTTTGCTGCTTGAACCTGTTCTGTTTTAGCGAACACGACCAATGCGGTCAATAATAAGCAACTTACTACTGTTAATACTTTTTTCATCTTACTGCTCCTCTAAGTTTATTTTTTCACTTGAACCGTTTTCAACAACAGTTTACTGATCTTTTAAGCACAACAAAAAAACATACTTAATAAGTATGTTTCCTCCTAAGCACTAATTAATTGTAGGCGGAATAACCCTTTCAATGCAACGCAAAAAAAGGTTCTGGGAGGAAATTCAATTGTTCTACTTGCTTAGAAACTCTAAGTAACGATTGAGATCATAGTCACCGCTGATAGTTTTTAAACATGAGAACACCTCCTGAATCCATTTTATAACTGAGTTCTTTTCCCTACCGAGTATAACGAAACAATATATGTTTAGCAAGGAAATTTAAGTCAAAAAAGAACAAAAACTATTTTTGTGAAGGAATGATTATTCGATTGTACGCTTTCGATAGTCTTTCTGTTAAAAATCAGCTAGAATGAACTTATTCAATCAGAGAAAGAAGGGAATCTATCTATGAGTATTTTTGATGGTTTAATGGGAAATGCTAGTCAACATGACAATAAAGCAGTTGAAAAAAAGTTAGAGGATGTTTTAATATCAGGAGAGACGGTTTCTTTGGCTTTTAAACTAGTTCGGGATTTGATTGTCTTTACAGATTTCCGTTTGATTTTAGTGGATAAACAAGGTGTGACTGGTAAAAAGGCAGAGTACAAATCTATTCCTTATCGTTCGATTTCACGCTTTTCAGTCGAAACAAGCGGTCACTTTGATCTAGATGCCGAATTAAAAATTTGGATATCTAGTGCTGAGTTACCTGCTGAGACTATTCAATTTAGAAAAGACAAAAATATTGTGGCGATCCAAAAGGCATTGGCTTTAGCATTGTCAAAATAAATGAAAAGGACAAGAACTGAACGATCTGTTCAATATCTTGTCCTTTTATTCTCTCCAAGCGTTGCAGCTTTATTTTTCCCCTTTAATTTTTCCATTCGCTTTCATAGTCTCCTTTTTTCAAGTCATCAGCGAGTGCCATTTCAAAATCTAGAAAACTGTATCCAAGTGCTCCTTATCTTTCTTTTACCTTATCGACCTCATTAATCCATTTCTCAAGATTGTTATAGCCGTCGTTTTTGATGTAGTCATATTCTTTATCAATGATTTCATCAAACCAAAGTAATTCCCCATTGTTCTTTTTTCCAACTATTTTTACTACTGATTGACTGATGGACGTTTGCTGGCTTAAATTTTTAATTTTGCCGATTTTTAAAGCTATAATCGAATTTCCTAGTTCGTAACTTTTTTTTATTGCATATTGAACATATTTAGAATCTAATGTTTCGCTTCCAATCAAAACAACGGTCACGGATGTTCCAGCAATTTGTTTGTCGATCCAGCGTTCGATAGCCTCATCACCATCCCGTTTCATTCGCTCAAACTCTGAGTTGCTAATAAACCCAGATTCTTCATTCTCCTTCAAAGCCCAGTTGTTTTTAACCACCAACGCCCTAGATAGATCGTTTTCATAATAAAAACTAAAGAAAACCCTTTTTGCCATAAATTTTACCTCCCTAACTTTTTCATTGCTCAAAAATCCTATTAGATGTTCATCCTCACAAAACAAATTATTCTTTGTGACAACCACTGACAAACCTACAAGCTGATTTCTCATTTCATTATATAATAGAGATTCGTCTCTATGTCTCCATTTTTTTTATAATAGAAGTTTTTATGGAAAACAGACGTTTGAGTAACATTCATAATTAGCTAAAATCAAGCTAGCTTTTACTATCCCTACATGATACGATTTTATTGAGAAAAAACTGGAGGTCTTGTTATGTTGGATAAGTCTGTACCTTTTATTCCATTTACCATGTTTCGCCCGTCAAATGCCCCATCACTACCTAAAATCCAATTACCTGACGGCTATCGGATCGTCTTTCATCAGCCTGGCGATGAAAAAGATTGGTGTCGGATTGAAACGGCTGTGTTAGAGTTCGAAACCGAAAAAGCCGCCGCTGAATATTTTCAACGCTCCTTTGCACCTTATCCAGAGGAATTAAAAAAGCGGATGCTCTTTATAGAGAATCCTCAGGGAGTGAAAGTTGCTACTTTTACAGCTTGGTGGACTGAAGATCACTCACCGCGACTTCACTGGTTAGGTGTAGTACCTGAAGAACAGCGAAAGGGTTTAGCTAAAGCCTTGACGATTCGTGTCACTGAGCTTCTTCATGAATATTATCCAGGTCAGGATCTTTACTTGAATACTCAAACCTGGAGTCATCATGCAGTTAAACTATACAAAAAATTGAACTATGAAATATTTCAAAATCAAAATTATCAGAAAATATTGGATATCTTGAAAAATGCAGATTAGTAAAAAGGAGTCATTGTCTGAACAATGACTCCTTTTCTGTATTTTTATTCTGCGCTTAATGCAGCCATTGTGATGTAATTGTATGGCTGATTAAAGTGTGGCAAGAAGAAAATATCCAATAGTTTCAACTTATCGATAGTTACTTGCTCTTCGATAGCAAGTGAGAACATATGAATCACTCCTGAAATATCCTCAGTTGATGACAACTGCGCTCCCACAACTCTTCGAGAACTTTCTTCATAGACAATCCGTATTTTAACTTTTGCATTTTGTTTCATAAATCCTGGCCGTTGCAGATCTTCAAAGTCTGTATACTTCACAGCAATGCCATTTTTAGCCGCTGCTTCTACTGACAAGCCCGTTGAAACCATATGCAAGCCGAAAATTGAGATTCCATTTGAGCCCTGTACGCCGGTCGATTCTAGCGCCACTCCTCCAACATTATAACCAGCCACAATACCCGAACGTACAGCATTTGTTGCTAGTGCGATATAGGTTGTGTCTTGTAAGGCATTGGAATAAATTGTTGCACAATCGCCTACAGCATAGACATTCGGATCACTAGTTTGCTGGTGAAGGTCGACCAAATAAGCACCGTTTTTAAATAGTTCTAAATGGTCTTTGCCCAGTTCGTTATTTGGTAAGAAGCCAATCGCATTGATCACTAGGTCAACACTGTATTCGCCTTTATCTGTTACGATTGATTCAACTTTTACTTCGCCTTTATATTCTTTAGCTAATTCCCCAAAGTGCAGGTCAATTCCGTGCTCGCTTAAAATCGTATCCATATCATCAGTAAACCATTTATCATAATAACTCGGTAATGAGCGCTTCATCGCATCAAAAAGTAATACATTTTTACCGCGACGCTTAGCTGCCTCAGCTATTTCTACACCGATATAGCCTGCCCCGATTACTGCAACATTTTGAATATTATCTGCGCTTAAAATTTCATCAACAGCTTTTCCGTCTTGGAAACGTTTTAAGAAATGAATATTTTCTAAATCACGCCCAGGTACCTCGGGAGAAATTGGTACGGAGCCGGTTGCCAAAATCAATTTATCGTAGTCTTCAACAAAGGTTTCACCAGATTTTGCTACGCAATGCACCTCTTTTTTATCATAGTCAATTCGATCGACAGTTGTTTCCATTGAGATTCGAGCGCCTTTACTTTCGAAATCTTCACGTTTTGTATAAAATAAGCCCTCATAAGAATCAATTTGACGTCCTACCCACAGTGCTGTTCCACAACCTAAATAGCTAAGATTGTTGTTTCGGTCAATCATTACTACTTCTTGATCTGGAAAATTATCCAAAAGTGTGTTTGCTGCTGCAATTCCAGCGTGGTTTGTACCTATGATTACTGTTTTTGTCATTCATTCTACCTCCTAATAGTTGAAAGTGTTTACATTACAATAATGATTGTAACATACTTCACGAATGAGTTTTAAAAAAATGCAAATAATTTAAAATAATTTTCAAAAAAGTATTAATCTTGATACGGAACGCTAAACTCTCCTTTTAACAACAGAAAATTACTCTCTTAGAATGCCTTTTCTTATCATGAAAAATACGAAAAGAGAGGATTGCTTATTTCTATCAGATTTTTGAATAGTATTTTTCTCTTACAGCTTTAAGACAAGATTCATAGTAAAATGAGAGTGAAATCTTTTTATCTGAAAGAAATGAGGCGAAATAGATGGAGACTGGCTTGGAAAAGTACCACCTTGATTTACTGGACAAATATGGTTTATTAGATCACCAATCTGTTTGTAGAGTTCAACAATTCGATTCAGGAGAAACCATTTTTGCTCAAGGTGTGGAGTATAAATATATTATGATCGTTGTTTCTGGAAAAGCAAAGGTGTGTACTAGTGCTTCTAGTGGAAAAGATTTGGTCTTAGCCTATTATCTTTCTAGCGGATTGATTGGTGATGTTGAACTGATGTCCGATACCACTTACGCGACCGCATCGGTTATCACTCTTTCAGCCTTTGAGTGTATTATTGTTCCCTTTCAAGACAATCAAGATTCGATGTTTAAAAATCTGACTTTTATGACTACACTAGCAAAAGGACTGTCAGAAAACCTGATCAGCAGCTCGCACAATTACACTTCGAATGCTCTTTATTCTGGAGAGCAGCGTCTTTGTACTTATATTTTACAAGGTGCCTATAAAAATTACTTCTTTGATAATTTGACTGATGTGGCCGCCACGATTGGGATTAGCTATCGCCATCTGCTGCGCCTACTGAATAAATTATGTGATGACGCTATTTTAAAACGAGAAAAACGCAGATTCCAAATACTTGATAAAGAACAGCTTGTTCAGCGCTCATCAGAAGCAGAATATTTTACAAAGAATCACTGATAAAAAAATAAGCCATTCGTCTCTCCTGTTATGAGTCGAATGGCTTATTCACTACTGTTTTTCAGTAATTTATTACGAGCTTTTCTTCAAAAAACATTGCTTATTCTTTATTTGCTAAATAATTAGTCAAATCATCTACATATCGTTTCTGTTGCTTAGTTAAATAGCTTTTCACAAAAGGCTTCATATAAATTTTTTTTGGAGAGACATCCTCAAGGAAATGAATTTTAGTCTTTGTCTTTGACAATGATTGAAACTCTCCAATCCATTTTCCGCTGATATTCTTATTATCCATTGTAAAAGCGTACAGTTTTAGTGGTTCATAGGCTGTTATTACAAATTTCGTGGGAAAACCTTGATTCGTATATTCAATAAACACCTTTTTATCTTCTAAAACCTCAATTTTACTAAGATCACTACGCCATTCTGCGTTCCTCAAGTCTGTTACAATATGCCAAATGGTTTCAATCGGTTCATTAAAGACAGCTTCAATTGTTGTTTTCACCATGATTATCCACCCCTTCTTAGTTCATTTTAACTTTTTTGAAAGAAAAGAACCTCTCAATCTATGTCCAAAATGACGAGCTTTTCTAAAAAGGAGTGGAAAAAAATTTTACCAGAACTCTTTAATGAACTGTTCTCTTCGCTCAGCATTTTTATGATAGTTCTCTGGATTTCTTTGATAGTAATCCTGATGTTCTGCTTCTGCCGGATAAAAGGTTGAGGCTTCCTCAATTTGAGTCACGATTGGTTGGTCAAAATGTCCGCTATTTTGAAGAGCAGTGCGACTAGCTTCAGCGACTTTCTTTTGCTGCTCATTAAAATAATAAATCACTGGGCGATAGCTACTTCCGCGATCTTCAAACTGACCAAAGGCATCGGTTGGATCGGTTTGCTGCCAATAGATCTCTACTAATTCTTCATAGGATATCAATTCAGGATCAAAAATAATTTCAACTGCCTCTGTATGTCCAGTTTTTCCGCTTTTTACTTCCAAATAGCTAGGATTTTCTGTTTCTCCGCCGGTATAACCTGAAATAACTGACTCAATACCTGGCAGACTATCAAAAGGTTTGACCATACACCAGAAACATCCCCCTGCAAAAATTGCTCTTTCCATTTACATCACCTATTCTTTCTTATTCGTTGACAGGGACAACTGAGCCGCCCCATTTTTCTCGATCCATTTTTGGACTTTGGGTTCATGTAATGCTTCTACGATTTTTTTGATTTCTTTTTTATTCTTATCATCGGTTCTCGTAGCTACAATATTGACATAGGGTGAGTCGTTTTGTTCGATCATTAATGAATCTTTGACTGGGTTCAAACCTTTTTCATAGGCGAAATTGGAGTTGATCGCTACTAGATCACCTTCGTTATTTTCATACGCTGACGTTAAAAGTGTTGGATCAACAGTATGTTCAAAGACCAAATTTTTGGGATTTTCAATAATATCATCGAAAGAAGCTTGATCAATCGCCACACCTGATTTAAGTTTTATCAACTTGTTTTTCGCAAAGATAGTTAAAATCCGCCCCCATTCAGAAGGCACATTCGAAACAATCACCTTTGCACCGTTCGGTATCTCACTGACCTTTTTTATATTATGTGAGTAAATCCCCATCGGCTCCAAGTGAATTCCGCCAATGTTCGAAAATTTATAGCCATTTTCTTTTTTCTGTAGATTAAAATACGGAACAGTTGAAAAATAATTGGCATCAATGTCGCCGTTTTCTAATGCTTTATTGGGTAGAACATAGTCATCGAACTTGACTATTTCTAAATCAATTCCCTCTTTTTTTAATTCTGGTTTGATATGTTCCAGAATTTCCGCATGAGGGGTTGGCGAAGCGCCAATCTTGATTTTATTTGTTGTTTTTGCTGAGCTTGAACCGCAAGCCGTTAAAAATATGATACTTCCTAAAATCATTAAAACCAAACTAAACTTTTTCATATCGACACACTCCTATTAATTTTTGACAAATAAAAAAATATCCATCCCTTTATTTACCAGACTACTGATAAATAAAGGGACGAATATTTTCGCGTTACCACCCTTATTCGTATTATCCTCGCAGATAATACCTCAACGGTACAGACATACCCGGCGATATAACGGTCGCTTCCCGTACAGCTTGCGTGAACAAACTGAATGCTCAGAGCTCATCTTCATTGATTTTCCACGATCCCTCTTTTCACCAGCCGAGGGTCTCTTTTAAACGTTTCGCGATCAACTACTCTTCTCTTCAATGCGTAATTATTGATTGAAGTTATTCTAATATAAAAAATTTAGATTTGCAACAAAATAAGAAATTCTCCAGCAATTTTTGTTGGAGAATTTCTTTATAGTTACTTGATTAGTTGTGGTAAGCTTAAAAGTTCTTCTAGCTCATTAATTACTACATCTGCCTCTCGTTGATCCATTAAGAAAGCTTGTTTTAGAGCTATAGTGTAAATACCTGCGGCTTTAGCTGAAGCAATCCCTAAAGTTGAATCCTCCACCGCTAAACAGTCGGGACAATTGAGCATTTTACGACTAATCGTGTAAATTTCTGGATTTGGCTTACTCTCTTTCACCTCTTCACCACTGATCGTAAATGAAAAGTATTTCTCAAGCTGGCAATCGGATAACATTTGATTGATCTCTTTACGTGGCGAAGAAGAGGCTAAACCGATTGAGAACCCCTTCTCTGATAATTTTGCTAGCACTTGCGGTACTGCACTTCTCAAAGCTTTTTTAAAATCAATACCATGATGCTTTTTATACTCAAGATATTCTTGGTGAAGCTTCTCGCGTTTTGTTTCACTTTCAGAAACCAGTAACTCCCAGGTTTGTTTTTCAGAATTGCCAACATAGTCTTCAAACCTATTGGAACCTGGTTGAATTCCTTTCGCTTTAAAAAAGTCCATTCGTCGCTCAAAATAGTAAGGCTCACTATCGATCAATACTCCATCCATATCAAAAATAACTGCTTTATCCATACCTTCACCTTAATCCTTTACAATGTCATTTAATAAACGAAGCTCTAATAATGGTAATTCAATTGTATATTCCTTTTCGACCTCTTGGAATGCTTGATGAATCAACTCCATATTGTGTCCTTCCTTTTGCACATACTCCTCTATATCCGCCTGCTCATCGACGCTTTCCTTGCGTAAAATTCGTTCGATCATGGAACAGCAATGCATATAAAGTAAAAATAGCTGATTGTTTGAAAACTCGATAGCCATCAACCGTTCCAATTCCTGTACAGCCTTTTGGACCAAACGCAGGACTTTAGTGGCGTCTAGGATCGTTAAGTTTTCGACGATTTTATTGATTGAGAAGTTGAAAATCAATTGATTTTTAAAGGCTTCACTATCAATGTCTACCTGTTCGTGCAATAGCTCGGCGAATTCACCAACAGCCTCGCCATTAATCAGCTGGTCCAGGCCAATGTATGGTACCTGATTAATTTTAGGATTTTCTGTGCCGACAATCATTAATACATCATACAACTGGAAAGGTGTTTCATACATTTTATTCTCTGATAATTTATGATAGTCATAAGGGAGAATGGTTAATTCCTTCGCAGAATCCCCTAAACATTTTAGTAGGATTTCTTGGATTTGTGTCGCACTTCCGATACCAGTATAACAGCATGTAATAATCGCTTTCTTCTTATTTAGTTCAGGAATAATCAGCTGCTTCTGGATTCTATTCTCTACATTAATCGCTTCATAAACCTCGGTCACACTATCGCCGCTGATGATATGCTGCCCCACCTCCAGAACAAGCGGGGTACTGACGTTATCAATAATTACCAATGGGCTTTTGATATGGTTAGACAAACGTTCTCCTAGTTGATTAAAGGAGCCCATATCTACTAACAGGATCAATCCCGAATCAGTCCGATAATCGTTGATATAACGAATAATCTGCGCCTCCACCTTATCAAGGGTGATATTAATCGGCATATCGTAGGCTTGAAAGACATTTTTTCCCAGCATTCGATTAACCACGTTTGCTAAACTGCTAGCTGTTGAATAGCCATGAGCTAAGACAATACATTTCACATCATTTGGCAGGTCGCTGATCTGCAAACTATAAAAATAGAAGGTGACAAATACAATATCTTCTTCCAATATTTGCTGGTCCAATTGCTGCGATAAATACGTTAGCAACTTCTTAGCATACCAAAAAGGGGTTTCCAAGAATGAATCCAAAAATTCCAGCAGTTCATTTTTTTGCTCCTGCCATTCATAATGACTGCTTAAAATATCTGTATTATCTTTTAAATAAAGGTAACTGGCTAAGGAAACCACACGATTGCCATCCTGCTCGAAGCCATAATTTTCATACATCATATCCAGTGTTTGGCGAATATGGTAGGTCAGGACGGAATACAACGATTCTTCCTTCTCGTAAGTTCCTTGAAAAATGAACTCATCCATCATTTGAGTAACTCGTGCCACATTATTATCAATGAACTCTTGCGTTAGGTTTTCTTTTTGCTGAACTTTTTTAAAATCATTCAATACCTCAGCAAAAAAGTTCCGTAAAAGCTGTGTTTCCTTGCTTTCTAGGTAAATTTGCTGTGCTGTATTCGGCAGGTACGTACGATCAGACATTTTCTTTTTTGGTTTGCTGAACTGTTCTTTAAATTTCAGATTATATTCTAATGGCAGATCCTTTAATCGCACGGTGATTGTCTCATTTTTCTTCTGATGAACATAGGCGTTGCCACAGGCATATTTAATGATATTCTTGATTTTCCCAACATTTCCCTCCAGATCGCTATTCAGTAAAAAGTCGATCATTTGATAGGATACCTGCAGTTCCTTTTCTAAAATGCTACTCTCCGCGATAAAGAAGGAATCAATTAAACGCAGGCGTTCTGATTGTGGTCGATTTTGAAATTTAGGCAATGTCACAATTACCGGCAAACGCCTCAAAAAAGTAGGCAAAAAGGTGGAATAGACATTTTCAGTAGTAGCGAAGACTAAACGGACATTCGCCTTTCGCCGAATACTTGTATCACCCATCGGAGAAAACTCGCCAGTATCCATGAAGGTAAATAATTTTTCCTGTCCTTCTTCTGATAGGCGATGAACTTCATCTAAAAAGAGAATTCCCCCATCAGCTTTTTCGATCAATCCGCTGTGCTCATGATCCGCACCTGTAAAAGCGCCTTTGGTATGTCCAAACAAAGCCGAGGATAATAACTCAGGATTGTTATAATACTGCGCACAGTTATAGGCGATAAATGGTGCCTTCGCATCAATTACCTGTTGTTCTTTGGCATATTCATAAATTTTTTCCGCTAAAAAAGTCTTTCCAGATCCGCTCACACCCATCAGTAAGATCGGTAAACCATGATGGGGATACAAAACGGCCGTTTTTATTTGGTCGATTGCTTCCTTCAAGCTTCCATTCGCACCAATAATTTTTTCTAGCGCGCTTCCTTTGTCCTGGGAAAATAGTTCCTCTAGTGAATCATATTCGACTTTAGAAATTTGGACAGACGCATCCTCTAAGGCCTTTCTATGTAAAAATAAAACTGGATAACTTTTGATTTTTACTAGCTCTCCGTCACGAAATGCTTGATTCAAATAGCTGCTAATGGTACTTCGATTTAATTGCAGAGACTCAGCGATTTGATAAGCCGAAAAACGTTCATCGGAGCCAGCCTTTAGATTCATGGTAAGTTCATATAAGTAATCGTCTAATTCCTTTTTCATTTTCATCACCTGCTTTAATCGATTTCTTGTACCTTTGCTTCTATTGTAAAGCATTTCTTTGATCATAAGGATTACTTTTTTTAATGCGAAAAAACCGAGACAAATATCTCAGTTTTTCCGCCAATTAGTTTGCGACTAATAAGAGAGTTTCCACATATAACGGCGTTTAGTAAGCGGATGTTCTCTGGCATAAGACAGTTCTTCCGCATACACTCTGAATACGGCAGTAATCACGAATGGGTTAAAATAATCTAACACTTCTTTTTCAATGAAAGCCGACAAACCATAATCTAATGCATCTACAACCTCCGTTTTCGCATCAAAACGATCTAAGAAAGCCAATGCACGAGAGTCAATCGCACGGGTTTTGCCATCGTTCATCAATAAAATGAATGGGACATCTTTATCGACGATTTCAAATGGACCGTGGAAAAATTCGCCCGCATGGAAGGTTCCTGAATTGATCCATTGCATTTCCATCATCAAGCAAACAGAGGATGAGTAAGCGACTTCGTGAGTAGCACCGCTGCTCATGATATAAATGACTTTTTCGTCTTTGAAGCGTTGTGCGAATTGTTTTGCAGCCTTACGAGCAGATTCCGCACTTTCTTGTGCCAAATCATAGATTTTAGCAAAGCCGTCCATCATTTTGTCATAGTGCTCATAGCCTTCGACTTGGTTTAGAAGCTCTACTGCTAATAGTAAGCAATAGCCAGTTTTTTCAAGTTTTGTCGCGTAGTTTTCTGCAAATCCGTGATAAATGACGTAATCTGCATCTTTTGTTAACGGTGCGTCAATTATTCGTGTTAAACTAATAACTGTAGCACCTTTATCTTTGGCAATCGCGTTGGCTTCTACTGTTTCTGGAGTTGCCCCTCCAAGTGAAGCCGAGATTACAACTGTGGTCTCATCGATCGAAGTAGGTGTCGCATAGTTGAATTCGTTGGCTGTGTAGTGACTAATGCGTAATTGTTTCGCATTTTGGTCTAAAAAGTATTTTGCTGGATACAAATCTGCTTTTGATGCCCCACAGCCGACGAAAACAACGTGTTTTACCTCATGCTTGCCTACAATCTCTTTGATAATTTCTTTTGCTTCCATCGTTGAATTCATTTTCTGAATTCCTCCTCAGTTTTCTTTTTTATTTAGAGAAACAAACGATCCAGTATTTCTACCTTCATCATTCAGTTCCAACTACCAGATTAAACAAAAATCCCTAAAGCGCTTAAAATCAAACCGCCGACAATACAGATCAAAAGCATGATGCTTGTATTTACTTTCTTTTGCAGCAGCCAATACATGAACATCGTTAATGCAAATGGCAGCATTTGCGGCATGATACTGTCTAAAACATCTTGCAGCACAAAGGTTTTACCAAATTTGATTGGTGTGGTGATCCCGATCATACTGGCAATCATCGCGCCAATAACCATTAGACCAATGATCGAGCAGACATACATCACACGATCCATCAATCCGCCTTCATATAACTTAGTCAAATACTTATTCCCCATATTATAGCCAAATTTCCCACCATAATAAGTCACTAGAAAAGAAGGAACAAAGGAGATGACCATTGCTAAAATCGGACCTAAAATACTGCCCTGTTGTGCTAAATTAATTCCTAAACCAAAGGCTAAAACTCGAACGGTCCCTTGGAAAAAGGAGTCGCCGATTCCAGATAACGGCCCCATTAGTGACGTTTTTACTGAATTGATCGTATCTGGATTAAAGCCTTCTTGATCTTCATAGTATTGTTCTTCCATTGACGCTGTTAGCCCTAAAACAAATGCACTGGTTTGCGGTGTGCAATTGTAATACAGCATATGCCGTTGATAGGCTTCCTTTTTCAACGCATCGTCTTTAGGATCTTTATAGATTCGGTCTAAGGTTGGTGCTATTCCATAAAGAAATCCCATATTCATCGCACGCTCATAATTCCAAGAATCCTGGATTGCCCATGAACGCCAGAAGAATTGCCAATATTTACGACGGTTTTGATCTTTTTCTTGTGCCATTTTATTAACCTCCTTTTATAGATCGTCCAATGCATCAGGCTCTTGATCCGGTCCGCTGCCACCACTGCCGCCAGATTTGTTTGCCTCAATTTGGTACATGACAAAGGCCACGATTCCAGCAAATAAAGCAACGCCAGTAATTCCTAAGCCTGAATAAGCAGTAATCAAGAAGCCCAAAACCAAAAACGGCATCATTTTCTTAGACAACATTGTTTGCAGCAATAAAGCAAACCCGTAAGCTGGCAGTAACTTACTTGCTAAGTTCAATCCATCAGTGATCCATTCTGGAATCGCGTCAACGATTGATTTTACTAGGTCTGTTCCAAAGTAAATCGCTAAGAAGATCGGAACAAAATACATTAGTGAGTAAAGAATGGTTCCCCAGACAATGTGAATATGCTGGACTCGCTTAAACTTGCCTTCTTCAATTAGTGCATCGGCTCGGTGAGTCAAACTTGCTAAAACTGTTCGCATCAAAATCCCTAATAGTTGTCCTAAAATAGCGATTGGAATGGCAATTGTCAAAGCTGTCTCTGCATTTGAACCAGATAAAATTGCAAAAGCTGTTGCGATAACTGCTCCTAATGTCATATCTGCAGGGACGGCTGCTCCGACCTGAACAACCCCTAAAGAAATCAATTCGATCGATGCCCCGACCAGTAATCCTTTCTCCAAATCCCCTAATGCTAAACCCACCAAAGTCCCAACAATCAAGGGACGCTCGAAGTTCAGTCGGCCCAGCAAACGGGAATCCAACATGACAAACACACCAATCAATCCTAAAACTATTGATTGAACCAACATTTAAAGCCCTCCTTTTAAATTAATTTATTTAAATCCTCTGATTTAGAGGTTGGTATCTGCTGCATATACTGCTTGACTCCCATCTCCTTCAATTTTTTCGCTTCCATCTGCTCTTCCTCATTCAAGAAAATCGCACTGCCAAATTGCTTGCCGTTATTGGTCTTTGGTATCCCTCCATAATTGATTTCTTTGATTTTCGGGTAGGCTTCGCAAAAAGCGAGTGTTTCTTTCGTATTGCCAAAAATCAACATAATATTTTCCTTCAATGTTTCCACCTTCGCCATTTTAGAGAGTGCTTCCTCAACTGTGAAAATGTTTAGCTTCACGCCTGTGGGCTTTGCCAAGTTCAATGACATTTTTTTAAACTCGTCTGTCGCCGCTTCGTTATTGATCACGATGATGCGATTGATTCCTTGCGATTTGGTCCAAGAAAAAACCACCTGTCCGTGTAGTAGCCGATAATCAATTCGTACTAGCTTAATCATAAATCGTCACCTCCAGTATTTATTTTTGCTGTTAATAACTGTTTGCAGTCAATCATTCCCTGACGACTTTCCTCAAGAATCATGTTCATTTGTTCTGAAGTGATTTTCCCAGATTGTGTGGCAATAGAGATTACCAGTGGTAAATTCATCCCTGCAAACAAATGAACTTCTGGATGTTCTTGTTGGATCGCTAACAAATCATTATTCACACTCCCTCCAAAAATGTCCGTTAAAATATAGACATCCTCATACCCGATTTTTTCAAGTAAATGTTCTACCTGACGTTTAATTGGCTCATCTTCATCACGAAATGCGGACAAAGCAAAGATGTTGCCTTCATCTCCGATGATCATCGATGATGTTTGTTTTAATCCCTGCGAAAAATCTCCGTGACTGGCTAAAATAATCTTATTCATTCCCTATCCTCCTACTTATTCGTTCGTTGCGAATGTCGTTTCTTGTTGATGAATACTCAACCTTTTTACCAAATGGCCTTCTTCACGAACTGCGAGAAGTTGAACTGACATTCTTATAACTGTTCTCACTTTTATATAAGCAACTGGCGTGCCAACTTTTGTTGCCGTCTATAAATGTTTCTACCACAAGGATCTCCAGCTTCTCCCAACACTTACGGAGGACTTTTAGAGATTGTGTGGAGAGAGTGTTGATGAACGTATTTTTGGAAAAATGATAAAGTAGTCTTTTGAAGTTTCTCACAATGCGAGAGAAGATGCTTTTCTACTATTACAATTGTTCTAGAAAGAGGACGATGAAATAAAAAAGCTCAGCGATTTATGATTCGCTGAGCTCCTCTTTTCTAGTTGTATGAGGCTTTCCACATATAGGTACGTTGGGTGTAATCTTTTTTTATTTGGTAAGCGAGTTCTCGCATGAAGACATTATTTAAAATCGGAGAAAAGATTAGGTGATTGAAATGCTCTGAAACCTTTGAATCAATCTGACTTAATCCTAGCTCCTGTGAGTCTAATACGAAGACTTTCTTTCCGCCAAACTCTTGTAAAAAGCGAGCCGCCCGTTCATCGTTTGGTCGACTACCGCCTTCTCCTTTTAGAAGGAAAACAGAGGTTACTTCATCAATCACTTCAAAAGGTCCATGGAAGAAATCACAGCTATTGACGGTTGGTGAATCAATTTGCAGCATTTCCATAATATTGCAAATCGAGAAAATGTAGGCTGCTCCATATGCGGCACCACTACCCATGACATGAATGGATTTAGAGTCGCGATTTTGAAGCGCCCATTTGATTGCTTTTGTCCGAATATCCTTGACCGCTTGTTTGTAAAGCGCGTCGATTTCTTCAAAACTCTTCATGGCAGTAGTCATGTGCTCGTAGCCCTCCACAACGTCCATCACTGTCATAGCTAGCTTCAACCCATAAGCAGCATTTGTCTTAGAAAAATCACTCTCATCCACCGCAACAGAATCATAATGAATCTTATAGTCACAAACCTCGGTTAATTCAGATTCATCAATATACAACGCAATTGTTGCTGCACCGAGCTTTTTCGCCACCTTGGCTGCTTCAATCGTTTCTGGAGTTCCCCGCATAGAGCAAACAACTGCCAAAGTTGTTTCATTAACAAAGGCTGGCGGTGCTTTGACAAATTCATTGCTGGTGACATTTTTCGAACGCAATTTCGTAGATTCCTGATCTAAGAAATAATGCCCTGGATAAAAACCGCCATAGCTTCCTCCTGCCGCTAACCAAATCACCTGCTGGATGCCTCCGATTGACTGCTTCTCTTCATGAATTGTTTGGATCATTTCTTTGATTTCCATACTACTTCTTCCTTTCATTATCAAAATACTTATCTGCCTATCGATAGGATGAGTTTAATACAAGTGAAGATGCAAGTCAATACATGTATAGAACTAATTATAAAACTTGTCCTATAGTTGAACTATTATGATTTTTTGCTTATAATTGAGAAAAAGGCGGTGTAATAATGGTTCGAAAGATAATTGATGAACATAAACCACTCTACTTACAGATTAAAGAAGCGATCCTTCAACAGATTAAGGAAAAGGAGTTGGTCGCAGGAGATAAGCTCCTTTCTGAAGCACAATTCCAAAAGAGCTTTCATGTCAGTCGAATTACAGTACGAAAAGCGATTGATGAGTTGGTGGAGGAAGGTTATTTAACCCGCCTTCAAGGAAAAGGAACCTTTGTAAAAAATCAGAATCAGGAAATGCAGAAAAGCTTATCCTTGACTCAAGTTTGTCTTGATCAGGGAAAAAAGCTTACTTCAGAAGTACTTGCAGTGAAAGAAACGCTTGTCCCAGCGGATTTTACTACCCTTTTTAGCTCAGATAAAAGTATTATGGTCGAGCGTCTTCGTAAGGTCGATGGGGTGGCAATCATGCTGGAAAAAAATTATTTACCTACAGATTTTACATTTTTACATGAATGTGACCTTTCCGGATCGCTTTATGAAGCACTGGCAAAGCATGAAATAGAGCCCAAAATTAAAGGAATGAACCAAGTGGGTATCAAACAATTAACGGATCAGCAATCAGCGTTATTCAATGTTCAAAGCGGCCTATCAGTGATTCAGCATAAGGGAACCGTTTACGATACGAAAAATCAACTGGTGCTAGCTTCCGAGGAACTTGTTCGTGTGGATCTACCAGACCTGTTTAAGTATTATTTGTAACTCACCTGATTCTTTGGCCAACAAAAATAGCGTGTCTGTTTCTGATCAGCAGAAGCAGACACGCTATTTTTTTAAATTAGTTTTCGTTGCTGCCACTTTCTACTGAAGAAGTAGAGCATTCCGATACAAGCCGGAATAATCGGTGACAGTGCTTGTGCCCAGTAAATCCCTCTAACACCGAACTCCAGCAGTGTTCCTAAAAGCCAGCACAGCGGTAAACGAATGACCAACGCGTCTAACAGTGCATTAATCATACCAAGATTGGCAAATCCAACCCCCACTGCAAAAGAGTCAAAGTTGTACATCGTTGCATAAAACAAACTATTCCAACAGCAACAGATTCTCAAATATACCACGCCCGCCTTTAATACTGCTTGATTTTCTGGATCAAATAAGCGAATCAGCGGTTCGGCAAATACTTGAATGAACAAAATAGCTATCAAAGAAACAAGAATGCTTGCGAAAAATCCAATCTGGACGATTTTTTTCGTTCGCTTTAAAAGCTTCGCCCCCATATTTTGGCCAACCATTGTCGTTACTGCTTGACCGATTGCCCAACACGGCATGCCAGCAAAGGTATTGATCTTCAAACCGATACCCGCTGCTGCGGCAATGACTACTCCGTACTTATTGATCATGACTGCAATCAGTAAATACGAAATATTAACTACGGTCATTTGGATTGCTGTTGGCAAACTCACCTGTACAAGTTTTGACAAAATGGCTTTTTCAAGTCTAAAACTTGATAGTTGAAATTCAAAAATAAAATTCTGTCTTCTTAAATAAAGAATCGCAATACCAAAAGAAATGGCTTGCGAGACAATCGTCGCATAAGCCGCTCCAACAGTACCAAAACTAAATACGCCTACCAATAAATAATCTAGCAAGACATTTATTCCCGCTGCGATCATGACAAAGTACAGAGGACTCCGTGAATCGCCGAAGCCTCGCAAAATCGAGCAGGTGGCATTATAGCCGAACACAAAAATAGTTCCGATAAAAATCACCAGCATGTAATCACAGGCGTCTTGATAGGCCTCCTTTGGAACATTCATCCAGGTTAGGATCTGCTTATAAAAGAAAATACCCGCGCAGGTGATTAGGATAGCAACAACTGCTGTCATAGCGTAAATTGTTCCAATTGTCTTTTTTTGTCTAAGCTCATCCTTCGCACCTCGATATTGAGCAATTAGCACGGTGCCTCCCATCGTAATCCCCATGCAAATCGCATTGACAATAAAAACTAAGGAGGACGCATTACTAATTGCGGCTACGCCCGTACTTCCAACGATCCTTCCGACCACCAGCATATCGGCGATATTATAGAGTGATTGCAATAGATTAGCAAAAAAAAGTGGAATCGCAAAACGAATTAATTGTTTTGTGACACTGCCTGTTGTTAAATCATGAAAGTTACTCATGTTCTCATCCCTTTTCATTTTTTTTACAAAAAATAAAAGAAGGTCACCGATGACATGCCCCTCTTTTACGCACATGAAATTGCAAAAAAAGGCCATTGACAAAAACACTGTCAATGGCCTTATAAAATCGGTTCTATAATATTTTGTGTTGGTGGAAAATCGAAAGCGATTTTCTACTAACACTTTTTTCTTCGTTTCAACTCAAAAAGAGACTCACTTTTGGTAAAATTTAGTCGACCAAAACGTCACCCTACCA